>Ga0209056_10006825_pt1 | contig 11776 bp, 9 predicted proteins | sample GraSoiAngelo_114_FD_185876 | JGI IMG/M metagenome (GOLD analysis project Ga0209056, IMG submission 185876) | Grasslands soil microbial communities from the Angelo Coastal Reserve, California, USA - 14_0903_13_40cm (SPAdes) (version 2) | ecosystem: Environmental > Terrestrial > Soil > Grasslands ... | reverse complement strand
GAGGTAGATGCGGCGGGCCCCGAGGCGGCAGAAGCGGGCGTTTAGGTCGTTGTCCTCGCCGGCGTGCAGGCGCTCGTCGAAGCCGCCTGCGCGCTCGAAGAGCACGCGCGTGCAGAAGAGGATGCCGAGCGAGGTGCCCGCCAGGCGATGGCCCCAGGCGAGGACGGTGGCCGTCAGGACGGCGGGAAGGGTGGTTCGATCGGGACGGATGCGGCAGGTGCCGTAGTCGGCGCGTGCCGGGACCGCGGCCGCGATCGCGTCGAGCGCGCCGGGCGCGAGCGCCGTGTCGGCGTCGAGGAAGACGAGCACTTCCCCGCCGCTGGCGCGGGCGCCGAGGTTGCGGGCGTGGGACACGCCGCGGACGGGCGTCGAGAGGATTCGCGCGCCGTGCGCGCACGCGACCTCGGCGGTGCGGTCGCGGCAGGCGTTGGCCACGACCAGGACCTCGAACGGCGTCGCGGCACACAGCGCCGCGATGGTCGGGCCGACGTAGCGCTCCTCGTCGTGCGCCGGGATGATGACCGAGATCATGCGAGGATCTCCGCGACGGCACGCGCGGCGGCATCGGTCCCCGGGTGGACGAAGCCATCGAGCCCCCGGCGCGTCCGGGCGAGCGGCACGTCGCGCGCGAGGTCGACGTCCCGTTCGGCGACGGCGTGGACGAGCCCCTTGCGGGCGAGGCGGACGGCCAGGTACTCCTGCTCCGTCTGGCCGCGCATCGGCACGAGGAGCGCGCGCGCGCCGACCTGCGCCACGTCCATGAGCGTCGAGTACCCCGAGCGACCAACGATCACGCGCGCGGCGCCGAACAGGCGGTCTCGCTCGTCCCGGCTCGCATGCGACAGGGCCTCGACGCCGCCGGTCGGCCACGGTGGCCCGTCACCCGCGGGCAGCCCGCGCAGCACGACCGTCCGCCCGGGGAGTCGGGCGAGGTCGGGCAGCAAGCGCGCCTCGAGCCGCGAGCGGCTCGGCTCGGGACCGCCGAGCACGACCAGCGTGTCGAGGCTCGCGCCGGCATCCGAAGCCGGACGTTGCCCCGGCCCGGGCGTCAGGTCGGAGAGCAGCCCGAGATAGACGAGCTGCGAGGGCGCGTAGCAGTGGAGCTCGTGCGCGAGCCGGCCCGAGAGACCGCCGTCCTCGGACACGTCCGGCACGAGGATACGGCGGTAGCGCGGGTGGATGGCACGCCAGGTGACCCACTCGGTCAGCCGCTCGGCAGCGCGGAGGCGCGGCGGAGCGAGCTGCTTCAGGTGGTGCGAGATGAAGAGCGACGGGACGCGGGGCGCCGACACGCCCCAGCGGCTGTCCGACACGACGCGGTCCACGCGGTGAGCCGCGACCAGGCGCTGCGTTTCGCGGTACTCGGCGCGCATGGCCCCGACGAGGCGCGGCGCGAGGGCGAAGAAGCGGAGCGCCAGCGCGCTGCCGGAGAAGATGTTCGGGTACGGGACGGTGGCCGGCAGGAAGGCGGCGCGGCCGCCGAGCTCGCGCCGGAGGTAGGCAAGCGCCGCGCCGTCGGAGTAGACGAGCACCTCGTGGTCGGCGACCAGGCGGCGGAGGATCGGGAGAGAGCGGGTGGCGTGCCCGAGGCCCCACGCGCAGACGCCGTACAGGATCCTCACGTGGAGCCTCTGGCGTGGCCATGACCGACTCGACCGGCTGGCTCGCCGCCCCGCCGCCGCTCGCCTCGCTGGGTCGTGGCCCCCAGCCGGCACGTATCGGCAACGTGCTCGTCGGCACCGCCTCGTGGACGGAGAAGACGCTGCTCGCGAGCCGCGCCTTCTATCCGCCGCGCGTGACCACCGCCGAGCAACGGCTGCGCTACTACACCCGCCACTTCCCGGTGGTCGAGGTCGACGCCACCTACTACGCCCTGCCGTCGCTCGAGAATGCCCGGCGCTGGGCCGAGCGCACCCCGCCCGACTTCGTCTTCGGCGTGAAGGCGTACGCCGCGCTCACGCAGCACCCCGTCGAACCGCTCCGGCTCGACAAGGATCTCCAGCAGGCCTTGCCCGAGAAGCTCCGTCGCGAGAGGAGCGTTTACCCGCGGGACATGCCATCCGACGTACTCGATCAGGTTTGGCTGCGCTTCCGGGCCGCGCTCGCGCCGCTCGAGAGCGCGGGGAAGCTCGGCTACGTGCTCTTCCAGATGCCGCGCTGGTTCATCCCGGGCCGCGAGGCCGCCGCCTACCTCGAGCAGGTGACGGAGCGGCTCGCCGGCTTCCGGCTGGCGGTCGAGTTCCGGCAGCCGGGATGGATGGCGGAGCGCGCGCCGCGCACGCTCGACTTCCTCCGCCGGACCGGGCTCGTCTACGTCAGCGTGGATGAGCCGCAGGGCACGGCGGCCAGCGTGCCGCCCGTCGCGGCGGCGACGTCCGAGGCGCTGTCGGTGATCCGCTTTCACGGGCGGCGCGTCGAGACGTGGACCAGGCCTGGAGTGAGTACCACGGAACGCTTCCGCTATCTCTACCGTCCCGAGGAGCTCGCGGAGTGGGTCGAGAGGATCCGGGACCTCGCCGGGAAGAGCCGCCAGGTCTACGCCATGATGAACAACTGCTACCGCCACTATGGCGTCGAGAACGCCAAGGACCTGGCCGGGCTGCTGGCCGCCGCGTGACCGATCGGCCCGCCACCGCCAGAGGGCCGGCGACGCTCCTCGCCTCGTACTACCTCTACCAGGCGACGGCGAGCTGCGTCTTCTTCGCGCCGGTCTTCTTCGTTTACTACGAGGAGCGCGCCGGCCTGGGCGTGGCGACGATCCTCTGGATCCAGTCGTACTACACGGCACTCCGGGCGCTTCTCGACCTGCCGCTCGGCGCCGTCGCCGACCGTTACTCGCGGCGGGCCTGCCTGCTGGCGAGCGCCGTCGCCCTCGGGGCGGGCTCGGTGGGTCTTCTCGCCTGGCCCACCCTCGGCGCCGTGTGGGCGGCCGAGACGCTCTTCGCCCTCGCCTCGGCGCTCAAGAGCGGCGCAGACTCGGCGTTCCTCTTCGACGCGCTCCAGGCGGCGGGCGAGCTCCATCTCTATCCGCGCGCCGAGAGCCGCGGCCAGGCGGTGGTGTCGCTGTCCTCGGGCGTCACCGCGATCGCCGGCGGTCTCCTCGCTGCCGTCGACATCCGTCTGCCATACGTCGCAACGGGGATCGCGGCGGTGGCGAGCGCGCTCGTCGCCTGGGTGCTCGGTGCGGAAGAGGTGACGGGCCGCGACGGGAGGAGCAGCGCGCAGCGCCTCATGCTCGACGCCGCTCGTCACGCGGTACGCACGGCGCGCGTGCGCTGGGTGCTCGCGCTCGCCGCCTTCGCCGTCGTCACCTCGCACGTCTACTTCTTCCTCCAGCAGCCGTACCTGCGCGCCGTCGGACTGCCCGTCGGGCTCTTCGGCGTGGTCTTCGCGGGCACCAAGGTCGTGACGGCGCTGACGGCGAACGCGGCGCATCGCGTGGACGCGCGCCTCGGGGCGCGCGGCGCGACGGCGGTCATGGTCGCTGCGCCGGCGGTCGGGCTCGGCGCCATGAGCGTCGTCGGCCGGCCGGAGGGCGCGGCCCTCATCCTGACCCGCGGCATGCTCGACGGCCTCTGGCAGCCGCTGCTCAACGTGTACATGAACCGTCTGGTCGATTCGCGCCTCCGCGCGACCATGCTGTCGCTCCAGAGCCTTGTGGCGCGCCTCGCCCTCGCCGCCGTGGTGGCGCTGCTCGGCGTCGGCACGGCGACCATCGGCCTCGCGCATACGCTCGCCGCCGCAGGCGCCGCCGCGGCGCTCGTCGGTGGCGCGCTGCTCGCCGCCGGCCCGTCGCGGCGGCGCTGAGCGGCTTGTCGGCGGGAAGCCGTATGATACCAGGAGCCCCATGAACCTCCTGATCGCTTTCGTGCCCGCGGCCGCGTTGGCGGCGGGCAACTACCTCGTCGCCGCGCAGCCGGCGTGCATCGCCTGCACGGCGTGGCTGGTGGCGGGCCCGTTCGTCCTGGCACTGCTGCTCGTCGCCGTGCTGCCTCGGGCAGCGGCGCCCGAGGCGCCGCGCGTCGTCGCGGCCGTGCCTGCGGCGGAGGCCGCCGAGCAGGGAGCGCTGGCCCTCCTCGCGGCGCTCCAGGCGGACGGCCGCCTCGTCGACTTCCTCGAGGAGGATCTGGCCCCGTACGGCGACGAGCAGGTCGGCGGCGCGGCGCGCGACATTCACGACGGCTGCCGGCGCGCGCTCCGCGAGCGGGTGACGCTCGAGCCCGTGCTCGCGGGCGGCGAGGGGGAAGCGGTGACGGTCGACGCGGGCTTCGACCCCGCCATGATCCGGCTCACGGGCAACGTCATCGGCTCGCCGCCGTTCCGCGGCGTGCTGCGCCACGCCGGCTGGCGCGTGAAGACGGTGACGCTGCCGGCGCGTCGCGGGCAGGACCCGCACGTCATCGCTCCCGCGGAGGTTGAGATCTCGTAGCCGGCATGGCGGCGCCCCGCTTCGTCGTCGGCGTCGACCTCGGCACGACGAACACCGCCTGCGCCTGGGTCGACACGCAGGCGGGCCGGACGATCGGCGTCTTCGAGGTGCCGCAGCTCGTCGCGCCGGGCGAGATGGGCGCCCGTCCGACGCTGCCGTCGTTCGTCTACCTGGCCGGTGCGCACGATCTGCCGCCCGGCAGCCTCGATCTCCCCTGGACGGCGGGCCGGGACTTCTGCGTCGGGCTCCTCGCCCGGGAACAGGGCGGGCGCGTGCCGGGCCGGCTCGTCGCCTCGGCCAAGTCGTGGCTCTGTCACGGCGGCGTCGACCGGACGGCCGCGATTCTCCCGTGGGGCGCGGGCGAGGGGGTGCCTCGCGTCTCGCCGGTGGAGGCCTCGGCGCGCATCCTCCGCCACCTGCGCGAGGCGTGGGACGCGAGCTTCCCCGAGCCGCTCGCCGCGCAGGAGGTGGTGCTCACCGTGCCCGCCTCGTTCGACGAGGTGGCGCGCGAGCTGACGCTCGCCGCGGCACGCGAGGCGGGCTTCCCCGACGTCGTCCTCCTCGAGGAGCCGCAGGCCGCCTTCTACGCCTGGCTCGTGGCGCACGAGCAGGAATGGCGGCCGCGCGTGGCGGCGCATCCGCTCGTCCTCGTGATCGACGTCGGCGGGGGCACAACCGACCTGTCGCTGATCGCGGCGCGGGCGAGCCGCGGCGAGCTGGGCCTCGAGCGCGTCGCAGTGGGCGAGCACCTCCTGCTCGGCGGCGACAACATGGACATTGCGCTCGCCCGTGCGGTCGAGGCGCGGGCGAGCCCGGGGCGGCCGCTCGACTCGCCGCGCTTTCAGGCCCTCGTCAGCCGCTGCCGGGCCGCCAAGGAGGAGCTGCTGGGCGATGCGTCGCTCGCCGACGTCCGCATCGCGGTGCCCGGGCGGGGGGCGGGTGTTGTCGGCGGCGCGCTCGCCGCGACGCTCACGCGCGGCGAGGTCGAAGCGGTCGTGCTCGACGGCTTCTTTGCGCCCGTCGGTGGGGAAGCCCGGCCGAGGCAGGCGGCCGGCCTCGCGTCGCGCGAATGGGGCCTCCCCTTCGCCGCCGAGCCCGAAGTCACTCGCCACGTGGCCGAGTTCCTCGCCCGGCAGCGCGAGCCCGCCGGCCAGCCCGACCTGCCGCTCGCGCGGCCCGACGCGATCTTGTTCAACGGCGGCGCGCTCGAGCCTCGGGTCGTGCGCGAGCGGCTGTGCGAGGTGGTCGGGTCGTGGCACGCGCCGGGCGGCGATTGGCGGCCGGCCGAGCTCGAGGCCGAGTCACTCCAGCTCGCCGTGGCGCGCGGCGCGGCCTACTTCGGCCTCGTCCGGCGCGGCCTCGGCGTGCGCATCGGCGGCGGCGCGGCACGCACGTATTATCTCGGCCTCGGCGGCGAGCCGGCGACGGCGCTCTGTATCGTGCCGCGCGGCATGGAAGAGGGCGAGTCGGTGGAGATCGCCGACCGCGAGCTCGAGCTGCTCGCCAACCAGCCCGTCGCTTTCCCGCTCTACACCGCCACGGATCGGAGCGGCGAGCGCGCCGGCGAGCTGGTGCGGGCCGGTCCGGACGCGCTCGCGCCGCTGCCGCCGCTGCGCACCGTCGTGCGCTTCGGGCGGAAGCTCGCCGAGCGCGCGCTGCCCGTGCATCTCGAGGTCCGGCTGACCGAGATCGGTACGCTCGAGCTCTGGTGCCGGTCGCTGGAGACCGAGCATCGCTGGCGGCTCGAGTTCCGCCTGCGCGACATCGTGGGCCCCGCGCCGGAGCCGGCAGCGGCGGGCGCCGCCGCGCTCGTCGTCGAGCCCGTCCGGCTCGACGAGGCGTCGGCCCTGCTGCGCGCCACCGTCGAGAGCGGCGACGACCCGGTGACGCTCACGCGCCGCCTCGAGGCCGCGCTCGACGCGGGGCGGGACGCCTGGCCGCTCGGGGCGATCCGTACGCTGTGGGACGCGCTCTGGCCGCTCGAGCCTGCGCGAGCCCGATCGGCCGAGCACGAAGCACGGTGGCTGAACCTGGCCGGCTTCCTCCTCCGGCCGGGCTTCGGCGACCCGGGCGACGAGGTGCGCGTCGGCCGCCTCTGGCGCGTGCTGTCGGGCGAGCTGCGTCATCCGCGCGCTGTCCAGTGCCGGGCGGAATGGTGGAACCTCTGGAAGCGGATCGCGGGCGGGCTCACGGCCCGCCAGCAGCAGCACCTCCTCGAGCTCGTCGGCCCGGCCCTGCTCCGCCGCGGGAAGAGCCGCGGGCCGCGCCCCGGGCCACAGGAGCTCCGTGAGATGTGGCAGGCGATCGGGAGCTGCGAACGCCTGTCTGCCGCGGTCCGCGCGGAGCTCGGCGGTGTCCTCGTGCCGGAAGCCGAGCGTGGGCGCGCGACCGAGCCCGAGCTCTGGGCGCTCGCTCGCCTCGGCGCGCGCGTGCCGGTCTACGGGCCGCTCAACTGCGTCGTCGCGCGCGACGCGGCTGCGGCGTGGACGGAGCGCCTGCTCGCCGCCGAGTGGCCGCGCCCCGAGGCCTACGCCTTCGCGCTCGCGCAGCTCGCGCGCGCCACGGGCGACCGCGGGCGCGACCTCGACCCGGAGCTGCGGGAGCGGCTCGCGCGCCGGCTCGAGACCGCCCCGCACGGCGAGCGTGCGGCGCGCATCGTGCGCGAGCCGGTGGCGCTCGAGGCGCGCGAGGAGGCGCGGCTCCTGGACGAGACGCTGCCGGCGGGACTCCGGCTCCGGGGCGACGTGTGAGGTTGGTGGCGGCGGCCGGCGAAGAAGCCCTCGAGGCCATCCGCACGCTGTTCGTAGAATATGCGGCGTCGCTCGGGTTCGACCTATCCTTTCAGGGCTTCTCCGAGGAGCTCGACGCGCTGCCCTGGGAGTACGCCCCTCCGGGCGGCTGCCTGTTGCTCGCGACGGAGGGCACGACGGCGGCGGGGTGCGTCGCGCTCCGGAGGCTCGAAGGCGACGTCTGTGAGATGAAGCGCCTCTACGTGCGGCCCGCGTTCCGCGGACGGGGAATCGGCCGGGCGCTGGCGACGGCCGTCATCGAGGAGGCACGGCGCAGGGGCTACCGTCGCATGCGGCTCGACACGGTGCCGTCGATGGCCGCGGCGATCGCGCTCTACCGATCCCTCGGCTTCGCAGAGATCGCGCCGTACCGTCCGAACCCGATCGAGGGTGCCCGCTTCATGGAGCTCGAACTCGGCGACGACTAGGAGAGCAGCTCGAATGCCCGGCCGTGACGACGCAGCACGGCGCCGAGGGCGCGCCGGAAGGCTCCGTCGTCCACCGTGTCGTCGGCCGGCTCCACCACCACCTGACGTCCCACCAGCGTCAGCCGCACTTCGCTGCCGTCGGTGACGTTCATGGCCTCCGCGAAGTCCCGCGGGATCAGCACCCCCAGGCTGCCGCCGATCCGCCTCACCCGCCGACGAAGGGTCACGCTGGTGTTTTACTTGCGTATAACTACGCGTCAAGGGTAGCTCTCGGGCGGTATGCCAGGCCTCTTCGTTGTCGCGGGCGGCGGAGCACGCGTAGAATGCGCCGGTGCCGGTCCGCGGGCGTACGCTCGTCCGCTTGGTGTGCGACGAGCGCTCGGCAGCGTGGACGATCGCCGCGATCACGACCGTCGGGCTCGCCCTGCGGATCTACGCGGCCTGGTGCTGGAACCTGACGCACGTGGACGGTCCCGCGCGCCTGGACGGTGACGAGCCGGCCTACGATCGGCTCGCCCGCGCCTTCCTCGCCGGCCACGGGATCGACTGGCCGGGCCGGGTGCCGTTGTACCCGCTCTGGCTCGCCGCCGTGTATGCGGCGTCGAGGGGATCCTACCGCGCCGTGCCGATCGCGCAGGCCTTCCTCGGTGCGACGGCGATCCCGCTGGCGTACCTGCTCGGACGGCGCGTGTTCGGTCACGCGGCCGGCCTGCTCGCGGCGCTCGGGGTGGCGCTCAGCTGCCAGCTCGTCCTGGAGGTCCGGCCGCTCATGAGCGAGGTGCTGTTCACGCCCGTCGTGCTGCTCGCCATGCTGCTCCTCTGGGACGCGACGCGGGAGCCGCTGGCACGGCGGGTGGCGCTGGCCGGCGCCGCCGTGGGCGTCGCCGACCTCGTCCGTCCGACCCTGCTCTTCTTCCCTCTCGTCGCGCCGCTCGCGTTCGCCGGGTGCGAGAGGGTTCGGCGCGCGGCGCGGCACGGCCTCGTCTACGCGCTCGCGGCGGCGCTCGTCGTGGCGCCCTGGGTCGTGCGCAACTATGTCCGCTACCACGCCGTGTTCCCGCTCGCGCTGAGCAATGCGCTGCTCTGGCAGGGAAGCCCGGAGTACTATCACCTGGTCCGCGACCGCGGGTACTCCTACATGCAGGTCTGGACCGACGTGCTCTACGCGCCCGGCTCGCCGGTGCCCGACCCCTCGTCGCTCGACGGCGAGCGCTACTGGAATGCCCGGGCCGTGCGGTCGATCGCCGCGGAGCCGTTCGTCTACCTGCGCTACGCCGCCGAGAAGCTCGCGACCTACTGGCTGGGCGATCCCGAGGCCGACTGGGGCGGCTCGCACGTGTTCGACTTCCACGTCCTCGTCCTCGCGTTCGGCGGAGCCTGGACGGCGGCGTTCACGCCCGGGATCGTCCTGCCCATCGTGGCGCTCGGCGCCGTCTTCGTGCTCCGCGGCCGCTGGCGCGCGCTCCTGCCCGTCTATGCGCTCCTCGTCTACTGCACGCTCGTGCACGCCGCGACGCACGCCGAATCGCGTCTCAGCGAGCCGCTGCAACCCTACCTGGCGCTGCTCGTGGCCGGTGCCGTCGCGGGCTCCCGAGAGGGCCGAGCGCAGTAGCCGCTTGCTCCCGCGCGTGGGCGGGGGCATTTTGGTTGGTTCATGCTCAATCTCTCGGGCATCGCCAAGCGATATGGCGGGCAGGTCGTCCTCGCCGACGTCACCTGGGCCGTTCCCGATGGCGCGCGGGTCGGGCTCACCGGCCCCAACGGGGCCGGCAAGTCGACGCTGCTCCGCATCATCGCCGGGCAGTTGGAGCCCGACGCCGGCGCGGTCGCGCTGCCGCGCGGCGCCACTGTCGGCTACCTTCCGCAGCACATTCTCGGCACGCGCGGCGTCAGCGTCCGCGCGCACGCCCTCTCGGCCTTCGCGGAGCTCCACGCGCTCGAGGCACGGCGCGCCGCCCTCGAGCACGCGCTCGCCACGGTCGATCCCGGGAGCGACGAGTATCCACGCGTCATGGAGCGCTACATGGCCGTCTGCGAGGAGTGGGACCACCACGGACGGTACGACACCGAGTCGGAGGCGGAGGCCGTGCTGCGCGGGCTCGGATTCCGCGCCGACGACCTCGACCGGGACTGCGCGGAGCTCTCCGGCGGCTGGCAGATGCGCGCCGCCCTCGCGCAGCTCCTCCTCCGGCGGCCGGACATCCTGCTGCTCGACGAGCCGACCAACTATCTGGACCTCGAAGCGCGGACGTGGCTCGAGGACTTCCTCACCGCCTACCCGGGCACCGTCATCATGGTCGCCCACGACCGCTATTTCCTCGACGTCACGGTCGACCGCATCGCCGAGGTGCTGCACGGCCGGGTGACCGACTACCCGATGGGCTACAGCCGCTACCTCGAGGAGCGGGAGCAACGTCTCGAGCTCGCCCGCCAGGCCTACGAGGAGCAGAAGGCCGAGGTCGAGCGCATCGAGGCGTTCGTCCACCGCTTCCGCTACCAGGCCTCCAAGGCGGCGCTCGTCCAGAGCCGCGTGAAGCAGCTCGAGAAGATGGAGCGTCTGCCGCCGCCCGACGGTCACGAGCGGGTGCTGAAGATCCGGCTGCCCGAGGCGCCGCGCAGCGGCCGCGCGGTGCTCGAGCTCGCGGGCGCGCGCAAGCGATACGCCGACGTGCGCGTCTACGACGACGCCGACGTGCTGATCGAGCGCGGGCAGCGCGTCGCGCTCGTCGGGCCGAACGGCGCGGGGAAGACGACGCTACTCAAGCTGCTCGCCGGGGTCCTGCCGCTCGACGGGGGGAGTCGCCGCGTCGGCCACAACGTCCGGCTCGGCTACTTCGCCCAGGACCACGCCGAGATGCTCGACGCCGGGCACACGGTCCTCGAGGAGGTGATGGGCGCCGCGTCGGTCGAGGCGGCGCCGCACGTGCGGGGCCTGCTCGGCGCCTTCCTCTTCTCGGGCGACGCCGTCGACAAGCGCGTGAGCGTCCTCTCCGGCGGCGAGCGGAGCCGTCTCGCGCTCGCCAAGCTCCTGCTCGAGCCGGCCAACTGCCTCCTGCTCGACGAGCCCACCAACCACCTCGACCTCACCGCGAAGGAGGTCCTCCTGGAGGCTCTGCTCGCCTACGGCGGCACGCTCGTCATCGTGGCGCACGACCGCTACCTCCTCGACCGGCTCCCGACGCAGGTGATCGAGGTCGGCGACGGCCAAGCCGCCCGCTACCTCGGCCACTACGAGGACTACCTCGCCGCCAAAGCGCGCGCCGCCACCGCGTCGCCCGCCGCGAAGCCGACCCGCGCCGCCCGCTCGCGGTAGCGCGCGCCCCACGGCCACCGGCGCCCGAGTGCGCGAAACCTTGCCTCCTACCTTCGAATGGGGCATCGTGCCCCGGGCCAGGCGGTGGAGGTAGAGGGTGATGGTGGAGGAGACCGTTTCCGGGCGGAGCCCCAGGTCGGTCCTGAGAAGAGGCTACCGGGCAGCCCCGGTCACGTTGTTGGTGGTCGTCGCGCACCTGTGCCTGCCCATCGGCGTGGATGCCGCCGTAGGCATCGGTGTCTCACGCGGCGAGCTGCTCTACTCGCAGAAGGGAGATCCCGACTGCACCAAGCTGCACATGATCACCGATGACACCATGCTGCCGTTCAACGTGGCCCGCCTGCATGCCACTGTCGACGGGGCGCCGGCCGGACAGCCGCTGAGCTATCAATGGTCGATCGCGAAGAACGCCAACGGGATCCTCGCCGCGGATCTGGATCTCGGTCCTGGAGGAGAGGTGCCGGCCGTGTCCGGTATGTGCGCCGAATTCGGCAACGCCTGCGTGCTCACCCAAGGGAAGCTGAAGTTCTACAACGAGCAGACCGTCTTCTTCGTCGCGCCGACGTGCGCCGTGCTTCCCGACCAGACGGCCAAGCAGTTTCCGGGCGGTACGACGAAGGTCGGGCTCCTGGTCACGGCCGGCCGCAAGAAGCTCGGGAAGGCGAAGGCGACGCTCGGCTGGGGGCACAACGGCGCGGTGAAACTCCGCGTCCTCGACACGCGCGGGGAGTTCGACGATGGACTCGGCAAGCGGAACGGCCTCAACACCTTCGCGGCGACCGCGCTGAGCGCCGACGTCACGACGGCGCCCAATCCG
>Ga0209056_10006824_pt1 | contig 11777 bp, 13 predicted proteins | sample GraSoiAngelo_114_FD_185876 | JGI IMG/M metagenome (GOLD analysis project Ga0209056, IMG submission 185876) | Grasslands soil microbial communities from the Angelo Coastal Reserve, California, USA - 14_0903_13_40cm (SPAdes) (version 2) | ecosystem: Environmental > Terrestrial > Soil > Grasslands... | reverse complement strand
CGCAAACATCGAGGGCTTCAATCAGGCCGGAGCGTTTCCCTGTCGGCAAATCGATCTGCGTGATATCCCCGGTGATGACGGCTTTCGAGTTGAATCCCAGGCGCGTCAGGAACATCTTCATCTGCTCACTGGTGGTGTTCTGCGCCTCGTCGAGAATCACGAAAGAATCGTTCAGAGTCCGCCCGCGCATAAATGCCAGCGGCGCCACTTCGATGATGCCCTTTTCGAGGAAGCGTTCCAACTTGTCCGCGTCGAGCATGTCGTAGAGAGCGTCGTACAGGGGCCGCATATAAGGATCGATTTTTTCCTGCAACGTACCCGGGAGAAAGCCGAGCCGCTCCCCTGCCTCCACCGCGGGTCGTGCCAGGATGATACGGTTCACCTGCTTAGTAAGCAGCGCCGAAACGGCCATGGCTACGGCAAGGTAGGTTTTCCCGGTGCCGCCCGGGCCGACCGCAAATACCATGTCGTGCGTCTCGATGTCTTCCATGAAGCGCCGCTGCATCGCGCTCTTCGGTGTGACGTTCTTTTTGCCGAATGCTCGGGCGTGCCCGGGCTCGAATACCCCGCGCGGCGAAGTGTGCGGGTCCTCCGTCGCGACGCGGATCAGCGATTTCACTTCTGCGCTCGAAAGACAGCGTCCTCCGCGCGTCAGGTGGTTGTACTCCTCGAAAATGCGCACGGCGTGTTCCACATTGTCCTGCTCGCCATCGATGGTCAAGCTTTTGTCGTGCAATTGCGTGCGCACACGCAGTTCGGATTCGAGCAGACGCAGATTTTCATCCAGCGTGCCGAAAAGGGGTTCGATTTTTCCGGATATGTGAACGGTACGTCGCATCCAAGTCGTGGAGTTGCTTGCCCGAACCGGTGAGCCGATGCGTCTATCCTCCTGTCGAGAAGAAAATTCAGCCTACGCCACCGCCGACCCCCGGTCAAGCCGCATAGCGCCATCCGTTCTCAACACTGTGAAGCGCCGTCCACGCCGCCGTCCAGTATAGAAAAATGAATTTGTCAAGAAAAATTCATTTTTCTATGTTTGCGGCTTCCCCTACTGCTAAATCCCTTAAAATCAACAAGCCGTCGGCCCGCCCGCCGGAAAACGATAGGATTCGAGGGCAACCGAGTCCGCTGGCACTGCTCGGGACTTGGCCCATTCCCGCAGCGCGGCGATTTCTTCGGCGCGGGTGACCGAGAGCGGCTGCGTGCCGCGAATCTCCGCAACCAGAATCTCCGTCGAAAGCTGCCGCTTCTGGGAAAACGCCGTGTAAAGTCCCGAAACGATGGACTGCTCGATCTCAGCGCCACTGAATCCTTCGCTCGTCTGAGCGAGCTGCTTCAGATCGAACCCGGCGGACTCGCGGCCACGCTTCTTCAAGTGTAGAGCAAAGAGCAATTCGCGTACCGGCTCATTCGGAAGGTCCACAAAGAAAATCTCGTCGAAGCGCCCTTTGCGGAGCATCTCCGGCGGCAGCGACGAGATATTGTTTGACGTCGCAGCGAGGAACACTCCGCTCACGCGGTCCTGCATCCAGGTGAGCATGGTCGCGAGAAGCCGCTGCGATAGGCCAGCATCGGCGTCCGAGCCGGCGCTTGCGGAAGCAAACGCCTTCTCGATTTCGTCGATCCACAGAACCAGAGGCGAAAGTTTTTGCGCAAGCTCAAGAGCCTGCCGGAATTTTCTCTCCGACTCGCCGATGAACTTGTCGTAGAGCGACCCGGCATCAAGCCGTGCCAGTTCGTAGGCCCATTCACCCGCGACTGCGCGCGCCGCAAGGCTCTTTCCGCAGCCCTGCACGCCCGTAATCAGGACGCCTTTCGGCGGCTCGAGGCCGAACTCGCGGCCCTCGGGCGTGAGCGCGCTCTTCCGTTTGCGCACCCATTCGCGTAAACGCGCGAGCCCGGCTACGTCATTGAAAGAGGCGTCGCGCCGCACGGCTTCGAGCAACCCTTCCTGCCGCAGCGTGCGCCGCTTCGCTTCCAGCACATCCGTCAGCAGGCTGGTATCTCCGCGTCCGCGCTTCAGAAGGCACATCTCGAGAGTACGCACGGCCTCTTCCAGCGGCAATCCAACCAAATTGCGCGCGAGCTGGGCGATCAAAGCCGCATCGAGCGACAACGGGATCCGGTTAGTCCGCGATGCATCAGCCAGCGCTTCTTTTACGGCCGGCAGGAGCTCGTTCGCATCGGGCAAGGAAAAGTAAAACGGCGCGGCATCGGCTTCGATTTCCGGCGGCAGGCGCAACGAGGCGCCCGAAATCACAATCGAGCGACGCGCCGTTCGGAAACTTTCCGCCAGTTCGCGCACGCGCCGGCAGATGCGATCCTGCTCGCAATAGCGCGCAAAATCTTTCAGCAGGAAAATCGCCTCATCCTTCAGCAAGGCAAGATTTGCAAGCGCCTGCTCAGGATCGCCAGTGTGATAAATCGGCGAGCCGCCGCTTCGCGCCAGGCCGGTCGTCACGCTCCACGTGTAGAAGACCACGCCCATCTCGCAAGCCACTTCACTGAGAAGCTCTTCGACGCGCGATTCTTCCGAGGTTTCGATGGTGATGAGCGGGTGATGGGAGTTCACGAGGAGGCGCAACTCGTCCTTCTTCTCGCGCGGGGCTTTGTTCCCGCATTGCGGGGCAGCGGCTCCGATCCTTTGCTGTGGCAGGCCGGAACCGAGCGAAGATGTGCCAAATGGCTGGTTTGACAAAGCGGGGAGCCTCCGCTAGCCTAGGAAATTTGAGCAATCTCAAAAAGGAGCACTGAATGCCTCAGGGACAGCCTACCAAAGTCAAGAAGCGCAAGAAATCTGTCATCAAGCGAGCGCAGCAAGCTCGCCAACGGGCAGAAGTGAACCGGGCGAATCGCACGCGCGTGCGCTCGCTGATCCGGCGCTTGCGCACGGCCATCGGTGCGAAAGACGCCACGGCCGCGGGGAATCTGCTGCATGTGACGATGTCCGCCATCGATCGAGCGCTCACGAAGGGCGTGCTCCATGAAAATACGGCGAACCGCTACAAATCGCGCCTGTCGCTGGCCTACAACGCGTTGCGCGGCGCCAAATCATAGCCCCGTCCAATCGGCCGCGCCTCTGCGGAAGGGCAAGGCGGGCACGGGTCAAATCCGCCGTCGAGGCGCAAATTCTAATGCCAGTGAACTGCGTTTCACGCGCTCGATTGCGCGTTGGCCTTTTCTTCAGTTAACTCCGCAACGAGGAACTCCAGAATGGCGCGCGGATTCGCGTTCCCGCGCTTGAGGCGATCGTCGCACTTCCGCAGCGCGCTCAAGTTCTCCAGCAGGCGCTTGCGCGGCATTTTACGCGCGTTCTGCAATGCCAGCTCCGCCGCGTCCGGGCGCATGCCGAGCAGCCGCGCCGCCTGCCAGGGGTTCATCGGCCCCGTTACTTCCGACGCCTCGATGAGTTTGCGGAACATCCAGGCCATGGCGCCGACCAGAGCGACCGGCTCTTCCCCGTCGCGAAGGAGGGCATCCAAAAACTCCAACGCCCGCCCGCCCTGTCGCGCGGCAATCATGTCCGCGAACTGCCAGACCGTGTATGTCTTTTGCGAGACGACCAGTCGCGAAACATCCTCGCGCCGCACCTGCCGCTTGTTTCCCGCGTACGCCGCGAGCTTTTCTACCTCCGTCTTCAGACGCATCAGATCGTCGGCCACCGATTCAGCGAGATCGTCCGCGGCATCGTCCTCCAGTTTGACGCCAAGCTCGCCGGCCATTGCATGCGCCAGCGTCACAGCGGCGGCGCGCTTGCTTTTTTCATCGTTTCCAAGGCCGACCTCCACCACAAGCGTCTTTTCCACAAGCAGCTTTGCAAGTTTCATGCGCTGGTCCAGTGACGCGGCTTCGAGAACCAGCGTCGTGAATGGCGATGGGTCCTCGAGATAGGCCGTGACCGATTCTACGGCTGTCTCGCGCGCCTCTTCGCTGAGCTTGTCCACCGCTTCCATGTCTTCCAGGAAGACGACCTGTTGTCCGGACAGCATGGGGAGGGTGCGCGCCTGATCGAGTGCGGCCTGGATATCGCCGCGGTTGGCGGAATAGCGGGACACGGCCCAGGCACGCGCCTCTTCGGGAATCTGCTTCTCGATCAATTGCGAGCGGCACGTATCGCGCAGATAGACCTCATCGCCCAAGAGCAACACAGCCGGAATTGGCTTTCCCTTCGTCAGACGGCTCAACAGCTCGGCTGCCACGATTCGCGCCATTAGAAATTCTCCGTGATGGCAGCCACTAGCCGCGTTGCGAATTCGCGGGACATCCGCTCGAGCGCGGGATCCTGCTCTTCAAAAAAGTTCTTCACGTTCTTCACGTCGGTCGAGATTTCATATTCGTTGCGGAAGAGAAAATTCGCGTTGTGATAGAGCTGCTTCCTTGTCGCGAGGTCTTCCATCGTCACTTCGCAATGGACGGTGACGAGCATGGTGGTCGCGCGCGCGGTCGTGGTATCGAACAAGAGCGGCGTTGCCTCCAGGCTCAAGACCTTTCCGCGCACCACCGCATCCGCATTGGATGGGTCCGGCACAATGCGATAGTGAGTACGCGCCAAGAACTCGCGCACAGTGGCTTCCGTGAGCCGTTGCTCGATCCGGTACCGCGTCGTCCTATTCTCAAACGCCGGCACGGCGATCGTGTGGATGCTCGCCGGGAGCGCATTGCTTCGGCCGGAGACATGATAGCCGCAGCCGGCAAGCGCCAATGCCCCAATGAGCCCGATGCGGAATTGTCTGTGATCCGTCAAATAAGTTTCTCCGCCAGCTTCACAGCACTCGCCGCTGGCAACTTGATGTTATCCACCGCGCCCCAACTCCACCACGTCGCGGCCGGCGGCAGGTCCGTTTCAGGCGGCGCCAGGTGCATCGCGGCGTCACCCACGGCCAGATTTCCGAGCGGCCCTTCTTCGTCTTTCCAAAGGACAAATCCGGCTTTTTCACAGACCTCGGCAAGCTTTTCTCGTTTTATCGCCGACTCCGCTTCCGCGAACGCGGCGAACGTATAGCCGTAGAACACAGGAGCGTGCACGACCTGTATCGTGGGCGCAACGCCTTGCTTCCTGACAAACGGGCACACCTCTTTGCGGATCCGCTCGCGCACTTTTGACAGATCCTCCCGGCTCTCCTCGCCGTAACGGTTCAACAAGCTGAACGCCACCTGCGTGCCGAATATGGCCTGACCCGGGCTCTTGAACGACAAGAGGTGGGAAGTCTGGCTCTCCAATTCTTCGATGCCGCTGCGCCCCGCTTCGGAAACCGGTCGGAAGAAGATGAACCCGATGCGAGGGAGTCCAATCGTGGTCAGCGCGTCGAGCAGGGAAACCACCGCGGTCGCTGGAGCCGACAACACAGCGTACACATTTCCCGTCCCAACTTGCGCTTCGGCACCGGAATGCCAGAGCCGCATGTCCGTCGCGCCCAGCGTGCCACCCGAGAGATCGATGACTGTGCCTCCGCCGCGACGGGCCGCATCCAGGTTCGCACGCGTGAAATCTTCTGACCCGGCAAAGAACACAAATCGGGCTCGCGCAAAGCTGTCCTCGTCAACAGCCTGAATCACGGCCGCTTCCTCACCCATTTCGGTCAACGTTCCGGCGGCAAGCTCTTCGTCAACCAGTCGAAAATCCACCGCAGCGAAGCGGCTCGCCTCGAGTTGCTCACGCAGTTCGACGCCTAGGAGAGACGAGGCTCCCGCAATGACAATTTTCGGAGAATCCACGTCCAAGGGCATGAACTAAGCAGTCCGGGTCCGCGACACGAAGCGATGCCGCACCGACCGCACGAACTGAAGGGCTACGTTGGCGGCGGCGTAGGAACAAGCCAGCAGCAACAAGACAATCTCCGAGTACATCCAGACTGCCGCCCCGAGCAGCGCCAGGAGCACGATGGCGATGGAAGGCTGGCGGCGCGTCCAGGCGACATCCTTGAAGCTATAAAAGCGCACCGCGCTCGTCATCAAAGCACCCAGTGCCGCGGCGAGCAAAAGCCACGCCACCGACCAACCAACTTCTTGAATTGTTGTGCGATGGAACGCGTGGACGATTGCGGCGATGACGACGGCCGCCGCGGGAGCCGGCATCCCCACGAAGTACCGCGAGCCGCCGGGCGCCATGCCGTGCACGTTGAAGCGCGCCAGCCGCCAGGCGCAGCAAATCAAAAAAAACAGGCAGCACACCCAGCCAAGTTGCGACACCTGCTGATATAGAGGCGTACCCTGTCCTGAGATATACCGAACGCCCCACGCATACGCCAGCACCGCGGGAGCGATGCCGAAACTCAGCACGTCGGCGATAGAATCGAATTGCTTACCAAACTCCGTATTGGTGCCGGTCAAGCGCGCCACGCGGCCATCCAGAGAATCGAACAAAAAGGCGAAACCGATGGCCTTCGCCGCATGATCGAAGGGCAGCGTATCTGTTGCATTTCCGAGTTGCGTGGCCAACACTGCGTAATACCCACACAGCAGATTCGCGACCGTAAAGACACTGGGCAGCAGATAAATGCCGCGGCGCAGCCGCGAATTGCGCTTAACGCGTGGATCGAAGGGGAACGTCTTTTGGTCCATCTCGTCCGTGCTCACCGGCGGCGCCCCGCAGATTTCACCGGCTGGGCCTGCCGTGAATCCATGTCCTCTGCCGACGCATTCCGTCGTGGCGCCGGCCAGCGCGCAAGAACACTCGATCCTCCGCGCACACTCTCGCCCACGGTGACAAGGATCTCAGCCTCACGAGGGAGCCACACGTCCACGCGCGACCCAAATCGTATCAGACCGATGCGCTCTCCCCGCGCCACTGATTCTCCGAGTTTCTTCCAGCACACTACGCGGCGCGCGATCCAGCCCGCGATCTGCTTAAGAACCATTTCTCCAGCATCGGTGGATAGCCCGATTACGTTTTGCTCGTTTTCGAGCGACGCCCGCTCGCGCATAGCGGCGAGAAATTTGCCCTGCCGGTAGTCCAGCCTCGAGATGGTACCCGCGGCAGAGGCGCGATTGACGTGCACATTCCAAATCGCCAGGAAGATACTGAGGCGCTTTCCCGGGCGGCCGTCGTGTTCCTCATCCTTCACCACTACCACGCGCCCATCGGCCGGGGAAACAATTGCTCTGGAATCTGCAGGGATCCTGCGTTCGGGATCGCGGAAGAAATAGAAGATAAATGCGGCGAGGGCGAGAAGAACGACGCCGACGGAAGTCCAGCCGAAACCGATCGCGACGGCTGCGAGAACAAGCACAGGGATGCCGAAATAATAGCCTTCGCGCACCATATACGCGCCCGGCTCCGCGGGGAACCCCACGCCTCGCCGGGCGACGTCATTCTACGACAGAAAGCGGCTCGAGTTCCGGCTTAATGCCCGTTCTGGGCGCGCCAGTGTCGCGTAAGAATTTGCTCCATTTGATCTTTCACGAGGAGTTTCATTTTTTTGAGCTTGACTTCTTCGAGGACGTCTTCGGAACTGAGGTAGGTCGCTTTGGCTAATCGTTCGAGTTCTGCTTCATACAGGGAATGCTGCTGGGCCAGCTGCTGATACTCCGCATCCAGGAGAACGTCCCGGGGACTGCGCGCGGGAATGGGCATGCGTCCCTCCTCCTCAGGTTATGAATGGGCTCACATCATGGACGGAAGTTAACACAAGTCGCCTGGCGGTACCAATAGGTCGTTGGTTATGCCTTGGCGGCACCTGTGAATTTCAACCCCATGCAAACGGCCGCCTCCTGCGGTTCGCGGTAATAATCCGGCCGGACGCGGACGAGACGAAAACCACAACTTTCGTAGAAACGGATCGCCCCGGAATTCGCCTCTCGAACTTCCAGGAAGACTTGGCGCACGGCCTTCGCGTGAAGCTCCCTCAGCGCGGTGTGAACAAGGATTGTGGCGCAGCGCCGGCGACGGTGCTCCGGCAGGACCGCCAAATTCAGGATCTCTGCTTCATCCGCAGTGATTCGCACAACCAGGAAGCCGGCGATAACACCTGCGTGCTCGACGACCCAACCCTGATAGCCGCTTTGCTTGAACTGCTTGTAGGCTTCCTTCGGCCAACTCGGCGCCCCAGGCGATGCGGCCGCGACCTTTGCCATCGCCGGCCCATCGGCAGGATTGGCGGGGCGAATTCGCCCCGGCGCTTCCCAGCCGACTCCAGCGTCAGACACTATGGCTGGCCCGTTTGCCAGTTCCTTTCCAGAAGATTTCTGCATCCGAGCGGCGGACATAATTCGCTTCCAGTTCGACTGCTTCCACGAGCCGGCCTTCCCTAGCCCAGCGGTATCCCATCCGACCGACAAAACCCGCCAGCACTTTGCTCGCTTTATGCGCCAGGTCGCCCTTCTTTGACCGCGCTTGCCACGCGGATTGATCCTCGATCAGTTCCAAGTCAGGCGAGACCCACACCACGTTTCCCGCCGGTGCCAGGCACCCCACAGCTCCGATAAAATCCTCCATCCGGGCCACGCATGACGCACTCTGTTGGTGCAAAAGGTCTCCCTCTCTTCGGAAAAGTGCTCCAAAAACCTGACCTCTCTGCGCATCATAGAACGAGGCCACCCATTCTGATTGCTCAATCGCCACCAACGCCAACGCCTCGAGGCGGGGAACGGGAGCAATCCTCCGCCCATAAACCTCCGCAAGTCCTTTAATTGTCGTGAGTCCGACTCGAAGACCAGTGAACGAGCCCGGCCCGGTCGCAACCGCATAGACATCCACATCCTTGAACCGGAGCCCAGCTTTATTCAGCACGGACTCTGCAGCGGGAATCAGCCAGGAAGAGTAGTCTTCTGAGCTATCATGCACAGCCACAGCCGACTCGATCCCATCGCAGAGGACAGCCACACTTCCCCGGGCATCACATGTATCCACGCTCAGAAGAATCACACGCTGATTCTATACTACGCCTCCGACCTGCGCAGCCGAACCCAACTGCTCATAAACACCATCCAGGCGGGATCGGACGTGCGCCCCCGAAGTTATCTCATTCCAGGCGGTGCAATTCCAATTGCGCCCGCTTGGGAGCAATTGGACTGCCAAAGCGACACTCCTTTTTCCCTAACTCTTTGATTCCAGACCAAATATCTTGACGCGCCCATACCAATGCCCTATCCTGTTCCTGCATCCAGGGGGGCATCCGCACAATGGACTATAAGATAAGCGAGAGAGTTGTTTACCCGAATCATGGCGTTGGTGTTGTAGAACAAATCAGTTATGGATTGCTGAACGGCAGGACGGAACGCTACTTCATGATCCGCATCGTATCGAGCGGTTTGCGCGTCATGGTGCCGCAATCGAACGCAGAGGCCGTCGGCCTCCGGCCCGTGATCCGCTCTGTGGACACAACCAAAGTGCTGGGCTTTCTCGAAAAGGGAAAGCTCAATTCACACCACGACTGGAAGCACCGCTTCAAGGAAAACTCCGAGCGCATGCGCACGGGTTCACTTCTTGAAGTCGCTGTCGTGCTCAAGAGTCTTGTATCTCTCAGCCGCACCAAGCCCCTCTCTTTCCGTGAAAAGAAAATGCTCGAGAGGGCGAAGTATCTGCTCGTGAGCGAAATGGCCACCTCGCGGAACACAACCTCAGAGTCAGCCGAATCGCTTGTCGTGAAGTCCCTCGCCAAAGCAAAGTTGCAGTTCCCCATCATGCAGGAAAGGTTCGAATAGCCCGGTAGAAATTCTGTTCCGGCGCATAAGTCACTCTGCTTATGCGCCGGTTTTCTTTTTTGATCTTCCCCACCCGCCTCCGCCGGGCGTTTCTATCCGCAGAACGCTGCCCGCCACGGCGTGAAAAGAACACTTGCCCGGCAGAACGGTCACTTTCCCCTTCCGGAGGAGTTTGTTCTTCCCCGGCTTCCCCGCCTCGCCGCCGCTCAATCCATACGGCGCCCGCCTGCGGCGGTCGCACAGAAGTCCCACGTCCGCGTCGGTGAGTAGCTCCATCTCACGAATGATGCCATCGCCACCGCGGTATTGGCCCCTTCCGCCGGATCCCCGACGGACGCGATACGCGTGCAAGCGAACGGGATAGACCTGCTCGAGTACTTCGACGGGCGTGTTCCATGAATTGGTCATATGGGTGTGGATTGCCGAAGCGCCCTCAAGGCCGGGCCTGGCGCCCATTCCCCCTGCTGTCGTCTCGTAATAGGCGAAGGGCGCATTGGCGTTCCGAGGATCGAGCCCGCCAAGCGTAAAATTGTTCATCGTTCCCTGGCTGGCTGCGGGAATCCGAGCTGGAATCGCCTTTGCCAGGGCGCGCAAAAGCGTGTCCACGATGCGCTGTGAGGTTTCTACGTTCCCCCCGGCCACAGCCGCCGGCGGCCGCGCGTTCACGATGGTCCCGGGAGGAGCAATCACCCGGATCGGGCGCAGCAGGCCTGATGTGGCGGGGACTTCTTCTGCCAGCAGGCATCGAAATACGTAGTAAACCGGCGAAACGGCGATGGCTTCGACCGCGTTCACGTTTCCTTTGCACTGGGGGGAGGATCCGGAGAAATCCACTTCTGCTTTGTTCTTATCCAGGCGGATCCGCACGGCAATCCGCAGCGGGTGATCGCTTACGCCGTCGTCATCCAAGAAATCCTCCGCGGCGAACGTACCTCGGGGAAGCGCTACGAGCGCCGACCGCATCATAGCCGCCGAATAGTCCAGCAAATGCCGGGCGTAACGGAGCACCTCCGCTTCCCCATATTTCCGCTCAATCGCTCGCAGCCGCCGCTCGCCGGTCCGGCAAGCCGCGATCTGCGCGGACAAGTCGCCTTCTCGTTCGGCGGGAGTGCGCACGTTAGCCAGCAGCAACGCCATCACGTCCCGCTTGAGTCTTCCGTCCTCGAAAATCTTGACTGGTGGAATCCGCAACCCCTCCTGATAAATCTCTCGCGCGGGCCCCATCGAGCCCGCCAGCGCCCCGCCAATATCGGCGTGGTGCGCCCGGTTCGCTGCGTAGAACGTCGGCCGTCTGCGCCCCGGCAAATACACCGGCATCACCATAGTGAGATCCGGCAGATGAGTCCCGCCGGAAAAGGGATCGTTGAGTACCACCATATCCCCTGGAGCCAGGGCGAACGCCCGGCGCGCCGCCGCCACTGACGCAGGCATCGAGCCAAGATGTACCGGCATGTGATCACCCATCGCCAACACTTCGCCGTCTGCTTCGTAGACCGCGCACGAATAGTCGCGCCGCTCCTTGATGTTGGGCGAAAAGGCCGAGCGCCGCAGCGTTGCGCCCATTTCCTCTGCCGCGGAATGGAAGAGATTCTTGAAAATCTCCAGGCGGGTCGGGTCAACGCGCACCGGTTCGCCTCCTAGCGGCTGGGGACAAGAAAATCTGGCCGTAGGCATCGACGCGCGCAGTCCATCCGGGCGGCACAAGCGTCGTGGCGCTGTATTCAGTGATCACCGCGGGGCCCGCAAACCGGTGTCCCGCGTGCAGCCCATCGCGCTCGATCCATTTTGCTCCCCGCGCACGCCCCGCAAACAAGCATCGAATCTCACCGCGCCCGGTTGGCCGCTCCGGCTGCGCCGCACGCGCGACCCTTGGCAGCGCCGGCTTCTCGGTCCGCCCCGTCACGCGACAGCGCAAGTTGACCATCTCGACCGCGCGGGCTCGATCGGCGTAACCGTATCGGCGCTCGTGCGTTGCGTGAAACGCTGCCACGAAGTCGCCGGCAGCAGCGACGCTCAGTTCGTAAGCCTGCCCGACGTAGCGCAGATCCAGCCAGCGCTCCATGCCGATCTCGGAGTCCCGGAACCCTTCCTTGTGGAGTGACCGGATCCCTTCTTGCTCGAGCGGCCGAAAGAGC
>Ga0209056_10006820_pt1 | contig 11779 bp, 15 predicted proteins | sample GraSoiAngelo_114_FD_185876 | JGI IMG/M metagenome (GOLD analysis project Ga0209056, IMG submission 185876) | Grasslands soil microbial communities from the Angelo Coastal Reserve, California, USA - 14_0903_13_40cm (SPAdes) (version 2) | ecosystem: Environmental > Terrestrial > Soil > Grasslands... | reverse complement strand
GTTCATGGAAGGCGGCGTGAGCTGGGCCTGTCAGATGTGCCTCGACTTGATCGAACACTGGGAGAAGCGCCGCCGCGCCGGGCTGCAGTACCCGAGCGAAACCAAGGTCGCCGAGATGCACCAGCTTATCGACCGGTATGGCGATCAAAGAGTGAAAGCCAACGCCGACGCGATCATGAACAACCTGGACGCATTTCGCCCGGAGTGCAGTCTTGAAGAGCTCGGGCGACCTGAGCATGTGTCGGACGATTTTGAGGCAGCAGGAATTAACTCAAAAGAGGATGTCCGGGCAGTCTTCTCCGACAACTTCTACTTTGGCTGCGAGGCGGACGACCGGGCAACGACGTGGGCCTTCGATCCCCGTATGGGCGTCCGGCTTCGCCCGGTCTTCAGCTCCGATTTCACGCATTTCGACGTGCCCGATTTCAGGGAGGTGATTCCCGAAGCGTTTGAGATGGTGGAGAAGGGCTTTATGACGGAGCAGGATTTCCGGGAGTTCACGTTCACCAACGCCGCCCGTCTGCACACGGGCAACAACCCAGGCTTCTTCAAGGGCACCGTCATCGAACAAGCGGTGGCCAATGAGCTTGGACTGAAGACGCCGTTGCCAGCAGCGAAAGCCTAACAGGCTGCTGAAAAAGACTCATCGGTCGACTTTGCTCAGGATGAACGGTTAAGGAGTGAGGTTACTTATTATTTTGAGCCGTGCATGGTGAGCCTGTCGAACCATCAATCGCCTCATCGGGACTGGAGTGATGGAGTGGTGGAGTCAGAATGTCTTTGGCCAAGGCCGGCTTGGGTCCATCCAGAAGTTTCCGGAAGCTTTTCTCTTCGGCGTCTATCTCCGGTGCACTTTCTCCACGGAGAATTCCCGATTCACGCCGTGGCAGACGACACAGCTTTCTCTGCCGACCGCCGCCACTTGCGCCTCCATGTGAGCTTTCGCCGGTTCGTTGGTATGGCAGCCGATACAGGCGCTCATAATCGGCGTGAGTAATTTTGCGGCACCATCGGCTTGCGGGATCGATGTCGCAAGAACGCCGGCGGGCAGCGGCAGTTCATTGGCGCCCTTCTCATGGCATTTGAGACAATTCCTTCGATCCCCGGGGAAGCGAATCTCACCAAGATCTATCGGCACAGGCTTCGCGGCGGGCCCCCCATAAACAATAAAAGGTTCGCCGAGATTCCTGCCCGTATGGATTCTGTGGATGAGTCGCTTGTAATGAACGCTCTCCGGCGGTATGGGTCCTTTGGCCGTTTTTCTCTTATCTTCATCCGTGTGGGACGCGTTATGGCACATGACGCAAAATTCGGTGTTGTTGCGCTGTTCGCCGTGCGGCTGTAACTTCAAGTGGCAAACGTTGCAATTGTCGATCTTGACCGCTTTCCTCCTGGGAACCGCCTCCCGATCGGTAATCGGAAAATATTTAACGCTATTGAACCCGGCGTTCCGTTGGCCTTTTTCTTCAATGGTGCCGTTGGGCCGTTTGATATCGAAAAGCCTGTAACCTTGAACGCCAACGGCCCCGGAGCCCGTTGCGTCGGCGGGAATGGTGTAGGTGAATTTGTAACTGTGCACCCCATTGCCCAAGGGCTGCGCTTTTCTCGCATCCTCTGTGATCGCGGTTTTGTAGTCCACCGTCGGCCAGGCGACTACGAGAGAGAGGTTATTCATCTGTGAAGCGTTAAGCGGCTCGCCTTTTTTGTCCTTCAGGCTAAAGGTGACCACCGGATTGCTGCCGGGCTTTCCGCCTTCGATTTTTAAGATGTCGAAAACGGTCCCGGGTAGCTGGATTGAATTGCCAGGGAACGTGTGGGCGCCGATGATCGACGGCCCAAACTCAGGCCCCTCCGGTTGGTGACAGTTAACACAAGTCCCTTCGAGCGCCGGCCCGGGACCGTGGTTTTTTCCGGTCCTAAGGTCGACATTATCGTGACAAGAGACGCAGCCGGCGCTCGAAGGCAAAGTCTTCCAGTCACTCGCTTTTGGATTGGCATGGCACGCGGCGCAATTTCTATATTCCTTGGGAATCGTCTCGGTCACGACCGATTGCGGCGACACGATGGTGGAAAAATCGGCCACGCGTTGGTTCAACCCCACGGTTATATAGGGTCTACCCGTCTTCACGCTCGGAAGATATTTGCCGCGATGGAGCTTGTGGACGAGATATTTGAAGTCCAGATTCTCGCCTGTCTCCGGGTCGAAGAGCTGCGCGGTGTGGCAAAGCGCGCAATAGCCGGTCTCCCGCGCCGTGCCCCGGTGCGCGCGCATGGGATCGTGACAGTTGTTGCACGTCGCGGTCTCCGCCAACTCGCGCCGGGCTTGAACCTTCCCGCCGGCCGGGACGAATTCAAAAAGTGGATTCGCGGCGTATCGGCGATCACCGCGCGTCAACTGACCGCCCACCATGTGGGTTGCGCGCCGATCGAAATTGGCCGGCAGCGTGGTCTTGAAGGTGTAAGCATACACGCCGGGACGCACGTGCGCGAAACTACCGCCCTGGTCGGAGTCGGGCTGCATGGTCTCCAGAATAACCGGTTTTTTCGTTTCGCTTTTGTAGACATAATCCTTGCCCGTAACCTTGTTGAGGATATAGTTGTGATAATCCTTTTCGCCGTCCTTGCCTGTTTTAAGCACGGCAATTGTAAACTTCACGCTGTTCGGATCCAGATCGTCGAGGTCGAGGGGTTTTCCTTTCGAGTCGCCGATCTTGAAAGTGACTACCGGCCGGCGATTGTCGGAAACACTCACGCCGATGATTTCCGCTTTAAGCCCGCCCTCGGCCGTGTTTTGACCGCGCGCGGTTGGCGTTGAAAAAAGAGTCACGACGAAAAATAGAATCATTGCTTGCAGAAGCTGCATCAACTACCTCCGTCTATCGTCGTCCTTGACTCAAAGCTGTCCTTCCACAATTGAAGGCGATTCTTAATCCCAGCGCGCGCTCTTGTCAACGGCCATTTTCCGTTGCCAGTGTAACGATTCATTTCTTTTCCGGGTTGGGCGAGACCTTGGATGCTTGATCGTTGGCCGTTGTCAGAGCTATGTTAGAGATATCGCGTACGGTCGTTTTTAGCGCCGCAACGATCCTCTCACGAACGACCACGGGGATCGGCCAGCACTCTGTCACCCGGGAGGAAAAATGAATCTCAAAGAACGGACCTACCTTTGGTATATCGCCATACTGCGGATCTACATCGGCTACTACTTGCTCCAGCAAGGAATCAGAAAATTTTTGCGGGATTTCCCGAAAGGAGATTGGATCGGGCGCCAAATCGGTGACATTCCCAGCCTCGACATATATCCCTGGTACAAACATTTTCTCCAGGGTTACGTCGTCCCGCACCACGAACTTTTCGGTTATCTGGTGATGATCGGCGAGATTGCCGTCGGCGCGTGTCTGGTTCTCGGCCTACTCACGCGCTTCGCCGCGGTCGTTGGACTGTTTTTGATCGTCAACTATCTTCTCGGAGTCGGCATACCGCGCGGCGGCGCGCCATTGGCGCAGCAACAAACATTTATCGTTTCGCTCATTGTCATTGTTCTCTCGAATCCCGGCAGGACACTCGGGTTAGATGGTCTGCTCGCGGGTAGAGGCAGAGGTGGTACAAAATGAAACTTCCAGGATCGGCGACAAAAGAAGGCACGGACCGTTATCGCAACCGTTTCGAAGGGAAGATTCCATCGGGGCATTTTCATCAGTCCCAGGGACTCTGGCTCTCTTCGATTGGGATCGGCACCTATTTGGGTAATCACGACGCCGAAACGGATCGGCTCTACCACGCCGCGGTGGTCCGCGCCGTCGAGTCGGGCTGCAACGTCATCGATAGCGCCATCAATTATCGCTTCCAGAGAAGCGAGCGTTCCATCGGCACAGCTTTAAAAGAGTTGGCAACCAAGGGCTTCGAACGGGATGAAATCGTCGTCGCAACCAAGGGCGGCTTTATCCCGTACGATAGCGAACCTCCCAAAGATATTCGGAGCTACTTCGACGAAACTTTTGTCAAACCCGGCATCGCGCAGTTCTCCGATGTGGTCGCAGGGTGCCACTGCATGACTCCGAAGTATCTCCTCAACCAGCTGGATTGCAGCCTGCGGAACCTAGATTTGGAACGTGTCGACGTCTACTACGTTCACAATCCTGAAATGCAGCTAGGAAAAATCGCGCGCGAAGAATTCAATGAGCGATTGCTTCGGGCTTTCGAAGCGTTGGAGGGTGCCGTCTCGGCAGGGAAGATCGCTGTCTACGGCACCGCGACCTGGAACGCTTATCGCAACGCGCCGACGGCCAAGGATTACTTGTCGCTCGCCGACGTCGTGGAGTTGGCGATGAAAGCAGGTGGCGAAAACCATCACTTCAAGGTCATCCAACTGCCGCTGAATCTCGGCATGACAGAGGCCTTGTCACTGACAAACCAAAAAATCCAAGGGGAAGAGGTCACCGTACTCGTGGCGGCGCAGGCCCTGGGAATTACCGTCATGTGCAGCGCGTCGGTTCTTCAAGGACAGCTTACTCGCAACCTTCCGTCCATCATCGGCGATACCTTTGGGGGCCTGGAAACGGACGGGCAAAGAGCCCTTCAGTTCGTCCGATCAACACCGGGAGCGACCACGGCGCTCATCGGCATGAAGCAGATCCAACACGTCGAGGAGAATCTCAAGACAGCCCAAGTCCCGCCCGCGTCCTGGGAGCAGTATTCGAAGCTGTTTCAGGCTGCGGAGTCGAATTGATCCCAAGGTTCGCGGCGTACCCGTTGCCGACTCGATTCGATTTCATTCTCCCCCTCGACTGTGAAGATCCGGAATTCCCCTCTTTGAAAAAGTTTCTAAAAAGGGGGAATTTTCTTAAAAGAAGTTCTTAACTCCTCATGGCCCCATCGTGCCGCCCCTCGTTGAAAGAGGGGCTAGGGGAGATTTGCATCAGTCAATGACGGCCAGCGCATTGCGACGCAGTCTCTTGCGGAGGGGTAGCGTGAGCGGCTTGACGTTACTCCGCTCCGTGTACTAGCCTCCGACTTGGAGCGGGTAAGGTAACAAGCTGCGCTTTTTCTCGTATCCTTAGCGCCGTCCCTACGATCCTTTTCGCGGCACGGCAGAATCTGAGAAAGGATCTCTTATGGCCATTATTGATCTGGACTCCCACCTTCGCGACGGCTGGTTGTTGGACGAGATCTATCGACTACCCGAGCCCTTCGCGAAGTACACACCCAAGCGCATCGGCGATGGCAAATATTTTTACTCGAAGTTCGAGCATGATCTGTCGCCGATGGAAGATCCGGTGGCCAACGCCAACTTCAAAAAACCGATCACCCATCAGGTTTTTTATAATCCCGAGGCGAACCGGCGCGGCAACGAAGTCATGCGCTGGCAGCAGGGCGGCTACGATATGGAATACCGCATGAAGGACAACGCCCGCGAAGACGTAGACCTGCAAATGATTTTCCCGACTCAGATTGAAATGGCGTCGCAAAATCCGGGCGCGCTCGGTGCCGCAGTTAGCCGCTGCTACAACAACTGGGTGCATAAGCTGGTAGCCGGTTATCGCGACAAACTCTTCCCGGTAGCGATGATGCCCGCCGGCTGCCCGGAGGAAATGCCCAACGAGCTTAGGCGCTGCGTCACGGAGCTGGGAGCCAAAGCCGCGCACTTGGTTAGCTACACGAAGGACAAACAGATGGACGATCCGGTCTTTTTTCCCTTCTACGAAGCCGCGCAGGAGCTCGACATTCCGCTTTTCTGCCACCCGAGCACGCTTGGCGACGCCGGCACGTTGATCAACCGTCAAACTCACTTTTTCCCCATGCATATTCTCGGCCGGCCACTCAATTGCGTGGCGCCGCTCGTCGCCATGGTTCTCGGCGGCGTCTTTGAAAAATTTCCCCGTCTCAAAGTCGCATTCTTCGAGGTCACGGCGGAGTTCCTGGTGTACTGGATGCACCGCATGGATGACGATTATGAAGTGATCAAAGACCACGGCATGTGCCCGCAGTTAAGCATGCTTCCGTCCGAATACGTGAAACGGAACTGCTACATCAGTTGCGAAGCGGACGAGAAGTGGCTGCCCTTGGCGCTCGCGGAAGTCGGCGAGACTCACGTCGTGATGGCTACGGACTACCCGCACTTCGATTCCACGTTTCCCAACACGGTAAAAGGCATTCGGGAACGGCCGGATATCTCACCGAAGCAGAGAAAGCTCATTCTCGAAGACAATGCGTTGAACCTGATCCATGTGTAATAAGCACTGCAGTAGCGGAGTGATGGAGTAATGGAATGATGAAATTAACACCCAGAACTCTGACACTCCCATACTCCAACACTCCGTTTCGGCTCTTCGCGCAGGTCGCAATTTTTTTGAGCAGCTTGCTACTGGCTCATGTACTCCCGGCTTCACCCGTCGCCGCCCAAGACGCAAAACTCATTGACCTTGCTAAAAAGGAAAGTGGCAAGATCATCGCTTACGGTTCCCTGGAATCCAACACGGTCGAGCCGATCATCGAGGCGTTCAACAAAAAAACCGGTCTTACGGTGGAATACTGGCGCGCATCAGCAACTAAGGTGATGGATCGCGCGTTGGCTGAAGTGCGCGCCGGCAAACCCGCCTTCGACGTGATGGTGAACAACAGCGGCGCGATCTACGTCATGAAGAAGGAGGGCCTCTTTGCCAAATACATCTCGCCATCGGCCAGCGCATTTCCCAAGGACGTGATCGATCCCGACCTCGGCCCCATTTATCGCAACACACCCATTGGCATCATCTACAACAGGGGAGAGATCAAACCGTCAGACGCGCCCAAATCTCTCGAAGATCTCTTGAGCCCCAAGTACAAGGGAAAATTAGTGATGCCCGACCCGACACAGCACACGACCACGATCCAATGGCTCGGGAGCCTGTACAAGATCATGGGCAGAGAAAAGGCGGACAAGTTCGTCCGCGACCTGGGCGCGACGAAACCTTTTCTGGTGGAGTCCTTTGCGCCGTCCGCTGAGCGCGTCTCGACCGGCGAGACGCCCATCGCCATCAGCCTCGTACGGTATGTCGTCACCTACGGCGAGAAAGGCGCGCCGGTGGATTGGGTCCGGCTCGGCAAGATGTTGAGCATCGGCCAGTATCTCGCGCTCAGCAACAGAGCTCAGCATCCGAATGGCGGTAAGGCATTTATCGATTTTTTCCTCGGCGATGAAAGCATGAGAATCCTGGCCAAGATGGGTGAGTTCGTCAACCGCAAGGGAATCCGTCCGCCGCTTGCGGACGCCGACAAGATACAAGCGGTGGAGGCAGAGGATTTCGACCAAAAGGGATTTGCGGACAAGACCCAAGAGTATCAGAAGCTGTTCTTTAAATAGAGCCTTCAGGCTTCCGTGTGGCTAACCGCAGAGGCGCGGAGGGCGCAGAGAAAATCGAATGAAGATATCATCGTAAATAAACCCTCTGCGAACTCTGTGTCTCCGTGGTGAATACCTTTCACAATAAACCCGGACGACCACTTAAACAGGAGAAGGTAATCATGGCAAAGCGAGACTTTCTACCGGGCGATGCGCGCCAGAGCGAGCGCGCCTACTCACCCGCCGTTAAAGTTAGCGGCGGCACGACGATCTATTTGGCTGGTTACGGAGCGTTCCAAGATCAAGCCGGCAAGAGCTACGCCGGCGATTTCGACGCGCAGGTGCGGCTGAGCTTCGAACGCATTCGGCAAACCTTGGAAAAAGCCGGCGGCAAGCTGGACGACATCGTCACCATGACCGTGTTCATTACCGACATGGCCAACGGCACGCGTTTCACACAACTCCGCAAAGAATTTTTCCAAGAAGGCCGCTATCCAGCCAGCGCGCTGATCGGCATCAAGGAACTGGCGCGGCCCGAGATGATGGTCGAAATTCAGGCCATCGCCGTAGTGGAATGAGGGAAAAACAAGAACTCAAATATCGAAATCCGAAATTCGAAACAAATCTAAATGATCAAAAAGCACAAATTCCAAACAAGCTCGTTTCGGATTTCGACATTTGTTTTTTGCCTTTGATTGTTCCGGTTATTTCGGATTTCGATATTCGGATTTCGGATTTAAAAAGGTTCTACACAGGAGGTGGAATATGAACGCACCTTTAAAAGTTACCGGCATCGACCACGTGGTTTTCCACGTCAAGGACCTCGCCCGCGCGAAGAAGTTCTATGTCGATTTTCTCGGCATGGAAGTGGACCATGAGCGATCCTGGCAATGTTTTCTCAAATGCGGCAATCAGGGCCTGGCATTATTCGAAGCCAAAGACGGCGCGGAAATTCACGGCGGCAGCGAAGTCAATCACATGGCGCTGCAGCTCATGTCGGGCGACTACCAGCGCGTCAAGTCAACATTGGAAAACGCCGGCATCGAAGTCCACGGCCGCGACGGTGATCCACATTGCATTTATTTCCACGACCCCGATGGTCACCAACTGCAACTTCTGATACCGAAAAACTGAGCGGCTATCTCGGCTATCGGGTACTGAGAATAGAGTGAACATGACCGCAGACCTATTTTCGGCGCACGAGGTGCTCGAACATATTCCCATGCAAGACGCTGAGGTATACTACTTGCGTCATCTCCCGCTTGCAGACACCGCGCATGCCGTTATGCGTCACCTGATTGATGAAGTTCCTTTGGGGCAGAACTTACCCGCAGCCTCGTCTGATTGCGTGGCACGGTGATGTGGGGATGAACTACACATATTCGGGCATTAACTTGAGCCCGTTACCCTGGACGCGGGCGTTACTGGACATCAAGAGGCGGGTTGAAGCGGTCGCTCGCACGGACTTTAACAGCGTCCTGCTCAATTACTACCGGGATCACCGGGACAGTATGGGGCTGCACAGCGACGACGAGCCGGAGCTTGGCGAGAGACCGATCCTTGCTTCGTTAAGTTTGGGCGAAGAGCGGACCTTCATTTTAAAGCACAAGAGCGACAAGGCTTTGAAGCCTGTTCGCCTGAAACTTGCTTCCGCCAGCCTTCTTTTGATGAAGGGTGAGACCCAGCACTATTGGAAGCACGGGATCGAAAAAGAAGCACGGCCATGCGGCCCGCGCGTCAACTTGACGTTTCGACGCATCCTGAGGTCATGTGATGTCATTCAGCGTAATTGAACGCCGAGCCTTCGGTGCTAAGTAGCGGAAAGGTGGTTGGCAATGATAGAGACTGGCATTTTGGTAGACGCGTTCACGCGAGTTTACGAATCCCTGCACCGCACGGTGGCTGACCTCACCGCGACGGAACTCATCCAGGAGCCACATCCGTCCATAGGCTGGCTTGCCTGGCGGCTCAGTCGAGTCATGGACAGCAACGTATCGCGTCTAGCCGGCCGGGAGCAGCTTTGGATCGGAGACGGTTGGGCCGCTCGTTTTGGCATGCCGCCCGAGCCGGCGGACTTTGGGCGGTCGGCCACTCACACGCGCGAGCAAGTGCGAGCCTTTCGCGCCTCAGCGGAGTTGCTTCTGGCGTATCATGATGCGACGTATGAGCGAATGAAGACGTATCTCGAAAGCCTAACCGCTGAGGACCTCGCACGACAGCTCGACGAACCCCAGTATCAACCACTTCCGACTGTAGGCGTGCGCCTCGTGAGCGTGTTGGAGAACGCGATGACCAATGAGGGGCAGATCAGTTATTTGAAGGCCTACCACCGGCTCGGCGGCTGGTTCCCGCGTGAGGCCAATGATCCCGCCAAGTTCCGTTAGAGAAAAAATTGAGGTCAGAGATTTTTTTCTTGGACAACGTACAAATCGTCGATCGGCTCCTGACAAATTTGTAGACGATGCCATGCTGTATGGTACGATCGCCAAGAATCACCATTCCTGCTTATCCTCATCACATCACCCAGCGGGAAAATAATCGCGCTACACAGCAGAGGACTGGCGTGGGTCGAATCTCGGATTAGAGAGGACAAGGACACCGATATGCGGCCAGCAACGGCGCGGCCTAAACGGCTCACCTAATAGTTAGCGCTACAGAGGATACACATATGGAGTTGGCAAACAAATCTGACGATGAAATCTTGAAGATCGCAAATCCGATCATGGATAACCTCATGGAGGGGTCGAAAGAGATTGACCATGAGAAGCACACAAGGGACTTCACCGACAGAATGAAGGGCATCGTCACGAAGGACTATTTAAAGAAGGTCTGCGAGCGGTACCAGGCTGAGTGGGGCCATTTTGCCAAGAGGGAGTTTGTTGCTGTTTTTCGGCGACCTTCATCCGCGGCCATAATTTGTCCACCAAACAAGAGGGAGAATTCGTGGCCGAATTGGTCCTTGTTGAGAGAGATTCGAGATATTTGGTTAACCATGCAATGGTGTTTTGAGCCAGCGCTAACAAATCAATCAACCGGACGGTCAAACGCCATGCTTTTGGCGTCCGGTTATTTCAGACGTTAGGCATCACATCACGAATCGAGTTTGAGTCTTTCCGTATGGATATTACGAGCTGCACCAAGGCTGACTACGATCAGATTGTTACCCACATCCAGGAATTCTGGGGCAGCGACCGCACGCTCAACCTTCACCATCCCATGTTTGTGTACGAGTTCGGTAACTCGGCCTACATCATCAAAGATGGGAACCAGGTTGCCGCCTACCTCTTTGGCTTCATCTCACAGACGGAGCCTACTGCCTACGTCCATCTCGTAGGAGTCAGAGAGCGGTACCGGCGGCGAGGCCTGGCGCGTCGCCTCTACGATCATTTTGTGAGGTTCGCCCTCATTCAGGGCTGTACAGAGCTGAAAGCCATCACAACGCCGGGCAACAAGGAGTCCATTGCATTTCACCGATCGCTGGGAATGCAGTTGACAGGAAAACTAAACCGCGACGGAGTTCAAGTCATCGAAGATTATGCTGGTCCAGGGCAGGACCGAGTGGTATTTCGAAAAACATTGAGACAGGCGGACGCCGCCTAACAAAGCCGTTCCACCTGACCGCGGCCCGGTGGCGGATCTGCGTGAACAGGGGAGGCCACAGGTGGGCCGCGGCGGGTGACCGCCGGGCGTTAGGCGTGAGGTGGAAGTTTCGGTGAAAGGATGATTTTATGCGGGGTCGATGGATTTCGAACTCATCGGACCGATTCGGGATATTCAGACGATTGCCATTGGTCGAACCATCCGTGGGCTGGCCCGTCTTCGCAAACGCTATGGCAGCGGCCGATGGAGAAAATTGAAGGGGATCGCGAGGGTGCGCCTGATAGATGGAACAATTCATACTGCCGAGGTACATTGGTACGAAGCTCACGGTATCGGACGCAAGGAACTCAAGATAAAGTTTCCTTTGCTGGATTAGCTATGAAGAAAAGAGCCAAACAACAGAAATATTTTGCGGTCTGCATCAACAACAAGAGGTACGAGGCCTCTCTCGAAAGAGGAAAACTCTACCGCGTCATTCCTGACGAGGACGCGGAATCCCACGGGTATCTACGCGTCGTTGATGAAAGTGGCGAGGACTATGGATATTCGGCAGAGCGTTTCTTTCGTCTCGAAGTTCCCCGGCCGCTGGAGCGAGCTCTACTCCGAGCGTCGTCCTAATGGTGTTCCTTGCCTAACCCTCGACTTGAGACCGACGCCGAGGGCGCGGCTCAGCCTTTCCGTTCGGCGAAGAGTCGCGGTGGTGTCGTGCTGGTTCTTGCCCGGCTGCTTGGACAATGACGGGAGCATTCATCTGTCGGGGATCAAATCACTGCAATCGAGTCGTTCCGGGTCGCGATATCGCAAGCCGCACTCAATGTCGAGAGGAGACGAGGCATGCCCTTCAGTATTTCGACCTTG
>Ga0209056_10006819_pt1 | contig 11779 bp, 9 predicted proteins | sample GraSoiAngelo_114_FD_185876 | JGI IMG/M metagenome (GOLD analysis project Ga0209056, IMG submission 185876) | Grasslands soil microbial communities from the Angelo Coastal Reserve, California, USA - 14_0903_13_40cm (SPAdes) (version 2) | ecosystem: Environmental > Terrestrial > Soil > Grasslands ... | reverse complement strand
ACACCCTGGAAGGCCAGGTTATGGATGGTCAGGGCGGTGGCGATGTGGGCGTACAGGGGATCCGAGGCATAGAGACGGGCCAGCATGTTGGGAATCACCGCCGTATGCCAGTCGTTGACGTGGATCACATCGGGCTGGAATCCGATCGGGCGCAACATCTCGAGCGCTGCCCGGCTGAAGTAGATGAAGCGCGCGTCGTCGTCCCAGAACCCGTACATCCCCTCCCGACCAAAGAACTGCTGGTTCTCGATGAAATAGATCGGCACGTCGTCTCCGATGCGGCCCTCGAGCACGTCGGCGTTGACCGGCTGATGCGCCAGCGGCACCCCGAGATTGGTGACGATCCGCCGCAGGCCGTATTTCTCCACGTCGATGCCGCCGTAGCGTGGCATCACCACTCGGACGTCGTGACCCATGGCGCGCAGCGCCTTGGGCAACGCGCCGGCCACGTCGGCCAGTCCGCCGACTTTGGCAAAGGGAGCCACCTCGGCGGAGACCAGCAGGATCTTCAGCGGCTGGTGCTGCCGTCCGGTAAAGACATCACCCGGAACCCGCACCGCGATCGAGCCGGTGGGCGGCAGCTGTTCGACCGGCTTTCCATTCTCGAAGGCGACCGCCACCATCTCCAGGGTCTGGCCGGGCTGGTGACCAAGCGCCTCGAACGGAACCGCAAAGACCAGCGCCTCGCCGGCAGTCGCGCGACCGGTCCAGCGGGGCGCGTCCCCCTGCCCCAGGTCGCTGAGTTCCAGCTCGAAGTCCGAACCCGCCCGCCGGGCCGCGAGCCGGGAAGCCGGGCCGCCACTCCCCGAAAAGCGCATCTCGAGCTCGATCGCGCGCTCGGCTTCGCGAGCGCCCAGCAGGTCGAATCGTAAATAGAGGTTGCGCTCGTCGTGGCCGAACCAGATGCGGCGGACCGCCCCTTTGGGCGGGTGCATCGCCCCAAACAGCGCGGTGACGTCGACGTAGCCCCCGGCGTTCCACTCATCCTGGTCGACCACCCCGTTGAGCTTGGGCGTGATCCTGCGGTCAGGTCGCTTGGACGCCGAGCCGTCGGCCTCCTTCACGATCGGCTGGTAGAAGAGCGCGGGCGGCTGTTGCTCCAGCGACATATAGATGTTGCGCAGGTGAAGCCGAAACAGGTTGTCCCAGATCTGGTCCATGCCCGAGTCGTGGGAGCGGCCGAACCACCAGAACCAGTCGCTGCCTTCCGCGATCAGGGCCTCGCGCCGGGCGGTGGCGAGACGGTCGGGGTCGTCGGCAGCACGTTCGCGCTCGCTCAGGAACGCCCTGGCCTCGGCCAGCCGGTCCCAGGCCGCATTGTGCGCCTGGTCACCGACCCAGGTGTCGAAGTTGGCGTTGATCCAGGACCCGGGATGAATCCGGGAGAGCGAGCGGTTCGCCGGAAACTCGGCGAGAAATTCCGAGACGGTGACCGTCTTGAGCTCCTCGTCGCCGCTCAGCCGGCGATAGAGCGCATGCAGAAAGGCGTTGCCGTTCCCCTCATAAAAGTCCCAGCAATTCTCGCCGTCGAGGGCGATCACGGCGAGCCAGGCGCTGTCCTGCTGCCGCCGCCGGATGTCATGCAGCCGATCAACCAGGTCGGTTGCCGCCTCTTCGGCGCCCCGGTTCTGGTACTCGAACCCGATGGCGTTCGACAGCCGGCTGTCGCGGAAGAGCACATGGATCGGGGGGCCGTCGGTCTGCGCCCGGTAGGGGACGTAGAGCAGCTCCGGCTGCATCACCCGGCCGTCGCCGTCGCGGTTGAGGGGACTGCCGAGTGAGCGCGCCAGCACCCCTTCGTCGCTGACCATCCACTCCAGCCCCTGCTCGGCAGCGAGGCGCGCGACATCGTCGGAGATGGACGCTTCGGGCGGCCACATCCCTTTAGGCCGAGTCTCAAAGACGCGGGTGTGGGCCTCGATGCCGCGACGAAGCTGCTCGGCCGCGTCGTCGGGATGTTGAAACGGTCGGCGCGGCATCGCCAGATCCGGGCGCGCCACCCGAGCGACGTCGAGGCTGGCGATCAGCGGCAGGATCGGGTGGTAATAGGGGCTGGTCACCAGCTCGGCCTGCCCGCGTTGCTGGAGCTCGCGATACTTGGGCAACACCCTGCGGGTCTGATCGAGCTGAAGTCCCAGCACCGGTTCCTTGTCGGCTTCGTTGAAGTCCCGGCCTCTTTGGACCAGCTCGGCGACTCGGGAATCCTGGGCGATCGTCCCCGGGTCAACCCATGAAAGGTTGAACCAGACTTGCAAATCGCGGAGCTCCGCATCATCGAAGAGCGTCGCCAGGTCCGCGCGAGCCCCTGCCTCCTCGCGCTTGCGTACCAGCTCGAGGTAACGGGGATACTGACGCACCCGGCGGATCTGGCTCGACTCGGTCATCCAGCGGGTGATGAAGGCGCGCTCCTCGCCGGCCAGGTCGGTTACCGGGCGGCGGGTCAGGTCCAGGTAGACGTCGGTGAAGCGTGCGTCGGCGTAGTCCTGCACCTGGGCCACCAGTGCCGGCACCAGGTTGAAGGTCTGCTTGATCGTCGGGTACTCGTCGAGCAGCGCGGGCATTCGGTAGTAGTCCTTGGCGCAGCGCAACCGGACCCAGGGCAGCAGAAAGGTGTTCTGCAGGTCATCCTTGTAGTACGGCTGGTGCATGTGCCAGACGAACGCCACATGCAGAGGTCGCGTCACGGCTGAGAGTCTAACTAACCAACGGCTTTTTTCAGCGGTTCAGGCAGAACCGTGTTGTAGACGTAGCGCAGGCGCGGAGAGTACTCGACGCTGATCTTGTCGCCTGGGCTCAGGCGTTCGAAGGTGGCCTGGTTGACCCGGAACGATTCGGCCCACAACCGCTTGGCCATTGCCCGATCGCCGGCCTGCACCGCGATCCGGTAGGTACGGCCGAAGACGCCGGCGTCCCGACGCATCCCAACCACCAGACCGACCATCGAACCGCGGCGCGCGGTCATGTCGAGCAGGGCACGGACCAGGACCGAGAGACCCAATGGGATCAGGACGGTGGACACGGCGACCGTGAAGATCATCATCATGGTCCACACCGAGGCCACCGGCCGGAAGATGGAATCGACCAGCCGGGGGGCGACGGCGGCCGCGGCCGCGCAACCGAGGGTGACCGAAGCGAAGCCGCCGATGGCCGCCAGACGCGGCGGTTCGCCGCGGCTGATCGACCACAGGTGCCACTTGACGCGGGGTCGCATCAAGCGCCCGTCCGGCCCGACCGCGATCATCAGGTGTCCCCAGGGCAAGGCGCCATGCGCCAGGCGCAGGATCAACAGTGAACCCAGCGCGACCGCCACCAGTGACAGATCGATGACGGCGGGTAACGGAGGCAAGGGAAAGGTGGGCACCCAGACGTATAACCGGACCCCACGAGCCGACCTTGCAGCGGGCGAATACCGCTGATATTCGGAATCCTGGAGGCGTTAGCGGCCGGGGCGGGCGGTCGTGTACTGGCGGACCTTGTCGCGAAGCCGCGGGAGGGGGTCCGTCTTGAGGAAGTACTCGTCGCAGCCGGCCTTCTTCGCCTCTTCCGGCGTCGCCATCCCGGCGGTGTAGACGATCACCTTGATGTCGGGCGAGTACTTGCTCTGCCGGATCCGGCGGCAGAGCTGCAACCCGTCGAGACCCGGCATCTGAATGTCGGCGACGACCACCGCCCGCACGCAGTCGACACAGAGCTTCCAGGCCTCGTCACCGTCCTTGGCCTCGATCACCTCGTGACCGTCCAGCTCGAGGAGGGTGCGAAGCATCGTCCGGACATCCTGGTCGTCGTCGGCCACGATGACCGGGGGGAGATCGCTGGCGGGAAGAGGTGCAGGGACACCACCCTCGCGGAGTCCCCTCCTCATCATTCCTATCGGATTCTATGTGGGCTGAGTATCAGGCGGCAAGGGTTCACCGTATCCCGGTTTTCCCCGCGTCGCAATGTGCCTTACCCGGTAACCGCGGGCGGTCGTTTGGCCAGGTGACCGGCGTCAGGCGTACTCGTCCATCGCGCGCAGGAAGTTGACGTAGACCCGCTGCTGCTCGCGCAGGATGCCCAGGGCGCCCAGCTCCCACCACTCGTCGGGCGTGAAGTAGGCGGAGACCTCCGCCTGGCTGCCGGCTTTCGAGAACCACTGGATCAGGTGCAGGTTGTCCGACTGCAGCAGCCACATGGCGATGTCCATCAGGTGCGGGTGCTTGGTCAGCTTGGCCTTGTTGTAGATGTGGTGCATCAGGCGGAAGATCCCCTGCTGCGCCTCGTTGCCGAGAAAGAAATCCATCCCCCCGTCACCGGCCCAGGTGCACCCGTATTCGGGCAAGGGCATCTCGTGCGCATCCGGAAACGTGGCGACTGCTTCGGAGGGGGTGAGGTACTGCATCTTGTGCTTGACGAAGTCGTCGTGGAGCGCGTGCATGAACGGGAAGATGCCCGAGTCGGCTCGATGGTGCTCCCCGAAGGTTTCGAAATCCCAGGCCAGGAAGACGAACTCCCCCATCGCCTGGCGCACCCAGGTGGCGTAGGTGTCCGCCATCAGCGGCCAGCCGTTCCATTCCCGGTTGCTGAACCGGTAACCGACATCGTCACTGAGCTCGTAATGCCGGGTGAAGAGTCGCATGACTTCGTTCGGATACCGATAGAGATGCGTCGGCTCCCGCCAGCCCATCACCCAGGGCCGCCCGTCCATGACGGCGCCCTTGAAGCCGCTCAGTTGCAACTGGAAATAGATGTCGTTCGACATGAACATCTCGGTGGTATCCGTCACCGCGATCGGCTTCTGGAACGTCTCTTCGAGCTGTCGCTTCCCCCAGGCCATTCGCTCGGCGAAGGCCGCGATATCGAGATAGAAGATGAAGGAGTGGTAGGGTTCGACCGCCACCAGCTCCACGTTCGGGTGGCTGACCAGTTTCTGGAAGCCGGTAAGCACGTCCGGCCCAAAGCGCCGCATCTGCAACAGCAGCGAGACCGAGAAGCCGAGAGAGATCTTCATCCCCTTGTCGACCAGCGACTGGAACAGCTCGGTGGCCGGACGGTAGCAGTATTTGGCCACCTTGTCGAAATAGCGCCGGTCCATCTGCTCGTCGAAGATGAGCGTGTCCATCTTTTCCGGCGCGGTGCCGCGGGGAATCAGCTGCGCGGGGAGGCGGACCCGCCGCGGTTGATGCGCGACCATATAAATGACCAGGGAATTCGGCACGAGCTCTATCCTCTCATTGCTTGATCGGGCGATGCCGGCGGCGGGCCGTCGGCGGCTCCCTTCAAACCCTGCTTGATCGCCACGTACTCCAGCCGCTGCAGCAGGATGTCGATCACGCGCTGCCAGGTATAGTCGCGGGCGGTCCGCTGGGCCGCGATCCGCAGGTTGCGGGCGGTCTCGGGATGGTCGGCCAGGTGGGTGACGTAGGCGACGATCTCAGCCCCGTCGTCGGTCTCGATGACCATCGCGTTTTTGAACGGTTCCGCATACTCCTCCCCGGTGGCGCCCACGAACGCCACCCCGCCCGACGCCATCGCCTCCAGGCCGACCAGGCCAAACGGCTCGTGGCCGCTGTTGGCCAGAGTCGCCGTCGCCGACGCGTACAGCACCGGCAGCAGGTCATCCGGGAGAAACGCCGTGACATTCCAGATGTCGGCGTCGGCGTTCTCCTTCAGGGTCCGGGCCAGGCCGGCGACATCCTCGATCCGGGTGGACAGCGGGGCCACCCGAAGGCCGCGCTGCGCGGCAAACTCGAGCACCTCGCCGCCGAACGGTTCCAGGCCGCCCCGGATCAGCATCCGGGTCGTCACGCCGCGCTCCTTCAATTGCGCCACGGCCGCCATCGCCTGGTGCCATCGTTTATCCGGGCTGAAGCGCCCGATTTTGAAGAGAAACGCCGGCGCGTTGACCGCCGCCCTTACCGCCCGCACCTGGGCCTGGCTGACCCTGGCCATCATCGACCCCGGAATGCCGTTAGGGACGACGATCGGGTTCACCCCCCAGCGCCACATGATGTGCTTCATGTAGCGGCTGACCGTCAGCAGGGTGCAGGTGAACGCCAGCTGACCCCAGTTGATGCGGTGGAACGCGAAATGGTTGTTGGCGTTCCAGAGCAGCAGGCAACGATCGCGCAGCCCGGCGAAGTAGAGCGCATCCGAGATCAGCGTCATGGCGTGAGCGATGTGCCATTCCTCGCCCAGGACGACCACTGTGTTTCCCCGCGCGATCGCCGGCTTGATGAAGTCTTTGACCACGGTGTCGGGAAGGCTGCGGTTGAGGTCCGCCACCTTGTCGTCCTCGCCGTCGTAGACGCCCACCGGATGGTAGCGGCTGATCCACTGACTCCAGCGATGCAGCCATAAGCGGCCCTCCAGCGCTCTCATCGGCCGGGAGGGTGGGGTCACCGACGAAGAAGAGGTGGGTCTCGTAACCCCGCTCGGCCAGCGCCCGCGACAGTTCCTTCACCCGAACCCCGAGCCCACCGGCTTGCGAGTACTCGTCGGGGCCTTCGAAAGACAGCAGGATGAAGGTCGTCTGCCCGGGTTCGAGCATCAGGAGACGCGCGCTCCCAGCAGCTCGAGGGCGAAGGCATGAATCGCGGGGGAGAGTGACGCCAGCAACGTCGTCCGCGAGTCCAGGCGGACCGAAACGCTCTCCAGCGGACGACCGGCGAAATCGGTGGCCACCCCGCCGGCCTCGCGCAGGATCAAGAGCGGCCCCGCCAGGTCGAAGGCGCGGACCGGGGCCGGTGTCGCCTGCAGGGCGATGCCGCCGGTGGCGGCGTGGCACAGGTTCAACGCCGCGGACCCGAGTTGACGAGTCTTTTCCGTCCTGGCGAGGATCGGCCCGGCCCCCTCCCGGGCGTCGACTCCACTCGGCGCATCGACCTGGACCAGGGGAATGGACGTCCCGTCAAACGGCGGCGGATCCGGGCGCAGCGGCTGACCGTCGCGGAAGGCGCCACCGCCCGCCACGGCATGGAACTCGTCGCCGGTGGCCAGGTTCTGGACATAGCCGAGCCGCACGTCCTGAAATCGGTCACCCTGCGTGGCGGCTAGCACGACGGCATAGTATGGCAGTCCCATTTTGGCGTTGAAGCTGCCGTCCAGCGGATCGACCAGGACCAGCGGGTCGCCCCCGAAGTCCCGCTCGCCCAGTTCCTCGGAGATCAGCCGGAAGCGGAAACCGCTGCGATAGGCTCTTTCCAGGTGCTGTACCACGATCTCTTCGGCGACCTGATCCAGGTAGATGGTCTGGTCGCCGCCGGCGCCGCTGCCGACGACCTGTCGACCTTTCGTCGTGCCGGCCACTGGTGGGATCGCGGCGCGAACCTCCGCGGCGATGGCTCGGAAGATGGGAAGCCAGTCTTGTGAGGACACTGAGTGAAACGGCGGGCACGCCGTTGACTCGCTATCCTACGCCAAGCTCGCTCGAGCCCCGATCGCGAGCCGAACGCCAGCGCCCCTGGCTGCGGCTGGCCGGGCTCGCCATCCTGGTCAAAGCTCTCCTGGTGGCGCTCACGCTCGTGGCTTACGGCGCCAGCCCGGATCCCCTGACCGCCCTCGGCCGGGAGTGGAACCAGTGGGATGCCACGCACTACCTGTATCTCGCCACCCACGGTTACAGCGCGACGGGCGATGCCCGGAACCTGATCGCCTTCTTCCCTCTCTATCCCGCCGTGATCAGCGCCGTGGCCGCCATCGGGCTGCCCGCCCGACTCGCCGCCCTGCTGGTGAGCAACGTCGCCGGGGTGGTGGCGGCGATCGTGCTCTACGAGCTGGCGCGAACGGATGGTCGCGAGAAGGCGGCCTTCAGGGCAGCCGCCTTCTTCCTGGTTTTTCCCACGGCCTACTTTCTGATGGTCGGCTACACCGAGGCACTCTTCTGCGCCCTCGCCTTCGGCGCGGTGCTTCAGGCCCGACGGCAGCGGTGGGCCGCCTCGGGGATGCTCGGCGGACTCGCCGCGGCCGCCCGTCTCACCGGCGTCGCCCTCCTTCCGGTGATCGTGATCGAGATGATCCTGGCGCGCCGCGTCCTCCGTCCGGTCTGGCACGCGATCATGCCCCCGCTCCTGGTCCTCCTCGGGCTGGCGACCTATCTGATGACCAACGCACTGGTGCTGGGCAACCCGCTCGCGTTCGTCGCCATCCAGCGCGAGCACTGGTCACACTCGCTGGCGGCACCCTGGGTCGGCCTCGCGTCCGCGATCCACAGCATCAGCTGGCGAGTGCCCTGGGAGAAGCTGACGGTCGGGGGTGGCGAGATCGCCGGGGGGATCATCGCCTATGCGAGTACGACCTTGAGCTGGTTGCGGCTGCGCCCGTCGGACGCCGCCTACGCCACGGTGCTCACCGCGATGGTGACCTTTCTTCCCTTCTGGCTGAGCATTCCCCGCTACCTCCTGAGCCTGTACCCACTCTTCCTACTGGTGGGGCGAATCCGCAACCAGTGGATCTACCTCGGGCTGCTGGGCGCCGCGTTCGTGGCGCAGATCGTCTTCGGGCTGGCCTTTGGCCGGGGCTACTGGGCGTTCTAACGGAAGAGGTTGGTCAGCACGGTGCTGATCACGACGTAGACCACGTAGCCGATCACGATCTGCCAGAAACCGACGTCGAAGTGCACCCCCAGGAGTCCCTGCAGCACCGCGAACGACAGGGCGAAGAGCAGCGCGTTGAGCACGAGCACGAACAAGCCGAGCGTCAGGATGGTCACCGGGAGCGTCAGGATCAGCAGGACCGGCCGGATGATGGTATTGATCAGGGCGAGCACCAGCGCCATCACGACGGCGGCCCACAGAATGCCTCCGTGAACGTGCCAGATGAAGGCGAAGACGAAGAGCAGCGCTACGACGTGGATCAGGAACCGCGTCAGCACGCGTGCATTCTAGGTCCTGTCAACCTGACGGCACCGCGAACACCTGGTAATTCGCGGTGCGCAGCGCGAGCCGAAAGGTGCTGTTGAAGTAATCGAGATTGGGGCTCAGCGTCGCCATCTCGTTCGGACCGACCATGAGGTAGTCGGCATGGTATTGATGCAGCAGCCGCAACGCTACATCGCCACCTCGATAGATGCGGCGAAGGTCGTCCTCGCGCCGTGAGTAGTTGACGCCCTGGCTCCAGAGCCAGCCCGGATAGCTGATCAACACCGACCTGCCGGCCAGATCGGCGATGGGATTGTTCGGCTGCTCACCGGTGACGAAGATCGCCTTCGCCGGCGTGGCCTGCCGAACCTGGGCGGCCAGCTGGACATCCTCGGCAGAAAACCACACATAGGCCGGCCCCTGCAGCGGCAGGAATTGGAGCAGCGAGAGCGCGCCGGCGGCGACCAGGGTGAGCCACACGATCGAGGCTCCGATTACTCCAACGACCGTTGCCCGCCAGATCCGAAGCAGCAGGGCTCCAACGGCCACGGCGCTGGCCAGGTACCAGAAAACGAGGAGCTTGCTGTTGTCCCAGTCCCACGGCTGGAACTTGATCAGGTTGGCGACCACAAACACCACGCTGAAGGGGGCGATCAACAGCCGTGCCCGGCGGTTGAGCGCCAGCGGGCTCAGCAGGGCGAGCAGCAGCAACGGCCAGAACAGCCCGGTGTTCTTGATCCAGAACCACGGCGGAAAATCCGTCCCCGACATCCAGCCGATCAGCCAGCGGGGATACTGATGTTCCGGCGGCGCCCCCGGGTCACCGGGGACTGCCATCAACAAGCGCGGCACCGCCACGACGAGCATGACCGTGAAAAAACCAATCCAGGCGGGCCGAGGAAACAGCAGCGCCCAGCAACCGGCGACGAGGCCGATGACGACGAGGCTGTGAATGTGGAACAGCGGCAGCAGGCCGGCCAGGGCTCCCGCGACGATGAAGGCGACGGCTTCGCTCTTGAGCGCCCACCGTCGCCATGACCGCCGGATGGTTGTCAGCGTCGGACCCCAATCGAAGAAGGGCGTGAGCTGCAAGAGGGGGGTCAGCAGCAGCAAGACCGCCATCACGATCGCGGCGCCGAAGACGAACGACCGCTGCGGGAGGTAGTAGGAAAGGATCGGGTTGTACCACTGGATGTTGGCGAGCGGGTCGTGGACGCCCACCTGCGGGCGGTCGTAGGTTTGCGGAATGTGGGTCAGCGCGGTGGTCAAGCCAAGCCGCGCGGCGTCGCCGAAGAAGAGGAGGAACCCGAGCCCGCCACCCAGCAGGGTCAGTGTGACCGCGATCACCCCGGCGGCGATGCCACCGGTCAGACGCCGGGCCCAGAGGATCAAGCCGCTGAGCGCGAGCACCGTCATCGCCCAGCTCGGCCAGATCAAGGCGGCCGGGATGCCCCAGCCGCCGCCGATCAGCAGGGCGCTGGCGAAATCGGGAGCGAAGGGATACCGGAATAGTGTCCCTGCGAACAGCGGATTCTGCGGCGGCAGGTTCTGCCGGTGGCGGCGCTGGCGTGGAACGCCCAGTCCGACCAGGTGTTGTTGTAGTGCGCGAGCCAGGCGTCCGGCGTGACCTCGACCGCCCGGGTGAACAAATAACCCATCGCCAGGGCCACCAGCGCGACGGCGGCCAGCACCCTCCATGACGCCGGCCCGATATCCTGGCGCAATCGCGGAAGCTGCCGGCTGATCAACACGCCCCCGGACAGCCACCCGATCGCGGCCAGCACGAGAACCAGGCCGACCGTCACCCCGATCAGCAGCGCCAGCAGGTATCCGACCACGGTCAACGCCACGACGGCGACCACGATGCCGATCACCAGCCGCTCCCCCGCCAACAGCCAGGGCGGCCCGCCGGCGGCCAGGCCCAGGCCGAGGACCAGGCAGCCGGCCACGAGCGCTAGCCCGGGGAGGTCCAGTAGCAAAGACACCAGTTGGGCCAGGGCTTGATGAACACGAACCAGACGTGACTGTTGAGGGCGTCCGAGGTCATGGGCACCCCGGTCCAGAGCGGATAGAAATAGACGAAGAACGCGATCACCATCAGCAAAGAGGCATAGGCAGGCACCGCGCCGCTGAGCCGCATCGCGATCCCGGGCAGCGCGCCGCGCAGCGACCGGAGATAGGTGAGCGCCAGGCCCAGCGCCAGGAACATCGCCGGCAACCCGCCCAGCATGTGGTAGAGGAAGAGGCCGCGGGGAACGCGCGACAGGGGCAGCCAGGCGGCGGCGAAGGCCACCAGGATGAAGATCGTGGTGTAGAGCCGCTGGTCGACGGCCCCGGCGAGGTCCCGACGCACCACCGCTTCCGTGTCGAGCTGGTGCCGGACGCGGTAGTCCTTGATCAACGCCGGGAGCCCGACAACGAGGCCGATCAACGCCGCGCTCGCCGCCCACCAGGTGAGCGGGTTGCCCAGGTTGAAGATCTCCGCCACCAGCGCGGACCCGGTCGACTGATCGATGCCCAGCCCCTGGTTGGTGTAGTAGTAGACGACCGGGCGGAAGTCGAGCGGCCACGACCACCAGGGGCTGTAGAAGATATGGGGCGCGGTCAGCGTGACGTGGTAGTGCCAGGTCTGCCAGTGCCACTCGCGCAGCTCGGCCCAGGCCGAACCGAGGTCGAGGTGGAAGGGCGCAAACGACAGCGCCGGCTGCGACAGGTGGGTGATGTCGTGCGTGATGGTGAGGTACCTGATGAAGGACAGCCCGTAGAAAATGGCCGGCAGCAGGGCGAGGCTGAGCAAGGCGATGGCGCCGGTGCTCCGGTCATAGCGGGTCCAGCGCACGGTCAACCGAAACACCAGGATCACGATGATGGTGCCGTAGGCGGCGAGCGTCGTCCATTTGGAGCCGATCGCCAGCCCCAGCACGACCCCGGTGGCAATGATCATC
>Ga0209056_10006818_pt1 | contig 11780 bp, 13 predicted proteins | sample GraSoiAngelo_114_FD_185876 | JGI IMG/M metagenome (GOLD analysis project Ga0209056, IMG submission 185876) | Grasslands soil microbial communities from the Angelo Coastal Reserve, California, USA - 14_0903_13_40cm (SPAdes) (version 2) | ecosystem: Environmental > Terrestrial > Soil > Grasslands... | reverse complement strand
ACCTCGCGCTTGGCTGGCTGTTTGGTTAATCGAAGCCTTCGTTGCCGTGGCCATTGCCGCACCTGCGGCAGCCACCAAAGCGCACCGTGCCAACTCCGCACTCTTCTCCGGGCCTGGCCGCAAATTTCTTCTTAGCTTCGCACCACCAATTTTCGTCGGCGGTCTTTTGACGTTCGCCCTATATCAAGCCGTCATACTTTCAGCCCTGCCGGGTGTTTGGCTTTTGTTGTATGGGACGGCTATCGTCACCGGCGGAGCATTTTCCGTTCGTGTTGTTCCGGTGATGGGGCTGTGCCTGATGTCACTCGGTGGCGCCGCGCTTTTCGCTCCCGCAAAGTGGGGAGATGCATTCATGGCCGCGGGCTTTGGCGTCGTGCAGATCGGCTTCGGCTGGTGGATCGCTCGGCATTATGGAGGCTAGCAGGAAACGGCATGGTTAAGTCGTCCGCAGCGCGTCAAGAGCGTTTACAGCGGTCTCGCGAGCGAGATCCTTCGCTGGAGGCTATCCGGAATCCCGCGCAGGAGGCCGTGCCTGCGGATCTGGACCGGCTGATTCATGAACGGATACGGCTGGGGATCGTCAGCGCGCTGGCAGTGAACCGCTCGCTGACCTTCAACGAACTGAAAGCGCTGCTGAAGACCACGGACGGCAACCTGAGCGTGCACGCGCGCAAACTGGAAGAGGCAGATTACATCGTGTGCACGAAATCATTCGACGGGCGCTTGCCAAAAACCGAATACCGATTGACGGCAGCGGGGCGACGGGCGCTGGAGCGTTACCTGAATCATATGGAAGCCCTGATTCGCGCGACGCGCGAAGGCTAAACGGCAAAATTTTTTGGCTGCGTGCTTTGCAATACAGAGTAGTTTGCATCGCTTGTCCCCGCGGCGGAGAAAGAACATGCTCATGCCCCATCAGACCGTTCGGCAAATTCCCATCGCGCAACCAACCGTTGACTACACTCCACGGCTCCACGTAGCCATCATTTCGGACGGCAACGGCCGCTGGGCCAATTCAAAAGGACTGCCACGCTCCGCCGGACATCGCGCCGGCGCTGAAACGGCTCGCCGGATTATTGAAGCCGCTCCCCGCCTGGGAATTCAGACACTGACGCTTTTCGCGCTGTCCGCCGCGAATTGGAAGCGTCCCGATGTAGAGGTCCAAGGGATTCTCCGGCTGCTTCACGAATACCTTCTTACCGAAACGACTCACTGCATTGACGAAGGCGTGCGGCTGAGCATCATCGGGCGCCGGGATCGCTTGCCAGCCACGCTTCGCCAGGCCGTCGCTGATTCGGAAGCCGCCACAGCGAAAGGCACGCGGCTACACCTGCGGCTTGCGGTGGATTATTCCGCTCGCGAAGCCATCTATCACGCCGCCTGCCGCTTCTATAAGGTCACCGAGCTTTCGCCCGAATCCTTCAGCAACGTGCTGGCAGAAGTCCTCCGCGGGGGTTCGACAGAAGTCGATTTGTTGATTCGCACCGGTGGAGAACAGCGGCTTTCCGATTTTCTGCTGTGGGAATGCGCGTTCGCGGAATTCGTGTTTCTGCAAAAGCGCTGGCCGGACTTTACCGCTGAGGATCTGGAAGCGGCGGTAATGGAATTCAACAGGCGTGAACGCACACGCGGAGCCTTGCCGGACGCCATCGCGGGTTAGTCCCGCAGGATCTGTCCAAAAGAGTTACTAATATGAAAGATTTTTCTAGTTCTCCAAACAACGTTTCGGCTGTTGTAGGGATTTTTCTGTTGATGGTACCGACTTATTTCATTACGATGTCCGCCCTGCGGTACGACACTCCTGGCTTGCAATTCTTCAATAGCCCCATTCTCATCCTCGGGACTTTGGCAATCGCATTCGCGCTGAACGCACGATCTATTCTTTCGCTGAAGCTCGAACGGGAGAAGCCGCCGGTACTGAGGATTGCTCTGTCGCTCCGGGTATGGAACCTCGTGGAAATCCTGATTGCACTGTTTCTCTTAGGTGCGTTGCTCACATACGCGTTCGTAGAGAATTTTGAGCCACGCTAATCAGGTATGTAATAGGAGGGAACCACCGGATGCCATCGCGGCAGTTCACGTGGTTATGAACAGAAACTGCCTCCCGGCAAAACAATTTCTACAGGAGCCGAAGTTCAGGCTGTGCCGCTCGCTACTGGATTGAACGAAAACCCCGAACCGCAGCCAACTTTTGCTGGCCGGGCCCGGGGTTAGCGATTATCCGGTTATCCCTTGACGGGAATGGTTGCCGGCTTGGCGAGCTTGAACGTCAACTTGCTCTTGGCAGCGAGCAGGGTTACGTCCTTGTTCGCCTTGGACTTGTCGGCGCTCTTGGCATTGCTCTTGGCATGGGTCTTCGGTCCGGTGATTGAATTGGAGTCCAGCGGGTAAGATTTCCCGTGGATGACCACCGAAGCGAGCGTCACCTTCAGTTCGTTCTTTCTGACCTTGACTATGCGACAGGTGACTTGGGTACCCTTGGGAATCACCGTCTTTCCATCCACCTGGATCGGCTCGGTGAGGCTGGCGGCAAAGGTGTCACCGACCTTGTTCTTGTCGGTGGCTAGCGTTTGCCTGGCCGCCGCGCTGATCGCCGTGCCTTTCGGCAAGGTGATCATCGTTGCCGGCTCCGGTGCTTTGGCCACGACGGCAGGCTTTGCAGCCGCAGGTTTTGCTGCCGCGGGCTTCCGGGGAGCGCTAGCTGTTTCGTTAGTGGCCTTGTCCGAGCAGCCGGCTACGGCTAAAACGGCCGCCCCTGCCAAGACAAGCCAGAGGTTTCGATGGGCTTGAGACTTGATCACTTCACACCTCCAAAGGGGCACCCTTAGGGTGAAAGGGATGAGGTGGCTGGTTGGACCCATTCCCCCGCTTAGAAATCAACTGCGAATCGATGGGTACCCTGCTTTCGATAAATCATACAGAATTCGATGGTTGGAGTCTTTGGGCATTTGTGACAGGCGTTTCCTTCCCGGCACCGGTCATTCGGTCAGTGGTCCGTGTGATCTGTGGAAGACTGACCTCGCCCGTGGCGTTTTGTGACCAAACGCAATGCCTGACGTCCCCCCAGTTTCTTGTAAATGTTGCATCTAAAGAACTTAGTGTTAATGTAAGTCGTTTAGAATCAACAATTGCGGGCACTCCTGCAAGTGTTAATTTTAAAGGGAGTTACGTTGTAGCAAATCCCCTTTCTCCTGAAGGTCTTCAAGGTGCCAAAATATTAGGCACAGAAACAGGAGCAGGCGGGCAGGGCGGAAATAACACAGGTTTACCTACGAAATAGGATATCAGGACAGCAAAAGAAGTCAAGGAAATGATCGATGGCAGCCGGAAACTGAGGGTTTGCCGGTACAAGCGTCCATTGGCGGACATGCCTGACATTTGGTCATTCCCTGTCGTCTATGCCTCAGGAGCCAGGAATGGGAACAATGGGACTTGCGCTGCCGTGGAAGGCTAGAATCTCTTCCGTGCCGCGCGAACGGGGGACGCGAGTGGAACCTTCCGAGCACTTTGTCGGCGGCCCCAACCTAGCCGCCGAGGATGCGCAGAGCGAGGATGCCGCACTGGCTGCTGCCTGCCGGTCCGGCGACCTGCGCGCCTACGAACGTCTCTATGAGATACATGGCGCGCGCATGAAGAACCTGGCGCGGAATCTTCTTGGCAATCCCGTTGACGCTGAAGACGCCGTGCAGGAGACGTTTCTGAAAGTGCATCGCAGTATCGCCGGTTTTCGCGGGCAATCGAGTTTTGTCACCTGGACGTACCGGATCCTCATTAACACCTGCTACGACGCTCGGCGCAGCCGGTTGCGCAAGAAAGAAGTCGCGAACGAGGATTCCGGGGAGTCGCCGGGGCTTGAGCCCCGCGCTCCCGGAGCACATCCCACTCTCCGCATGGCGCTGGAGCGCGCGCTGGCCAAGCTCACGCAACACCAGCGCGATGTTTTTCTGTTATACGAAGTCGAAGGCTTTCGTCATGCGGAGATTGCAGGGATGCTGGAGATGACGGAGACAGCTTCAAAGAACACACTTTTTCAGGCGAAGAAAAGTCTTCGCCAAATGCTAGAACCGCCGCACGGTAGCGCAGCGGAGGCACGGTGAACCGCGATGAATGTCACTTGTAGCGATCGAGATAGGATTTTTGAGGACGGCACGACCGGCGAATGGGCGGCACTCGAGGCACATGCCGCTTCTTGCCCGGTGTGCTGGGAAGAGGTTCGCGCCTGGAAGTCGTTGAGTGTCGCGGCGAAAGAGTTGCGCGATTATTCCGAGAGTCCTTCGTTCTGGCCACGCATTGAACGCGCGCTGGCGGAAGAAGCGACGAAAAAGGCGCAACGCGCCGGGCTGCGCCGTTGGTTCTCGTTCTTACCTGAGATCTCGCTGGGATGGCAAACGGCTCTGGCGGGCGCGCTCGTTCTGATTCTGACGGTTTCAGGAGGCTGGATCTTACATCGCCAGCGCTTTGTTGAGCCAAATCCTGATGACCAATCTCTCTTAAAAAGCAAAGCCCTCAAGGAAGTGGAAAGCGCGGAAACTGCCTACGAGCGGGCGATTGACAAGCTCGCCGCTGAGGCCAAGCCGCAACTCGACAATCCCGCGACGCCACTGCTCGCAAATTACCACGAGAAATTGCTAGCGCTGGATAGCGCCATCGCGGACCTCCGGGCACAAGCCGGATTGAATCCCTCGAACGCGCAACTGCGCTATCAACTGCTGGCCATGTACCAGGAGAAGCAGCGCACGCTGGAAGAAGTCTTGGAGGCAAGACAACGATGAATCGCACCCAGTCCATTTTTCGGAGAGGATTGTTGCGTCTCGCACCAGTTGCGGGCGTGCTCTCCGTGCTCCTCGCGGGTGAGCCGATGTTTGGCGCAAATGCTCAGGAGCAGGTCGCGAAAGATTTTCAGAAGAGCGTGACGCTGGGCGCCGGGCAGTCCGTGCGCGTCGAGCACAAGTTTGGCGAGGTCCGTCTCCACGGCGAGCCCGGCAGGGAGGTGAAAATCTCAGCGACGATTCGCGTGCAGGCCAGCACGCGCGACGAGGCGGAATCCTTCGCGCAAAAAATTCAGATTGATGTGCAGCAAACGGGCGAAGGCGTGCGCATCAAAACGAATTACCCTGACGAAGAAAAACATTTATTCATCCGCCTTGGCAAGAGTCCTTCTTACTCGGTCAACTACGACATCGCGATGCCGTCGGACGCTCCGCTGAACGTCCGCAACAGCTTCGGTAGCGTGGACGCCGGCCGCATTCACGGTGCAATGGACATTGAGAATAGCCATGGGTCGCTTATGGTCCGCGATACCGGCGGAGCCCGGCTGTACAACTCATTCGGGAGCATCGAGCTCGCGGGCGCCGCGGGAAATGTGACCATCAATGACAACAACGGTTCGGTGCAGGCTGCCGACGTAAAGGGCACACTTGAAGTTCACAACCGGTTTGGAAGCATCACCACGCGGAACATTCAAGGCGCGGCGACCGTCAACGGAGGCAACGGGACGGTTTCGTTGATTGAAGCCGCCTCGGCGAGCATCACGACTTCTTTCGGAAGTGTGGAGGCGCGCAACATTCGCGGCGACCTCCTGGTCCGCGACAACAATGGCAACGTCGAATTCTCCAATATTGGCGGTTCCGCAGACATCACCAACAGTTTTGGCAACGTCACTTTTTCCGACGTGCGCGGCCGCGTGAATTGCGTCACCAACAACGCACGGGTTAACGGGAGGTCGGCTCTGGGCGCTTCCGTGACGATTCGCGATTCCTTCGGCAACATCGAGCTGGACACCATCAGCGGAGCGCTTGACGCGGAAACCTCCAACGGCAAAGTGCTAGTGCGCGATGCGCGTGGGAGTGTGACGCTTAAGTCTTCTTTTGGCGCTATCGAGGCTTCCAATATCCCAAAAGGAATTCGCGCGGTTACCGGTAACGGCGGAATTACACTCACCGACATTGGCGGAGACGCATTTGCGAAGACGAGTTTCGGCAGTGTGCTGGCCGAAGGCATTAATGGGAGCCTGACAGTGGAAAACAGCAATGGTTCCGTGACCGCACGAAACGTTAAAGGTGAAGTCAGAGTGAACACTTCATTCGCCGGCGTTACGCTGGACACTGTGGGGGGGCGAATTACCGTGGACAATCAGAACGGAGCAATTTCTGTGACGACCATGCGACCGGCCAGCGGTTGCCGGGACATTTCGCTCAAGACGTCGTTCTCATCCATCCGCGTGCGCATTCCAGAAGGCTTGGGCTACAACCTCACGGCCAGGACGTCTTTCGGCCGGATTTCCTCGGAGTTGCCAGTCACTTCAACGGGCAGCATCGGCGGCGATACGATGAACGGCACGATCGGCCCGGGCGGCTGCCAGCTTCAGCTTACAGATTCGAACGGAAGCATTGAAATCGCCAAGGCCCCTTGATGGTATGCCGCATCATTTGGCGGCTCGTCGCGCGCGATCCATGGCGAACGCTTTCTTCAGGACGCGGGTTGCGGTTTCTGTGAGGTGAAATCTGGCGAGTTCCTCTTCACGCGCGAACGCGACATCGGTGACATCGCTGCCCGCGCGCGGCTCGCCGCCGAGGCGTTCGCAAAGATAATCAGCAATAACGAAGTGGAATCGCGGTTTTCGTTTCGCCTCCGCGCCAATTGCCCCATCCTCGGGGAAGACTCGGTCGAACACTTCGATCAGGTCGAGGACGCGAACCTCGATTCCAGTTTCTTCCAGCAATTCACGAACGACGCCTTCTTGCAGACTTTCGCCTAGCTCCAAAGTTCCTCCAGGAATAGACCATTCGCCAAGCAGCGGTTCGCTGCCACGTCGGATCAGCAGCGTGCGGCCCTGATCGATGACCACGCCCCCGATACCAACCACTGGCCGTTCGGGGTATTCTCTGGAAGAGGCCATTCGGATGATCCTTCCACTTGCGGAGTGGTGATGCTCAAAGCAGTGCTACCACGTACGGGAGTTGACTTCATACCCGCGGTATATAATACGCTGCACAGTGGCGGGCACGGTCCTCGTACCGCCACTTTACAAACGACTTTACGGAGGGTGGAGCCGTGATCCGTTGCCCTGAATGTTCCGCCGAGATCGATGTTGACGAAGACGAAGTCGAAGAAGGCGAGATTCTGAGCTGTCCTGAATGCGAATCCGAGCTCGAGGTTTCGCAGACGCATCCCGTCCACCTGAATCTCATCTCCGATGACCTGGACGAAGAGGACGATGAAGACGAAGAGGATAAGCCCGGAGAAAATGGCGACCTGATCGATGATGATGACGAGGAAGACGAAGAAGAGGACGAGGAGTAAGTGGCAAGACTCATGCCGTCTGGCATCCTACCGCGTCCGTGCTGCCATCTAACTTTATAAGGAGCAACAGAATGCAGCGCCCGCAGTGGATTTCAATTCTCTGCACGGCAGCGCTTGTCGCTCCCTTCAGCGTAGCGTTTGGGAAGGGTCAGGAACCCGCCTCACCGCGGACTGGTTCTGCAACCGCTCCCCAGGCTCCCACGGCCTCAACCAGCAAGCCAGTCAAGCAAAAATACAGCCACGCAAATGACTACCTGATTCGTGGAACCGTGTTTACGGAGAAGGCGCTTTCCTTTCCGGGCGTGGAACTTCGCATCCGGCGGGCCGGAGAAAAGAAATTCCGGTGGGAAAGTTACACGAACTCCCGCGGGGAATTTGCAGTCCGCGTGCCTCAGGGCTCAGACTATGAGATGGTAGTCCGCGCAAAGGGTTACTCAGAACAGACGCGCGCTATTGATGCAAAAACCGGCGGAAACGAGCAAAACATGGTGTTCCGTATGCAGCCAACTGCGGGAGGCAAGGGATGAATGTGCAGCGACGCATCTGTGGTCTGGCACTGATCCTCGCAGTGTTTGCGGGCGTTGGGATTGCTCAGGACAAGAAGCGCGAAGCTCAGCTCCGCACGGTCCGCGGCGTGGTGTCCGACAAGTCCGATAGCCCTCTTTCCGGCAGTGTCGTTTTTCTCAAAAACGTGCGCACCAATTCCGTCCGCAGCAGTTACACGGATGACACCGGGAGTTACCGTTTCAGCGGACTGGATCCGAATGCGGATTACGAACTGCACGCGGAAAAAGAGGGCGCCAAATCTCCGACTCGTACTGTGTCCAGCTTCGACAGTCGCAAGGACATCGTCCTGAATTTGAAAATCGACAAGAAAAAGAGCTGAATTCACTTTCTTCCCGCGAGTCAGTTATGCCAGCGAGCCGTGCTGAAGTGTGTGCGCCCGGCTTAAGCCATAGTCATGCTTGCTGCAGCCTTCCTCGTGGCGATATTTGAGTAAAACCATTTCTTCGCGCAGTGAATCTAAGTGAGAACCTGGCGCTGTGGAACGTCGTCATCCCTTTGTTGCGGGAATGGAAACCCTCTGGGAGACAATTGGTGATGTCATGATCAGACAAATTGGGGTGCAGCGCCAAATCGTGCTTTTGCTCCTAGTTGGATTATTGAGCACCGCCATGCCTGCGTTGGCACAGCAGGAAGAGACTCAACAGCCCACCCCGGTCCCGTCTGATCCGCAAACAGCAAATGAGAAAGATGGGAAGGAATACAGACCCGGAGAGACAGTCGGGAAGAGTAAACTGGAAAGAGAAACAGGAACGATTAACGATCGCATCTTCGAGGTTCTGCCTAACTACGGCACCGTCGAAAATGCCATCAACCTTCCTCCTCTCACCACGGGACAGAAATTCAGATTGGCTACCGCTGGCGTATTCGATTGGGGGGCGTATCCGTTCAACGGCATCCTTGCTGGAGTAGAACAAGCGAGAAATGATCCCAAGGCTTGGGGACAAGGGTGGGACGCCTATGGAAAACGTTACGGCGCATCGTTTGCCGACAACAGTATCGGCACTTATATGACGACAGCGATCTTCCCGAGCTTGCTCCATGAAGATCCGAGGTACTACCAGATGGGAAATGGGAGTTTCGCTCGTCGGGCCTACCATGCCGTCAACCGGCTCTTTGTCAGCCGAACGGATTCAGGGCACGATCACTTCAACTACTCGGAATCGATTGGCAATGCCGTGGCCGCCGCCATGTCAAATGTGTACCACGTACCGGAGGATCGGACGGCTTCGCGCAATGCGTCCACTTTTGGTTTTCTGATTCTGTATGACGGAATGAACAACGAACTGAAGGAATTCTGGCCGGATATTCGCCGCAAGGTGTTTCATAAGAACACGCCGTAGTTCAGCCTGACCTACTGCTGGCAAGGGCTCCTGTGCGGTATTGGCGCACCAGTGGGTAATTTGGATACGCCTGTAAAAATGTCACGCAACTGCCAGGGGGCATAGGGCGTCGAATCATCAGTCTGGGGTGGGAGTTTTTCATCTTTGGAGATTTGACTGCAAACACAATGAAAATCGCTCGAAGAATTGTGTCCAATGCTTTCTGTGCGATTTCTATCGCGCTGATTTTGTTCGCGTTCCCGACTGTGGCGCGGCGGTCACAGGGTACAAATTCAACCGCTTCCAGGGCCTCCATCTCTGGCAGGATCACGGCCGCATCCGGAGAGGGAGCAACCAACGTTCTTCCTGGAGTCACGGTAAAACTGACGAGTCCGTTCGTCGGACCAGCGCCGCAATCGACGGTGACCGATGCGGAAGGGCATTACGAGTTCACGCAACTTGCGGCGGCAACCTACACAACGGAAGCGAGTGCCGATGGCTTCAAAACATGGTCCGCCACGATAACGCTCGGCGCAAACCAAGCCCTTGTCAAAGACATCGTTCTGCAGATCAGTTCCGTCAATCAGCAGGTTGAAGTTCAGGGAGAGGCCGCAGAAATTGCCACTCAGAACGTGGCGATCACTGCAACGGTAAACACTGACCAATTGGAGAGCCTGCCTTTGCCGACTCAGAAATTTACAGAGGCCCTATCTTTGATACCGGGGGTCGTTAGGACCCACACGGGTAAGCTGACGTTCAAGGGCCAGGCGGAAAGTCAGGGGATGCTGGTGGTGGATTCCGCGGAGAACGTGGACCCTGTTTCCGGAAGCTTTTCGATTCCCATTCCGGTAGATATCATTCAATCCATGACTGTTTACAGTTTGCCGGAGAGTTCCCAGTACGGAGGTTTCACAGGTGGCCTGACAACCATCGAAACGATGCCTCCCTCCGGCACATGGGAATACAAGCTGCGCGATTTTATCCCGGCGTTCCGCGGGAAAAACGATAGCCTCGTAGGACTCGCCAACTGGACACCGCGGTTTGAGTTCGGTGGCCCGCTCATCAAGAACAACGTGAATTTCTCCGAAGAGGTTACTTACGAATTGCGGAGACAGCCTGTGCGAGGGTTGTCGTTTCCCGTGAATGAGATCAAAACGCGAAGCTTTACTTCCCTCACCAACGTTCAGTTGATTCTTTCGCCTCGGCACGTGTTGAATTTCAATGTCAACACCTTCCCGATGGAGCTCGACTTCGCCAACATCAATGCGTTGATCCCCCAAAGCGCGTCTACGAGCTATGGCCGGAGTGGAGTATCGGGCGGGTTCTCCGATTCGTATCAGTTAGTCTCTGGGGCAGTCTTGAACACCATGGTTCGGTACACTTTTTTCGACAGTAACGCCCATGGGCAGGGCCCTCCCGACATGCAAATCTCGCCGGAAGGATGGGGCGGCAATTACTTCAATCGTTGGAACCGTAAGGCAAACCAATTGGAAGTCTTGCCCGCGTATCAACTTTCAGCGAAGTCCTGGCATGGCAGCCATGAAGTGAGATTTGGCGCCGACCTCCTATATCGTCAGTATGACGGTAGCAGCATTTCCCATCCGATTGATTTGGTCGCGCAGGATGGCTCAGCTGCTGAGCGGATTGATTTTCAAGGCGCGGGCCTGTTGAGCGCAACGGATACGGAGGTGGCTGAGTTTATCCAGGATCGCTGGACAATCAACAGTCACTTGACGCTCAACTATGGAGCGCGTTTGACCACACAATCCATCGGCCGCAATGCCGCGTTTGCTCCGCGCATCGGCGCGGCCTATTCGCCGAACGGGGGAAACACGGTAATTCGTGCCGGTGCCGCCGAGGTCTACGGCCATGTCCCGTTGCTGGCTGCAGACTTCACCAGCAATCAGGAGCGAGTGCTTAGCTTCTTCGATTCTACTGGTGCGCTGATTGGCCAGCCCATAGTCCTGGTAAATACCTATCTTCTTTCGGGCGCACCGCCGAGTACACCTGGCGTCCCGCGCGACCCTGGATCAAGTCCTCGCACATTTAGCTGGAACGTGGTGCTGGAACACCAATTCCGAAAGAATCTAAACCTGCGGGCCAGCTATCTTGACAGCCACACCGTGGACCTCTTTCTTCTGGATCAGATAGTCGATATGGCCAGTGGAACCGGCTTATTAGCTGTGAGGAACACGGGGACTGCAAACTATCGCCAGGCCGACATTACTGCCCACTATCGGTTTGGTAACCGCGCTGACATGAGCCTGTCCTACACCTGGAGCCGGGGGCGCGGTGATCTCAACACTTTGTCGGACACACTTGTACCTTTCCAGATTCCGGTAATCCGGCCGAATGTCACGGGTATCGTGTCTTCGGATGTTCCTCATCGCGTTGTGGCCTCGGGGTTCTTCGGTCTGCCGTGGAAGATGGTTATCAGCCCGGTGCTAGATGTGCACTCCGGACTGCCCTATTCAAACGTGGATGTTCTTCAGAATTATGCCGGCGTGCCCGATAGCCAGCGTTTCCCTGTTTATTTCTCGCTTGATGTCAGGCTGTACCGCGAGTTTGGATTCCACATACCGCGGACGGAGC
>Ga0209056_10006817_pt1 | contig 11780 bp, 9 predicted proteins | sample GraSoiAngelo_114_FD_185876 | JGI IMG/M metagenome (GOLD analysis project Ga0209056, IMG submission 185876) | Grasslands soil microbial communities from the Angelo Coastal Reserve, California, USA - 14_0903_13_40cm (SPAdes) (version 2) | ecosystem: Environmental > Terrestrial > Soil > Grasslands ... | reverse complement strand
GCTTGGCAGGATCGGGCGGGCGCGGCATATCAACACCGGCGAACGAATCACCGCTCCTAGGATCACCGTCACGGGCCTCAATTTCACGGTCGCCGCATGGTTCAGCTGGACGACGAATCCCTCGCCGTACTATGGCGGAATCCAGGGTGGCGGATGCTGTTCGTGGGAGCTGCGCGTGAGGGCCGACGGACGGTTCGCCGTCATCTTTTACCAGGCCATCCAGCCCGATCGATACACCGATGCAACAAGCTCGCTGACGTACAACGATGGCACCTATCATCACGCTGCTGGCGTGCTCAGAAACGGACTCGCCGAACTCTACGTAGACGGCGCCCTCGTCGCCCGAGATACGACGGATCCCATCACCTCGGTGAGGACGTCCACGCTTACTGAGATTGGCCGCGTGGCGAGTGACTTCGTCGGAGAGATCGACGAAGTTCGCGTCTACTCTCGTGCCCTGAGCGCCGCGGAGATCGCCGCCCTCGCACCGCCTCTGCCGCCACGGGCCGATGGCCTCCTTCTGTTCTACGACATGGAGACACTAACCGCGGGCGGAAAGATGGAAGACGTCTCGGGGAATGGACGTCACGGGACGCTGAGCGGCACGACGGACGTCGCTGGGAAGAGTGGGCGGGCGCGACTCTTTGCTAGCGGAGAACATATCGCAGCTTCTTCGATCCCCGTGACAGACCTCAATTTCACAATCGCCGCATGGTTCAACTGGACAACGAATCCCTCGCCTTACTACAGTGGCATTCAGGGTGGCGGTTATTCGTGGGAGCTACGGATCCAGAACGATGGAAGGTTTGCGGCGATCTTTTACCAGACCATTGGACCGGACGTGTACACCTCGGTCGCGAGTCCTCTTCCATACAACGATGGCACATGGCATCACGCAGCAGGCGTCCTCCGGTCCGGCTTGGCAGAGCTTTTCGTGGACGGGCTGCTCGTTGCTCAAGCCACAACGAATTCGATTTCATCGGTACGCACATCCACGCTTACCCAGATCGGCTATGTCGCCAGCTACTTCGTCGGAGGCATCGACGAGGTCCGGGTTTACAATCGCGCTCTGACGGTTAACGAGACCGCTGGGCTTGCATCCGGTTCAAATAAGATCGTCCACGATTACTTGGAGAGCCGTCTCGAGGAACGGCCCGGTTTCGTCGCAGTAGACCTCTCAACCACATTCGAAGAGGTGGAGCAAGTCGTCGGAGCGAGCACCCCATGGCTCGAGAGCGGTCCGGCAGGGCTCTTCGATCGGCTCGTCGTCCCGCTCTTGGGATTCAGTTCCAGGCCGAGTCGGACTCGCGAAGGTGAGATTGGCGCTAAGTTGCCCCGCTTACTGTTTGCGGCAGTGGATGTCTGAGAGACCGTTCCCTTTGCCAGGATGGCCGTGAAACCGCGCAGGTAATGTCACCACACGTTTCGCAGAAGGCTCTCGTCTAAGTCTCCTGGTTGGATCCCAATCAACCCTCGAGACAACCAAACCTCAGGGATTTCGAAGAACTCCAACCAGGTAGACTCGGCCCTTACATTACGCGAACGAAAAGGTAGAGGTTCCGGTAGGGTGAGAAGTCGTTGTTCCGGAAAAGCAGAAATTGGAGCTTCCAAAGGCCGGCAGTAAGGATCGAAAAAGGGTAGCGATGAGTCCAGGTAACACCGTCCATCAAGCTGACATTAAACGTGGACCGGATGCTGCGGTTGGTTTCGATTGTCTCGTTGAGTCCGGACGTGGCGTTGTAACTAATTTGCAACCCGACTAGGTCAACGCGGACCGTGTAGTTTACTTCCATCGACTCGTGATTCGCGATGCCCACGATCACGGTTCCCGCTTCCGAGGTGTTCAACGTCGTCGGATAACCGGACGCCTCGCCTCCAGGCCCGAGGATGTAGAACTCCGTAAAAGTCCCGCCAGCACGTGGGGCCAGGACGAAGTATGTAAGAGTGCCACTGGTAACGACAATGCTGGCCGCAAGGGCAATGGTTAAGATTCTGTCTACGAGGCCGTACTCCTTCCACGCGGGCATAGCGAGCTCGATGCCTCCAGCGAGTCGTTGGTCCGGTGGTACCCTCATCCGGCGCCAGTACGCCACGAAGCCAACTCCTACCGTGAAGAAGGCTATTGTTGCTACGATTGGGGAAAATCGAGTTCCCCATGGGGTGAAATTTATTAGAAGGCCGAGGAGGGGGATGACCGCGATGCTCAGACCGAACGAAAGAGCGATCCGCTCAACCCAATCAATCCCCGGCTTTTCTGGAGAACTCCGTCTCGGAAACAGGGCCGCAACGATGACGTAGCCAGGGACGAAGACGACAACAAGAATTGCCAACAGGTCACCGGTTCCCGTTGCCAAGACTCCACCGGCCAACACGACCGTGTAGGTTATGCAGAGGCAAAGGTCCCACGGTCGTCTCTGGAAGTGAACGCGCACGGTCGCCTCCGGCCAGATGCAAGTTCCAACTTTCCTTAAGGGTTTTCCCGGGCGGTAGGCGATTGCTCAGGTTTCCCCCTCTTCGCCTGTCGATCAATTGATTCTTGCGACTTTCCCGAGGCGCATGACAATTCTATCCGCCAAACTTGGCCAGTGAGGGACGATTGTTCTATCAATGAGTCGAGAAAGCCGGCCGACTCTCGTGTCAGAAGTCGGCGCCGACAGACCCACCAAGCGCTCCAGTCGAAATCCGTACCTACGCACTGCTTCTTCCAAGGCGCGGGTCGTGAACATTCGGATATGCCTCACCGGATTTCCATTTGCGAATGGATTGCCGAACAAGTACCGAGTGCTGACTTCTGTTCCGAAGGGCTGCCATCCGCAAAGAAGGACGAGTCGGTTTTTCCATGACGCAAGATTCGGAGTCGTGAGTAGCGCACATCCCTGCGGTTTGAGCAGACGGTGGACCTCCTGCAATAAGATGTCCGGAGAAAACAAGTGCTCAATAACTTCGCTACACACGACTAAGTCGAAATGAGCATCTGGGAACGACAGGGGGAGGTCAGTATTCAGGTCGGCATAGCTCACCACAACGCCCCTCCTGGCGGCTGTTTCGAGACGCTCCCGGTCGAAATCTATGCCGTACGCGTCTGCCGCTCGGACCCTACCCTTCACGCGAAGGGTTTTGCTTCCATCGTAGCATCCCAAATCTAGCAGACGACCCTGTGGAATAGGTTCCATCTGTTCTAGAATGTGCTCGAGACCCTCCTCCGAATCCGGGCGCGTTTCTCCCTCCGTCGTCCTCTTGCGATAGAAGTCTCGGTAGTGACTCATGGCAAAGCTCTAGGAATCGTCTCCCCAAGCATAGACGTTCTTATCTTGGAATTTATCTCGTCGGTTGTCATTGGCTGCGTCCCGGAGAGCTGCCTCGCGCGGGGAGTCGCTCACCAGCGCCGAGTTGGTTTGTGCCAAAGCCCTGATTGAACGTAGCCATCAGTGGCTCCGTTACAATTCAATGTCGCCGCCTATCTGGAGGTCCACTCGAGCAAACGAGAGATCGCGGAGGAATAGCATAGGCAAGGGCCTCGAGCATGCCGAGTGGTAAAAGGCCGAGTGCCTCTCGTCCAGCGACGCTCCGAAACCTCCGAGCGAACGGAGGAGACATTGGATACAGCAGGGAGACCAAGTACAACCGAATGAACACAGCGTCATGATGTTTCCTCGCGAGCAGCCCGAGCCCGAAACTAAGCTTTCGGTGATACACGTACATTCCTCCAAGCGAACTCGGGAGGTCATGGAACACTCTTGCGTCTTCGCTGAAGCCCAGTCCAAACCCGGTTCGCAGCCACCTGTAACTGAAATCCCCGTCTTCCCCCGTCGGGAACATCGAATCGAAGCCAACGCTCAAAGCCATAGCCCGTTTAACTATGAGGTTGCCGGCCCCGAAAGTTACTATCCGGCCCGATACGATTCGCTCAGTGTAGTGAATGGAATGCATTTGATGGGCGATTTGAAAATAGTCAGCCACTTTGCCAGAAGCTTTCAATGGTAGCACTGGCCCGACGGCTGCACCGTGAACTTCTGCGACTTTAATCAAGTGTGAAAGCCAGGAGTTGACGGCGACCTCGTCCGCGTCGAGAAACGCGACGTACTCTCCCCTAGCCTGTTCGAGGCCAGTTTGCCTTGCACGACCAAGCGTTCCTTCCTGGTGCAAGACCCTGACCCTTGAGTAACCCCGCGCTCGGGTAACAGTGTCATCTGTTGACCCGTTGTCGACTACCAAGATCTCGTATTCGTGGCGTGTGTCCTGGGCTGCGAGTGAGTCGAGACATCGTTCTATGACATGGCTCTCGTTTAAGACGGGGACAACCACGCTTACTACGGGACCTTCGCTGCGCATTGCATGTACACCGCCAAGGTTTTCGCTGCTGCCTGCTCCCAGGTAGCCTCTTTTAGGGCGTACTCCCTCCCACGGCGCCCCATGTCTATGCGTCGGGATTCGGAAGACAGCAATTCAACGATGGCCCGCGCAAGCTCCGAAGGGCTTCCTGGAAGTACAACGATACCGGCACCCGACTTGGAAATTATCTCGGGGATCGCGCCAGTTGAAGTTCCCACGACAGGGCATCCGGCTGCCATAGCCTCCAGGACCGCCAGACAGTACCCCTCTTCCAACGAGGGTTGAACATACAGATTGCAATCCCGGTAAAGTTCTGCCTTTTCGTCTTCATTTACATTCAGCAAGAATTCTACGTGATGGTCTAGTCCGCTTTGCTGGACAAAGCGGCGTAGCATTCGCCAGTATGCTCGATCTCGGACCGATCCAACCAAAACGGTTTTTGTTGTCGGGAAGCGCTCGAGAACCGTCGGCAGCGCCTGGAGGAGAATCGACTGAGCCTTGTGAGGTGCAATGCCACCTACGCTGAGTATCCGAAGACCTGTGTTGGATCTCGGTTTCGTGCGGGTTCGCGGTACGACATCAACCCCGTGTGCGATGACCACTATGCGCTCCTCCGGTACCCCCGCCGCGATGACCGCCTTCGCAGTGTGGATGCTGGGACAGATTATTATGTCGGAAACAAGACTGAAGGCAATAGTACCAAGCCGTTCCGTCAACCAGAGATGCGTGTTTCTCAGAATTTTCGAATTCACTGAGAATGGTGTGACCATTTCCCGCCGAGGCATATTGTTTACGGTGAACACCACAGGAATTTGTCGGAGCTTTCCGATGAAACTTCCCAGAAGAATGCCAAAGAAGCCGTATCCAACGTGGATCAAGTTCGGTTGCACGGTCCTAAGGAGATGCAGGGTCGCCGGTAACGCCAGGACAGGAAAGAACCGCTCTTTACGCAGAAACGGTGGCACTTTGATTCTAAATTCATGTAACCCAGGTGCAAGACTCCTGGCCAGTTTCCCATAATCGTACGTTACCAGGAAAAGTTCAGCACCCATTCGAGCCAACTCGGTCGAAATCCGTGTCGCATACTTGGAGCTTCCACCGATTTTCGGTGGGTAGTGCTCCGTGAAGAAGAAGACTTTCGGGCCACCCATCTCTTCAGCTCTTCATGTACACTACGGTATCGCCATTGGTGTAGAGAATCGAGTCTAACTGCAGGCTTTTCGGCAAAGCTTGATGCGTTATGCCAAAGATTTCTCTCGATGCCCCACTGAGGACGTAATATTGCGCCTCGTCAAACGACACGAAGAGCGGCCCCGCACCGTTGGACCGTTGTGAAATTGTATAGTAGGCGGATACGAGTCGATTCCCTCCCTGGAATCGTGACCCGCCAACCGACACATTCCCAACGACTTGGTTGACATCAAGCCAGCTGAGGCCCGCTCCTTCCGAGGGCGTGTAGAAGAACCAATTGTTAGAAATTGCAGGATCGTTCGTATATTGTAATAGGCACGTCGGAATCCCGACTAAGAGGAGGGCCGCAACGCACCCTGTGACAACTCTATTCAGGCGTTTCCTGGGCCCGGCGTGATGTAGCGACCGTTCAATCGCGAGAACTGCAAGTGGTGGTATGAAAATTACTAGAAGGCCAAAAGCCCGCAATTGGAAATCATTACCCGTAACAAGGTCGATTGCGAGTGCCGCGACAAAGATAGTGGCCAGGGAGGCAAACATCATCAACCATAACCACGGAACTTTCGCAACCCCCGTTGACCGGTAGGTCCTAACCGCGATGCACCAACCCACGATCGAGAGAATTATCGAGATCCAGGTAAAGGACGAGAGAAGGGCGTAGATTACTAAAGAGGAGTACGCAAAACTGAGATAATTATAGACAAGATAGTTGGAGGTCCGCGGGCCACCCAAGAGAAATGTCGCAAAGCCATCCCCCACACTTCGAGCGTAGAGAAGCGAAGATAGTGCGGGGGGATATAGCCAGAAAACGACGGATGAGACCGCGACGAAACCCATGATCGCGTTGGAAACCTGATGCCCAAATATCTTGACTCCGTTCTTCGCTGTTCCCCGGAAGATTCTGGAAGCGGCCAAGGCTATTACGAGGGATGCCGACAAGGCTGTCCCGACGAAGACATTGAAAAGGCCCAACGCCCAGAAGGCCATAATTGCGCATGCCACGTAGGGGACGGTCTTCCTGGTCGCAGAGCCAAATTCAAGAAACGCCACGAAGATCATCGCGATTAACGCATAGGTGAACTTGTCGTGCGTCCCGCGAACGGTCTGGACCGCGAAATACGGTAGGAGCGAAACAACGACAATACCAAGGAGGGCCGACCACTCCTTGCCGAGGGCTTTGCGGAAGACCACATAAAGTATCGGGAAAGGAACCAAGGCAAGAAATGGGGAAAGGATGATCTGATACTGAAATACGGATAATCCGCTGAAGTAGATTGCGGGAATGGAGAATGCCTGGTAGCCAGCCCCGTTTGTATACTGGAAGTAGTCGGGCGTCAAGCTTCCCGAAGACAGACTACGCTTCAGGGTCATCGACAAGTACCCAGTATCCCACTCGGTCCAATGTGTTTGATATCGAAGAAGCACGTAGAGTCTCGAGAAAGTGATCCATACCGCCACCAGCATGGCAGCAAGCCTAAAAGTTCTGGAGCTCATCTTGACCTCTGGCTAACGGCCGGGGCTAGGCCGATCGTTTTGATGCATAGTTGCTCTCGGATACAGCGGGGGATGCGTGTTCCGGATGAAAAGCCTAGCGCAATCACCGCATTTAGTTTCATTCTGGGTTGTCGTGATGCCTCGTCCGTTTCGATCGGCCGCGGTTTTCGTATCCGAGGTGGCGCTGCTGGTTGAAACCGAACCGAATAGAACTGGCTTCGAGGGGGGTCTGTATTCTTTCGGGCAGTTCGTAAGTCGCTCGATTGGACCCTCTGCATCCCTAATGACTCCGATTTGTTTTGCCCGTACACACGACCTGATCGTACACATTTTCTGTTCGCTGTGCGATTTTCCGCCAATCGAGTTCCTGCTGAACGAAACGTTTTCCGCGCTCTACCTTTGCGTCTATGAGGGCCCCCCCGTCAAGACTCGTCGAAATTGCTTTTGAAAGTGCCTTCGAATTACCCGGATGAACCGTGAGCCCCGCATCTGCTTTCGCTATGATTTCACCGCAACCCGAATCGTCAGCGACAATCACCGGCGTGCCGCAAAGCAACGCCTCGAACGGGACGAGGCCGAAAATCTCGAAAGCACCCGGATAGACAATGACGTCACTATCAACGAACACTTCGAGCTTTTGGGGCAGAGTAATCAGACCAGTAAAGACGACAGGCGCACGGGGTCGGATTCGTTTGATCATACTTTCAAGGTGCCTGCGGTACCCTTCATCGGGGCCAACTAGCACAAGGGCAACGTTATCACGCGACTCAGCCAATTCTCCGAAGCTCTCTACTAGCGTCTCTAGCCCCTTGCGGGCATTGAGACGTCCCACGTACGTCACAAGTCTCTTGCCTTCCAGGCCGTGTCTCCGAGAGAATCGCCCACCTTCAGGCAGCCCCAAGAATTCGGAGGCGGCGATGCCATTTGGAATCACCTCAATCTTCGACACTGGGACTCCCATGGTTTGGTACTGCCGCGCTTCAGCTTCGGCTACCGCAATCAACCGTGACGCATCTCTTACCACACTCTGCCCGACGATGATGTCGTAGAGGCCCTTTGCGAGTCGCTTTCGCACGATTCTAGGAAATGATCCATGTGCCGAGAGCACATAAGGTACTCCAACCCTCTGCGAATGCCGCCGAACCGCTATATTCTGATAGGTTCGAAACATGTGCATATGGACAACGTCGAACTCTGTGAGCCGTTTGCGAAGAAATGCGTCCGTTGCAAACGGAAGGAACAGCTGATGATTCCAAGCCAGATAGTTACTTAGGTTCTTGAGGTAGTAGATGTCCAGACCGTTTTTCGCGCGTTTCGTTGGCTGGCGAGAAGTTGAATCGAGAGCGTCTGAGGTCAGGATTGTGAGCTTGTGCCCTCGTTCTGCAAGCGCTTTGCTGAGATGATGAACCGAGGTGGGTGGGCCTCCGTAGGAGTACGCCGGCGCGAAGTAGGGAGTTACCTGGAGGATGTGCATTCCTCGCAGACACCATCCAGGCTTCGGTGATTGAGTGGTTCAGACACAGCCGAGGATATGTGTCCGGCCTTCAGCGGTAGTACGATTAATCGTCTCTCGTTCAACCAGATGCGCTGAACTTCCGTATGTCTCATGCGATGATCCTGCCTCGACGCCCGAAGGTTCTTACTTGGCGCACGAATGCCAATGGTAATCAATCACTCCTATTATTGTTCTTCAGTCAGAGTCTTAGAGGCGGCATACGGCTGAGAATCAACCCTCTAGAAACCGACCAGCCGAGGCGTCCTCATGGCGGCTTTGATCGCGCTTTCTTTGGCGTGTAATTCTTCCAAGACAACTCGATGCGGTACCAAGATGGCGAGGAGGTCAGCCCCTTTCGCGACCTCGACCAACGATTGATAACCGTGACCGGAAACAAGCGGATCGTACAGGCGGACACCGTAACCGTCCTTAGACAAGAGCTCGGCAATGTGAGTGGTGGGGCTTTCCCTGGTGTCGTCCGTCTCCGCCTTGTAGGCCATTCCAACGATGACGATTCTGGGATTCTCGATGTCGGAAACTAGCTTGCGCAGTCTCGCTGCGGTTCTCTCCGGCATGGAATCATTGACGCGACGTGCTGTCGCAATCAGCTCTGTGTGGACAGGGTCGACCTCAGTCAGAAACCAAGGATCCACGGGGATGCAGTGCCCTCCTACGCCGATGCCTGGACGCAAGATGTCAACGCGAGGATGTGCATTGGCAAGTTCAATTACCTTGATCGCGTCTACTCCAAGGGTTTCCGCAACCATGGCGAATTCATTCGCGAGGGCGATGTTGACGTCTCGGTACGTGTTCTCCATGATCTTGACAAGCTCAGCCGTCACGTCATCTGTGAGGAAGATTTTGCCTCTTACGAACGTTCCGTAGATTGACTTTGCCCGCTCGCAGGCCTCGTCGGACAGGGACCCTATCACCCGGTCGTTTTTCACAATTTCCTCAAAGACATTCCCAGGAAGGATCCGCTCTGGGCAGTGCACGAGGCCCACGTCCTCATTCACCTTGAGTCCTGTTCTCTTTTCGATGATCGGCGTAATTAATTCTCGGCACGTAAGCGGCGGCACAGTGCTTTCGAGAATCACGAGGTTTCCCTTTTTCAAGTGGGATGCGATTGACTCCGTGGTTGAGATGACCGCGCTTAGGTCTGCGACCTTGCGTCTCTTCTCAAGGGGCGTCGGAACCGAAATCACGTAGACATCGCCATCCTCGACAACATCGGAGGCAAGGAGGTTCTTCCGGACAACAGGTTCCTTGAAAATGTCTTCGATGTCCTTCTCCCTGATCGGCAGGTTTCCAGAATTGATTCCGCGTACGACCTCCCTCTTGATGTCGACCCCGACAACCTTGAACCCCGACCGGGCCAAGATAACAGCCAGCGGGAACCCCACATAGCCTGTTCCCAGAATCACAATCTTCTCGGAGCTCATGCGCCCTTTCCTCCAAAATAGACCTCACGTTGCCACTCGACAGTCCGCCTTATTCCATCCCTCAAAGAGACCTGAGGCGCCCACTTCAGGTCACCCTTGGCCCTCCGGTTATCGCCCCGCTTGACGAGGGTATTGAATGCCTCGACTTTCCGATAGCGGGCTAGTTTTTTGGGTGCGCCCGTCTCCTTAATCACGAGATCGGAGAGGCTTTTGATGGAGTGGCACTCATCTCCGCAGACGTTGTATGCTTCACCTGGCCTGAAGCGTTCCACCACAGCACGAAGCGCCGCAACAGTGTCATCGATGTAGGTTGACGAGCGCTTGTGGCTAAGGTAGACGTCATAGGGAATTTTGTGCATCGCGTGATAAACGAAGATGCAAGCCACGGACCGATAGAGGGAATAGTATTCGCCGGGACCGTACGTATTGAAAATCCGGACGCAGACCGTCTCCGTGCTGAAGCGCATCGCAGAATTGCGAACTTGCAGTTCGTTCGCCCACTTCGAGATCGCGTAGTCGTTGAGCTGCTGGATCGGGACGCGATCTGGGACCGATTCCGACATGAGCCCACTATACTCCCCATAAATTTCAGAGGAGGATGCAAAGACCATCCGAAAGCCAAGACGTTCCTGAAGACGCAGAACGTTCTTGGTGCCGATTGCGTTGGTTCGCCACAGGGACTCGTAGAAATCTTCTCCGTTCCGACGTCCGAACTCGGCAGCCAGGTGATACACAAACTCGGGCTTAGTGCGCTCCATGACACGTTCGATTTGCCGGTACTCTCCGACATCGCAGCGCAGATACCTTGGCGAAGGGTCCTGCCGTAAGTCGCAGACGCAGATTTCGTGACCATCCTCCTCGAGGCGGCTCACCAATGGACGGCCGATCGTCCCTAAGCCGCCGGTCACCAGAATCTTCACGGCACCAGCGGATAGGGGGCGGAGTTAAAAATCCCTCGGCCCGTTGCATGTAGCACATACAGAGCAGGAGAAGGCATAGTGAAGATACTCGTCCTGCAAGAGTCGGACTGGATCGAACGTGGGCCTCATCAGAGCCATCATCTTCTCGAGCGACTCTCTCGAAAGGGTCACGAAGTACGGGTTGTAGATTTCGAGATCGGAAAGCGGACACACGGTTCTGAGACCGTCATCACCCTTCGCACCCAACTTGTCGCTCCCCCCAAAGTTGTGGCAGGATCGCAGATCGAGGTAATTCGACCCACCGCTGTTCACCTTCCAATTTTGGACTATGCGTCCGTTCTCGTAATGCACGGTCTGGAGGTCCGGAAACAACTCTCAGTCTTTCGGCCCGACGTCGTCGTCGGGCTCGGGCTCCTCAATGCGTTCGTGGGAATCCGGGCGGCCAAGAGACGCGAAATTCCCTTCGTATATTACCTCATCGACGAACTGCATCAGCTGGTCCGTGAGCCGGCGTTGAGAAGCCTCGCTCGGCTGATCGAGGGGGCAAACATCCGAAGGGCTCCGCTTGTTCTCGTGATTAATCGCTCGCTGAGACAACATACGATTGAAATGGGTGGCCAACCTGACCGTACGAGGGTCTTGCCGGCTGGGGTAGAACTCGACCGATTCGTACATGCCGAGGACGGTACTGCCGTGCGGAAGCGGTTTGGCTTTGGCGAGCGAGATCTTGTTCTCTTCTTCATGGGGTGGGTGTATCCGTTCTCGGGTCTCCGAGAAATCGCCCATGGTTTGGCGGGAGGCGAGGGACGCGAGGACCATGTCAAGTTGTTAGTGGTCGGGAAGGGGGATTCCTGGAGTGAGCTGGTTCAGCTTTCCAAAGCACCACGCGCCGAAAACAGAATCAAG
>Ga0209056_10006814_pt1 | contig 11784 bp, 10 predicted proteins | sample GraSoiAngelo_114_FD_185876 | JGI IMG/M metagenome (GOLD analysis project Ga0209056, IMG submission 185876) | Grasslands soil microbial communities from the Angelo Coastal Reserve, California, USA - 14_0903_13_40cm (SPAdes) (version 2) | ecosystem: Environmental > Terrestrial > Soil > Grasslands... | reverse complement strand
GGTGCTATCCGGCGTCTATAAGTGGCCTCACCGAAGCTGAATTTGTTGAACTTAGCAAACGTGCACAGGCAGGAGTGCCTGTGCCACCGGTTTTTTTTCACAGATTCCTCGGGAAAAGGGAATGGCTGCGCCGCATGGAGTACCCTTCGGGGGGTCTTGCATGTGTGGCAAGCAAAGGAGTTGCGGACGTGCGAAGTTGGATCTGTGGCAATGATTGGGGTTACGGGTGAAATTTCGGAAGTGTGGCAAATGAAGGGGTTAGGAGGAAGGGGGCCGGGGGAACAATGGGACAGAAGGTCAGCGGGGTACGAAGCGTTTGGGCGGGGATGATGGCTGACTATCAAATTGGATGTTACCATACTCGTACAGTAGCTGTCAAGATAAATTATTAAGTGGAGGAGGGGAAAGGAGTTAGGGACAAGCGCATGGGAAAGTGAGGGCATAAAATGGGGAAAAGGGTAGGGGCTGAGGAAGGAAGATCCGGAAATGTCAAGGGCGGGCAGGACGACAACAGACGAAGAGAGATTCCTCAGGCCTAAAGGCCTGAGCTACAGCTAGGAATGACCGTTAGGGGATGCGGGGCTGGCAAACCAAGGGCACGATCCCGACAGGAACGGGACAGGTATATCGTGCCCCTACAAAAAGATGCCGGGCTTCCCGACACAAACCGTCGGGACCCTCACAAAGCGGGGGAAAGCGCGGCGCTACGATGAAGTCGAAAGGGAGTCCGGGAGGGGCGCGAGTCAGGGGGTTTGGATGCGGGGAGCAAGGCCGGGGGCGAGGGACTGGTAATGCTTGAGATTCCCGGTATAGACGGCCTGGGCTTTGCATTTGGCGGCGCAGGCCAGGAGCAATGAATCGTAAATGCGGCCGCCCGTGAAACCGCGCGAGGCGGCGTTCTGAATGGCAGCGAAGTATTCCTTTGCGGAGAGAGAAACGAGAGTCAGCCGATTGCGGACTTCTTCAACGAAGAGCAAGGCTTGCTCCGGCGGAATCATGGGCTTGACCGGCAGGGCGGTCATGACCGCGTAAACTTCGGCAAGCGAATGAATGCCGCAGGCAGAATGCTTCTTTTCCGCTGCAGCGAAGCGCTGGAGGCTGGGTGCATGGTGAACATGACCGCCCCAGAACGCGGCGACCAGAACGGAAGTATCGAAGAACTCTTTCATCCGCGAATTTTATTCGATAACTGCGCGGCGGCGGTTTTCGCGTTCGCGGTCGACAAGATCGGCGATGGAGGCGTCCGCCGGTTCTCCCTGGTAGACCCAGACGCCGAGTTCCTTCTTGAGCATAACGTTCTGGCGGACGGGACGCAGAGTGATGCGCTCGCCTTCCGATTCCAGATGCAGGGTGTCGCCGGGAGCGAGTTGCAAGCGGTCACGGAGGGGCTTGGGCAGAACGACGCGGCCGGCTTTATCGAGGGTGAGTTTGGTGGTCATAATGGCATTGTAAAGTGGGAGAAACCAATTGTCAATGGCATTTGGCAGAAAAGCGAGGCCGGGCTGCCAAACCAAGGGCACGATATATCGTGCCCCTACAAGAAAGATGCCGGGCTTCCCGACACAAACCGTCGGGACCCCCACAAACCGGGGGAAAGCCCGGCGCTACAAAAGAGAAGAGGATTACGAGATGGCGCGGGTGCAAACGGGAATGGCGTGGGTTAGTATGGGCGGCGGAGAGGGAAATTCATGAGTTCGACACTGTCACGGAGCGCGTCAGGAACGGTGGCGGACACGGGATTGTCCAAGGGGCCGGTGCGTGCGCCGCGGGGGAAGCAGATTTCCTGCAAGGGCTGGCAGCAGGAAGCGGCGCTGCGCATGCTGATGAACAACCTCGACCCCGAAGTGGCCGAAAAGCCCGAGGAATTGATTGTTTACGGCGGGACGGGGCGCGCCGCGCGCAACTGGGATTGCTTCCATGCCCTGGTCCGTTCACTGAAGGCGCTCGAAGCGGATGAAACGCTGCTCGTGCAGTCGGGCAAGCCGGTCGGCGTCTTCCGCACGCACGAGTACGCGCCGCGCGTGCTGATTTGCAATTCCAATCTGGTCGGGCATTGGAGCAATTGGGAGTGCTTCAACGAGCTGGACCGGCTGGGCCTGATGATGTACGGCCAGATGACGGCGGGGAGCTGGATCTATATCGGAACGCAGGGAGTCTTGCAGGGGACGTACGAAACGTTTGCGGCCGCGGCGCGCAAACATTTTGGCGGCGATCTGAAAGGGAAGCTCGTCGTCAGCGGCGGCATGGGCGGAATGGGAGGCGCGCAGCCGCTTGCGGCGACGATGAACGGCGGAGCGTTTCTTGGAATCGACGCCGATCCGGAGCGCATCAAGCGGCGCGTGAAGACCGGCTATTGCGACGTGATGGTCACGAGCCTGGACGAGGCACTGCGTATCCTGAAAAACGCGGTGCGCAAGGGCGAGGCGGCGTCGGTGGGGTTGGTGGGGAATTGCGCGGACCTGATTCCAGAGCTGGCGCGGCGCGGAGTTGTGCCCGACCTGCTGACGGACCAGACGAGCGCGCACGACCCGCTCGGCGGCTACGTGCCGAACAAGATGACGCTCGAGCAGTCGCTCGAGCTGCGGAAGAAAAATCCAGAGGAATACAAGAAGCGCGCGCTCGCGGCGATTGCCGAGCACGTGCAGGGAATGCTGGAGCTGCAGAAGCTCGGCGCGGTGACCTTCGACTACGGCAACAACATCCGCACATTCGCCTTCCAGCAAGGCGTGAAGAATGCGTATGACTTTCCCGGGTTCGTGCCGGAGTACATCCGGCCGCTGTTTTGCGAAGGGCGCGGGCCGTTTCGCTGGGTAGCGCTGAGCGGCGAGTCATCGGATATTGCGAGAATGGACGAGTTGGTGCTCGAAATGTTTCCACACGATGAAATTTTGAGCCGGTGGATTCGCCTGGCGCAAAAGCACGTGAAGTTTCAGGGGCTGCCAGCGCGAATTTGCTGGCTGGGCTACGGCGAGCGGGACAAATTCGGGCTGGCGCTGAACGAGCTTGTCGCGCGGGGTGAGCTGAAGGCGCCGGTGGTGATGGGGCGCGATCATTTGGATTGCGGCTCGGTGGCGTCACCTTACCGGGAGACGGAGGCGATGCGCGACGGCTCGGACGCCGTGGCGGACTGGCCGCTGCTGAATGCGCTGGTGAACACGGCGAGCGGGGCGTCGTGGGTGTCGGTTCACAATGGCGGCGGGGTGGGAATTGGCTATTCGTTGCACGCGGGACAAGTGACCGTGGCCGACGGTACGAAAGAAATGGCCAAGCGGATCGAGCGCGTGCTGACAAACGATCCAGGACTCGGCGTGGCGCGGCACGCGGATGCGGGATATCCGGAGGCGATTGCGTTTGCGAAGAAGACTGGGCTGAAGATTCCGATGACTGGTGATTCCGCAAAGTAGGAGCGCAGCCCCGCAAAAACGTCCGCGGTCTGCGACATGCTGGGCCTCTACGTCGGTGCTGCCGGACGGAGACCTGTGCTACTCTCTCCGCGCCTGGAGGCGTAGAGGAGCCAGATGCCGCAACCCAAGGTGCTTGCCACACGCCCGCTGTTCGAAGCGGCGCGAGAAATCCTGAACAAATCGTTCGACGTGGAGTATTGGACGCAGCCGGAGCGCATCAGCCGAGAAGAATTGTTGCGCCGGACCCGGGACAAAGAGGCGCTCGTCTGCCTATTGACCGAGCGCGTGGACGAAGAGCTGCTGGCGGCGGCGCCCAAATTGAAAATTGCCGCAAACGTCGCCGTGGGGTTCGACAATATCGACGTGCCGGCCTGCACGAAGCGCCGCGTGGCCGTGACGAACACGCCCGGCGTGCTGGATGAGACGACCGCGGATTTTGCGTGGACGCTGCTGATGGCGGTCGCGCGGCGCGTGGGTGAAGGAGAACAATTGGCGCGGTCTGGGCAATGGAAGGGCTGGGACCTGGACCAGTTGTGCGGAACGGATGTTTGGGGGAAGACGCTGGGGATTCTGGGCTTCGGGCGGATCGGGCGCGGCGTGGCGCGCCGTGCCGGCGGATTCTTGATGAAAGTGATTTATCACGATGCGGTGCGCGCTCCCGAGGCATTGGAGAAAGAGCTTCACGCCGAATACCGCGAGTTCGATAGGCTGCTCGCGGAAAGTGATTTCGTGAGCGTGCACGTTCCCTTGCTAGCGGAGACGCGGCGGTTGCTGTCAACCGCGCAGTTTTCACGCATGAAGCCGACTGCGTTCGTGATCAATACGTCCCGCGGGCCGGTGGTGGATGAAGCGGCCCTGGTGCAGGCGCTCGAAGGCGGCAAGATTGCAGGGGCGGCGCTGGACGTGTTCGAAAACGAGCCGGCCATTCATCCCGGACTGAAGCGGCCCAACGTTGTGCTGGCGCCGCACATTGCCTCGGCGTCCATTGAAACGCGGACGAAGATGGCGTGCATGGCGGCGGAGAATGTCGTTGCCCTGTTCAGTGGCAAGCGCCCACCGAACATTTTGAATCCCGAAGTGTTGGAGGGGCGCTGAGACAAGATTCATCGGCCGCAGACAATGGCAAAGTTCACCGAGGACCAACCGAAGCTTACGCTCGAAGGCGCCCTCCAGGTAATGGCGGGGGCGGAACACCGCGCCACGGAAATCGGCGTGCCGATGAATATCGCCATTGTCGATGACGGCGGGCACATGGTGGCCTTTGTGCGGATGGACGGCGCGAAGATTTCGTCGGCGGAAATCGCCATGGTCAAAGCGCACAGCGCCGCGATTCGCCGGCAACCAACCGGGCCTTACACTGAGAACGGCCAGATGAATCTGGTAGTAACTTTGGGGCTGATGGTCGGCAGCAAGGGGCGGCAGACGCCATTGCGGGGCGGGATACCGCTGTACGCGAATGGGAAATGCGTGGGGGCCATCGGGGTGAGCAACGGCACCGAGGAACAGGACACAGACGTCGCCCTGGCCGGCGCGGCGGCCCTCGAGAGTTTCGAGTCCTAAACGCTTCATGGCGGAATTGAAGCAACTCGCCCGCCAGATCTTCCAGGAAACTCTCGCGGCCATCGATATCCCTGAGGCGATGCGCCGCAAACTTCAGCGAAAGAGTACGCGTGTGCGTTGCGGGGAAATGACCGTCGATCTCGCGGCGTATCGCACGATTCATGTCATGGCCATCGGGAAGGCCGCGCACGCCATGGCCGAGGGGCTTGCTTCCGTGCTGGCGCCCGACTTCTCGGCGAGCGGGATCGTCGCGGCGCCGACAGAGCCGCAGCGTCCGCGGGCAGGCATGCGATATTTCCGCGCGGGCCATCCTGTACCTAATGAAGCGAGTCTTGCCGCAGCGCAAGAAATACTCGGCTTGCTGAAACAGTGCGGCGAAGGGTCGCTTGTCGTTTTTCTTTTGTCCGGAGGCGGGTCGGCGCTAGTCGAGCAACTGCTCGCGCCGGGCGCGACGCTCGAAGACGTGCAGATGCTGCACCGCGCGCTGGTGACATGCGGAGCCCCGATCGAGGCGATCAATGCAATTCGCAAACATTTCTCGGCCGTGAAGGGCGGGCGGCTGGCGGCGGCCGCTCCGCGCGCGATGAAATTGACCTATGCCGTCAGCGACGTGCCGGCGGGCCGCGAATCGGCGCTGGCCTCCGGCCCGACGATTCCCGATCCGACGGCGCGGGAAGAAGCCGCGCAAATCCTGAAGAAGTTCGGGCTTAGGGAACAATTACCAGAACGGCTTCAGCGTTGGCTGGAAGAAACAGGCATGCCGGAAACGCCAAAGCCCGGCGACCCCGCGTTCGCGCGCTCGCACTTCTGTTTGCTGTTAGGATTGCACGACCTGTTTCATCCCGCGCATGTGGCTGCGGAAGCTGCCGGGTTCGTGACCTGTTGCGACAACACCACGGATGACTGGCCGCTCGAGAAAGCAGCGGAGTATTTGCTGACGCAACTCGAGAATCTGCGCGCGGCGAATCCGGAACGGCCCGTGGCGCTCATTGCGGACGGCGAAGTGAGTTCTCCCGTTACGGGGAGCGGCATCGGCGGGCGCAACTCCGCGTTCACGCTGGCATGCGTCGAGAGAATCGCAGGCCGGCCCATCGCCGTTCTGAGCGCGGGCACGGACGGGATCGACGGAAACAGCCCCGCGGCGGGCGCCGTCGCCGACGGACATACACTCGAACGCGCCCGCGCGAGCGGACTGGACCGCGAGGAATATTTTCGCAGGAGCGATGCTTACACGTTTTTCGAACGGCTAGGAGACGCCATTCACACGGGCCCCACAGGCAACAATTTGCGCGACCTGCGGATTTTCCTTGCCCATCCCAAGCGCGGCTGACGCGCAGGGGCGAGCCTAATTCTTCGATTGTGCCAGGCGAGATTCGATGGTCTTGAGTCTTTCGCTCATCTCCGTCATCACGCGTTCAAGTTTCTCAAGACGATCCAGCACCACCTTCTGATCGACGGACGCGCCTTCTTTCGTCTCGGCCTTATCCTTTGTCCCTTCTCTGTCGCCGGTTTTCTTCAGCCTCTGGATCTGTTCCTCAATAAAAGGGGCGAACGCGATGCTGAGGTCGTCGCTTTTCAGCATCCCCTCGAGCGCCGGAATCGCCTCCGCGTCGCCGCGGCCGCCAAGAGCGAATACGGATGCGATGCGAACAGGGAAAGTGGACTCATTGAGATAGCCTGCGATGCGACGAGTAATCTCGTGATTGCTCTTATCGAGTTGAGCGAGGCTGCTGATGGAAGCCTGACGCGTTTCCTGGGGTTTGCCGGGCGCCGACCATTCGACAAGGAGAGGCACGGCCTTGTCGTCGCCGAGTTGGCCGAATGCGCGAAGAGCGGCGTTGCGGAGGAAATCGTCAGGCGAGTCGGAGGATGCAGCCGCGCTCAAGGTGGCAAAGGCGTTTGCGACTTTGAGCTTGGCCATTGCCTGCAGGGCGGCGGCCCGGCCGCGGTAGGACTTGTCCTCGCGAGCGACGGCCTCTAAGCGGGCGTTGATGGCGGCATTTTCCTTGAAATTGCCCAGCGCCGAAATGATGCGGCCGCGCAGCCAGGGGGGTTCCTCCGCGTCCAGCGCATCGAGAAGCGGCTTGGCTGCCGCGGGCGTGGCTATTTGGCCAAGTGCTTCTGCGGCGAGCGCGCGGACGCCCCAGAAGCGGTCGCCACGAAGAGCTTCCCAGAGCGCGGCGATGGCGTCGGCATCGTCCTTGGTTTTACCGAGCGCATTTGTTGCATCGGCGCGGTCGCCCACGTCGCTCGCGTTCTTCAACTGATAGATCCACTCCTTTTTATCTTTGTGGAACTCCGCAGCCTTCAGGATCTTCGCGCCTCTGTCGAAGAGCACAAGCAGCGGCGCGCCGTCGGACGGGAGCGGAAACGTCTCTTCCGCCTTGGACACGGCGATGTGGTGGCTCTTCTTGCCGGAGGCCGTAGTGATTTCCACTTCCACCGGGACGCGGAAGAGCCCCACGCGGCCCTCGACCTTCTGCGTTTGCTTGACTGCGAGCTTCACTTCCTTCTTCGCATCATCGTAGGTGTAGCTGAGATCGAATTTGGGCGCGCCTGCGCCATAGACCCATTGGCCCAGAAATTCGTCGATGTTCGCGTGCGTGGCTTCTTCCACGGCTTTGGCGAAGTCGGCGGTCACGACGTTTTTTCCTCGATTGGCCTCGAGGTAGTGCCGCAAGCCGCGATAGAAAGCTTCGTCGCCGAGTTGCTGCCGAAGCATGTAGAGCACCCAGCCGCCCTTCGTGTAGGAGTTGCCGTCGAACTCGTCCGATTCCGCACCGGAAAAGTCGTGCCGGACAATCGACTTGGCGAAGATCCGCTCATCGCCAAACCACCCCCGGGCCGCTTCCCAGCGCTCATAATCGGCCTGCTCTTTTCCGTAATGCTCTTCAATCCAGAGCGTTTCCATGTAGGTGGCGAAGCCCTCGTTGAGCCAGATGTTGCCCCAGTCTTTGCAGGTGACGAGGTCGCCGAACCACTGGTGGCCCAGCTCGTGGGAGATCAGTGGATCTTCATCAGTCAGGAATTCGGGCACGAGTTTTGGATGACGGAGCGAACCGCTGGTGTTCGTCGTGGCGCTCGAGTTCTCCATTCCTCCCGCCACAAAATCATCCACCATGGCCTGCGAGTACTTCTCCCAGGGATAGTCAACCCCCAGCTTTCTGGAGAAGAGATCGATCATCGCCGGAGTGCGATTGTAGTTGACGGCAAGGCGATCGCCTTTGCCGTGGGGCGCGTAGTAGGTGACCGGCTTGCCGCGCCAGGAGTCTTTCACCTCGTCAAATTCGCCCGCGACAAGCGTGATCAGATACGTCGAGCTGGGCAGGGTTTCACTCCAATCCCAAACTTTTTGCCCGCCAGCCGCATCCTTGACGCTGACCAGCCGTCCGTTCGACACCGTGACCCAGTTCGAGGGCACCGTGACAATCATCTCCGTCGTCAGACGGTCGTTCGGATAGTCATACGTGGGCAGGTAATAGCGCGTGTCTTCCGATTCGCCCTGCGTCCAGATCTGCTTGGCCCTGTCTGGATTGGTCTTGTCCGGGAGGACAAAATAGAGGCCCTTTTTCGGCTTTCCTTTATAGCGGATCTCGACCTCGAATCTTTCTCCTGCCCGAGCGGGGGAGGAGAGATTCACAAGCAGCTTGTCCGCGGTCGTCTCGAACTTGGCGGGCTTTGCGTTGATGGTGACGCTCTGAATGGAGAGGCCGACCGAATCGAAGGCGAGCTTCGCTGTGCCGTCGTTCAGGATCGTGAGCGTGTGGGTGACATCGCCAAGGACCTCGCGCTGGTCCAGGTCGAACCGAAGGGCGATCTTCGAGTGCTGGAGGTCGTAGTCACGCCCGCGAGCATAGGGCTCGTCGGCGCGGGCGAGGACTGTGGCGAGCAAAAAGAGAAGAAGCCCTGCCGCAAGACCCTGGTTTGCAGCGGACGTTGCGCCGTTTTGAGAGTTCCTCCAGATATTCATGTGATGGCACTCCTGTGGATAGAATGGCCCGCCTGTTCCAGGGCACTGATTGCTTTTTCCGCGTCGCTTTCGCTGACGAGCAGGTAATCCGTATTGTACGTCGAGATCACGAAAATGCTGACCTTCGCTTCCGCCAGAGGCACGGCCAGGGAAGCGAGGACGCCAGTCAAGGAAAAGTCCAGGGGTCCAACGACCCGCATCAAGCGCCGCCCTCGCTCGGCCGGGACGTCGGCAGGGACACTTTGTTCTTCACAAACTCCCGACAGTTCATCCGGAGTGCGCGTGATGGAGAGAAAGCCGCCGCGCATCGCCCAGCTCGGTGGGGGAAAGGAATTTGCCGGGAATCTGCAGATGGCGTAACGCCCCGGAAGCAACAAGAGCTTCAGTTGGTGGCTTATCACGAGAGGTTCACAGCAGGCTCCGTCCCAGGCCTCCATCCACAGCGAGGAATGCGCCGTTGATATAGTTTGTCCACGTCCAGGCGTGAAATGCAATCAGGCCAACAAAGTCTTTCCGATGACCCAGGCGCCCGCTGAGCCCAAGATCAATCCTCGAATCACCTGACCTCAGCGCGAATCCTCGCTCAAAAAGATGCGGGCGTCAACGGCCGTGCTTGCGTACGCCGTCTGGCGCGTTTGTCCCGCCGCAGGGATTCGGTGGCATTGAAATTGGTTTGCACCCCGCACCGCGGAGGACTAAGATTCGCCCAAGCTTCAGGCAGACGGAGGTGCGGCCATGCGGAATTCTACGCTCCTCGTTGGACTCCTCCTCGCAGTTTCAACACCCGCTGCGTTTGGCCAGATGGGGAAGACCGTCATCGTCCAGGCCGGAACACCCGAAGGATCGGCGTTGGCCAAGATCAACGACACCAGCGACCCGGCAGAGAAGCTCTCGTTGATCGAAAAATTTGCCGAAGAGTTCGGCAAAGGCGACCTGGAGTTTCTCGCTGACGATCTTTTTGTGAACTACTACCTATCCGTCAAGAATTACGACAAGGCCATGGAATACGGAGAAAAGCTCTGGGCCTTGGATCCCGGCAATTTTCAGAACGGCATGAACCTGGTGCGCGCGGCACAGGAAAAAGGAGACGCGGCGCGGCTCATAACCTATGGGGAAAAGACCGGAGCAATCGTCGCCCGCTACAAGGGGCAACCCGCCCCTGCTGGCGAGGAAGCAGGGAGTTGGGAAGAGACAAAGAAACGCACGCTGGAAGACACGAAAGACAGCATCGCCTACATTGAGCAGGTGGTTTTCGCGGCGGCCTATCAGAGCAAGGACCCTTCTGCGCGCGCGGCAAGTCTTATTCGCTTCGCGAACGCGTTCCCGGATTCGCCCCGCGCGAGCCAGGCGATGGCCATCGCCGCTGCCTCTTACCAGCAGGCGCAGCAATATCCGAAGATGCTCGAAGTCGCAAACGGGATCTTGACGAAGGATCCGAATGACGTGAGCATGATGATTCTCCTTGCCGACTATTACAGCGAAAAGGGCGAGCAACTGGACAAGGCAGAGTCTTACGCCAGGAAGGCCGTGGATCTATTGGGAGCGGCAAAGAAGCCCGAAGGCGTCAGCGACGAGGACTGGCAGAGACAGGTTTCGTTGCAAAAGGGATTGGCTCTGAGCGCGCTGGGGCAAGCGAACATTTCGAGGAAGCGGGATGTGCAGGCGCTCGAGAATTTCAAGGCTGCCGCGCCGCTCTTGAAGCCGGATGCCGTGACGTACGGCCGCAACCAGTATCGATTGGGCTTTGCTCTGCTCAATCTGAAGCGCATCCCGGAGGCGCGCGCAGCGCTGACCGAAGCAGCCAGCGTGGACAGCCCGTACAGGGCGCTGGCGCAACAGAAACTGAGCACACTGCCGCCGGCTGGCGCGACAGCGGCGCGCAAGAAATCGTCTTGAAACTGGATTGGAATCTCGCGCGACAACCGGCGCATCTAAATTTCCGAGCGGCGAACTGGAGGCGGACAGGGACTTCATTGCAAGGAGGGCCAGATGTCGGAAATGGCGACTTTCGGGGCCGGGTGCTTCTGGGGCATCGAAGCGGCGTTCCGGCGCGTGCCGGGAGTGATTGATACGGCAGCCGGCTATTCGGGCGGGCGCACGAAAAATCCGACTTACGAAGATGTTTGTACCGACGAGACGGGCCATGCCGAGGTCGTGCAGGTGACCTTTGATCCGGCGAAAGTGAGCTACGAACAGTTGCTGGACGTCTTCTGGCAGATTCACGACCCGACGCAGGTGAACCGCCAGGGACCGGACTTTGGCGCGCAGTATCGCACCGCGATTTTCTTTCATTCGCCGGAGCAAGAAGCCGCGGCGAATAAATCCAAGGCCGCTCTCGAAGCTTCCGGAAAGTTTCGCCGGCCGATTGCTACGGAGATTACGCCTGCGGCGCCGTTCTACCGCGCTGAGGAATATCACCAGCGCTACCTCGAGAAGCGCGGCGCTGCCTCCTGCCATTTCTGACCATTCGATCGGAATGGTCATCCCGAGCGAGCGCAGCGAGTCGAGGGATCTCTCCGCCTCGATGGTGATCCAGCAAACGATTGAAAGCGGAACCAAAGAGCCGAGGGTAACGTGGCGGAGAGGGTGGGATTCGAACCCACGGTAGGGTTCCCCCTACACTCGCTTTCGAGGCGAGCTCTTTCAACCGCTCAGACACCTCTCCGCGGCGAAGACGGCTGCCTTCAGCGTAGCAGACGATTCACCTTTTCAGCAATGCGGAGCTCAGCCTGCGGAACGAAGGATTTCTTGCGCCTCTCCCAATCCCACCCTGCCTGGGGATTAATAGAAATCGAAAGGACGCGGCCGATATGCTACCGGCGGGCGGCAAAGAAGGACTGAAGCATGCCG
>Ga0209056_10006812_pt1 | contig 11784 bp, 10 predicted proteins | sample GraSoiAngelo_114_FD_185876 | JGI IMG/M metagenome (GOLD analysis project Ga0209056, IMG submission 185876) | Grasslands soil microbial communities from the Angelo Coastal Reserve, California, USA - 14_0903_13_40cm (SPAdes) (version 2) | ecosystem: Environmental > Terrestrial > Soil > Grasslands... | reverse complement strand
TGGGTATCGCGCACATGCAGGTAAATGTTGGGCATGCGGTGCAGCATGATCAGAATGCTCACGAGCCGAGCCGTGACGAACGTCAGCATCAGGCTCAGGAGGACGAGCCGCGCGAGCGGGCGGGTGTTGGAAGGGAGCATTGGCTCCCTTCAAGACTCTACGAATGCCTCCTCGGACACACCCTTAGACGGCGCATAGCTCCACGGCCTGTTTCAGCGAGCCCAGCGGGTCACGCGTCGGCACGAACTCGTGGGCCACGAAGCCCGTGAACCCGGTATCGGCGATCGCCCCCGCGATCGCGTGATAGTTGAGCTCCTGGGTATCGTCGAGCTCGTGGCGTCCCGGCACGCCCCCGGTATGGAAGTGTCCGATGTGACTCGCGTGCTGGCGGATGGTGCGAATCACGTCGCCTTCCATGATCTGCATGTGGTAGATGTCGTACAGCAGCTTCACTCGCGGCGAGCCGACGGCTTCGATGATGTTCGCCCCGAACGCAGTGCGGTCGCCCTGGTAGTCCTTGTGATCCACTTTGCTGTTGAGCAGCTCCACACAGATCGTCACGCCGTGGCGCTCGGCCGTGGGGGCAATACGGCGCAGGCCAGTGACACACGCATCGATCGCCTGCGCGTCGGTCCGCCCCTGACGATTGCCGAACATGGCGATGAGGTTCGGCACCCCGTGTTGCGCCGCGAGCGGCAGGGCGCGTTCCAGCTCCCCCACGAGAAAATCGTGATTGGCGGGGTTGTTGAAGCCACGCGCAATGAAGTCGTCGCGGATCGCGGCGTATCCCATCGAACAGACGAGGCCCTCGGCCTTGACCGTGCCCCAATCGTCCGGACCAAGGAGGTCGATGCCCGCGAGGCCCATTCCTTTGCCGGCGCGACAGAGATCGGGCAGCGGGATGGTTCGGTAGCACCAGCGGCTGGCGGATTGCTTGAGTCGGGCGGCCGGACGGCCCGACGGCCGGACGGCCGGCAACGCCATCACTAGCGGTGCGGCGACCAAACTCTTCAGGACATCCCGCCGTCCGACAGTCCGACTGTCCGACCGTCCGACGCTCATCAAAACTCCAGATCTTTCAGATAGCGATAGCTCACCGCGATATCATCGAACGGCTGCGGCGGCTGATCGTGCTCGACGAAGCAGTGCTTGATCCCAGCCTGATCCTTCTTCGCAAGGATGCGCTTCCAGTCGATCTTCCCCGCCCCGACGTCGACCATCTTGTGCTCGGGCGCCCCGGCGGAGTCCTTCACGTGGACCAGGGGAACCCGGCCCGGCCAGCGGGCGAAGTAATCGAGCGGGTCCTGGCCGCCTTTGGTGATCCAGTAGAGATCGATCTCGAGCTGCACGAGCTTGGGATCGGTGTTCTGGAGCAGGACATCGTAGGGGACCTGCCCTTCCATTTTGGGAAACTCGAAATCGTGGTTGTGATAGGCGAACTGGAGTCCGGCGTCGTGCGCCATCTGGGCAGCGCGGTTGAAGACGGCGGCGACACTCTTCCAACCGTCGAGCGTCATGCGTTTCTCTTGCGGGATCCAGGGCACGACGATGTATTCGTGCCCGATTGCCTTGGCGGTATCGAGCGCCGTCTTCCACGCATCGATCTCTCCTAACCCGATGTGCGTGGACGGCGCCGAGAGACCGTGCCGGTCGAGGATCGCGCGGACGTCCGCGGGCGAATGATCGAAATAACCGGCGAACTCGACCTCCTTATAGCCGATCTCCGCGACGCGCGCGAGCGTGCCCTCGAAATTCGCTTTCATCTGATCGCGTACCGTGTAGAGCTGAAGGCCGACCTTATCGAGGTGTGCGACGTGCGGCGTGCGGCTCATGCCGGTACACGCAATCGCGAGCCCCGCGCCCGTCATGGTCTGAACGAATTCCCGCCGATCCATCCTGCCTCCTCTCGATTTTATAGCTCGTGCCGTTTCATGGCGTCGACGGCATAGGCCGCCGCGCGTGCGGTGAGCGCCATATAGGTGATCGATGGGTTCTGGCACGCCGTGGACGCCATACAGGCGCCGTCGGTGACGAACAGGTTCGGGACATCGTGACACTGATTGTGCGCATTCAGGACTGACGTCTTGGGATCTTTGCCCATCCGCGCCGTGCCCATCTCGTGGATGACGAGACCGGGCGGGTTGTCGCTGGTGTACGGCTGAATTTCGTGCGCGCCCGCCTCGGCGAGCATCTCGGCGGCCGAGATGGACATGTCGTGCACCAGGGCCTTCTCATTCTCGCCGTAGGCGCAGCTGATTCTGGCGACGGGAATGCCCCAGGCATCGACTTTGTTCTTGTCGATCTCGACGAAGTTCTCCTCTTTGGGGAGCATTTCGCCGAAGCCGTAGAGGCTGAAGCCCCAGGGACCGGGACGGCGCAGCGACTTCTTGAAATCGGCCCCGAAGCCCGTCTCCCCGACGCCGCGCCCCCAGTCGGAGCGGCCACCGCCGCCCTGGAACCCGTAGCCGCGCAGGAACGACGACTTGCCCTTCCCGATGTTGCGGAAGCGCGGCACGTAGATCCCGTTGGGACGATTGCCGATGGTGTCGCGGTCGGCCGGTCCGTCCATCCGGCCGCTGGCGCCGCCACCCATGATGTGATCCATCAGGTTCTTGCCGACCTGCCCGCTCGAGTTCGCGAATCCGTTCCCGGAGTTGAGAAGGATCCGTGCCGACTCGATCGTGGATGCGCACAGGAAGACGATGCGTGCTTGGAACTCGAGGGCGTGCTTCGTCTGCCCGTCGATCACCCGCACCCCCGTCGCCCGGCCGCGCCGCTTGTCGTAGGTGATGCTGTGGACGACGCTGTAGGGCCGCAGGGTGAGGCGGCCCGTCGCCTGGGCGGCCGGCAGCGTCGCGTTCACGCTCGAGAAGTAGGAGCGGGTGATGCAGCCGCGATGGCACGGCCCGCAGTAGTGACACGCGGCTCGGCCGTTGTGCGGCTCGGTCAGCACGGCGCAGCGCCCGATCGTGACCATGCGTTCGCCCGGCCACGCGCGTCCTACCGCTTCCCGTACCGATTGCTCGACGCAGTTGAGCGCCATCGGCTTCAGGAACTTGCCGTCGGGCAGCTGGGCCAATCCTTCCGCCTGCCCGCTGATGCCGACGAACGTCTCGACGTAGTCATACCAGGGCGCGATGTCGGCGTAGCGAATCGGCCAGTCCACGCCGATGCCTTCACGGGCGTTCGCCTCGAAGTCGAGGTCGCTCCAGCGGTAGACCTGCCGGCCCCACATGATCGAGCGCCCGCCGACCTGGCGGCCGCGAATCCACGAGAACGGCTTGTCGGGAGGAGTGGTGTACGGATTCTCGAGGTCGTTCACGAAGAACTTGTAGGCCATCTCGTCACAGGCGTAGCACTGCTGCTGGATCGGCTGCTCTTTGGCCAGTCGCTTGCGGTCGCCCATGCCGCGGAACTTCATCTCCCACATCGGCACGTGCTCGACGTAGTCGGTCTCGGGGTTGATCGGCCTGCCGGCCTCGAGGACGAGCGTCTGCAGGCCGCGCTCGGTCAGCTCCTTCGCCGCCCAGCCGCCGGACATGCCCGAGCCGATCACAATGGCGTCGTAGGCTTTCATTATTCGAGGGGGTAGCAGGGTTCGTAGCGGCCCGGCACGACGCGGTAGTGCAGCTCGGACGTCGCGCCGATTTCAGACGTGTAGTAGCCGGTCAGCGTCAGCCACTTCATGCCCTGGAAGAAATTCTTGGACATATCGGCCTTCGTATCGCGCAATCGCGCCAGTTCGGCGTCGAGATCCGTGAGGATTTGTGTTTGCTGTATCGGGCTACACGCGATGAAGTCTTTGCCGAACAGCCCGCGCGAGCGCTCGTCAACGTTGGCGAGCCCCGCGGTAAAGGTCCGGCGCTGCTCCTCATCGCCCCAGTCGGCAAGCATGACATCGATGAACGCCGGCACCCCCGCCTCGCGCGCACCCGGCGTATCGGTCTTCGGAATGATCAGCTCGGCAATGGTGGCAACGGTTTCATTCTGATGGGGATCGAGCGCACGCAGCGTTCCCGCCCGGACCCGCTTGTGGACGGCGCGCCCGATTGCGAAGAGCTGATCGGGCAGCGCAGCCGTCCCGGCGAGCAGGAGCAGCACTTCACGCCGGTTCATCGAGTGCAATCCTCTCGAGGGGTGTGTTCTAAAGTTGGCACCCTCGAAGGGGGGACCGCTAGGCTAATGGCGCTGTTGCGCGAACAGCCAGTTGCGGAACTCCTCGGACGCGTACGCGGCATCCCAGGAGTTGTGATTCAGACCCAGCAACTCCGTGTAGCGCACGTCGGCTCCGGCTGCCATCAGCGCAGCCGCAGGCTCGCGTGACCCATTCACATTGACGACTTGATCGACCTCGCCATGGAAGATCCAAATTGGAACCTTGCCGAGGTGCTGGACGAGACTGGTCATCACCGCCGCGCTATCGCCCGGCACGACCGGAGCCGAGCCGCGAAATTGCGGGAACTCCCGCACCCATCCGCAGATCGGTACGACGGCGGCGAACAGCTCGGGATGCCGGTAGGCGACGTACCAGGTCCCGTGTCCGCCCATCGAGAGGCCGGTGAGATAGACCCGACTCGCATCCACGTGGAATTCCCGCATCGTCTGCTGCAGCGCGGCGACGGCCATGTCGGCCGGAGTCCCGACCCACTGCGAATCCGGCGGCACCTGCGGGAAGACGACGATCGCCGGATAGCGTGAGGGATTCTGCCGTATTGCGGGGGCCAGGCCCACGTTCGTCTGCAAGAGACCGTCATTGCCACGCTCGCCGGCCCCATGCAAGAACAAGATTGCCGGCCAGCTCGGCTTGGTTTGATAGTCGGCCGGCACGTACACCTGGTAGTGATAGGTGCGACCACCGACGGTGATGTTCCGGTCGAGAAATCCCGTTTGCACTTGTTGGATCGAAGCGGCAATCCCGAGCAGCAGGAAGAGCATGGTGTGCCCCCGTGATCAAGAACCCGTAGGAACGATGCGAATTATGCCAAGGACCTGTCCGCCAGCCCGTTAGTTACCAGGGCGGCGGCGTACCAGGGTGGTCAGCCGGGCTCGCACGGCGATCCAAAGCCGCCAGCAGCTTGTCGACGACCCAAACCAGCAGCTCATAGATGGCGAAAGTCACGACCACCATGAATACGCCGGCAAGGATCGCGGCCCAGATCGGGGTGGCGTTCCCGATCAGATGATTCTTGTAATTCTCGAAGTTGGCAACGTACTCCTTCATTGTGAGTGCGCGGCCGCGCGCGGCATCGCCGCCCAGACTCTGGCCGATGGCGTAGCCCATCGCGATGCCCAATAGCAGCGCGACGATCACGCGGGCAACGATGTTTCGGGTCCTGCGCGCCTCAGACATCGGCCCTCCGCCGTGGTCACCGGGCGTCGTGCACGCCCCACACACACCGGAGCACGTCGCTGATTTCGCCGAGGGTCGCGCGCGCGCGCACGGCATCGAGAATCGACTCCATGAGCGGCGCGTCGGGTTCGCGGGCAGCGGCCTCTAACGTGTGGAGCGTCCGTTTCACGTCTCCGGCGTTCCGTTTCTCGCGCAGTGACGCGAGCCGTCGTTTCTGCTCCTCTGCGAGGTGCGAGTAGTCCGGCGTGGGAATCGGCGGGATGGGCTCTACCGTAACGTACTCGTTCACTCCCACGACGACCTGCGTGCCCGCCTCGATGTCCCGCTGCTGCTCGTACGCACTGCGCGCGATGGCGTCCTGGAAAAACCCTCGTTCTATGGCCTTTACAGAACCTCCACCAACCTCCACCTCCTCCACCAACCGCCGTGCCTCGGCTTCGATCTTGTCGGTCAATCCCTCGACATACCAGCTGCCGCCTAGCGGGTCGACGACGTCCGGCACACCGGTCTCGTGCGCCAGCAGCTGCTGGGTTCTGAGCGCCAGCGTCGCGCTGCGCTCGGTGGGAAGCGCCAACGCTTCATCGTACGCGTTCGTGTGGAGCGACTGCGTGCCGCCCAGCACGGCGGCCATCGCCTGAATCGCGACGCGCACGACATTGTTGAGGGGTTGCTGCGCCGTGAGCGTCGCGCCACCTGTCTGAGTGTGAAAACGCAGCCGCCCAGCGGCGCCCGAGGCGTCGAACTTCTCTTTCATGAGCCGCGACCAGAGGCGGCGCGCGGCGCGGAACTTGGCGATCTCCTCGAACAGATCGGTATACGCGGCGAAGAAAAACGACAGGCGCGGAGCGACGTCCTCGACCGCCAGTCCGGCGGACCGCGCGCGCCGCACGTATTCGAGTCCATTCGCAAACGTGAAGCCCAGCTCCTGCACCGCCGTGGCGCCCGCTTCGCGCATGTGGTAGCCCGAGATCGAAATCGGGTTGAAGCTCATCCTGGCGCGCGATGTGAAGCGAAAGATGTCGGCGACGAGCCGCAGCGACGGCTCCGGCGGATAGATGTAGGTGCCGCGCGCGATGTATTCCTTGAGGATGTCGTTCTGCAGCGTGCCTTCGAGCTTGGTGAGCGGGACGCCCTGCTCTTCGCCGACCGCGACATACATCGCGAGCAGGATCGCCGCCGTCGCGTTGATCGTCATGGACGTGGAGACGCGATCGAGCGGGATGCCATGAAACAGCCGCTCGAGATCCTCCACGCTATCGATCGCCACACCGGCGCGTCCCACTTCCCCGTCCGCCATGCGATGATCGGAGTCGTAGCCCATCTGGGTCGGCAGATCGAACGCGACCGACAGGCCCGTCTGTCCGGCGTCGAGCAGGTGGCGAAACCGGGCATTCGTCTCTTCGGCCGTGCCGAAGCCCGCGTACTGACGCATCGTCCACAGCTTGCCGCGATACATCGTGGGGTAGATGCCGCGCGTGAACGGCGGCTCGCCAGGCGCGCTCTGGTCGTTCACGGGGCGCTCGAGCCAGTCGGGTGTCACCGCCCTGCCAGCACCGATCGCGCAAATGCGACGTCGTGTTTGGAGCCGATGATCAGCGGGGTGCGCTGGTGGAGCGCGGCGGGTTTGATGTCCAGGATGTCGCGTTCGCCATCGATGGCCGCACCGCCGGCCTGCTCGACCACGAACGCCAGCGGCGCCGCTTCGTACAGCAAGCGCAGCTTGCCATGCGGCGAGATCGTGTCGGCGGGATAGAGAAAAACGCCGCCCGACATCAAGTTGCGGTGAATGTCGGCGACCAGCGAGCCGATGTAGCGCGCGTTCTTCGCCTCGACGCGACCGCCATCGCCGTTCTTGAAGGCGCCCACGACGCGCTGAATGCCCGGCGCCCACTTGTTCCAGTGACTCTCGTTGACGCTGTAGTACGTGCCGACGTCGGGCGAGCGGATGTCGGGATGCGACAGCAGGAACTCGCCGATTGTGGGATCGAGCGTAAAGCCGTGCACGCCCTGCCCCGTCGTGTACACGAGCATCGTGCTGGAACCGTACAGGATGTAGCCGGCGGCGACCTGGGCGCGGCCTTTCTGCAAGCAGTCGGCGAGCGAGCCCGGACCCTTCTTGGTGGCCGTGCGCCGATGAATGGAGAAGATCGTGCCGATCGAGACGTTGACGCCGATGTTGGTCGAGCCGTCGAGCGGATCGTACAACAACACGTACTTGCCGCCGCGCCGGTCCTCGCGCACCTGGACGGGAATGGGTTGCTCGTCTTCCTCCGACGCGACGACGCACACTCGGCCCGTGTGCTCGACACTGTTGCGGACCGTCTCGTTGGCGAACACATCCAGCTTCTGCTGCACCTCGCCCTGGACATTGATCGTACCGACTTCGCCCAGGATGTCGGTGAGGCCGGCGCGCCGCACCTGGCGCGAGATGATCTTCGCGGCGAGGCACAGATCATACAGCAGGTTCGACAGCTCCCCGGTGGCTTCGGGGTGCAGCCGCTCCTGCTCCATGATGAACCGCTCAATCGTGATGACCGACGTCGGTGATTGCGAGCGTGCCATGACTCGAGACGGTGAAGGTGATCGTGCCTCGCTCATCAGTGCGGAGCACGGTGACGCCATGTCCTCGCAGCCGCGCGAGCGTCTCCGGCGCGGGATGACCGTAGCGGTTCTTCGTTCCCACACTGATGACGGCCTCGGCCGGCCGCAGCTCATCGAGCCAGCGGTCCGAAGTCGCGCCGCGTGACCCGTGATGTCCCACCTTCAACAACGTCACCGGCCCGACCTGTCCCGCGAGACGGGCCTCGGTCGGGATTCCCGCATCGCCCGCGAGGAGCAGCCGCGTGCTCCCGTAAGTCACGAGCAGCACGACCGATTCCTCGTTGATGTCCGTCTGGCTCACCGCCCACGCCGAGTCCGGACTCAGGACGTCGATCGTGACCCCATCCAGCTCCATCCGGTCGCCGCGGCGCGCCGGCCGCCACTGGGCGCCATCACTTTCGACCGCGCCGAGGAAACCGAGGTACCCTGCATCCGGAACCGGCTGACCCGGCTCCAGCACGAAAGCCGGATCGAACGCATCGAGCACCGCCGGCAGGCCGCCGAAATGATCGAGATGCGCGTGCGTCGCCACGATCGCGGCGAGCTGCGTTGCGCCGTGGCTTCGCAGGAACGGTACCACGACCCGGCGGCCGGCGTCGCCCAGCGGTCCGCGCGGCCCTCCGTCGATCAGCAGCCACCGCCCCGCCGGACTGCGCAGGGCGATGGCGTCACCTTGGCCGACGTCCAGGAAACTTACGGTGAGGCATTGACAAACAGAAAGGCGTCTAAAGGCGTAGAACAGCGTGGTCCATGAGATGAGCACGGCGACAAACGCCACCCGCGCGGCGACCATCCAGGGACGGCGGGGCGAATTCCACAGCCACCAGGCCAGCGCGAGGACGCCCAGCCAGAGAACCGCCGCGCGCGCACCAGCAATCATGATGAAGTGGCCGCCGGGCAGCGTGGCCGCTGCCTTTGCTACCATATCGAGCAGCGCCAAACACAAGCCGGCGCCGGCGGCCAGCCAGCTCGATGAGAGCAGCAGTGCGACCATGAGCCCCGGAACCGCGAGTCCCGCCAGCGGGATGGCGACGATATTCGCAACGACGCCAATCGGGGCGACGGTGCCGAAGCTGTAGGCCGTGATCGGTGCGGTGAGCAGCGTCGCCGCAGCGGCGGGCGCAAGCACACCTACCGCCTTCGGAAGACGCTCGGTCGCCCGCCCCGCCCAGATCACCGCCGCGACCGCCGCCACCGACAGCCATGCTCCGACCGACTGGACGGCCCACGGATCGCCGAGCATCACACAGAACGCGGCGAGCGCCACCAGGCCGCGCGGTGCGACCACGCGCTGGCGCAGCCTCGCGATGTCGAGGAGCGCGAGCATCGCTGCCGAGCGCGCCGCGGGCGCGGGAAAACCGAGTAGCCAGACGTACCCGAGCATCACGCCCGTCCCCGCCGCGAAGCGCGCGCGCGGACCGAGCCGGAGCCGGACGAGTAGGACGTTCAACCAGGCGGCGAAGAACCCGACGTGGAGTCCCGAGATCGACAGGAGGTGCGCGAGCCCCGAGCGGGTGTAGCGCTCCCGCAGCTCGGCATCGAGCTCGGCGCGCCGCGCGATGACGAGTGCGTCCACCAACGGCGCGCGGGTCCCGAACAACCGCCGGCTGCGCTCGGCGATCCGATCGCGCAGCGCGCCACGCCCGCGCGGCACCGCGTCGAGCTCGCGCACGCGTCGCGCGACGAGGATGCCGCGCTCCTCGTCGCCGAGAAACCGTCCCGCGACGACCCATGTCGTGCCACCGTGGGCGGCGTGGCCGTCGGGCCAACGGATCGTGAGCGTGCCACGGCAACCGCCGGCTTGGACAACTGCCTCCGCGACGCCGCCCGCTGCGGACACCGGGTCGGTCAGCTCAACGATGGCGGAGCGTGTAGCGGGTGTGTTAACCCCGGGCCGCCGGCCCGGGGTCAGCACACCCTGGTTAGCCCAGCGGCCGGAACACGACGCTGCCTGTTCCCGTCGCGCGGCACTTCCCCACAACACACCCGCCACCAGCATCACGCCGACGGCCGCGCCGAGCGGCGCCGGTCGCAAGAGCAGCACGGCGCCGAGCAACACGCACCACGCCGTCACACGCAGTTCCACGCCGTGCAACGCCGCGGCTAACCCGGCGGCGAATGCAATCGTGAGGTAGAGAATCGGCGGCCGCACCTGGGCCGCGTCAGGTTACAGCTGGGTGGGTTTTGCGCCGCAGCGCGGCGCGAGCGCCACCTTGCGGAAGCCCTCGAGCAGCGCGACGTCGAGCTTGGCCTTCTCCTGATCGCTCTGCATGGTCAGCTCGGTGAGGATCTCGCCCTGGCGGGTCGAGACGTAGTGTGGGGACAGACGATTGAGGGCGAAGACGAGCACGTCGCTCCGGCAGATATCGCAACCGCAGAACTTGGGAAACGCGTCGCGCAGGCTCCGGTACTCCCGCTGCACGACTTCCATCGCCACGTTGGTCACGGCCACGCGGCCTCACCCCCTGTCCCCCTCTCCGCAATGCGGAGAGGGGGAACGGCAGTGACGGCGCTGAATGTGGAGCCGGTCGTGCCGGTGAACCGGACCCGGCGATACGTCCCGATCCAGTCCGGCGGCCCGTCCAGCAGCGCGATCTTGTTGGTGCGCGTACGCGCCTGCAGCAACTCGCCGCGCTTCGCCGGCCCTTCGACCAAAACCTCGTGCGTGGTCCCGACGAGTCCGATGTTCTTCCGCTTCGCCACGCGGCGCACCAGCTCGATGAGCCGGCCGATGCGTTCGGTCTTGATCGCTTCGGCCACGTGATCCTTGATCCGCACCGCCGGCGTCCCCTCGCGGACCGAGTATTTAAAGGTGTAGGCGTCGTCGAACTGGACGTGCTCCACGAGCGACAGCGTTTCCTGGAACTCCTCTTCTGTCTCGCCCGGGAATCCCACGATGATATCGGTCGAGAGGGCGATGCCGGGCACGGCCGCCCGCAGCGCCGCCACGACGTCGAGATAGCGGTCGCGGTCGTAGCGGCGCAGCATCCGCTTGAGGGTGCGTGAGCTGCCGCTTTGCACCGGGAGATGGACGTGCTCGCACACGGCCGACGTCTCGGCCATCGCCGCGAGCACTCGCGGCGTGAAGTCCGTCGGATACGGCGACGTGAAGCGCAGACGGCGGATGCCGTCCACCACTCCCACGGCGCGGAGCAGATCGGCGAAATCACGCTCGCCGTCGTGATAGCTGTTGACGGTCTGGCCAAGCAGTGTGACCTCTGTCGTGCCGTTCCCGGCGAGGCGCGTGACCTCATGCACGACGTCGGCCAACTTGCGGCTCCGCTCGGGCCCACGCGTCATCGGAACAATGCAGAAGGTGCACCGATAATCGCAGCCGCGTTGCACCGTGACGAACGCCGAGATCGGATTGCCGCGGACCGGCGGGACATCTTCGTAGTGTTCCCACCCCTTGAACGCGACGTCGGCCCCGCGCTCGCCGTCACGAGCGCGTGCGATCAGCTCGGGCAGGCCACGGTAGCCGTCCGGTCCGATGACGAGATCCACCTGGGGCACGCGCTCGAGGAGCTTGGGTCCCAGACGTTGCGCCATGCATCCCACGACTCCCAGCACGTCACCCGGGCGCTTGTAGCGCTTCAGCTCCCCCATGCGTCCCAGGACACGCTGCTCCGCGTGATCCCGCACCGCACAGGTATTCACGAGCAGTACGTCCGCCTCGGCGGGGTCGTCGGTGCGCACGTAGCCCTCACGGCCCAGGACACCGAACATCAGCTCGGAATCCGAGACGTTCATCTGGCAGCCGTAGGTCTCGATATAAACGCGGCGCATCGTCAGTTGACCGTCACCTCGAAGCGGGGACGTCCGTCCCACACGTG
>Ga0209056_10006809_pt1 | contig 11787 bp, 12 predicted proteins | sample GraSoiAngelo_114_FD_185876 | JGI IMG/M metagenome (GOLD analysis project Ga0209056, IMG submission 185876) | Grasslands soil microbial communities from the Angelo Coastal Reserve, California, USA - 14_0903_13_40cm (SPAdes) (version 2) | ecosystem: Environmental > Terrestrial > Soil > Grasslands... | reverse complement strand
GAACCCAGCCCACCCGCTCGAGCGTTCCCAGGAGCGGCGACAGAAGCCGGCCGACCGCGTCGATCACCTCGGGAGTAGGCGGCATGCTCGCAGCGATCTTACGACGTACGGAGGGCTTGGGGGGCCCGTCGAGGCCCCCCATGAAAACTAGTCGGTGAGGGAGCGGAAGATCTCGACCTCGGCCTTGCCCTCGGTGAGGCCTTCGCGCTCGCGGCGCTCGCGATAGGCGGCCAGATGCGGCGCCTTGCGGTGGGCATCGAAGGCGGCGTCGTCCTTGTACTGCTCGTAGAAGACGAAGACGTCCGAGTCCTTGGTCGACCGGTGCGGGCGATACACGATGCAGCCCGGCTCCGCCTGCATCACCGCCGCCACCTGCTCCTTGAGCAGCGCCGCCAGTGCGTCGCCCTTGCCCTTCGGGGCCCGGATCTTCGCCACCACCGTCAGCACGTTCGCCATTGTTCTTGATCTCCTTCGTTCAGGGATTACCGGCGTGTTCCGGGCATGATGCCAGGTGGCAGCGACTTGTCAACCCGGGTAGACGAGGCTCTACGCCAGCTCGATGGCCTTGTCAGGTTGCTGCCCGTCTCGACTGAACGTCGCACTGTCTCGGTTCGCCCTAGAACCGCTTCGTTCTGCCAAAGATATCCTCACCCAGCTTATAAACTCGGATCCCCTGGCCAACAGCGACTACGCCGAAAGCGATGAACCCCCACCACATCAACGAGGAGAGGTTCGCCGCCTCACGTGCTGATCCGTAGCGGCCCCAGCCCAAGTGGACCGTCCACCCGAGATTTGGCTGTGCTCCAAGCGGTCTATCCCAAACGTAGTAGAAGAAGAGGACCAGTAGCCCGGTGAACAAGCAAGCAAATGCGGTCGCGCCAATTCTTTCGCAGGCCCTTGCCAAGCGCCGCCAGCTATCGGTCGACAGCCCGGTCGAAGCCATCATCAGGCCGTACGCGCACCCGGTCCGTGTAGCGCGGAGCAGCGATCCAGATACGAGAGATCCAGAAGTCTTGCGATCCTTGCTGTTGGCGGCGTCATTGCTCATTCCGGCGTCGCGTTACACCGATCTGTATATCGCACCATTCCCCGTGTCGACAATGTCCAGAGAGCGAGAACGACCGCGAGCCCGATCAGTCGCAAGGGCACCGCGGTCGGGGAGGACTGCCGGGGAGCTTAGCCGAGCGTACCAACGCCCCGGCTGAGGGCACCGGGGCGTGGTGGGGACGGCACGGTCGGGGCCCCTTCGAGGCCCCCCATCATCAACGGAGCGCTTCCAGGCGCTTCACGATCTCGCGCTTGGGCACGAGGCCGACGACCTTGTCGCGCAGGGCGCCGTCCTTGAAGAACATGAGCTGCGGGATCGCCTGGACGCCGAAGCGCGACGCGAGCATCGGGTGCTCGTCCACATTCACCTTGCCGATCGTCACCGCGTCGCCCAGCTCCTGCGCGATCTCGTCCAGCATCGGCGAGATCGCCCGGCACGGACCGCACCACGGCGCCCAGAAGTCGATGATCACCGGGCGCTCGCTGGTCACCACGCCGTCGAAGTTCGCGTCCGTCACCTTCACGAAGGTTTCCATCGAAACGACCTCCTCAGGCCTTGAGATGTCGCGAGCCCCATCCGGGATTCGCGACGGCCCGCCTCACTTCCAGAGCCGCTTGGTGGCCAGGTCGGCGCCGTCGCGCAGCGCGCGGAGCTTGGTCCACACCACGCTTTCTTCGACGAGCTGCGAGCCGGCGAAGGTGCCGAAGCCGCAGTCGACCGACGCCAGCACGCGCGTGCGGTCGCCGATCGCCTCGGCCGCCGCGACGATGCGGTCGGCGACGACCTCAGGATGCTCCACGACGTTCGTCGTGGAGTCGATGACCCCCGGCACGAACAGCATGCCCGCCGGCAGGGGATGGCGACGGAACGCCTTCAGCTCGTGCTGGTGGCGCGGGCTCGCCAGCGGCAGCGAGAGTGCCCCGACCCGCGCGCGATAGATCACGGGCAGGAGCGGCTCCAGCGGCACGTCGTGAGTGTGCGGGCCGTCGTAGTTGCCCCAGCAGAGGTGCAAGCGGACTCGATCGGGCGGGATCGCCGCCACCGCCTCGTTGATCGCGTCGATGTGGAGGGCGACCGCGTCGAGGAAGCGCTCCATCGGCTCGTCCTGGAAGAACCGCACGCGCTCCATGGCCAGGTCGGGGCAGTCGAGCTGCAGCACGAAGCCGCGCGCGACGATCAGCTCGTACTCCTTGCGCATCTCGCGGGCCAGCGCCCGGATGTAGCGCTCGTGCGAGCCGTAGAAGGCGTCGAGCATGATCGTGGCGATGACGCCTGGGGACGCCGCGGTCATGAACGGCTCGGCGAAGCCCTGGCGCTCGCCCGCGACGCAGCGCTGGAACATCTCGCACTCGGCCGTCGCCTCGCCGAGGTCGGTGTAGGCGACCTCCGCCACCGCCTGCGGGGCGTCGTTGATGCGGGCGGCGCCGGTGCGCATGCGAGAAAGACGCGCCATGTAGTCCGGGTGCTCGGCGATGTCCCGCGACATGCGCCGCTTGCTGGCGCCGCCGAAGCCGCGCATCCGCTTGGCCGGGTAGGTCGAGAACCCGACGCGCGGCTGCTCGCCGTCGTTGCCGACGTCCACGCCCGCCTCCAGCTGCTTTCGCACGACGTGGAGCACCGCGGCCTCGGACTCGCCGGCGAGGGTGGCGGCGTCCACGGTCTCGCCGCGGTCCTGGCGGACGAGGAGGTCCCGGAGGGCGGGCGTCCGCGGAAGGCTGCCGACGTGAGTGGTCAGGATCCGTCGCTCGCTGCGTTTCATGGTGCCTCCTACCTGCTGACCTTCACAGCGAGAGAATCATACAGTACCCTTTGTGCGTCGGGCCGCCGGCCGCGGCGAGCCTACAAACCAGGGAGGCCGACATGTTCTTCGAGCTCCGGCAGTACCACATCCATCCGGGCCAGCGCGACAAGTGGGTGAAGTGCATGGAAGAGGAGATCATCCCGTTCCAGGTCAAGATGGGGATGGTGATCCTCGGCAGCTTCGTCGGCGAGGAAGACGAAAGCGTGTACGTCTGGATCCGCCGCTTCGAGAGCGAGGCCGAGCGCAAGCGCCTCTACGATCTCGTCTACCAGAGCGACTACTGGAAGAAGGAGATCTCGCCGAAGGTCCCGACCATGATCGATCGCGAGAAGATCAAGGTCACACGGATTCTGGCGACACCGCACTCGGTCATCCAGTAGGGTGGTGCCGCTCCAGCGGTTGGGCCGCCCCGAGGAGATCGCGTGGGCGGTCGTCTTCGTGGCGTCGGACCAGGCGAACTTCATGACGGGAGAGACGCTGTACGTGAGCGGGGGCCCCCGCGTGGCCAACCGCGAGGACACCAAATGAAAGTCGCATTCGGAGTCAGCCTGAGCCCGGGAACGCCGCTGCTGCAGGAGATGGACACGCGCCGGTTCATCGACCTGGCGAAGATGGCCGACGACTACGGCGCCGAGGCGGTCGCCACGCACGACACCGCGTTTCTCGGCGGCGACGCCTACGTGCGGGCGACGCTGATCGCGCTCGGCGCGACGCGGGCGCGCGTCGGCCTGCGGCCGACCAACCCGATCACCCGCGAGCCCCAGGTGATGGCGTCGTTCCTGGCGTCGATCGACAGCCTGACCGGCGGCCGCGCGTTCATGGACCTGGCGAGCGGGGACAGCGCCGTGCTCAACATCGGCTACGAGGTCGCGACCCGCGCGCGGATCGAGGACTACGTGACCTGTGTCCGAAACCTGCTCGCGAAGGGCGAAGCGAGCTACCAGGGGCGGCCGCAGCGCATCCGGTGGGCCTCCACCGTGACGCGCCCGCGCATCCCGATCTCGATCTGCGCCGAGGGCCCCAAGATGCTCCACCTCGGCGGCCGGATCGGCGACGGCGTCACTGTCGGCACCGGGCTCTTGCCGGAGGTGATCCAGGATAGCGTCGCCCGGATCCACGCCGGCGCGCGCGACGCGGGCCGGTCTCCATCAGACGTCGACGTCTGGTTCACCACCCGGACGTCGCTGCACGAGGATCGGGACACGGCGATCCAGCTCGTCAAGGCGTCGGTGTCGTCGATCCTGAACCACTCGATGCGGTTCGGCCTCGACGGCAAGCACCTGCCCGACGCGCTGCGGGCGAAGGTCCAGGAATACGTCGACGGCTACGAGCTCTACGACCACGTGCAGCACGAGGGGCGGAACCCCAAGCGCATGGAGGCGCTCGGGCTGTCGGACTACGCGATCAAGCGCTTCGCGCTGGCCGGGAGCCCGAAGGACTGGGTCGCGCGCATCGAGGAGATCGCCGAGGCCGGCGCGCGGAAGATCTGGGTGAGCCTGCGCGCGACCGACATGGAGAGCCAGCACCACTACATGAAGATCCTCGGCGGCGAGATCATGTCCCACTTCGTGTGAGCGACTCGTCCCGCCCGATCGCCCGGAGTCGACGGGAGGTCAGGAGCAGGAGCGCGTTGGCCGCCACCACCGCGCCGCCGACCATGACGGCGAACCGCGCGTCCACGGCTGCGGCCATGGCGCCGGCCAGCAGGCCACCGAGCGGCAGCAGGTTCCAGCAGAGCGAGTAGAGGCTCATCACGCGTCCGCGCAGCTGATCGGGCGTCTGCTGCTGGAGGATCGTGTTCACCTGCGTCAGATAGAACGTGTTGCTGAAGCCGACCGAGACCAGCAACGGCAGCGCCACCGACATCGCCGGCGATCGCGAGAACGCCATGAGCTCGAGCCCCACGCAGCCGCCGACGATCAGCAGCCACGTGCCCGGGCGCTGGATGCGATGGGCCAGCGAGGCCAACGTGAGCGTGCCGATCAGCGAGCCGACCCCGTGGGCCGCGCTCAGCATGCCGTACCCGGTCGAGCCGGTCCCGAAGTACTGGTCGGCGTAGATCGGCAGCATCGTGAGGTAGGACATCCCGAACACGCTGTTGATCAGCGAGAGGCCGACCAGGCCGGCGAACACGAAGTTCCCGCCGACGAACGCCAGGCCATCGATGAACTGACCGAGGGCGTGGCGATCGCCGCTCGCCGGCGCCACCGGCTGGATCCGGACCCGGGCGTACAGCGCGAGCGCCACATAGGACGAAGCCGCCGCCAGGCCGAAGCCGACCGATCCGCCGAATGCCGCGATCAGGAGGCCGGTGACCGAAGGGCCGATCATGCGGCCGGCCTGCCACGGAATCGATCCGAGCGCGATCGCGCTCGGCAGACGCTCGCGGTCCACGAGCTGGGGAATCATCGCCATCCGGCTCGGCTCGTCGAACGCGCGGAAGATGCTGCTGGCGGCGGCCAGCGCCAGCAGGTGCTCGACGCGCGCCAGGCCCATGACGGCCAGCCCGAACGCGGCGGTGAGCGCGAGCGACGTCATGATCTGCGTGACGATCAAGAGGCGCAGGCGGTTCACGCGATCGGCCAGCACGCCGCCGACGAGCTGGAAGAGGAGCAGCGGCAGGCCCTGGGCCAGCCCCAGAAAGCCGAGGAACATCGGGTCGCGCGTGACTTCCCACACGAGCCAGGCGAACGTCACGTATTCGGCGCGGTGCCCCAGCACGTAGAAGACGAGCCCGAACCAGTAGTAGCAGTAGTTCGGCGCCTTCAGGGCGGCGAACGGCGAACGGACGCCTTTGTCCGTCACGCGTCGGCGACCGGTCGCTAGCAGCAGCCTCCGCCGGGCGCGCCGGCCGGCAGCGCCCGATCCGGCCACCAGCCCCACGGCCGCGGGCCGAAGTCGGGGGTGAAGACGGCGCCGCGCTTCACGGTCAGGTGCGGGGCGAACGCGCGATCGACGCGCAGCGCCGTGCCGAGGATGTCGTAGACGACCCAGCGGCCCGGCTGGATCTCGAGCACCGAAATGTCGGCCTGGCGTCCCACCGCGAGGCTCCCGAGCCGCTGCTCGACGCCGATCGCCTTGGCCGGGTTCGCGGTGCACATCGTCACCACCTGCGGCAACGTGAAGCCGAGCCCGATGAAGCGCGTCATCATCTCGGTCATGCTGTGCACGGTGTTGGCGCGGCCGGGCACCGTGAGATCGGTGCTGATGCAGTGCGGGAGCAGCCCCTGCTCGATGATGCGCCGGCCCACGTCGAAGCTGAAGTTCATCCGGCCGTGCGCGGTGTCGAACCACACGCCACGGTTGGCCGCCTCGCGCGCCTCCGGCACCAGCTTGCCGTTGATGTCGAGCACGCCGCCCGGGTTCGGGGTGAAGTAGTGGGTGAGGATGTCGCCGGGCTCGAGCAGATCGAGCAGCGGGTGGATCACCTTCGGGTCGTAGCGCTTCTCGGTGTCGCCGATGTGCACCATGAGCTTGATCCCGGCCTCGCGCGCGGCGCGGCGGGCGGCCTTCGGCATCTCCATGCCCATGATCTCGAGCGCCGGCGACACCATGCGCGCCTTGATGCCGGCGATGAGGCCCTTGTGCTGGGTCGCGACGCGCACCGTGTCGTCGACGCTGACGCTACGCTCGCTGATGATGTCCGGGTTCGTGGCGAGCCCGGTCTGGCAGATGTGGAGGAACGGGATGATCTCGGTGGCGCAGCTCGGGATGATGTGACGCGGGAAGCCGCCGAAGGTGGCCGCGCCCGAGCTTCCGGCGTCGACGATCGTCGTGACTCCGGAGTGCACGCCCGCCAGATCGGGGTTGACACCGGTCCGGTTGATCCCCTCGAAGATGTGGGCGTGGAGGTCGATCAGCCCCGGTGTGACGAGCTTGCCGCGCACTTCGAAGCTGCGCGTCGCCTCACCGGCGGCGATCTCCGGCGCGATGCGCGCGATGACGCCGTTCTGCACCGCGACGTCGAGGACCCCGTCGAGCCCCGTCGATGGATCCAGCACGTTGCCGCCCTTGAGCACGAGATCGTACATTCCTGGCCTCCTCCGCCGTGCGCGCTGCAGGCCGTCGCGGGGCTGGGGCCCCGCCGGCCGAGGCGCGGCTATGAACAGGGTCGACGATGCACCGACGAGCCGACATCATATACCGGTGCGCTGACGTCGGTGAGGCGTGCCGTGCGGAGGAGGTAGCGTCAGGAGCCCAGCTCAGATCATCGGCCGTCGCTTCCTCCATTCGAGGGGTTGGCTGGCGTGGATCAGGAAGTTTTTACAAAGACCGTGTAACAACCGGCCGGACTACCAGGCAGTCGTCGCTCCCGGCCGGAGGATCCAGACGCTCTCGGGATCGAAGTGACGGCGCGCGACCTCCTGCTCGATCCGTCGCGGCGGCTCGTCGTACGGCTCTCGCGCGAGGCCGAACGTTCCCCAGTGGATGCCCACGAATTTCTCCGCGCGCAGATCGACCCACGCCTGGAGCGCTTCTTCCGGCGAGATGTGGACGGGCCGAGCGTGCTCGCGGGGCGTATAGGAGCCGATGGGCAGCGCGGCCAGATCGAAGGGCCCGAGAGCGTCACCGATCTGCTTGAAGTGCTGAAAGTAGCCGGTGTCTCCGGCGAAGTAGAAGCGCTTGGATCCGAGGACCGCCCAGGATGCCCACAAGCGTCGTCCCTGGTCGAACGGCGTGCGGCCGGAGCCGTGTTGCGCCGGCGTGCACACGACCGTGAGTCCCGCGACCTGCACCGACTGGCCCCAGTTCAGCTCGACGGCGTTCGTGATGCCACGGTCGGCGAGCCAGTCCTTGAGGCCGAGCGGCACCACGAAGCGCGGGTTGAAGGCGTAAGCCAGCCGGCGCACGGTCGGCTCGTCGAGGTGGTCGTAGTGGTCGTGCGAGATCAGGACGAAGTCGATCCGCGGCAGATCGGCGAACGCGATTCCCGGCGGCGTGTACCGGCCCACGCCCACCAGCCCGCCAAACGGCCCCGACCGATTGGCCCAGATGGGATCGGTCAGGAAGTTGACGCCGTCCAGCTGAACCAGCACGGTCGAGTGCCCGACCCACGTCACGGTGGCCCGGCTCGTGTTGGCCCGCAGGGCTTCGACGTCGACCTCGGCGCGCGGAAGGGCGGCGACGCGGCGCTCGCCCACGAGCCAAGTGCCGCCCAGGATCACGGACTGAGCTCGCGTCCACAGCGACGCCCGATGATACTTGGGATCGAGGTTGCGGAAGACTCTCCCGACGCTTGCCGCCGGCGTGAGACCCGCGATGACCGCGGGAGTGGAGAGGGGCGCCGGGATAGGCTGCGGCGTCGCTTGGCCTGCACTGACGACCAGAGCCAGGACGAGCAGGAGAACCGCGCGCTGTCCCGTACGAACGAACACCAACCATTGAGATTACACGTCCCCGAGCGAGCGCGCTACATTTGCTCGCGGATCGGGAACGCCAGCAGCTCGAGGAACCGGCTCGGCAATCCTCGGCGGCTCCAGGCCTTGTAGGTGACGGGCCGGGAGTTGGCCAGGTCTTGCTCGAAGATCTTCTCGAGCCGTTGAGCGGTGACGCTGTCGTACACGACGACGTTGAGCTCCTCGTTCAACGCGAACGAGCGATAGTCGAGGTTGGTGCTGCCGACGGTCGCCCAGACGCCGTCGACAACCATCGTCTTCGAGTGCAGGAGCGCCGGCCGGTACTCGTGGATCTGGATGCCGCTCTTGAGCAGCCGCCCGAACTCCGACCGGCTCGCCTGGCGGACCAGGTTGTGGTCGATCGCGCCGGGAATCAGCAGAACGACCTTGACGCCGCGCTCGGCCGCGGCGATCAGCGTCTTGATCATCGTCTCGTCGGGGACGAAGTAGGGGTTCGTGATGTGGATCGACTGCTTGGCCGACGCCAGCGCCAGCAGGAACATCGTGTACATCGCGGTGCTGCCGCCGGCCGGCGAGCTCCGCACGACCTGCGCGGCGACCGCGCCCTTGGCGTCGAGTCGTCGCCGCGGGAAGTAGTCCGGGCCGCCGATCGCGGTGCCCGTCGCCTCGAGCCAGTTCTCGGCGAACGCGCCCTGCAGCTGCTCGACCACCGGGCCTTCGAGGTAGATATCGGTGTCGCGCCAGTACCCTTCCTGGCGTCCGTTGCCGGCCCACTTGCCGCTGATCCCGGAGCCGCCGGTCACGCCCATCACGCCGTCCACGACGAGGATGCGCCGGTGGTTGCGATAGTTGACGCGGTCGAGCGTGAACGGGTTCAAAGGTCGATAGGTCTCCACGCGACAGCCGGCGTCGGTCATCGTTCGCCGATGCTCGCCGGGCATGGCCAGCGCCCCGACGGCGTCGAGGAGCACGTTGACCTTCACGCCGGCGCGGCAGCGCTCGGCGAGCGCGGCGGCGACTTCCTCGGCCGGCGGGCCGTCCTCGAAGACGTACTGGGCGTAGTTGATCGTGGTCCGGGCTTTGCGGATCAGCGCCAGCTTCGCGGGAAAGATCTCTTCGCCGTTGAGCAGGATCTCGATGCGGTTGCCGCCGACGACCGTCGTCCCGGTGTAGGCGCCGAGTGTTGCCGCGAACACCGGTTCTCTCACGTCGAGCGCCGGCAGCTCGACGTGACGGGGAACACCGGCACACCCAGCGATGAGGACGGCGACGATCAAGAAGAGGAGCATGACTCCCGAGACCAGCAATCCGGATACCATCGCGAACTCAGCCCCGGGCACTCCGATGGCTCCTGGGTCGCGTAGGATCTACTAGTGACCGCGTAAAATCGGTGACCGCGTAAAATCCACCGCCCCGCGATTCCCTTACGCCGGGGCGGGCCCCGTGCGCCAAATCCCTCGAAAGCCGTTCACTTAGCGTCGCCGGCGAATCTTACATTCGCCGATGGCAAGGTCATTGCTCCTTCACCGCGCGGGGATCGTGTGAGCGAGGGCCCCGGACCATGAGATCGAGGAGGATGAAGCCATGCGTGACCACTTCATGACCGCAGCCGCGCTGCTGGCGGCCGTGCTCTGCGCGGCGCCGCCGAGCGCCAGTGCTGCCGACACCAAGGCCGAAAGCACGATGGACCAGGTGAAGGAGAAGGCGAAGGACACCGCGCAGGAAGCGAAGGGCGCGGTCAGCGACAGCTGGCTCACTTCGAAGACCAAGATCGCGCTCTTCGCCGATGAGCGGGTCAAGGGGCGCGAAGTGCGCGTCGAGACGGTGAGCGGCCAGGTCTTCCTGCGCGGTAAGGTCGACTCCGATGAGGCGAAGACCGCCGCGGAAGAGATCGCCAAGGGCGTCGACGGCGTCAAGAGCGTGAAGAACGACCTGCAGGTCGTGCCACCGGCCGCCCGCACGGCCGTCACGGCTGACGACAAGCAGATCACCAAGGCCGTCACGGCCACCCTCGCCAGGGACCCGCAGCTGAAGAAGATCGATGTGCGCACCGACGCCGGCGTCGTGGTGCTGAGCGGCGAGGTGCAGTCGATGGCGCAGAGCGCGAAGGCGTCGGACCTGGCCCATCGGGTGGACGGCGTCAAGTCGGTCAAGAACGAGCTGAGAGTGTCTGCGGCGAAGGCCAGCTAGCCTTCACGCACATCGCGCGGCGAGAGCGAGCGGGCTCTGAATGCTCAGCGGGCCCGCCCGCCCTCGTCCGGCTCACGTCCCATCGCCGAGTCGCTCGGCGGCGTTTTGCTCGAAGCGCTTCTTGATCTCGCGCTCGGCCTGCTCACGCGCCCAGCCGTAGCGCTCTTGAAGCGCGCCGGCGAGCTTGTCCATGGCGCCGTCGATCCGGTCCAGATCGTCGTCGCTGAGTCGACCCCACCACTGCTTGACCTGACCGCGCATCTGCTTCCACTTGCCCGACAGGATGTCTTGATTCATAGCTGCGTCCCTCCGTGGAAAATTACGTCCGAACATTTTCAGATCGAGCAAGGGGCATGCCCGCGCCTGTGCCGCGCCGACGATCTCCGGACCCTTCTCGCCGGGCTCGCAAGGACAATCACGAGAGGAGTTGACGGCGGCGGCCCTCTCCTGCTATTGCCCGTTCTCGAATGGCCGCCGACGATCGCACGGACGTGCTCGTGATCGGCGCCGGCGCCTCGGGGGCCGCCGTCGCCTGGCGGCTCGCGGGCGCCGGCCTCCGCGTGGTGTGCCTGGAGCAGGGCGATTGGGTCGACGCCCGCGCATACCCGCACTGGCGCGGCGACTGGGAGCTGCATCGGACCACCGATTGGAGCGCCGAGCCCAACGTGCGCCGGCTGCCACAAGACTACCCCGTCAACGACGCCGGCTCGGCGATCTCGCCGCTGATGTACAACGCGGTGGGCGGGAGCACGATTCACTGGAGCGCCCACTTCCCACGCTTCCGACCGTCCGACTTCCGCGTGCGCAGCCTCGACGGCGTGGCCGACGACTGGCCCATCGACTACGCGACGCTCGAGCCGTACTTCGACCTGAACGACACGATGATGGGCGTGGCCGGGATCACCGGCGATCCCGGCTATCCGCCGAAGTCGCCGCGGCAGGCGCCGCCGATCCCGCTGGACACGCTGGGCGCCACGATGGCCCGCGGGTTCGATCGCCTGGGATGGCACTGGTGGCCGTCGGACAGCGCGATCCTGACGCGCGACTACGACGGCCGACGCGCCTGCATCAACTGCGGGCCCTGCGACCTCGGCTGCCCGAGCGGAGCCAAGGCCAGCACCGACGTCACCTACTGGCCCAAGGCGCTGGCGTCGGGCGCGCGGCTGGTCACGCGCGCTCGCGTGCGCGAGATCACGCTCGGGCCCGACGGGCTCGCCGACGGCGCGCAGTACTTCGACCGCGAAGGGCGGACGCGCGAGCTGAAGGCAGGCGCGGTCGTGCTCGCGGCCAACGGGATCGGCACTCCGCGGCTCCTGCTGAACTCGCGCTCGTCGCGGTTCCCCGACGGGCTGGCCAATCACCGCGGGCAGGTGGGCCGCAACCTCATGTTC
>Ga0209056_10006807_pt1 | contig 11789 bp, 10 predicted proteins | sample GraSoiAngelo_114_FD_185876 | JGI IMG/M metagenome (GOLD analysis project Ga0209056, IMG submission 185876) | Grasslands soil microbial communities from the Angelo Coastal Reserve, California, USA - 14_0903_13_40cm (SPAdes) (version 2) | ecosystem: Environmental > Terrestrial > Soil > Grasslands... | reverse complement strand
TGCGCGTCTCCGGCCGCGCTCCCGCCGCCTCCCGCGAGCGGAGTGGGCACGCAGGCCAGATTCGTCCTCGCGAACCCGGCCGGGCTCCTCGCGCTCGACGACGCGGCGCGCCCGCTCGGCCGGATCGTTGACCTGCCGCCGCAGAGCGCTCCCGCGACGCCGGTGGTCAGCCCGACCGGAAAGTCGCTCGTCTTCGCGCTCACGCAGCAGCCCAACAAGCAGACCGGCTTCGGCTCGGACCTGTTCACGGTGAGCCTCGACGGCACGGGCATGAAGCCGGTGGTGAGCCACGAGGGCGACAACGTCTTCTACGCGAGCCCGCGCTTCGACCAGACCGGGAACGTCCTCTACTTCCACCGACGCGCCGCGGTCATCACCGGCGGCTCGTTCATCGGGAACCAGGACTCGCTCGAGCGCCTGGACCTGCGGACCGGGGAGCGCAAGACGATCCTGAAGGACGGCGCCGATCCGGCGATCTCACCCGACGGCTCGAAGATCGTGTACGTGCACCTCAACCAGGGCCAGCCCGACGGGCTCTGGACCGCGAACATCGACGGCTCGGACGCGCGGCCCTTCTTCAAGACGAAGGACAGCTGGTGGTACCTGCAGGCGCCGCGCTTCGCCCCCGCGACGGCGGCCCAGCCGAGCCGCTGTGAGTTCATCTTCTCGGGCGCCGGCCACGCAGTGTCGAGCGTGAGGGGACCCGGGCTCGCGCACCTCAACATCCCCTCCGAGCTGTTCCTCGCCCCGTGCGACGGCTCCGGCGTGCGGTCCGTCGGCCAGACCGGCGACGACGTCGTCCCTGCATGGTCGCCCGACGGCACGCAGGTCGCGTACGTCGGGGTCGGCGGATTCTTCGTCCTCAACCTCGGGACGCAGAACGTGAGGACGCTCGCGCAGGGCCAGGATTTCTTCTTCGGTGACCTCGTGTGGCTCCGCTGACGTGAGGGCGCGCACCGCCGCGCTCGGGGCGGTCCTGCTCGCGGCCTGCGCCGGAGCCGGCCAGCCCGCGAGCGCGCCCGAGGCGAGCGCGAGCTCGACCGCGGCGGCGAGCGCGACCGTGGCACCGGTCCAGGCTGTCTCGTCCGAATACGGCAAGCTCACGCTCAAGACCGCGCCTCGGGCGAGCTGCAACGTGCTCATACGGGTGAGCGCGCCGTCGGTCGGAGAGGCGCCGCCGCCGGCCGCGAGCGGCATCGCCGACGAGAGCGGCATGCTCACCGTGACCTACGCGACGCCGCGGATCACCGCGACGGCGGGCACGCACGATGTCACCTGCCTCGCCGGCGAGCTCAGCAGCTCGGTGAGCACGCGGTTCCTGCTGGCCTTCCGGCCGCTCTCCGCCATGGGCCTCATGGTGAAGATCCGCGCCGACGACGGGACGCTCGACGGCGCGGCGATCAAGACCGAGCCGAGCCTCGTGCCCGTCCGCGACGCGATGCTCGCCAAGCTCCGGGCCACGCTCACCGCCGAGTGGAAGCTCGGGACACGAGGACTGAGCGCGGTCTCGCTGGTGGAGTCGTCGGAGGACCTGCTCATGACCGTCGTCGCCGCGCGCGGCACGTCCGTGCATCGGCGCGGTCCGGATGGCTCGGAGGACGTCGTCGTGTACGCGGCCGACGACCACGGCGCGATCAGCGCCGACAACGGGGTCGCGGTCGCCATGCACGAGCTCGGTCACATCTGGTGCTGTTACGGGGCCGGCACGACCGACGGTCACTGGAGCGTCGCGCAGAAGAGCCCCGAGCTCTCCGGCGTCGACGCGTACGGGCTCATGAACCATCCGGTGCAGTGCGTGATCTTCCCGACGAGCCGCATCGAGAGCTGCCCCAATCGCTTCAGCGAGCGCGAGCTCCGCGCGATGGGCTTCAGCGAGATCCCGGCGCCGCCGCCCGACGCGTGCCTCGGACAGAAGGGGGCGCTCTCGGCGAGGCTGGCGGATCAGGACAGCCAGCTCGCCTCGCTGCAGCAGCAAATCGACGCGACGAACGGGCAGATCACCGACCTCGGGACCCGCATCAAGACGATCGAGGGCCAGTACCCCAACGGCATCCCGCAATCCGTCTACCCGACGTACACCGCGATGGTCGACCAGTACAACGGGCTCGTGCGGACGAACCGCGATCGCGTCGCCGCGTACAACCAGCTCGTCGCGACGCGGAACGACACGGCACGCGCGATCAACGCGCTGCTGTGTTGAGCTCTCCGTCTGCGAAGCGGTAGCCGACGCCGCGCACCGTCTGGATGAGGCGCGGCTCGGCGGGGTCGATCTCGATCTTCTCGCGGAGCCGGCCGACGTAGACCTTGAGATAGTGCGTCTCGTGACCGTACTCGGCGCCCCACACGCGCGTGAGCAGCGCCTCGTGCGTGAGCGCCTCGCCCGGATGCGTCGCGAGCTCGGCGAGCAGGTTGAACTCGGTCGGCGTGAAATGCATCTCCTCGCCTGAGCGGCGCACGCGCCGGGCAGCGAGATCGATCCGCAGCGGTCCGCGCTCGATCACGCCGCGCGCGCTCCGTGGCACCGACCGGCGCAGCACGCTCTCGATCCGCGCCACGAGCTCGCGCGGGCTGAAGGGCTTCGTCATGTAGTCGTCGGCGCCGAGCTGCAGGCCACGGATCTTGTCGTCCTCGAGGCCGCGCGCGGTCAGGACGATCACCGGCAGGTCCGAGCTCCGCCGCAGCTCCTCGAGGACCGTGAAGCCGTCACGATGCGGAAGCGCGAGGTCGAGGACGACGAGGTCCGGACGCTCCGATCCGATGAGGCTCATCGCTTCATCGCCGTCCCCGGCCTCCAGGGGCGTCATGTCCTGGGTCGCGTATGCGAGCGAGTTCCTGACGAGCGCGCGGACGTCGGGCTCGTCGTCGACGATGAGGATCTTCACGGGATCGCGACCGGCAGGCGTGCCACGAAGGTCGATCCGCCGCCCGGCGTCTCCTCGTACTCGAGCGTGCCGCCGTGCAAGGTGAGAAGCGACCGCGCGATCGCGAGACCGAGGCCCGAGCCGGCCGTCCCGTCCGCCGTCCGGCCGCGGAAGAACTTGTCGAAGATGCGCTGCCGGTCCTCCGGCGGGATCCCCGGGCCGTGGTCGCGGACCTCGATGCGGACGGCCGCGTCCGTTCGGCGAGCGGAGATCTGGATCGGCGTGCCGGTCGGCGAGTAGCGGATGGCGTTCACCACGAGGTTCGCGAGGGCCTGGGCGATGCGGCTGCGGTCGGCGACCACCGCCGGCGGGCCGCCGTCGAGATCGAGGCGGATCCACTGGCGCTTTGCTTTCGCGAGCGGACTGTGCGCGGCGACGACGTCGCGGAGGAGCTCGACCGGGTCGAGCTGCTCCTTCTCGAGCGTGATCTGGCCCTCCTCGAGCCGCGCCATCTCGAGGAGCTGCTCGGTGAACTCCTCGAGGCGGCGCACGTTGCGTTCGGCGCTCTCGGCGAGGTCGCGCTGCTGCGGCGTCAGGCTGCCCGGCCGCTCGCCCAGAAGGAGCTCGACCGCGCCGCGCACCACGGTGAGCGGGCTGCGGAAGTCGTGCGACATCGCGGCGAGGAACTCGCTCTTGATGTGGTCGGCCTGCCGCAGCATCGCCGTCTCCGCGGTCGCCTTCACGAAGGCCTCCCGCTGCTCGCGAAGCGTCTCGAGCTCACGCAAGATCCCGGCCATGAGGTACGCCGCGATGAGGAAGACGGCGACGTGGAAGACGACGCGGGGTGCTTCCATCGCGAAGCCATACGTCTCGGCGCGGTACGCAGCGATCGCGACGTACGCGGCGGAGAGGAACGTGCCCGCGACGACCGCCCCGCCGGCGCCGAAGCGGAAGCCACCGGCGATGACGAGCAGCGTGACGACGATGTAGGTGGTCCACTCGGGATCCGCCGCGAAGACGAGGAGCGAATACGCGACGATCCCGAGGTCGACCGCGAACATGAAGCGGACGATCCGCGGGAACATCGCGCGCCGGCGCTCGGAGTGAAGGACCCACGCGACGGCGCCGGCGTACGCGGTCATGAACGTCCCCAGACCGAGGACGTAGCCGATGCCGATATTCGGGAAGGACGGTCCGAGGAGGAACGCCAGCGCCGCGCCTCCCAGGCGCGCCCAGTTGAAGGTGCGCTCGAGGCGTTCCACGAGCTTCCGAGGTTACCGCCGGCCCGGTCTAGGAGGTCACGCGGCGCTCGCAAGTAGGACCTTCTGCGACGGGGCTGCGACCGCGCGCTCTACTTCGCCCTACGCCGTCGGCGGGAGCGGATAGGCGGCGAGGGCGGGCTCGCCGCGCAGACGCTGATAGCCCGGCTTGATGCGGTCGTAGATGATCGCGACGCGCTCGTCGTAGCCGATGAACGCGCTCTTCATCGCGTTTATCGACAGTCTTTCCACATCGCCGAGGCTCAGGCCCACCACGCGTGAAAGCCGGCTGAACTCCTCCGAGAGCGTCACGTTGCTCATGAGCCGGTTGTCCGTGTTCACCGTCACCCGGAACCGCTGTGCGATGAAGTGCCGGATGGGGTGTTCCTCGAGCGACGGAACTGCGCCGGTGTCCACGTTGGACGAAGGGCAGAGCTCGAGCGGGATGCGCTTGTCGCGCACGTAGGTCGCGAGCGGGCCGAGCTTGACGACCCTCCCGTCCGCCAGAGCCATGTCCTCGACGAGCCGGACGCCGTGGCCGATCCGGTGCGCCCCGCAGTACTGCAGGGCTTGCCAGATCGACGGCGGCCCGAAGCCCTCGCCGGCGTGAATGGTGATGTTGAAGTTCTCGCGGCGGCAGTACTCGAACGCCGCGAGGTGCGCCTTCGGCGGATGGCCCGCTTCCTCGCCGGCGATGTCGAAGCCGATCACCCCGCGCTCGCGGTTGGCGACGGCCAGCTCCGCCATCTCGAGCGAGTCGGTCCGGTCGCGCATCGCCGCGACGATCTGGCGGAGCGTGATGACGTGGTCGCGCTCCGCGCGTTCGAATCCGCGCGCGACGGACTGCACGACCTGCTCCAGGTTCAGGCCGCGCTCGAGGTGGAAGACCGGCGCGTAGCGGATCTCGGCGTACACCACGCCGTCCGCGGCGAGGTCCTGACCACACTCGTAGGCGACGCGCTCGACCGCCTCGGGCGTCTGCATGACGGCGATCGTGTGCGCGAAGCCACGGAGATAGAGCGCGAGCGAGCCCGAGGCCGCGCTGGCGTGGAACCAGCGTCCCAGCTCGAGCGGGTCCATCGTCGGAAGCCCCGTGTAGCCGACCTCGCGCGCGAGGTCGATGACGGTGCGGGGACGGAGGCCGCCGTCGAGATGGTCGTGAAGCAGGACCTTCGGTGCGGCGCGCAGCGTCTCGAGCGGGATCATCCAGTCAGGGCGGCCCGTGGCGCGCTCGCGGCGACCGCGACCGGCTCGCGCCGCAAGAGGACCAGGAAGATCATGGCCTGGCTCACCCAGAGGAGCGGCACGGCGTACGTCGGAATGAACCAGGCCGCGCCGAGCTGATAGTCGGTCGCCCTGATCGCGATGCCCTGGACGACGGCCTTCACGAGGTCGAGGCTCCCCTCGACGCTGAAGAGCCAGACGAGCGCCAGCGCGAACGGCCAGCGAAGGCGCACGGCCGCGAGCGCGAGGAACGCGAGCGCGGTCGCGAACAGGTCGCCGTAGGCGAGCGGAACGCTGAAGGACTGCGGCAGCTTCGGGTCGGTGACCGCAGGAACGATCACCGTCAGTCCCAGCGTCCGGAGGGTATGGATCCGGAGGGTATGGATGAGGAGCAGCGGTGTGAGCGCGCTCGCGCGCGGCATGGCCGCGAGCCGTGGCCAGACGTACCACTTCGCGGCGAGCGCGTAGGTCACGATCGTCGCCGTCGTCTGGAGACCGAAGATCGTGAAGGCGTCCATGTCCCCCTCCCGCGATGCGTGACGCGCCTAAATGCTAGGCGCGCGCGCTAGCCGCCGGACCATCGCGCGAGGAGCGCTCCCACGGCGAGCGCGACCATCGCGAGCCAGAGCAGGCGCAAGGCTGCCTCCGGTACCGCAATGATCGTCCGCGGGTCGATCGGCTCGCGCGTCCCGTCGCGATAGCGGACCTCGCCGGACACGGTCGCGGCCCTCCGTCGGATCCGTCGCACGGGCGTGGAGAGGCGGCGCTGCGCCAGGCTCACGAGGGACGCGGCGAATGCGACGAGCGCGCTCGGCAGTGGCGCCGCGCCGACGGCGAACGCGGTCGCGAGAACGGGGAAGCCGCCCCAGGCGAGCGCGAAGCCGAGATCCGAATGCACCAGCGGCACCTCGAACGCATAGAAGAGGACGAGCGCCGCGCCGAGGACGACGAACAGCAGGTACGCCGGACCGACGGTCGCCGTGGCGGCGAGGCCGAGCGCGAGCGCGCCCACGAGAGCGAGCGCGCCGAGCGCGAAGAGCACCGCCGAGGGGATCCGCGTCGCGAGGGGTCGGCCCTGCAGCTCGTCGAAGGAGTGCGCCGCGATCCCTACCGCAAGAAAGAACGCGAGCAATGCCCCTCCGACGAGCCGAGGATCCGGGTATGGAGCGATCGCCGCGCCCATCACGACGTACGACAGATGCCACGCGGTATACGGCGGATGCAGCAAAGTCCAGTAGTCGCGCCATCCTCCTGGCCGGAGCGCGTAGAACGCGGACCCCATCCGTTGAGTGGCTGGCGCGACCGAGGGACCCCGCGCGGCGGAGGGGTCCCCACGCGACCGAGCGTGGGGATACCGCCGCGATGAGAGGGTTTCGGTCGCGCCAGCCGCTTTGATGCCGCTCATCACGATCGCGCCCCCCAAGCTCATGCGCCGGCTTGTGACGTCGACGAGCCCCGCATCCCGCCAATACCCCTCGATCTCGGACTCCGGATGATCGCGGTAGAAGCGGTCGATGCTCGGACCGAGGAAGGCACCGACGGCACTCCAGCGCGCTGAGAAGAGGCGGCCGAGGAGGGGCAGGCCGACGCGCGTGTGCAGGAGCCAGAACGGGTAGAGCGTGCCGCGTGGAATGCCGAACTCGAGCGCGGCGAGGCGGCCGCCGGGACGGAGCACACGCGCGAGCTCGCGCAGCGTCGCCGCGGGGTCGTCGACGTAGCGCAGTAGATAGGTGAAGGTCACGTGGTCGAACGAGGCGTCCGCGAAGGGGAGCCGCTCGGCGCGGCCGCGGACGAGCCCAGGAAGGTGGCCGTTGCGACTCGCGGCCCTCGCGAGCATGTCGGCGCTCTGGTCGAGCCCGACGACGCGACAGCCGTAACGGCGCCGCGTCGCCTCCGCGACGAGCCCGGTCCCCGTAGCGACGTCGAGGACGACGTCGTCGGGACGTGCGTCGAGCGACGCGACGAGGGCACGGCGCCACCGCGGGTCCTGGCCGAACGAAAGCAGCGCACCGGCGCGGTCGTACGTGGTCGCGATGCCGGCGAAGATGCGGCGCGCGTCGGCCGTCGGCGAGGATCGGGTCTTCGTTAGCCGCGGACCGCCCGCCGCGGGTCATCGCCGGGAGCGATGCGCCAGCCGGAACGTGAGGACGTGCCGAAGACGATGTCGTCGGGGCGGACCGGGACGCGCTCGAGATCGCGGTTCGTCGCGGCCCGGATCGCCGCGACGACCGCCGCGGTGCTCGAGATCGTCGGCGCCTCGCCGACGCCCTTCGCGCCGTACGGGCCGTCGGGATGCGGATGCTCGATCACGTCCGCGATGACGGGTGGCATGTCGAGGATCGTCGGGATGAGGTAGTCAGTGAACGAGGCGTTGCGGATCCGGCCCTTCTCGACGATCAGCTCCTCCATCACCGCCAGCCCCACGCCCTGCGCGATCCCTCCCTCGATCTGCCCGATCACGCCGAGCGGATTGATCGCCTTTCCCACGTCCTGCGCGGTCGCCACCTGCACGACCTTCACGAGCCCGGTCTCGACGTCCACGTCGACCACCGCGCGGTGGGCCGCGAACATGAACGCGACGTGTCCGCGGCTCTGGCCGTCGGGCCGACGTTTCTCGGTGTCTTGGTGGCGGTAGGTCACGGTCTTCTCGATCGGGCGATGCAGGAGATCGGCGAGATCGGTCCTGTCGAGCGTGAGGCCCTCGCGCTCCGCGCGGCGCACCAGCTCCTGGCGGACCTCGCGGCATGCCTGGAGGACGGCGTGGCCGGTCATCCACGTCTGCCGCGACGCGGAGCTCGACCCGGCGGATCCGACGTTCGTATCGGCGGTCTCGAGCTCGACGCGCTCGATGCCGAGCTCGGTGCGGGCGATCTGGAGCTGCACCGTGTTGATCCCCTGCCCGACCTCGGCCGCGGCGGTATGCACCCGCGCCAGCGGTCCCTCCGCGTCGGCGAAGAGGCGCACGCGCGCGGTCGCGAAGTCGTCGAAGCCGTTCGAGTAGCAGACGTTCTTGAAGCCGACGGCGTACCCGACGCCGCGCACGACCCCCTCGCCCCTCGTGACGTTCGCATGCCCGCCTGGAAGCTCGGACTGATCACGGTGCGCCGCGGTCTCGGGCAGCGGGAGCGAGGCGCACCGCCTTACGATCTCCGCGATCGGCGCCGAGCCCACGAGCGGCTGGCTCGTGATGATGGCGTCGCCCTCGACGAGCCCGTTCCGCATGCGGATCTCGACGGCATCGAGGCCGCACGCCTTCGCAAGCTTGTCCATCTGCGCCTCGTAGGCAAAACAGGACTGCACGGCGCCGAACCCGCGCATCGCACCCGTGGGCGGATTGTTCGTTCGCGCACCGACGCAGTCGACGACCGCGTTGGGGACGCGGTAGGGGCCGGCCGCGAACGAGCCCGCGTTCGCGACGACAGCGGAGCTCGACGACGCGTACGCGCCGCCGTCGAGGACGATCGTCGCGCGGACGAAGACGAGCTCGCCCTTCTTCGTCGCGCCGTGCGCGTAGAAGAGCCGCGCGGGATGACGATGCACGTGACCGAAGAACGACTCCTCGCGCCCGTACGTCATCCGCACGGCGCGCCGCGTCTTGAGCGCGAGCAGGCACGCATGGATCTGGATCGAGGTGTCCTCGCGGGCGCCGAACGCGCCGCCCACGCCCGAGAGGACGATCCGCACCTTCGACTCCGGCAGCCCGAGGCATGGCGCGAGCTGGTCGAGGTCCTCGTGAAGCCACTGCGTGGCGACGTGGAGCGTGACGCCCCCGTCCTCACGCGGTATGGCGAGCCCGGCCTCCGGACCGAGCGCCGCCTGGTCCTGCATCGCGAACTCGTATTCGCCTTCGACGACGACGTCGGCCTTCGCCGCGGGGTCGCCGTGAAGGATGCGGACGCGCTCGAGGACGTTGCCCTTGGGATGCAGCTTCGCGGCCGACGGCTGGATCGCCGCGATCGGGTCGAAGGTCGGCTCGAGGACCTCGTACTCCAGCACGATCGCCTTGGTCGCGGCGCGCGCCTGCTCGATGGTGTCCGCGGCGACGACCGCGACCGGCTCGCCGACGAACCGCACGTACCCGTCCGCGAGCACCGGCTGATCGTCACGGTCCATGAGCCCATAGGTCTTCTTCCCCGGGACGTCGTCCTGGGTGAGGACCGCCCTCACACCCGGCAGCTTCGCGGCCGCGGAGACGTCGACCTTGCGGATGCGCGCGAAGGGGTACGGGCTGCGAAGCGTCGCGCCGTGGAGCATGCCCTCGCGCCAGAGGTCGCTCGCGTACTGGAACTCTCCCTTCACTTTCGGCACGGCGTCCTCGCGAGGCGCGGGCTCTCCGATGACGCCGCGTACCTTGACGCGAGCACCCGGGCGCGGCGGCGCGAGCGTCATGTCGGCGACGCTCGCTTCATCGCGATCGTTCCCGGCGTGCCGAGCCGATGCCGCAGTGGCGCCGGGACCTCCGCGTCCGCGATCCGTCGAAAGCCGATCGAGCCGTAGAAGCCATCCAGGTACGTCCAGGGGAAGCAGTAGCACTCGCGGGCGCCGATCCGCTTCGAGAACTCGCGGAGGAGCGTCGCTCCGACGCCGCGTCCGCGAAGCGGCCGGGCGACGACCATCGTGCGCAGGAGCATCGTCGAAGCCTCCGGGAACAGCCGAACGGCTGCGACGACCTCGTGCCCTTCGCGCGCGACGACGATCTGCTCCTCCGGGCGGAGGTCCACGTCCCGTCCGAGCTCGCGTCGATAGAAGGCCGCTGCCTCGCCGATCGAACCCGCGGCGAGATCCTCAAAGACGAGGCTCATTCGTCGTCGAGGCCGTGCAGGTACATCGTCTTCGCCGCGCGCTGGACCGCCTCGACGATCTGTCCATAGCCGGTGCAACGGCAGAGATTGCCCGACAGCGCTTCGCGGATCTCGGCGAGCGAGGGCTCCGGGTTCTCGCGCAGCAAGGCATGCGTGGCGACCACGAGCCCGGGAGTGCAGAAGCCGCACTGCACGGCACCGGTTTCGACGAACGCCCGCTGGACGGGATCGAGCGCGCTGCCGTCGGCGAGGCTCTCGACGGTGCGTACCTCACGTCCGTCCACCGAGGCGGCGAGGACGAGACAGGCACAGACGAGGACGTCGTCGAGCAGCACCGAGCAGGAGCCGCATTCGCCCTGCTCGCACGCGTTCTTGCTCCCCGGAAGGCCGAGCCGCTCGCGCAGCGTCGTGAGGAGCGACTCGTGCGCCTCGACCGCCGTCTCCTCGCGTGCGCCGTTCACCGTCACGGTGATGCGCGTCACGCGATCTGCGCCACGCGACTGAGCGCGCGCGCGCCCATGACTGCAAGGGCGTGTCGGCGGTACGCCGCGGTGCCTCGGACGTCGTCGATCGGCCTCGCCGCGGCCGCGACGAGACGGCCGAGCTCCTTCGCGGCGCTCTCGCTCGGGCGATGCGGTCGCTCCCAGCCGGCCTCGTCGAAAAGGCCCCTGGCGAAACCCTCCGCATCGGCGGGCCGGATGATCGTCGGCCCGCACGAGCCGAGCCCGATCCCCACCCGCTTGCGCGCGCGATCGACGACCATGGCGAGGCCGGCGATCGAGATCGCCATCGCGTTCCGCGTGCTCACGAACATGTAGGTCTGCGCCGGACCCGCTTCGTCCCACTCCGCGGCCACGATGAGCTCATCCGCTCGGCGCACGCTCTTCTTCGGGCCGGTCATGTAGTCGGCGAAGGGCACCCGGCGCTCGCCCGCCTTCGAGCGGAGCACGACCGTCGCTTCGAGCGCCGCCAGGACCGGCAGGGTATCGCCCGCCGGTGAGGCCGTTCCGAGGTTGCCACCGATCGTCCCGGCGTTGCGGATCTGGGGCGAGCCGATCGTGCGCGCGGCCTCGGCGAGGGCCTGCGACCCGGCGTCCGCGAGCATTCGCGTATACGTGACGCCCGCGCCCATGCGCACATGGCCGTTACGTTCGATGCCCGCGAGCTCGCCGACGCGGTCGATCGCCACGATGTGCTCCGGGCGCCGCCGGCCGAAGTTGAGCTCGACCATGAGGTCGGTCCCGCCGGCGAGGACTGTCACATTGGGAACGCTGGAAAGGTGCTCCAGTACATCGTCCAGACCCCGCCCGACGTGGACGCTCACGGGCGGATTATCACTTCCGCACACGCGAGCCGGTCACTAGCATGGCCGCGAGTCGGGAGGGTGTAGCGGTTGGGCGGACTGTTCCGGCCAGGTCCGGGTGCGAAACGCGGGCGGCCCGTGACGGCCGCGCCGCCGCGCATGGCGACGACCACGGAGATCGAGCGTCAGCTCGTGGAGTCGCTGGCGCGCGAGGCCGCCCTCGCCGAGGTCCTCGGCGTCATGAGCCGGACGCCGCCCGACCTCCAGGCGGTGCTCGATACCGTCGTTGAGCGCGCGGCCCGCCTGTGTGGCGCGGGGATGGGCGGCTATCTCTTCCTCG
>Ga0209056_10006804_pt1 | contig 11794 bp, 8 predicted proteins | sample GraSoiAngelo_114_FD_185876 | JGI IMG/M metagenome (GOLD analysis project Ga0209056, IMG submission 185876) | Grasslands soil microbial communities from the Angelo Coastal Reserve, California, USA - 14_0903_13_40cm (SPAdes) (version 2) | ecosystem: Environmental > Terrestrial > Soil > Grasslands ... | reverse complement strand
TGCGAGCCCGTATCAAGAGCTGCGATCGGGGACCGCCGATGTACGCCAGTCGCGATCCATCAGGCGAGATGGCAACGCGTCCCGACCAGGGCGCACCCGGAGCCATCGCCTCGGTCGAGTCCATCGCTAGGGTGGATCGCACTACCTGTTTCGCCGGTGCCGGACGCATCCAACCCCAGATCGCGCCACCAGAAATCAGAATGGCGAGCACGATCACGGCGTACAACACCGTCCTGTCGCGACCGCTACGCTCTTTGCCTTTCTGCGTCGATGCGGCGACGGACGGTGTGAGCGATGGAGTGTGCGGAGACGTCGCGGGACGGCTCAAAGCCGCGGCGAGATCTTCGATCTCGGCATCCGGCTCCATCTCGAGCTCTTGTCGCACGAGTTCCTGATAAACCCGGGCGTACTGTACCGCGCCGGCACGGTCTCCGGCGGCGGCAAGCGCGAGCATGAGCTTTTTCGCCGCGCCGGCTGAAAGCGGATCGGAGTTGGCAAGCCTACGCCACCATGTCACGCTTTGCGAATGGTCGCCTGCCTCCGCCGAACTGTTGGCAAGGAATTCGATCGCCTTTTGATACTCAAGTCGCAGTCGCGATCGGTTTGACTCTATCCACGAGTCGAGCTCGTGGCTGTCTGCAAAATGAAATCCGTCCAGGAGCGGCCCCTTATAGTGGCCGACCGCCGCTGTCCACTGACTGGCCCCAATCGCTTGCTCGAACTCCCATACGTCAACCCGCACCAATTCCGGATTGAGCCGCAGCTCTCGAGCTGTCGCGAGGATGACATCACTGCCCAGCGCATGTCGGATCGCGTAGACCGACTGATCGAGCGCGTGCTGTGCCCGCGCGCCAGAGCTTTCCGGCCAGAGGTAGGCCTCCATGCGATCGCGCGAGAGACCCGGTTTTCCGCCCAGGCCCAGGATCGCAAGCAGACCCAACGGCCTCTTTTGTTGCGCGGCTACGGGGACCGGGCGAGTCTCGTCGCGCAGGGAAAGCGTTCCCAGAAGCTCGAGGATCAACATTTTTCGGCTACGCGAGCTCTGTGAGTTTTATCTGATGTTCTGCTGAGGGGGACGGCCTATCATGGAAGGCTGTGTCCGCCCGGTCAAGCGCGAACGCGTCCCCGGTAGCAAATCTCAGTTGAACGGAGGCTCAGATGATCCGCCGCAAATTTCTCATCGCCACCGCCATCATCGCCTGTGTCGTCACCACCGCTTGCGCGGACACGACGGCTCCGGCCGAGATGCGACCCTCGTTCGATGCCGCTTCGAGACCGTGCCCAGCTCCAGGCACCGGGTTGCCGGGAGCTCTCAACATGGTGCATGACGCCACGATGCTCACCATTCCGATGGCCCGCAATGCAGATCAGGGAAACGCCGGTATGTTCCACGCAGTGGACGTCTCAGGCTGTTCACTATGATCCACCGCAAACTTCTCATCGCCACCGCCATCATTGCCTCTGTCGTCATCACCGCCTGCTCGGAGGTGACGGCTCCGCAGAAGCTCGTACCGGGGGGTTTGACAGCAGCGGCCATACTCGGGCCCGCCACCGTGGTGGCGACCATCAACGGGGGTGGCACGGCCGAGATGCAACCCCCAGGGCTCGCAGCAGGGAGAACCGCGTTCGGGATGGAGGTCACGCTCCTAGCCGACGGCTCAGCCACGGGGCACGTCGACTGCGTTGACCAGCACGGCGACAACCTTCCGGGCAACATCTTCGGCGAGGTTACTAGCTGGCGCATGGAAGGCCAGGTCGTGGTCCTGAACGTCACCGGGAAACTCGTCCGTTTTCCACGTCCTGGCGTGACAGGTGGCCATCCTGTGCCTGTATCGTTTACCCTGAAGATTCAGCAGTTCGGGGGCGCAGGGGTGGGTCACTGGACGTTGGAGGTCGGTGGGAGACTCTTCTGCGTCGAGCTCCTGACCAGCGGGCAGATCGTCTACCGCCCCGAGTGAAGACTGGGCGGAGTGCGGCTGCTACGCGAACGGGTTAGGTCCGAGCGTCAGCAGCCGGGGTGGACCCTCGTAGTCAAGCGAACCGCAGGCAGACGGGCCTCGGTATCGCGATCCGCTGGGGGGGGCGCGTGGGTGTCAACCTGCCGTTCTCCGGATCGCGCTCGAACACGACAACGGAGTCGGAGCGCTGATTGGCGACGAGCAGCCACCGCCCGCTCGGATGCAGGCTGAAGTTGCGCGGCCAATCGCCCTCCGTGGAGACCACCTGCTCGAGCGCGAGCGCGCCCGTTGCCTCGGCCACGGAGAGCACCGCGATGCTGTTGTGGCCGCGGTTCGACACGTACAACGTCCGCCCGCTCGATGCGACGTGAATGTCGGCTGGGTAATTCGTGCCGGTCCATCCAGCCGGAAGAGTCGAACGTGCGTCGAGCAGTGAAAGTGCGCCGCGCTCGGCATCGAACCGAAGGGTGGCGACCGTGGAGTCGAGCTCACAGGCGACGAACACCAGCGGCAGCGTCGGGTGGAAGGCGAGGTGACGCGGGCCCGCGCCGGCGCGCATGACCGCATCGCCTTCCTCTATATGGTGCAGCGATCTACCCTCGAGATCGAGATGGTACACGAACACGCGGTCGGCGCCGAGGTCTGCGGCGAGCGCGAAGCGGTCGGAGGGATCGGGAAGGATGCAGTGCGCATGCGGCGCTTCCTGACGCTCGGGCGTAGGCCCTTTGCCCGTGTGTTGAACCACATGTGCGGGTGCGAGTGCGCCATTCGGCTCGATCGGCAGCAGCGCGACGCTTCCCCCGGCGTAGTTGGCGACGAGCAGGGCCCGGCCGCTCGGCTCCACGCTCACGTAGCAGGGCGCACCACCGCCCGACGGCTGCTCGTTCAGTCGCGTAAGCGCGCCGGTGGCCTTCTCGATCGCAAAGGCGCTCACCGCGCCGGCCTGATCGAGCTCGTTCACGGCGTAGAGCACCCGTCCATTCGGGTGGATACTAAGGAAGGACGGGTTCGCGCCGGCCTTTACTGCACCGACTTGCAGCAGTTCCCCGGACCTCCGGTCCATGCGGACGAGATAGATGCTTTCGGTATACGTCCCGATATAGAGGAGATCAGGATCCGTCCGTGCCTCCGTCATCGTGGTGCCTGTCCGCGTACCGCTTTGCCGGGCGCGACGCCCTCGACTGCCTGTCCGTTCGCGACGACTGACACGCCGTTCACGATGACGTGTTGAATGCCGACCGGCGGGAGCGACGGCTCCCGGTACGTCGAGCGATCCACCACTGTGGCTGGATCGAAGATCGTAATGTCCGCGTCCGCACCGACACGCAGCCGTCCCTTCTGCCGCATCGCCGGCACGCGGGCTTCGAGTCGCTGCGCCGGCATGAACGTCATTTTGCGGATCGCCTGCATTAACGAGAGGGTGTCGGGAGGTAGGGGCGCAGCATGCTGCGCCCCTACATTTGCCCGCGCTGCCCGCACGTAGCGGCCGAGCACGCGTGCGAACGTGCCCGCGGTCCGCGGATGGCCCGTGCCGTCCTGCCAGTATGCGTCGCTCGCGATGATGGTGAGTGGACTGGTGATCGCCACGGCAACCATCTGCTCTGTGTTCGTGTGAACGACGACGGGACCGCCGGTTCGACTATATCGATCAAAGCTCTCGCGATTCAGCCGCTCGCCCGTCGGCGGCCATTCCAGCTCGGCCAGGCGCTCATCGGGAGCGTTTTTGTAGACGTCCTGGATGGTGGCCGATTGAATCTCCGTCATGCCAGCGTCATACGGGTACGCCTCCGTCGTCACGTCGTATCCGTGCGCGCGCGCATCTCTGATCAGCTCGAGCAGCGCGGGCGTCTCGGCAAGACCGACACTATTGACGTGCACCACGTGCAGTGGGGCGTGGATTTCGGCGGCGAGCGCGAGCGCTTCTTTCAGACCGGCGACGCCAGGGCGAATGTGCACGTGGATCGGTGTCTTCGTTCTTGCAGCAACACGGAACACGGCGAGCAGCTCATCGCGCGTTGCCGCCGGTGTGTAGGGAAAGCCGGCGCCGATATCGACCGCGCCCTCGTGGAGACCAATCTCGATGCGTTGCGCGATCTCGTCGATCTGCGCGGGCGACGCCGCGCGATAGGCGCCGTCGCTCACCGGCATCCGAGTGCCGGGATCGTGCATCACCGCCATTCGGACTTTGATGTGGCCGATGCTGACGCCGTAGTTGATGCGCTCGCCCGCATTTCGTTCGCGGTACCAGGCAGCGACGTCTGACGTGCCGAGCTCGAGCTCGAGCGCGGTCGTCACGCCGTCCAGCGCGTAGAACCGGTAGGTCTCGGGCGTTTGTCCGTGCGCGTGCAGGTCGATGAAGCCGGGGGCGACGACTAGGCCTTTTGCATCGATCGTGTCTCGGCCGCTGATGGCGTGCGTCGTAATGACGGCGATGCGTCCGCCCGTGAGCCCGATATTGCGGATCGCGTCGAGTCTGGAGGCTGGATCCATCACATGGCCGCCGAGGATCACGCGGTCGTAGACTGGCGGCGTGCCGAGCTGCAGGGCGAGTAGGAGTGCGGTAATCATGGGGTGACATCCTATCGCTTTTTTCAAAAAAGCGCGCCCCGGTATGTCATCCTGAGCGAAGCGCGCGGAACGCGCGCGGAGCGAAGGACCTGCTTTTGGGAACGCGCGCGTAGCGAAGGACCTCTTGCGGCGAGTCGCGATTGAGTGCACGATGGTGGCGCGCCCGGTACCTACATTCGAGGACGGTTCCCATGCGCGCGGCTTCCTTTCTCTCCCTGACCACGCTGTCGATGGCGCTGTGCGCCTTCGGCTGCGGCGGCGATCAGATCCCCACTCAATCGCAGGACCTTCAGATCACGGCAGCGTCCCTCCCCGTCAACGTCATCGACCTCGGAACGCTCAACGGACCTGATGTCCTGAGCCACGCCGCGGCCATCAATCCGCGCGGCGACGTCGTGGGGACGAGCGACAGCCCCACCGGCGGTGAGCACGGCTTCCTGTGGGACGGCGCGATGCACGACCTCGGCACGCTCGGCGGGCTCAACAGTCATGCCTGCTGCATCAATCCCTCGGGCCAGGTCGCGGGCGGGAGTTGGACCGCCGTGAGCGGGGAGAGTCACGCCTTCGTGTGGGATCGGGGCACGATGACCGACCTCGGCACCATCGGCGGCGTGTTCAGCGTCGCGGGGGACATTAACGCGCGCGGCGACGTGACGGGAACCTCGACCACCAGCTTCCCCGGCTCGAACCACGCGTTCTACTGGGACGGCACGATCCACGATCTCGGCACGCTCGGCGGCAACATGAGCGACGGCTGCGCCATCAACAACGCGGGCCACGTCGCCGGAACGAGCGAGACCGCGACGGGCGAGATCCATCCGTTCTTCTGGGACGGGACGACGATGCACGACCTCGGCACGCTCGGCGGAACCATGACGCAGACGTGCCTGATGATGAATGCGTCAGGGCAGATCGCCGGCACCACCACGACCGCCGCGGGAGACTTCCACGCCTTCCTCTGGGACGGCAGCACGATGCACGACCTCGGCACGTGTGGCGGCACGTTCAGCGAAGCGCACGCGATGAACGACGCGGGCCGAGTCGCCGGCGTGTGCAAGACTGCGTCGGGTGAGAGCCACGCGTTCTATTGGGATGGCACGATGCACGACATCGGCACGCTCGGCGGCGATCTCGCGATTCCCACCGCGATCAATGCAAGCGGCGACATCATCGGCACCAGCACCGTCGCCACCCCGGGAAACAATCACGCCTTCTTCTGGGACGGCACGACGATGCACGACATCGGCACGCTCGGCGGCAACTCCAGCACGGCGTTCGCCATGAACCCGGGCGGCACCATCGTCGGCTCGAGCCTCATCCCGGACCCCGCGCCCATGGTTCATATCGAGCACGCGGCGTTGTGGACGAGCCGGCAGCCGTAACCGCAGCGAGGGACCTCCTTTTGGCGTAGTTTCCTCTCGCCTTCTCGAGAGGGACGCGCGATGAGGTCGATCAAAGGGCCGGCCATTTTCCTGGCGCAGTTCGCGGGCGATGCGCCGCCGTTCAACAACCTGAAATCCATCGCCGGCTGGGCCGCGGGGCTCGGCTTCAAGGGCGTGCAGATCCCCAGCTGGGATCGCCGCCTCTTCGACCTCGCCAAAGCGGCCGAGAGCCAGACCTACTGTGACGAGATAAAAGGCATCCTGGCCGAGCGCGGCCTCCAAGTCACCGAGCTGTCGACGCATCTGCAGGGCCAGCTGGTGGCCGTGCACCCCGCGTACGACACCGCGTTCGACGCCTTCGCGGCGCCAGAAGTCCGCGGTAAGCCCGCGGCGCGGACCGCCTGGGCGGTCGAGCAAGTGAAGCTCGCGGCGCGCGCGTCGCGCCGGCTCGGCGTGACCGAGCATGCGACCTTCTCGGGTGCCCTGGCGTGGCCCTACTTCTATCCCTGGCCGCAGCGGCCGGCTGGCCTCGTCGAGACGGCGTTCGACGAGCTGGCGCGGCGCTGGCGCCCGATTCTCGACGTGTTCGAGGAAAACGGGGTCAACGCCTGCTTCGAGATCCATCCCGGTGAGGACCTGCACGACGGGGTGACGTTCGAGATGTTCCTCGAGCGCGTCGGCGGTCACAAGCGCTGCAACTTGTTGTACGATCCCAGTCACTTCGTGCTGCAGCAGCTCGACTATCTCGAGTACATCGACCTCTATCACGACCGCATCCGCATGTTTCACGTCAAGGATGCCGAGTTCAATCCGACCGGCCGCCAGGGCGTGTATGGCGGCTTCCAGTCGTGGGTCAATCGCGCCGGCCGGTTCCGTTCCCTGGGCGACGGGCAGGTGAACTTCAAGGCGATCTTCTCGAAGCTGGCGCAGTACGACTATCCCGGCTGGGCGGTGCTCGAGTGGGAGTGCTGCCTCAAGCACCCGGAGGACGGCGCCCGCGAAGGGGCGAAGTTCATCGCCGACCACATCATCCGGGTGACGGAACAGGCGTTCGACGATTTCGCCGGCGCCGGCACCGACCAGGCCGCGAACCGCCGGATGCTCGGCATCGCCTGACGATGGTCCAGCCGCTGCGGCTCGGCATGGTGGGCGGCGGGCGCGGCGCGTTCATCGGCGGCGTGCATCGGCTCTGCGCCCGCATGGACGGGCAGTACGAGCTGGTCGCGGGCGCACTCTCGTCCGATCCCCAACGCGCCAGGGAATCCGGCGCCGATCTCGGTCTCGCACCGGACCGTGTATACACGAGCTTCACCGAAATGGCGGAGTTCGAGGCGAAGCGGCCCGACGGCATCGAGGTCGTGAGCATCGTCACGCCGAACGACAGCCACCACGCTATCGCCCGCGCGTTTCTCGATCGCGGCATCGATTGTGTCTGCGACAAGCCGATGACCACCACCGTCGCGGACGCGCTCGACCTGGTGAAGACGGTACGCCGCACCGGTCTCATCTTCGGGGTCACGCACAACTACACCGGCTACCCGATGGTGCGCCAGGCGCGCGAGATGATCGCGGCGGGCGAGTTGGGCACGATCCGGGTCGTCCAGGTCGAGTATGTGCAGGATTGGCTCACGACAAAACTGGAAGACACGGGGCAGAAGCAGGCCGCGTGGCGCGTCGATCCCGCGCGCGCGGGCGAGGGCGGCTGCCTCGGCGACATCGGCACGCACGCGCACAATCTTGCGGGCTTCGTCTCGGGGCTTACGGTGCGCGAGCTCGCCGCGGACCTGAGCCGGTTCGTGCCGGGCCGCCGGCTCGACGACAACGTGCACATGTTGCTGCGGTTCGAGAACGGCGCGCGCGGCATGCTGTGGGGGAGCCAGGTGGCGCCCGGCAACGAGAACGGGCTCAGGCTGCGCGTGTACGGCGACAAGGGCGGCCTCGAGTGGAGCCAGGAGCACCCCAACCAGCTGCGCTTCGCTTCGGTGGGCCAACCGCCACGCATACTATCCCGGGGTGGTCCGAATGTCGGTCCCGCGGCATCGTTCGCGACCCGCATCCCGTCAGGGCATCCGGAGGGCTATCTCGAAGCGTTCGCCAATCTGTATCGCGATCTGGCGGAGCAGATCCGGGCGCGTCGAGCGAAGCGGGCGCCCGATCCGGCGGCGCTGCTCGTGCCGACGGTGGAAGATGGCGCGCAGGGGGTCAAGTTCATCCACGCGGCCGTTGAGTCGAGTGCGAAGAACGGCGCGTGGGTCCTCACCCCCTGACCCCCTCTCCCTTCGGGAGAGGGGGAACTAAGGGCCGAACCTCGCGGTCAACACGGCAAAGAGAAGTGCGTCCCCGGTGGCGTCAGGATTCGTGAACACGAAGTAGAGGTCATGGGCTCCCGTCGTCGGCTGCAGCGGCACTCGCCGCGGAAGCGGCGCCTCATCGACGGTGGACAGAATCGGCTCGCTCTCACCCAGTACCGTGCCGGTCGGAGCATCGAGATGCACGGCGATCTTGCCGCCCTTCGCCTGATACTGCGCCGGTGCCGCTACCAGGAACGTCACGGCTCCGACCCCCGTCAGATCGATCTGTTTCAGCGCGACCGATGACCCCGATCGGTTGGCGACCGCGATCGGAACCGGAGCGCGCTCGTCCGTCTGTTTCGACACGCCGGCCGACATTTCACCGTCGGCCACGATCACCGTGGGTGATCGCAGCTCGAGCGTTTTTTCGCTCGTGATCGCGGGAACCCCGTTCGCACCGCGGTCGGTGTACGCGGCGCTGAGGAGCACCACGCCGTGCGGCGCGTCACCCGAGCCCGCGGCAGGCGTATAGGCCCCACGCACGGGCAGGGACGGAGGCGCGGGCGCCTTCGTCGTGTCGGCGAGACTCCTGATGTACGCCACCATCGCGTCGGCCTGCTCGGCGCTGAGCGCGGGATGCGCCGGCATCGCGACGGGCCCCCACACGCCGGATCCCCCTTCGCGAATCTTCTTGCTGAGCCGCGCGCTCGCCGTGCTGTCGTCGCGGTACTTCCGCGCGACGGCCTGGTACGCCGGTCCGATCGACTTGCGATTCAACTGATGGCAGGAGAGGCAGTCGCCGGCTTTGACCAGCTGCCGCCCCTGATCGGCGGGACTAGCCACCTCCGAACCATCGGGCATATACTGCGCGCGCACGGCCACGCGGCGCGCGGGGATCCTGCCGTTACCCAACGTGCCGTCTTCGCGATCGCTCACGCGCACCGCGTAGCGCACCGGGACACCGGGGAAGAAGAACGTGGTATTGCCACCGACCAGGTCGATACCCACAGTCGGCGGCTGATTGCCCGCGACGATCTCGATCGGGGCCGCGCTGGTGGATGCACCCTGGGCGTCCGTCACCGTCAGCGCTGCCGTGTATGTCCCCGCTTGCCGGAATGTGATTCCGGGATTCGCAGCCGTCGACCGCGCCACGACCTTCCCGCGCTGCGTAATCGTCCATGCGTACCGGAGCGAGTCCTCGTCGAGATCCACCGTGCCAGCTGATGACAGTGCGACACGCAGCGGGAGCGCGCCTTTGGGGTGATCGACCGCTGCGGCGACAACAGGCGCGCGATTGCCGGCGTTGTACTCGATGCGCACGAGCCGGGCATCGTCGTTGCCCTGGAACCAGATCGTGCCGTATTCGAGGATGTACAAATCGCCACTCGGCGCGAATTCCATCTCGATCGGCGCGGCGAACTTGGCGTTCGGCATGAACTGCTCGATGGATGTGAGGTCGCCGTTCTTGTCCATCGTGACCGCCATGATCCAATGGCGCATGAATTCGTAGATGAAGAGCTTGCCGTCGTAGTACAGCGGAAAGGGCCGCGCGGCGTTGCGGAAATCGTCGCGGTAGAACACGGGGCCGGCTTCAGCGGTCCGTCCCCCGGTGCCGACGATCGGGAAGTCGGGCGACGGCGCGTACGGATACCAGATGAACGCCCCGCGCGCCGGCGGCAGCTGATTGAGCCCTGAGTTGTTCGGCGAGTTATTGACCGGATGCGCCGGATCGAATTGCGGGCCGCCCTGCGTCGTGACGGAATCGATGACGGTCGTCTTGTAATAGGCCTGGTTGTTCGCCACGAAGTAGGGCCAGCCGTAGTTCCCAGGCCCGCGAGCCTGATCGACCTCGTCGTAGCCGCGCGGTCCCCGTCCAACCGAGTCTACGTTCGCGTCAGGACCGACTTCGCCCCAGTAGAGGAAACCGGTGTGTTTATCGATCGAGATCCGATACGGATTGCGATGGCCCATCGTGTAGATCTCGGCCCGAGTCTTCGGCGTGCCTTTCGGGAAGAGATTTCCATCCGGGATCGTGTACGTGCCGTCCGGCTCGGGATGGATGCGGATGATCTTGCCGCGGAGATCATTCGTATTCGCCGACGATTTCTGCGCGTCCCACGGCATCCGGCCGGGGCGCTCGTCGATCGGGGCATATCCTGAGGCGAACGGATTCGAGTTGTCGCCGGTGGACAAGTAGAGATTGCGCTGAGCGTCGAACGCGATCGAGCCGCCGGTGTGACAGCACTGCAGCCGCTGCGTCGGGATTTCGAGGAGCACTTTCTGCGACGCGAGATCGAGCGAGTCGCCGGTCATGGTGAAACGCGCGAGGACATTCTTCGCCTCGGGTCCCGCCGGCGAGTAGTACATGTAGATCCAGCCGTTTGCAGCGAAGTTGGGATCGGCGGCGAGTCCGAGCAGGCCGTCTTCCGCCTGGCTCGAATCGGCGTACTTCGTGCTGACCGGAATGGTCGCGATGCGATGGACCTCACCCCCTGACCCCCTCTCCGTTCCGGAGAGGGGGGACGCGGAGGCCTTGTACAGGTTGACGTAGCCGTGGCGCTCGATGAACAGCACGCGTTCGTCCGGCAGCACGGCCAGCTCGATCGGTTCATCGAGCTTCTCGGCGAGCACGACGCGCGTGAAGCGGTTCTCTTCCGGCCGCGCGCGATTGAAGTCGACCGTCCCAGTTCCAATCGCGTAGCGCAGGCCGCCGAGCAGGTGTTGCAGGAAGAGCGGCTCGGTGTAGGTCGCTTCGGTGTGGCCCATGTTGGTGTACCAAGCGCGGCCGCCGGCGAAATCGTGGTACCAGCTCATGGGGTGGTGATCGCCGTTGGTCCCGCCCTCGTAGCTCTTCTCGTCGATCTCGATGAGCACGTGAATCGTCGGGTCGATCGACTTGAAATTGTAGAACTCGTCTTCGCGCTCGAAGTGCGTGGGGAGCCCTTGCGTCGACACGTGCGTCGAGTCGAGTACGCGGTAGCTCCCTTTGCGCACGTTGGGATTACCCGGATGGCCGTTGAAGTAGGCGCCGGCCAGTCGGCCGTACCACGGCCAGTCGTACTCGGTATCCGTGGCGGAATGCACGCCGACGTATCCGCCGCCCGCCTGGATGTAGCGCTCGAAGACATCCTGCTGCGCGGGATTCAGCACGTCGCCCGTCGTACTCAGGAAGACGACGGCGCTATAGCGTGCCAGGTTTTTCTGCGTGAAGGCGCCGGCATCCTCGGTCGCGTCGACCGCGAATCCATTCTCCAGGCCGAGCTTCTTGATTGCGGCGATGCCGTTGGGGATGGAGCTGTGCCGGAATGCGGCGGTCTTGGAAAAGACGAGCACGCGCGGCTGCTGCGCCGCTGCGGCGACCGGAATCGAGATAGAGGCAAAGAGGGAGAGCGCGAGGGAAACGAGGAGTCGGTGCATGGGACCAATCTATCGGCGCAAGTGTCCCGAGTGTACTCTGTCCGTGGTCGAATGACTACTCACTACCCAGAGGAGGTCGTGTGCGCTCCATTTTCGTCGGGGCCGTCGTTCTGGCATTTGTCGCGTGTGGCGCGCGTGAAGTTCAGCGAGCCGACCCACGCCTGGCACGATTGCTCGC
>Ga0209056_10006802_pt1 | contig 11794 bp, 9 predicted proteins | sample GraSoiAngelo_114_FD_185876 | JGI IMG/M metagenome (GOLD analysis project Ga0209056, IMG submission 185876) | Grasslands soil microbial communities from the Angelo Coastal Reserve, California, USA - 14_0903_13_40cm (SPAdes) (version 2) | ecosystem: Environmental > Terrestrial > Soil > Grasslands ... | reverse complement strand
TGGAATTGGGATCCCACTCGAACAGCTCACCGGATGGCGCTTCGATTCCTCTCCATCGCTCATCACCCTGGAGCGATTCTTCGTATGCTTTGATGAACATCTCGGCGCGGACCGAAGCGTTTATGGCGCTCATGACTTCCTCTTGTGAAGGCCACACGTCGCGAAGGTAGACAGGCTTTCCGCTTTTGTCCTGACCAAGCGGCTCGGAACTGATATCGATATCCATCTTGCCGGCCAGCGCGTACGCGACGACGAGCGGCGGCGAAGCCAGATAGTTGGCGCGCACCAAAGGATTGATTCGCCCTTCAAAATTGCGGTTGCCGCTGAGAACCGCAGCCACCACCAGCCCGTTGTCTTTTACGGCCGATGCGATGGGATCGGAAAGCGGTCCGCTGTTTCCGATGCACGTCGTACAGCCGTAGCCCACCAGGTGGAAGCGCAGGCGTTCCAGGTAGGGCATTAGACCTGTGTCTTTGAGGTAGTCCGTCACGACTCGCGAGCCCGGCGCCAGGCTGGTCTTCACCCACGGCTTCACTTCCAGTCCCAGCTCAACCGCTTTCTTCGCGAGAAGACCTGCCGCAATCATGACCGAAGGGTTCGACGTGTTCGTGCAACTGGTGATCGCCGCGATCACGACCGAGCCGTGACCGAGATCGTACTTGTGGCCGTTGTCGCTGACCGTAACGTTGCTCACGTCCTTGGTCTGCGGCGCGAGCCCCGGCAGAGCCTCCCGAAACATCTGTTTCGACTCTTTTAGAGGCACCCGGTCCTGAGGGCGGCGCGGGCCGGCCAGGCTGGGTTCGACGGTCGAAAGGTCCAGCTCGAGCCAGTCGCCGAATACAGGATCCGGACTGGCGTCAGTTCGGAATAACCCCTGGGCTTTTGAGTAGGCTTCCACCAACAGAACCTGCTCAGCATCGCGCCCAGTGAGCCGCAAGTAGTTGAGTGTTTCGGAATCAACGGGGAAAAAGCCAATCGTGGCGCCATATTCGGGCGCCATATTCGCGACAGTCGCACGATCGGCAAGGCTGAGGTTGGAAAGTCCCGGACCGTAAAACTCGACGAACTTGCCGACCACACCCTTCGCCCGAAGCATCTGTGTGACGGTGAGCACCACGTCTGTTGCTGTGGCACCTTCCCGTAGATAGCCATACAGCTTGAATCCGACGACTTGCGGAATCAGCATCGAAAGCGGCTGTCCAAGCATTGCGCCTTCCGCCTCGATACCGCCAACGCCCCATCCCACGACACCGAGTCCGTTGATCATGGTCGTGTGAGAATCCGTGCCTACGAGAGTGTCAGGATAGGCGGCCTTTCTTCCGTTCTTTTGATCGACGAACACGACCTTCGCAATGTACTCCAGATTAACCTGATGAACGATTCCTACGTCAGGCGGAACCACCCGGCAATTTTGAAATGCCCTCTGGCCCCATTTGAGAAAGATGTAACGCTCACGATTGCGCTCGAGCTCGCGATCTGCATTGAAAGCGAAGGCGCTGGCGCTGCCGAATTGGTCGACCTGCACAGAGTGGTCAATGACAAGATCCACCTGCTGCAGGGGATTGATGCGCTTTGGATCACCACGCATTTTATGGATCACGTCGCGCATCGTCGCAAGATCCACGATGGCGGGGACTCCTGTGAAGTCCTGCATCAGCACGCGCGCGGGCCGGAAAGCGATCTCCTTTTCGGATTGCGGGGAGACGGCCGCACTAGCGACTGCACGAATATCGGCGGCCGTGACCGTTTGTCCGTCTTCGAAGCGAAGCAAGTTTTCCAGCATGACCTTCAACGAAAACGGCAGCTTCGATACGGATCCGATGCCGGCCTTTTCCGCTGTCTCCAGCGAGAAGTAATCGAATTCCGCGTTGCCTGCCTTGAGCGTCGATCGCGAATTAAAAGTGTTCATAGGCGTAAAAATTGTATCAAACGATTTGCCGCAAATTGTGCCAATTACGCGAATCGCATTGGCGTAATTCGCGTCATTGGCGGCTTATCCTCCGATCGTTACGCCAAGCCATCGGCCGATGAAATACGTCACCGCGGCAGCCAGCGCCCCGATGCTGGCCATGCGGAGCCCGCTGTAAACAAAACCACGTCCGGTGAATAACGATATTAAGCCGCCGATCAGGAAAAGAGAGGCTCCGCAGACGATGGCGCTGGTAAGGAATGCGGCGTTACCGCTGACCAGAAGGTAAGGGAGGACCGGAATCGCTGCCCCTGTAGCGAAAGCAACGAATGAACTGGCGGCCGCAATCCACGGCGAGCCCAATGCAGTGGGATCCAGGCCAAGCTCTTCGCGCGCGAGCGTGTCAATCGCCGTATCCGGGTTCGCGAGAATTCGTTCTGCAAGTTCTTCCGCCTGCTCGCTGGGAATGCCCTTCGCTTGATAGATCAATGACAGCTCTTCCTTCTCTTCTTCCGGCGACATCTCCAGCTCTTGCCGCTCAACCTCGATCTGCTGCTCGTACAATTCTCGTTGCGATTGGACGGAGACGTACTCGCCGGCCGCCATGGAAGAAGCCCCGGCCAGTAGCCCGGCAACTCCCGCCAGAAGCACGAAGCGAGGTTCAGCATTGGCGCCGGCAATTCCCATCACAAGGCTGAAATTCGAAACCAAACCGTCGTTCGCACCGAACGCGGCCGCCCGTAAACTGCCTCCGTAAGTGGTGCGATGCCATCCTTCGAGGTCCAGGATGGATTCCGGCCTTTCCTCTCCTCGCCGCTGCATAGCGCGTAGCGTCCGCATGTGACTGCGCTCTTCGGCGGGCATTCCAACCGCTTCTGCCTGGCCGCGGTATACATCCTGATCCCTCGACTCCAGGCCTGTGACCACCGGCAGCACATGTTGTGTTCCGAATCGCCTGGAAAGCCAGCCCAACATTAGGATCCGCCAGCCCGGTGTGTAGGCAGGCACAGGCACCCCATTGTTTTTCAGCAGCCGCTCCCATCGCGCAGCGTGCCGCTCTTCCGCCTTGGCGAGTTTTTCAAAAATTTCGGCCCGCGATGGGTCTTTCTCCGCCTTGGACAATGCGCGGTAGAGCGCAATTCCGTCCTGCTCGCGCAGGTAATTGTCCGCGTATCGCTGGATATCTTCTCTACTGGCTTTAACAAGCACCGATTATCAAATTGCGATTTTGGCCTGGCGGTTCAGTTCCGCATCGGCTTGAGAAAGTTCGAGACTCTTCGGCAAAGGGACAAGATCCAGGCCGAAGCGGCGTCTCCGAAGTTCGCGGTAGTCGCACCACGAATCCACCTGAACCCTGCTCACGCCGCCTGACATTGGATGCATTTTCTTCGCCGCCGCGAAGCGAGTGAATATCGGATGGCCGATATAAGGAAGAAAATCGGAACAAAGCTGCTTGGGCCGAAGACTCCAGCGGATCTTGGGAAGATCCGTCCAAATCGCAGTGCCGAGTATATGGCTTGCCGTGTAGAACTTGCGGTAGCAACGGAAGAGCGCATCCTCCAGTTCAGCAGAGCTGAGATTCGGATGCCTCCACGTTGTCGTGGTAGCGTCGTATCGATCCAGATTTTGTTCGGTGATCCATCCAGCCGCCAGGAACTCGTCGTACTGTTGGGTTCCGGGAATTGGAGTGAGTATGTAGAACGAAGCAACGTCCGGATTGAGACCGCGCAGTACATCGAGGTGTTCTCGAATCGCGGCCGCTGTGTCGTCGGGAAAACCGAGGATATTGGAAAAATGGCTGACGATGCCGTATTTGCGGCAGAGCTTTACGATTTCCCCGTATGCTGAGGGATGATTTTGAGCTTTATGAGCGGCGAGCAACGTCTGACGTTTGAAGGATTCCACGCCGACAAATATTTCGAAACAACCCGCCTTTGCAAGCAGGCTAACGAAGTCTTCCTGCCTGGCAATCTGCGTGTCACATTGGACGAAGAATGGAATGCGGATCTTTTCTGCGATCATCTGCTCCAGAAGATCCGGCGCTTCCGAATACTTGTTGAAATTATCGGACGTGAACATGACCAGCCGAACGCCAGCCGCTCGAGCTTTGCGCAAGCTCTCCATCGTTACGTCGATCGCTTGGCTGCGGATCTGTCTTCCGGCAATCTTGATCACCGAACAGAAATTGCAAGTGAACGGGCAACCCCGCGCGGGATAGATGCCGAGCATCGGGACGACGTACCGTCGCAGGTCTCGCGCGGAGGGTGGCTCCAGCACGGGCGCCTGAAGTTCCTGAGCCCACCGCTGATTGCGGCCATACACGGGTCGGAGTTCACCACGTATTGCATCCCGGAGAATCGGCAGCCAAAGCATTTCCGCTTCCGCCATCGCGAAGCTGACGCCGCGGTTATGGAGCAAACTCGTGTCGCACGTCATTGGATGGGGACCGCCGATAACGCAATGCCGGACCCCATTTGCGCGGGCAAACGCCGCCAGATCGAGGCTCCGCTGAAATTGATGTGATTGGACGCCGACAACCGCCAGCAGCGTCGGTGAACTCGGATTGCGCAGGAGATCAAGGTAGCCGAGATCCGTCTGGACGTATTCATCAATTGCGTACGTCTCAATTCGCTCTCCCTCGATTGTGGACGGAGTCATGCTCCGAATGTATGGGACGGTACTGTTGGGCATGAACCCGCGGCGAAAGCGTTCCACGTAACCGGTCATGCCGTACTTGCTAGGTTTTATGATGACGACGCGCAGCATCCCGAGATCATAATCCTGTAGTGGCGTTGCGTAAAGTTATACAGTTTGTTAGCGTTGTGAATTTGTTTTTCGGTGGTGGACCTCTGGTGGGCTCAACGTCGAGCGAGCGGAGGGTGGAATGCTACACGAGTACGGCGGTAAATGGCCGAAGCTGGGCGACCGGGTTTACATTGCGGAAGGCGCCCAAGTCGTCGGAGACGTGGAAATTGGGGATCATTCCAGCGTCTGGTACAACTGCGTCATTCGCGGCGATGTGCATTTCGTTCGCATAGGCAAGTACACAAATATTCAAGACGGTTCAATCGGGCACGTCATGAAGGGTACATACCCACTCATTCTTCACGATTACGTCACGGCCGGTCATGGTGTGATGCTTCACGGTTGCACGATCCAATCCCATTGCCTGATTGGCATGCGCGCCACAATTCTGAATGATGTTACTGTTGGGGAACATTCGATCATAGGCGCCGGTGCGCTGCTCACTGAAGGTACGGTGATTCCTCCACGCAGTCTGGTTCTTGGCATGCCCGCCAAAGTCAAACGCGAACTCACGGACAAGGAAGTGGCGGATATCGATGAATACGCCAAGCGATATTACGAGTACAAAGAGATGTACTTGACGATGAGGAAATAGCCGCAAACAGCCCGAATTACGCCAATAATTGGCGTAGTTCGCGTAATTGGCGGCCAAACCATGATTCATGCCATTCGCGGCACATACGACATCCTTCCGGGAGACGTCGAGATCTGGCACGCCGTCGAGAAGCGATTGCGAGAGACGTTCCACGCGTACGGATTCGGCGAAATCCGATTGCCGAAAGCCGGATGAGGGCGGCATTCAAGATGGAAACTCTCAAACGAACACACACATGCGGCGAGTTGACCGCTTCAAACGAAGAACAGGATGCATTTCTGATGGGCTGGGTGGATCGCCGGCGCGACCACGGCCAGCTCATCTTCGTCGATCTGCGTGACCGTGAAGGGGTCACCCAGGTGGTCTTCAGCGCCGAGGTCCATGCGGAAGTTCACCGCGCCGCGAAAGTGCTGCGGTCGGAATTTGTGATCGCGGTGCGAGGGAAAGTGAGGCGGCGGGAGAACGGGCTGGCCAATCCAAACCTGAAGACCGGGACAATCGAAATCGTGGCTGACGCGCTGTGGGTCCTGAGTGAGGCCAAGACGACTCCCTTTCCAATCGAGGACGAGACCACGATCTCCGAGGATCTCCGGCTGAAGTACCGATACCTCGACCTTCGCCGTCCCAAAATGCAGGAAACCTTCCGGATGCGCCATCGCATCACGATGGCCATTCGCGCTTACATGGATCGGCAGGGATTTTGGGAAGTGGAGACGCCCATTCTTACCAAGTCCACTCCCGAGGGCGCTCGCGATTATCTGGTGCCGAGCCGGCTTCATCACGGCAGCTTCTACGCCCTGCCGCAGTCACCACAGTTGTTCAAGCAGATTCTGATGATCTCCGGTTTCGAAAAGTACTTTCAGATTGTCCGCTGCTTCCGGGACGAGGACCTGCGGGCAGACCGGCAGCCCGAATTTACGCAGGTTGATATCGAGATGTCTTTTCCCTCGCGTGAGGAACTCTTCACGCTGATCGAAGGCTTGATGGCCGCGGTGTTTACGCTGACGGGAATCGAGATTCCAACTCCTCTGCCGCAAATGAGTTTTCAAGAAGCGATGGAATGCTACGGCAGCGATAAGCCGGACACGCGCTTCGAAGTGTGCCTTCAGGATTTCACCGAGATCTTCAAACAGGCCGGACCTGGCGTCTTCCGGGAGATGGTCGATGCCGGCCAGACGGTGCGTGGCCTTGTCGCACCGAACATTTCGTATTCCCGCAAGTCACTCGATGAGTTCAATACCTTCATCAAACAGCTCGGTGGCGCCGGCGTCGCATGGATCCGCATAGGCGAGGACGGTAACACATCGGCGCCGGTGGTAAAGAACGCCGGCGCTGCCGCCGTGGAAGCGGTGATCCAGAAGTCAGGGGCGCAACAGGGCGACACGGTTTTTCTGATGGCCGGGAACAGGGATTCGGTTCTCAATTGGCTGGGGGCTCTTCGCCTTGAATTGGCTCGGAAGGAAAATTGGATTCCTGCGGGCAAATGGAACATGCTCTGGGTCGTCGACTTTCCGCTGCTTGAATTCGATACAAACCAGAACCGATGGGTGTCGCGCCACCATCCCTTCACCGCACCCGTCGACGAGGACCTCTCGATACTTGAAACCGGCCCGGAGCGCGTGCGCGCAAAGGCATACGATCTGGTGCTCAATGGGACTGAGATCGGGGGCGGTTCGATCCGAATCCATCGAAGTGACATTCAGGCGCGGATCTTCAAGGTGCTCGGGTTTTCAGAACAGGAAGCGCGCGAGAAGTTCGGATTCTTTCTTGAAGCCTTGGAATACGGCACGCCCCCACATGGCGGCATCGCGCTCGGTCTGGACCGCCTGGTCATGATTCTCACGGGACAGTCCTCGATTCGCGATGTGATCGCGTTTCCGAAGACCGCACGGGCCGTAGACTTGATGAGCGGGTCGCCCTCGCCGGTCTCCGAGCAACAGCTCAGAGAAATCGGCATTCAGGTCAGGAGAACTTAGCCACCCATGAAGATTCGAGTCCTGCCCGATGATATCGCGAACCGTATTGCTGCGGGCGAAGTCGTCGAGCGGCCTGCATCGGTCGTGAAGGAACTCATGGAGAACTCTCTTGATGCAGGGGCGTCAAAGATTTCAATCAACATTGAAGAGGGCGGCAGGAGGCTGATTCGCGTTACGGACGATGGGGAAGGGATGTCGCGCGAGGACGCGCTGGCTTGTTTTGCGCGGCATGCAACCAGCAAGCTCTATGAGCCCGATGATCTATTTTCCATAAAAACTCTAGGGTTTCGCGGTGAAGCTCTGCCATCGATTGCTTCAGTTTCGCGGCTCCGGCTGGAAACTCAAGCTGAAGGCTCGACCGGCACAGCCGTCGAAATTGCCGGCGGCACGCTTCTTTCCAGTCACGAACAAGCATTTCCACGGGGAACCGAGATCACCGTCGAGGAGCTTTTCTTCAATGTGCCGGCACGACGTAAATTTCTGCGTTCGGAATCCTACGAGCTGAGCCAGATTACGACCTACTGCACGCATTACGCGCTGGCCTTTCCGGACATTCACTTTATCCTCAAGAGCACCAGCTTCGAAATCCTAGCTACGCCGCCGGCCGCCGGTTTCCGCGACCGCATCTTTCAGGTCTTCGGCAAAGATCTTCTCGATCAGATGGTGGAATATCAGAAAGACTACGGGCGATCCGGAGTGGAAATCCACCTGTTCACGTCGCGGCCACACATTCAAAAGTACAATCGGAATTCCATGTTTTTCTTCATCAATCGGCGGCTGGTGCGCGACAAGATCATTCTTCATGCGATCAGCGAAGCGTATCGGAACATTCTTCCGTCGGGAACGTTTCCGGTTGTGATCTTATTTGTGACCATTCCCTATGAAGACGTGGACGTCAACGTCCATCCGGCAAAGACGGAGGTACGCTTCAAACATCAATCGTTCGTGCACGACGCGATTCGCGATTCCATCCTTTCGGGTCTCACTCAGGACAAGACCATCGTACCGATGGAAAGCGAAAACTTCGCGATGTCCCCATTTTCAGCGCCGGCCCTTCAGCCTCGAATTCCCGATTCCTGGACGTCCGATGATCCGATTGCTTGCGCACCCTTTGCGCTGCAGCCTGGAATGCGTGTGCCCACAGGCGATGAAGTTCCATTAAACCTGAACTTCCGAACTGATCAACCGGCCGATGGCTGCGACGAATCGGAAGGGCCAGGTGCGGCATATCCCGCATTCGATCGCGTCAGGAGCGAGGTCCAACCGCTTGGCCAGCTTCGCGACAGTTTCATTGTCGCGACGGATTCGTCCGGACTCATCGTCATCGATCAGCATGTCGCACACGAACGTGTTTTATTCGAAGCCTATCTCCGGCAAAAGCTGGCGGGAAAGCTCGATATCCAGCGGCTGCTCATGCCGATCATTACTCAATTGCCCCCCCGCCAGCTTGTCATTCTCGATAGCATCGTTCCCGAACTGGCGCGAAATGGCTTCGAAGTGGAGCCATTCGGGCCGAAGACGATCGCCATCAAAACCGCTCCAGCGATACTCAAGGCGGCAGCCGTGGAGAAGCTGTTGATCGAATTGCTGGACGGACTCGAACGCGAGACTCAGGTCATGAACATCGAAGCTCTGAAGAAGAAGATCGCTGCGAGTGTCTCTTGTCACGCCGCAATCAAAATCAACACGCCGCTTGACGAGACAAAGATGCGATGGCTTGTCGGAGAACTCATGAAGACGGACGTCCCGACAGTATGTCCTCACGGACGGCCGATCATCCTTCGGTACGATCTCAGAGAAATTCTGAAGGCGTTCAAGAGAGCTTAGCTTGACAGAACCTCTCGCACACTCTAATTTTCTAAAGCTGATCCAGGTGGTGGCTCTCGTTTGATTGGGAAACCCTCACGGTAGACAAAGTAGAATAGGGAGGAATGATGGCAAAGATGACCCAGACCCAGCTCGTAACGGAAATGTCGACGAAGACAGGTATCACCAAGAAACAGGTCAAGGACTTTATGATGACTCTCACGGATCTCGCTTACCGCGAGGCCAAAAAGGGTGAGTTTGCATTTCCTGGACTTGGAAAACTTGTAAAACAGAAAAGAAAAGCCCGCATGGGGCGCAACCCAGCAACTGGTGAGGAAATCAAAATTCCTGCAAAAACCGTTCTGAAATTCCGCGTGGCGAAAGCTGCAAAGGATGCCGTTCTCGGAGCAGCGAAGAAGTAAGGAAAACCACAAAAAGGCACAAAACTTCACAACGCCGTTTTGTGATTCCGTGCCTTTTTGTGTCTATTTCAGCTCCGCTGGAATTAATCCACCCAAAGACCGGCCGAGCGCGCCGAGAATCGCGGCAGCAATGCAGTTCGCCACCAGTCCGCCTGCACGCGCAGCCATTGCGATTCTGAAGCTGACAGGTTCTGTGGATCCGGTAATCGCTACAGGATAATTGAAGAACGTATTGATCCCAACGAGATAGGAAACTGCTCTGCAAGCCCATTTGGCCCTCTTATGGGGAGCTATCGGCGGGAGAACAGGCGATTCCCAAATTCATAGGAATCGCCTGCTGCTCCAAGGGCCAAACGTCCAACAAAAAACAACACCACGAGTAAGATGGGCAGCCGGATGAAATACAGCTTCTCTCTCATATGCCTCCTTCGCGCAAACGGCGTGGAGGCCGACTGTATGTTATCCGCTAGGTGAGGTCAAGGTGAGCAAGGGGCGGAAACGTAACTCAAAAAGCAACCCTATTACACACCACATGAGGCATCGTCTGTACGGTCCTACATCGCATGCATCGGCCGTTTCGCTCTCTTGCTGGTTTCCCAGTTGTTGAAATCCCGGCCAAGGATAAAAAACTTGCGGCCGATTTGAACGATCGGAATGTTATCTTCTTCAATGATTCTGCGGAAATGCCTAATCGAGAATCCAGCGAGTTCGGCGGCTGTCGGAATGTCCAAAAACATTTTGGTGCGGGTTTGAGTGGCGGTAGCCGTTTCCGTCTGCATCGTGCTTCGTCCTCCTTAATCGGAACCCTACTCTGCACTTGATTTGCCAATTTCCCGACTCACCTTCCAGTCCTGTCAAAAACGGAACAAAAGACGACCCGATACGATATATTTTGGGCTCGGGCTCGGCGTTTCAAAGGGATACGGATGTTCGGGTACCTGGACTCCGTTTGCCGGGCCGCTTCGGGATGCGATTCGCTATGCAGGATCTTAGATGTGTCATTTTTCCGACGAATGGAGGGGAAAGGTGTCAAGAAAAGCGACGAGTTTTTGCCGCTTGTTAACGCGGCCACCGCGAGGAGAAGGTCAGTTGGATCTCATCAGAACGCAAGCCGGTGGAGTATCCTTAACCTGGTGGAGGATCTGTGAAGGATTTCATCGCGTGCTTGCCGAAGGCCGAACTGCACCTGCACATCGAGGGAACGCTGGAGCCGGAGTTGATGTTTGAGATTGCTTCGAGAAATCGAGTCCATCTTCCATATCAATCGCCGGAGCAGGTGAGGAAGGCATATGAGTTTTCGGACCTACAGTCTTTTCTCGATATTTACTATCAGGGGACTCGAGTCTTGCTCCAAGACCGGGATTTTTACGATCTCGCGTGGGCTTATCTGAAAAAGGCCCACGAACAAAATGTGCGCCACGCCGAGGTATTTTTCGATCCGCAGGCGCATACCGAACGCGGCATACCCATTCGAGCTATCATCGATGGTCTCGACCAGGCTTTTCAAGACGGCGAACGTCAATTCGGTATCTCGTCAAAGTTGATTCTGTCTTTCCTCCGCCACCTCAGCGGCGACCACGCCATGAAAACTTTCCAAGATGCGTTGCCGTTCCGCGATCGTTTCGCGGGCGTGGGGCTTGATTCGTCTGAACGAGATCATCCGCCCGAAAAATTCACGTCTGTCTTCGCACGGGCTCGTGAGGAAGGATTGTTCGTTGTGGCGCACGCCGGTGAGGAAGGGCCGCCGGACTATGTATGGCAAGCTCTGGATGCTCTTCGCGCCTCTAGGATTGATCACGGTGTTCGCTGCATTGAAGATCCTGCGCTCGTCGATCGTCTGAGAGCGGAACGTGTGCCTCTGACGGTCTGCCCTCTCTCCAACGTGAAACTGCGCGTTTTCGATGCCATCGAGAACCACAACCTTCGGCAACTTCTCAGCGCTGGTCTTTGCGTCACCATCAATTCTGATGACCCGGCTTACTTCGGCGGATACATCAATGAAAACTTCCTGGCCGTGCATGAAGCGTTTGATCTTACAAAAGACGAACTGTGCATGCTAGCCCGCAATTCGTTCGAGGCGGCTTTCCTGCCCGATTCCGAAAAGACCAGGATTTTCGCTGAATTGGATGAGCTTGCCTCTTCCTGAGGCTTCCTCCAGGCCGAACCAGGTTCTTATCCTCGAGGCATGTCTTCCAACAGAAGATTTCGGATTTCGGATTTCGGATTTGGGACTGTGGGAGCGGCATGTTCCGGAGGGCTCCCCAAATCCGCAATCCGATTT
>Ga0209056_10006796_pt1 | contig 11797 bp, 10 predicted proteins | sample GraSoiAngelo_114_FD_185876 | JGI IMG/M metagenome (GOLD analysis project Ga0209056, IMG submission 185876) | Grasslands soil microbial communities from the Angelo Coastal Reserve, California, USA - 14_0903_13_40cm (SPAdes) (version 2) | ecosystem: Environmental > Terrestrial > Soil > Grasslands... | reverse complement strand
GCCGCCGGCCTCGCTCGGGCGGGCTCGGCCATCGCCCGACAATAGCCCCATGGTCGGGAAGGAGGACACATCATGGCGAATCGCTTCAAGCTGGTCCTCGGAATTGCGGCGGCCATCATCGTCCTGGCTCTCGTTGGCGGCACCGCGGGACATCAGGGGATGAGCACGTCCGCGAAATCTCCTTATGTCTCCGCGCTCGCCAACGCCTCGGTCGCCACTGCGGATGCCGCACCTCACAGATGCACGAATCGGAGCTGCGGCAATCTTCAGGGCATCGTCACTTGCACCGAAGAGGCGGCCGGCACGAACTGCGCTGTCTCCCAGGGGGTTTGCACGCTCACTCCCTGTCGTCATTGACTTGATCTCGGGCGAGGGCCGGCGGCACCGCCGGCTCTTCGCTTGTCCCCTCATCCGGTCCCTGAGTGGCCGATCCATGCGCTCACTGTCACCCTCGCGCCCCTTCAGCATCGTCGTAGTCTCCGGCCTCGCGCTCGGGATCTTGTTCCTCATGACGGCGTGCGCCACGGCCCCCAAGCTGCGTTACGTCGTCGCGCCGGCGCCCGGGAATCCACACCAGCTCGCGATCGCGCTTCGTCTCGACGGCGTTCCCAGGGACTCCCTGGTCCTGCGAGGCCATGCATCGAGCGAAGTCTTCAGGCTCTCCGATCTCGAGGTGTTGGGTCCGGCGGGTGCCTCCATTCGCGTCGTGGCCGGAGTGGACACCGCGATCGTCGAGGACCGGGTGGTCGACATCCCGCGTCTCACCCTGCGCGGTCCGCTGCCCTCGTCGCTGCAGCTGCGATATCGGGTCGAGCCGGGGAAGCGCGAAGGGGACAGCCACATGGGATTCACCGGCCGGTGCTTCGGGTACGCCGACAGCGAATTCGCGATGGTGACCGGGCGGGAGCTCTTTCTCCTGCCGGCCGACGCGGACGTCATTCGCCGCATCGAAGTCCGGTTCGCGCTTCCTCAGGGATGGGACGCGGTCACGCCCTGGACCCAGGAAGGGGACCACTGGATTCCGGGCATTCGGGGAACGCACGTCGCGGAGCACCTGATCTCGGCCGCGACCGGGCTCGGCCCGTTCCATGAGCGATCCTTTCAGGCTGGAAACACGCGGTTCCGGCTGGCCTTCGAATCGGGGATTCCGCACGACCAGGAAGAGACCGCCGTCGCTCGCCTGACGCGCGTGGCTCGCTATGTCCACGATCTCTTCGGGCGGGATCTCGGCCCTTCCTATCTCACCATCGTCGTTCCCGAAGCCCCGACGGGGGATCAGATCTCCGGCGAAGGGTGGGCGACAGGGCAGGGGCAGACGTTCGTGCCGCTCACGGGGAACCGTCTGCACGATTTCGCGGAGGAGCTGATCTCCGCGTACACGCGTCATGCCCCCTATCGCACCGAAATTCGATCCCCCGAGGAATACTGGCTCGTGGATGGGATCACGAAGCTCTATGCGTGGCGCGCGGTCGCGGCGGCGGGACTCATCGACGAAGACGATCTGGCCCGGACGTTCGCTGAAAGCTACGTCACGGCCTTCACCGCGGCAGGGGTCGAGCGCAATCTGGAGAAGCTTTACGCGACCCCGAACAGTGCCCGGTTGGGGCGCGAGACCCTGGCGCCCTTCGTCCTGCTCCACCTCGATCGCGAGCTCCGTTCCGCACATCCCGGCGCGGGAGGGCTCGATGCGATCGTACGGCGCCTCTTCCGGGGCAAGACCGCGCCGTCGCTCTGGTCCTCGCTGCCGGCGCGTCCCGGAGGCTGGACGGAGTTCCGCGCCTCGTTCGTCCGCGGGAACGTTCTCGCGAACGTGAACAGCTATTTCGAGATGACGCCGACGCATCCTGCGCCGGAGCCGCCTCGGGGGAAGGAGGTCCGGCACCTGACTCTGGCCTATACCGGCGACAGCTTCGGCTTTCTGGAGAACTGCGGATGCAAGGTGAACCAATCGGGCGGAGTGGCCCGCCGCTCCACAATCCTGCGTGAGCTGCGGCGGAAAGATCCCGACCTTCTCCTCGTGGACGCCGGCAACGCCTTCATCAAGCCCGACAAGCAGGACGAGCCCGACTACTTCTCGCGAAGAGAACAAGCGCTCTACCTTCAAACGATGGATTTCATGAGATACGGCGCGGCGGCCATCGGCACGACCGAGCTCTCCTATGGACTCGATCATTTCCGCGCGATGGGCCGGGGTGTGAGGACTCCCTACCTCGCCGCAAACCTCCTGGCCGAGGGCCGCCCCATCGCGCCCCCCTCCGTCCTGCTGCACGCGGGCGCCCTTCGAGTCGCCGTGATCGGCCTCTTCGAGCCGCCACGCGGAGGAGCCGCGGAGCCCGCCTTCGAGGCGCACTCCTCACAGCTCACCATCGAGGACCCCATCCAGATCCTGAGCCGCGCGCTGCCGAGCTTGCGACGCGACGCCGACCTGGTCGTGGCGATGGGGCGGATCGCGCCGTCCACGGTCCGCCGTCTCGTGGAGACGTGTCCGGGTGTGGACGTGGTCCTCTCTGTGGACGACGACGCGCCCACGATCCAGCGGACGGGCACCGGCACTTCGGAGCTGCGCAAGGAGGATCCGCCGGGATTTCTCGGAGGGACGCTCGTTCTCTACACGCCGCTTCGAAATTACGGGCTCAGCAGCGCCAGGCTGGGCCTCGATCGGGACGGCCGCATCACCTCCGCCGCCATCGAGAATCATTGGCTGACCCAGGAGGTTCGCGACGATCCGGCGGTGCGAGGGCAGCTCGACCGGTTCTACGACGAGGTAGGGCGAATCGAAGCAGCTCAGGCCAGCGTGAAGCCGCTCTTTGGGGGCGATCCGGTTCGCCTCGAAGGACGCTACGTCGGCGCGGGCCAATGCCGCGACTGCCATCAGCGGGAATACGCGCAATGGAAGACGACGAGGCACGCCGGCGCCTACAAGACGCTATTGGACGTGCACCGGCATTATCAGCCGCGTTGCATCTCCTGCCACGTGGTGGGGTACGGGACGCCGCACGGGTACAAGGTCGGAATGCCGGAGGAGCCTCTGGGCAACGTGCAGTGCGAGGTTTGCCACGGACCGGGAGGCGAGCACGTGGCGTCGCCCGCGAGCACCAATATCCGGCGGCTCGTGCCGGAACGGGTCTGCCTCGAATGCCACAATCCGGATCATTCGGATCACTTCGTCTATTCCGAGAAGCTTCCCAAAGTCCGGCACGACTACTTCGAGGGCGCCTCACGGGAATCCACCCTCCGCCAGACCCCCACGTACCAGTCGGAAGACGAGATCGGCTCCGCGCGCGCGTCCGCTCCCCACTTCGCCACGCTGCCCTCCCGGTATATCTTCACGACGCCCTCCAGCGCGTACCGCCCCTGGGTGTACGGGCCAAGCCAGTTCAGAATGTCGTGGGGGGAGTTCGGCTGGAAGGACCACGACGTCGACAGGTTGACCACCAGGAGGTACGTGGGACGGGCCCCCTCGATGTCGCGAATCATTTCCCGCTGCATGTCTCGATTTCGCGGGTGATCCGCCGTCAGGAAGTACGTATTCACGAATCTCGATGCCGAGCGGCGCTGGGAATAGAAGAAGATCTGCGTCTCGGAGCCCAGGATCGCGATCCGGTCCTGAGGCGTGGTGTGACTCTTGATGTATTCCCCGATCTCGATCGATTCGGCGAACGGATTGCCGAAATAGATCCTGCGCGCTTCGGCGGCGTCCGATGCCTTGCCGAAGTAGAAGTCCGCGTGCTTCGCAACCCCGATCCATAGGCCAAGAACCGCCGGGGCCCAGACGCCCGCAACCGGCGCGAGCCGCCGGCCCGACTGCGCGCCATACCGGTCCGCGGCGCCCGACAGCGCTCCGATGAGGAGCGCCACCGCAGGCAAGAGCGAGATCCAGTAGTGCGGCGTGAAATAGAATCCCGGCACGATCGTCAGGAAACTGGCGGCGGCAAAGACGGCGTAGAGGTACCGGTTCTTTCCGAGAGCCCGATCCCACAACATCACGACGAGCCCCACCACGGCAAGAATCCAGAGAAGCTCGAACCCTGCCGTGACGTACCGGGTCATGGCGAGGAAGGCCTGCACCACCTGGGCGTCGAAGTGCCTGCTGAATTCGCCCGCGAGCTTGAAGGCCCAGAACCAGATCAGAGAGAGCTTTCCGATGGCCGCGTAATATCCGAACGTCACGAGGATCGGGATCAGCGCGCCCGTGCCGAGCCACAGCGTCTGCAGCAGGAAGCGCGCTGGCCGGCGAGGCTCGAGCGTGAGGTTGTCGATCGCCAGCAGAACCACGGCGAGGGGCGCGAAGAAGAGCCCCGACTGTTTACTCAGGAACGCAAGCCCGAAGCAGAGTCCGCTCACGAAGAAGAGCGCCGCATGGTCGCGCTCCCGCGCGTGCAAGAGCACATACAGGCCGGCGAGCGCGAAGAGCGCCACGAAGAAGGTGGCGTGGGCGGCGAAGCCCAGAACGGTCGGACTCAATGCCATCACGCCGAACACGAGCGCGCCGATGCAACCCGCCGCGCCGCCGTGCGTCTTGCGCAGCGTGAGGAAGATGAGCCCCATGATGGCGGCGTTCACGAGCAGTAATCCGAAGTGGATCGCCGTGATGGACTGTCCGAACACGGAAAGGAACAACGCGTAGAAGAAATAAGTGCCGGGCAGCTTCTGCGTATAGGCCGACACGTACATGGGGACGCCCCGCAGCATCTCCTGAGCGATGTAGCCGAACTCTCCCTCGTCGCGCTCGAGCGGGAAGCCCAGGTGCAGCGCGCGGAACGCCGACACCAGCACGATGATGCCGAGGGCTACGAAGGTCCAGACGCGCCCACGATCGTGCCGGTAGGTCTGCCGGACGTGCGCGGCGGGAGGGGACGGCTTGCGGCGAGTCTTAGGGGTGCTTGGCACGCGCGGGGAGTCCGGCCCTCATTGCGGGCGGCGCTGTGCGATCACAGCGATGGCCGGGGTGAAGCGCCTCCAGAGACGCGTCGGAATGTGCGCGTATCCCAGTCCCGGGATCAGATACCGGTAGATCCCGTACCAACCGAGCAGGGCGAAATTCTCACGGGTCCACGCGAGCCAGAAGTCCCTGGATCGCTTGTGAACGTGCGTCTCATCCTTGTCCAGGAGCCGGATGAGAGGCCCCGTGACGCCGTCGTAAACGGGCACCACGAACACGAAGTGTCCGTCCGGCACGAGCTTGGCCTTCACCGCCGAGGCCACGTCCTCGAGTGACGGAATGTGCTCGATCACGTCGAACGATGTGATGATGTCGAACGGCTCGGCAAAGGGAATGTCGTTGATGCCCGCGCGGGCGAACGTCACACCGGGAACGGTCGCGGCGGCGTTGTCCGTCGCGAACTGGCTCACGTCGGTGCCGAATCGTCTCCATGCCGGATCCAGGGCGCCGAGGAAGGCTCCGAAGGCGCATCCGATATCGAGGATTCTCGGCACCCGGCCGTTCGGGGCGACGCCTTCGACGAGACGCCGGTAGAAACGAAGCTTCCGAGGCGGGTTCTGGCGGGAATAATTCGGATAGACGGTCTCGTAGTATTCCCGCTCGAAGCGTCCCTCTTGTGCCGGACTCATCCTCCGAGCCGTCGCTTCCACATCAGGCCAAGCGTGTCCCGCACGGTTTTTCCCACGTTCATCTTGCTGCTTCCCTCCTTGTAATCGTATCGAAGGATGAACGGCACCTCGCCGAAAATGAGGTGCATGCGGCTGAGCTTGAGAAGGATGTCCACCATGCACTGGAAGCCGTCCTGATCGAAGAACTGATCCCCGTATCGCGCGATCGCGTCCTTCAGGACCTGGGCACGGTACGCGCGATAGCCACACGTATAGTCCCGGACCCCGTGGATCGGAAAGACCGTGCGGAACAGCCAGGACGCGCCGGTGCTCATGACGCGTCGCAGGAGCGGCACCCCTACCGCCCGGGAGCCCTCCCGGTATCGGGACGCGATGACGACGTCGTGTCCCTCGGAGATCATTCGGACCATGCGGAGAATGAGGCCCGGGGCGTGCGTGTCGTCGGAATCCATCGTGATGATGATGTCGCGGTCGCCCGCGGCGTCGGCGGCGGCCACCAGTCCGTCGCGAATCGTGGCGCCCAGTCCGCGATTCACCTCGTGGCGGATCAGCAGGATCGGCATCTGCGATACGTGCGCCTGCACGATCTGGCCGGTGGCGTCCCGGCTGCCATCGTCGACGAGGACCACCTGAAACGGGATGTCGGCGTCCTCCATGGCCTCGTCGAGGCGATGGAGCAGATTTCCGATCCTGGCCTCCTCGTTGTACACGGGCAGGACGACGTAAGCCTTCCGTTTCTCGCGTGGTCCATCCTTCTTGCCAGCCTGCTCGACTCCACTCATGGACGCTCCGGCGGAATAGGGAACTGGGCCTAGGGGAGCACATCGTAACGTGGGACGGGCGCACGAGGAACGGCCAATTCGAAGGAGCGCCCGCCTTGACGCGCACCTCGATACCGACCATAAATGTCACCATGTCCCACGCGGTTCGGCTGCCCTGCGACGAAGCCACGATCCGCAGCGGTCCTAAGGGGGCGGTCGCGGCACCCTCGGCCGCTCGGTGGGTGCTCCCCGCGACGATCTTGGGCTCCAGCCTCGCCTTCATCGACGGGACCGTTGTCTCGGTCGCGCTGCCCTCGATCGCCAGGGAGCTCGGGGCAGCCGGCGCGGATCTACAGTGGATCGTGGAATCGTACGCGCTGTTCCTGTCCGCGCTGCTCCTCGTCGGAGGATCGCTGGGGGATCACTACGGCAGGCGGCGTGTCTACGCGCTGGGGATCCTCCTCTTCACGGCGGCCTCGATCGTTTGCGGGCTGTCTCCGACGATCGGATGGCTCGTGGCCGCGCGCGCCGTTCAGGGCGTCGGCGCGGCTCTGCTCGTCCCGGGGAGCCTCGCCCTGATCTCGGCTTCGTTCGAGCCCGCCCGAAGGGGACAGGCGATCGGAACGTGGTCGGGGTTCAGCGGAATCACGGCCGCGATCGGCCCTCTTCTCGGGGGATGGCTGGTGAGTCACTCCTGGCGCTGGGCCTTCTTTCTCAATGTGCCCTTCGCTGCCTTGGTGCTGCTCCTCCTGCGCCGCGTGCCGGAGAGCCGAAACCCCGAGGCACGCGGCATCGATGTTCCTGGGGCGCTGCTCGTGACCCTGGGCCTGGGCGGTCTCGTCTTCGGCCTGATCGAGTCTCCTCGGCGCGGATGGGGCGACCCCGGAGTCCTCGCGGGATTGAGCCTCGGCATCGCCGGCCTTTCGGCGTTCCTCATGGTCGAGACGAGATCGAAGTATCCGATGCTGCCCCTTTCGCTCTTTCGATCTCCGACTTTCTCCGGAGCCAACGCACTCACGCTGTTTCTCTACGGCGCCCTTGCGTCGGTCTTCTTTTTCCTTCCGCTGAACCTGATCCAGGTCCAGGGCTATTCGCCGCTCGAGGCGGGCGCGGCCATTCTGCCGTTCGTTCTCGTTCTGTTCCTGCTCTCGCGCTGGTCGGGAGCCCTCGTGGGACGGTTCGGGGCGAGACGGCCGCTGATCCTCGGGCCCGTCTTCGCGGCCGCGGGCTTTCTCCTGCTCGCGGTCCCTGGCGTCGGCGAGCGCTATCTCGCGACCTTCTTCCCCGGCGTTCTGGTGCTCGGGCTGGGGATGGCAATCAGCATCGCTCCGCTCACGACCGCGGTGATGAATGCGGTCGATCAGGAGAGCGTCGGCATCGCATCCGGGGTCAACAATGCGGTCTCGCGAGTCGCGGGTCTCCTGGCGATCGCGCTCTTCGGGATGCTCCTCACCGGAGTCTTCAACTCGGAGCTGGAGCGGAGGGTTTCGGCGCTGCCGATCGGTCCCTCGATCCGCGCCGAGGTCCTCGCGCGCCGCGAACAGCTCGCGGCGGCCGAGCCCCCATCGGGCCTGCGGCCCCAGGAGGCCGCGGCGGTTCGTGGAGCGATCGCGCAATCCTTCGTTGCGGGATTTCGGGCCGTGGCGCGCGTGTCGGCCGGCCTGTCCCTTCTCGCGGCCGCGTGTGCCTGGTTCTGGATCGATCGGAGGGCGGTGAATCGGCGATGATTTGTGCCTGCCGTTGGTCGAGGCGGGCGTGCTAACCTCTCGGATCGCCGTTCGGCTGGTGGTGCCGCCAGCTTGCCGGGCGTGGAGCGACCCCTGCCCGGCAACTCCGCATGGTCGAGGAAGGAGCCATCCTCCATGTCCAAGCGATTCATCCTGATTCTCGGACTCGCGACGCTGTTCACCGTGACACTGCTGCTGGTCGGGGCCATGGCGCCCAAGGCCACGAGCCCGCAAGCGAAGACTCCATATGTCTCTGCACTATCCAATCTGGCGGTGGGAACCGCGGTGGCGGCGCCGCACGGATGCAACAAGAGATCTTGCGAGGTCCTCCAGGGCATCTATTCCTGCCGCTTCTCGGGTGCGCCGGAATCCTGCAAGATTCAGCAAGGCAGGTGTGTTTCGAGCGGAGGCTGCTAGTTCCGAGCAGCCGTAGGATTCTCTGAGGTCGGCGGCACCACCGGCCTGTTGTTGATGTGAGCCGAGCGGAGGGACATCCCTCCTTACGTTTGAAACACGTCGGTGCTCAGGTACTTGAGACCTGAGTCGACAATGATCGTGCCCACCGTCGCGTCCGGCCCGAGCCTACTCGCCACGCGCAGAGCCACGACGATGTTGCCGCCGCTGGAAGTGCCCGCGAAGATGCCTTCCTCGCGCGCCAGCCTGCGCGCCATCTCCTTCGCCTCCGGTGTGGAGACGGTCTCAATCTCATCGACCTCGTCGCGCCGCCACAGGGGAGGGAGGAAGCCGATCCCGATTCCCTCGATCTGGTGCGCGCCCGTAGACCGGCCTGAGAGCACGGCGGATTCCGAAGGCTCGACCGCGACCACCCGAACCCGTGGATTGTGCCGGCGGAGAGCGGCGGCCGTTCCATGGATGGAGTGTGCGGTGCCCACCGAATGGACGAACGCGTCGACGCGCTCACCCGACTGGCGCCACATCTCTTCCCCGAGAGGCAGGTACCCGGCCTCGCCGTCGCGGTTCTGGAGCTGATCGCTCCACCAGTGGCGGGGTCGGCGGCTGAGCTCGCCCGCGGTGGCGATCAGACTCTTGATGAGCTGCTCCGTGATCCTCTTTCGGTCACTGGGAATCGTCGTGATTTCCGCGCCGTAGGCGCGCATCGTCTGGCGCTTCTCCTCGCTGAACGCGTCCGAGGAGACGAAGTGGGCCTTGTACCCAAGCGCCGCGGAGACGAGCGCGAGCGAAATTCCCGTCGTCCCCCCGGTGTATTCGACGACGGTGCCGCCTGGAGAAAGCCGGCCGTCCGCGGCCGCCGCTTCGACCATGGCCCGCGCGATGCGATCTTTCATGCTCCCGGTCGGATTCGCGGATTCGAGCTTGGCGATCACGCGCGCTGAGCCCGAGGGCACGATGCGCCGGAGCTCCACGAGAGGTGTGTTGCCGATCGCTTCCAGGATTCCCCGGTTCGTGGCGTGCCGGGCGATGCTGTATGAGGGAGCTTGACTCATGGCGTGATGGTGGGGTGTCGTGAGGGGTGCGTCAATGCCTCAAAACACTTGTTGCGTGGGTCTTCCAACCACTCTTAACCATTGACAAACGTGCGCTGAAGGAGTATAAACTCCAGCGGATTTGCCACAATTGACAGAAGCTCGTGATCCGGAGGGCGCTGTGTTTCGTCGCCCGTCTTGCCAGCGCACTTGGTGTGTTCGAGGCTCCGGAACCTCGATTAACAAACACCGCTAAAGACCGAGTCCCCGAGGCAGCCCTCGGGGACTTTTTAATTTCCACTCCATAATCTGATCAAAGCGAAGGGGACCGCCAAGGGACGGCGAGCACCGATCTCTTTTCGATTCCTTGGCGTTTCCTTCATTGAGCCCGATAGGAACGCATGAGGCGCTGAGGAGGTCTGTCATGAGAGCTACCGTATGCCTGCGTAATACTGTCTGGTCGCTTCTCGTCGTCCTGACCCTTCCTACTCTCGAGCCCGGTTCTCTCGCGGCAACGCCCCCGATCTGGACCCTGCAGCTCGACCGGCGCATTGATTGGTTCAAGGCATCCCCTTCCGGAAACTTCCTCGTGGGTACGGACCAGGAGATCCTGGGAGTCGCACCCGACTCCGGCACGGTCGCGTGGCGAATCCGGCCGGGCAGGAAATCCAGTGCGGCCGATGTGGAGCTCTTGGCCGGCACCCCCTTCGCCGTCCTTGGCCTCGGGAAGCACGACGCCCCTGAGCTCCCATCGCTATCGCTCTTGGACGTGCGGGACGGACGGATGATCTGGAACGCGGATTCCCTCGGCGTTCTCAGGTCGGTCGGATCGTTTCGCATTCCTGGAACGGAGCGCCTGCTTCTGCGTGCCACAGCCGGGAAAGGCCAAACAGGTGCGCTTCTCGACATTTCGACCGGCCGGCCCATCTGGATCAATCGACAGCTCGGCCAGGAGTTCGAGCCGGTCCTCTTCGACCAAGTTGACGATGTCGTCATCGGCCTTTATCAGAAGCCATTCATGGACACCGACTCGACGATGATCTTCCACATGAGCAAGACCCGATTCGAGAAATACAACATGACCACAGGAGAGCTTGTCTGGGATTCGAAGTACCCGGAACCGCGGCGGAGTTTTTGGGAGGGCCCGCCCGAGGAAGAGAAGCACAGGGTCCAGCTCTGGATTGCGCCGATGGTGGTTTCTGCGAGCGGGTACGGATTCTATTCACCGTACCTGAAGACGGTGGCCTGCTTCTCTCTCGCCACGGGGAACCGGGTGTGGGGTGAGGAGCCGAAGCTCGACGGGTATGCCGTACAGATGGAGGAGACCCCGGCGGGGTTACTCGTCCGCGCGATCGGGCCAAAAGGCAATCCGGACGATCAGAAGCTGCGGCTTCTCGATCGTGAGACGGGAGCGACCCTGTGGGAGAAGCCCAAACGGAAGAAGATCCTGGGACTCTCGATGGAGCATTGGAGCGCCGCCACGAATTTCCTGGTCGAGAAGGACCGCGTGGTCATCGCGGCTGATGGAAAGCTCCTGGCTATCGACCTCAACACCGGGAACGAGCGAACGCTTGCCAAACTCGAGTTCCGTGATGAGGACGATGCCAAATCACTCGTGCGTGTTGCGGATGGATACTGCGTCATCGGGTCGTCCAATCTGGGAATCTATGCCCTCGAGGACGGCAGGCGCACCAAGAGCTACTCCTGCGAAACGCCGGACAACTTCGGATTGGGTCTCGCGCTCCTGGCAGGCAGCGCCGCCTTGTGGGCGATCGGTTCCGTGAACGTGGGCGACGATGTCACCATGTCCGCCAGCATCAACCCCGTGGCCGTGGTGAGTGACGTCATGAAGGACCTTTCTGCGAGCAGGCAGCGCGAGAGCTACGTCTACTTTCTGGCGAAGGTCGGAGAGGAGAAGAAGCCGGGCATCGCTCGCGTGCGCTATGAGACCGGTGAGGGCGCGGGCGAGATCGTGCTCGACGAGAAGAAGCCTGAGTACGCGTTGGATTCGAGTGGGCGTCTGTACTTCCGGCACGATTCCAAGACGATCCAGTGCTATCGATTCTGATGCTGTGAAACACACCTCCGTTGGGGATCAGTCGTGATTCGCTACCTGATTCGGACAGCACTTCTCGCAACGGCGCTGGTCTGGACCTGGAGCGGGTCCGCGTTGTGCTTGTGGCAGACCTTTGGGCCTTCGGATGGGTTGGCGTCTGCCGCAACAAGTTCCGTCATGGAGGATCGATCGGGCAATCTCTGGTTCGCAACGAATGCCGGTGTGAGCCGTTTCGAT
>Ga0209056_10006795_pt1 | contig 11799 bp, 9 predicted proteins | sample GraSoiAngelo_114_FD_185876 | JGI IMG/M metagenome (GOLD analysis project Ga0209056, IMG submission 185876) | Grasslands soil microbial communities from the Angelo Coastal Reserve, California, USA - 14_0903_13_40cm (SPAdes) (version 2) | ecosystem: Environmental > Terrestrial > Soil > Grasslands ... | reverse complement strand
CGCGCCAGGGTGCCGGTCGGATTGTTCGGGTTGGCGATCCAGGCCACGTAGGTCTCGTCGTCGATCGCCTTGGCCATCGTCTCGAGATCGTGGCCGTAGTTCTTCGCCGGCACCACGATCGCGCGCGCGCCGCGCGCCTGCGTGGCGAGCGGATACACGGCGAACGCGTGCTCGGACAGCACCGCGGCGCGGCCGGGTCCGAGGAAGGCGAGCGCCACCAGCTCGAGCACGTCGTTCGAGCCGTTGCCGAGCACGATCGACGACGGGTCGACACCGTAGCGCGCCGAGAGCGCCTGCTTCAGCTCGAAGCCGTTGCCGTCGGGGTAGCGCGCGACCCCGCCGATCGCCGCCTCGATCGCCGCGCGAGTCCGCGGGCCGATGCCGCGCGGGTTCTCGTTCGAGGCGAGCTTGACGATGCCGGCTTCGTCGAGCCCCATCTCGCGCGCCAGCTCGGAGATCGGCTTGCCCGGCTGGTACGGCGCGATCGAGCGCACGTACGAGGGCGACAGCTCACACGGGTCGATCAGCATGCCGAAGGGTAAGAGCCGAGTATTTTCAGGTACGGCGCCTTGGAACGCAGTTCGGCGAGCGCCGCGGCAACGCCCGGGTCCTTTTGATGGCCCTCGATGTCGATGAAGAACATGTACTCCCACAGCGTGGCGCCGGCGCGCGACGGGCGCGACTCGATGCGGCTCATGCTGACGCGGTGTTGCGCGAGCGGCGTGAGGAGCGCGTGCACCGCGCCGGGCTTGTTCTCGGCAGACATCACCAGCGAAGTGCGGTCGTTGCCGGTCGGCGCCGGATCGAGGTTGCCCAGGACCAGGAAGCGCGTGGTGTTGTTCGGCGCGTCCTCGATGGAGCGCGCCAGCACGTTCAGCCGGTAGCGCTCGGCGGCGGCTTCGCCGGCGATCGCGGCACTGCCCTCCTCGGTGCTGGCGCGCTGCGCCGCCTCGGCGTTCGAGGCGACTGCAACGCGCTCGGCGCCGGGCAGGTTCTGCGCCAGCCAGCCGTTGCACTGCGCGAGGGATTGGGCGTGCGAGTAGACGCGCCGCACGGCCCGCAGGCTCTCCCCCTTGCAAAGGAGATTCTGCTGCACGCGCAGCTCGATCTCCGCGCAAATGCGAAGCGGCGTGGCGAGCAGCAGGTCGAGCGTGCGGCCGACGACGCCTTCGGTCGAGTTCTCGACCGGCACCACGGCGAACTGCACGGCGCCCGACTCGCAGCGGCGGAACGCTTCATCGACCGAGCCCGACGGCTGGCCCTCGACCGCGCGGCCGAAATGCTTGCGCACCGCCTGCTCGCTGAAGGTCCCCTCGGGCCCGAGGTAGGAGACGCGGATCGCTTCCTCCAGGCCGCGGCAGGCCGAGATCACCTCGCGGAATACGGCCGCAACGCGCTCCGCGGGAAGCACACCAGGATTCTTGGTGATTCTTCTCAATATTTCAATTTCCCGCTCCGGCCGGTAGGCCGGCGCGCCGGACTTCAACGCGCCGATGCGCTGCGCGAGGCCGGCGCGGCGGTTGAGCAGCGCCGCCAGCTGGTCGTCGAGCGCATCGATCTCGCGGCGCAGCTTTTCGATTTCGTCAGACATCGGCGGGAAGATAGCGCACCGCCAGCACGCCTTTCAATTGGCACAGCTCGTCCAGCATCGCGGCGGGAACCGGGCTGTCCGCATCCACCAGCGTGTACGCCATCTCTCCCCTGGACTTGTTCAGCATGTTGTGGATGTTGATCTTGCCCCGCCCGAGCGCGTGCGAGATGGCGCCCAGCATGTCTGGAACGTTGGCGTTGGCGATGGCGAGCCGGTACGGCGCCTCGCGCGCCATGGCGGCGTCGGGGAAGTTCACCGCGTTCTGCAGGTTGCCGTGCTCGAGGTAGTCGCGCAGCTGGTCGACCACCATGATGGCGCTGTTGTCCTCGGCCTCGCGCGTCGAGGCGCCGAGGTGCGGCAGCGCGATGACCCCGGCATGGCCGAGCAGCCCGGCGCTCGGAAAATCGGTCACATACCACCTCAGGCGGTGGCTGTTCAGCCCCTCCACGACCGCGTCATCGGCGACCACGCCGTCACGCGAGAAATTGAGCAGCACCGCGCCGGCGCGGAAGTGCTCGATGTTCCTGGCGTCGATCATGTGGCGCGTCTTCTCGCCGAGCGGCACGTGCAGCGAAACGAAATGGCTCTGCTTCAGCACTTCGTCGACGGCTCCGGCCTTGCGCACCTGCGAAGGCAGGCTCCAGGCCGCGTCGACCGTGATGTGCGGGTCGTAGCCGAGCACGTTCATGCCCAGGCGGATCGCCGCATCGGCGACCAGGCTGCCGATCTTGCCCAGGCCGATGATCCCCAGCGTATGTCCCGGCAGCTCCGAGCCGGCAAACTGCTTCTTGCCGTCCTCGACCTGCTCCTCGAACTCCGGGGAAGTTTTCAACCCCCGGACAAAATCAATGGCGGGCGGCAGGTTGCGCGCGGCGAGCAGCATGCCGGCGAGCACCAGCTCCTTCACCGCGTTCGCGTTCGCGCCCGGCGCATTGAACACCGGCACGCCGCGCTTCGACAGCGCGGCCACCGGGATGTTGTTCACCCCCGCCCCGGCGCGGCCGACGGCCTTGAGGGAAGGCCCGAACTCGCGCCTGTGCAGGTCGGCCGAGCGCACCAGGATGGCCTGCGGATCCTTCGCCTCCTTCACCACCGCGTATTGCTCCGCGGGAAAGCGCTTCAGGCCGACCTGGGCGATGTTGTTCAGCACCAGGATCTCGCATTTCTTGGCGCGCCCCTTAGCCATGCTTGGCTTCGAATTCCTTCATGTATTCGGCGAGCCGCTGCACGCCCTCCAGCGGCATCGCGTTGTAGATCGACGCGCGCATGCCGCCGACAGAACGGTGCCCCTTCAGCTGGACCATGCCGCGCTCGGCCGCCCCCTTCAGGAACAGTTCGTCCAGGGACGAATCCTTCAAGGTGAAAGGCACGTTCATGCGTGAACGATCTTCTCTTGCGACGGGGTTGCGGTAGAAGCTGCTCGAATCGAGGAAGTCGTACAGCAGCGCGGCCTTTTTTTTATTTCTCTTTTCAACCTCCCCGACGCCGCCCTGCTGCTTCACCCACTTGAACACCAGCCCGGCAATATAGATCGAATAGGTCGGTGGCGTATTGAGCATCGAATCGGCCCCGGCCTGCAGCTTGTAGTCCATGACCGACGGCGTGCCCTTCGCCACGTCGCCCAGCAGGTCCTCGCGCACGATGACGATGGTGAGCCCTGCCGGCCCGACGTTTTTCTGCGCGCCGGCGTAGATCAGGCCGAACTTCGAGACCTCGAGCGGCCGCGACAGGAAATGCGACGAAGCGTCCGCCACGAGAGGAATGCCGTTCACGTTCACGACTTCATGATATTCAACCCCGCCGATGGTTTCGTTCGAGCAGTAGTGGACGTACGCGGCGTCCGGCCGAACCTTCCATTGCTTGGGGGCGTAGGTGAAATTGCGGTCTTCGGAGCTGGCCGCGATGCCGACATCGCAATAGCCCTTCGCTTCCTTCACTGCCTTCTTGGACCATTCTCCCGTGAGCACGTAATCGGCCTTGCCCTTGCCGCGCAGCAGGTTCATCGGCACCTGCGCGAACTGCAGGGTCGCGCCGCCCTGCAGGAACAGCAGCTTGTAGTTCTGCGGCACGGCGAGCAGCTCGCGCAGGTCGCGCTCGGCGTCGGCGGCGATGCCGACGAATTCCTTGCCGCGATGGCTCATCTCCATCACGCACATGCCGCTGCCGTGCCAGTCGAGCATCTCGTCGCCGGCGCGCGCCAGCACCTCGGCGGGAAGCATTGCCGGCCCGGCGCTGAAATTGAAGATGCGCGACATCAATGCACGGTCGGGCCGGAGGGCGCCGGCGGCAGTTCCTGGGCGGTTTCGCCGTTGCCACCGTTGCCGTCGCCCTCGAGTTCGCGCTCCTCGATCCGCTCCAGGCCGGCGAGCTTCTCGCCGTCGCTCAGGGAGATCAGCGTGACGCCCTGCGTGGAACGGCCCTGCTCGCGGATCTGCGCCACGCGGGTGCGGATCAGAACACCGCCGGTCGAGATCAGCATCACCTCGTCGTGGTCGTCGACCAGCACCGCGCCGACCACCCTGCCATTGCGCTCGGAAGTCTGGATCGCGATCACGCCCTGGCCGCCGCGGCCGTGGCGCGGATATTCGCCGATCGGCGTGCGCTTGCCGAATCCGTGCTCGGTCGCGGCCAGCACCGATTTCGATTCATCGTGCGCCGCGAGCATGCACACCACCCGCTGGCCCTTGCCGAGCCGCATGCCGCGCACGCCGGTCGCCTGGCGGCCCATCGGCCGCACGTCGCCTTCCTGGAACCGCACCGCCTTGCCATCCGACGAGAACAGCATCACGTCGTACTTGCCGTCGGTCAGCGCCGCCCCGACCAGGTAGTCGCCCTCGTCGAGCCCGACCGCAATGATGCCGCTCGGCCGCGGGCGCGAGAATTCGGCAAGCGGCGTCTTCTTCACCGTGCCCTGCGAGGTGGCCATGAACACGTAGTGGTTCTCGTCGAACTCCTTGACCGGCACGACCGCGGTGATCTTCTCGCCTTCCTCCAGCGGGAACATGTTGACGATCGGCTTGCCGCGGCTGGAGCGGCTGCCGGCGGGCACTTCGTACACCTTGAGCCAGTACAGCCTGCCGCGGTTCGAGAAGCACAGCAGGTGATCGTGCGAATGCGCGACGAACAGGCGCTCGATGAAGTCGTCCTCCTTCATCGTGGTGGCCATCTTGCCGCGCCCGCCGCGGCGCTGGGCGCGGTAGTCGGCAAGCGGCTGCGACTTGACATAGCCGCCGTGCGAGAAGGTGACCACCATGTCCTGCGGCGCAATCAGGTCCTCGATGGCGATGTCCTCGGCGACGGTCACGATCTCGCTGCGCCGCGCATCTCCGAATTCCTCTTTTATCTTCTTCAGCTCTTCGGCGATGATCGCCATGATGCGGCTGGGCTTGGCGAGGATGTCGAGCAGGTCGACGATGTTCTCGATCACCTCGCGGTACTCGTCGCGGATCTTGTCGCGCTCGAGGCCGGTCAGCCGCTGCAGCCGCAGCTCGAGGATCGCCTGCGCCTGCTCGTCGGACAGGTGATAGCCGTCGTCCTGCATGCCGAATGATTCGGGCAAGCCCTCCGGGCGGAACTGCTGGGGTGTCGCCTTATGGAGCATTTCCCCCACCAGAGGCGAGCGCCAGGAGCGGCTCATCAACTCCCGCTTGGCGTCGGCCGGGGTGGCCGCCTTCTTGATGAGATCGATCACCTCGTCGACGTTGGAGAGCGCCACCGCGAGGCCTTCCAGCACGTGACCGCGCTCGCGCGCCTTGCGCAGGTCGTAGACGGTGCGCCGCGTCGCCACCTCGCGGCGGTGCGAGATGAACGCCTCGATCAGCTCCTTTACCGACAGCAGCCGCGGCTGGCCGTCCACCAGCGCCACCATGTTGATGCCGAAGGTATCCTGCAGCTGCGTCTGCTTGAAGAGGTTGTTGAGCACGACCTCCGGGATCTCGCCGCGCTTGAGCTCGATCACCACGCGCATGCCGGAGCGGTCCGATTCGTCGCGGATGTCCGAGACGCCTTCCAGCTTCTTCTCGGTGACCAGCTCGGCAATGCGCTCGAGCAGCGCCTTCTTGTTCACCTGGTAGGGCAGCTCGTCGACGATGACCGCCTGGCGGTCGCCCCGGCCGACCTCCTCGAAGTGCGTGCGCGCGCGGATCACCACGCGGCCGCGGCCGGTGCGGTAGCCCTCGTGCACGCCGCCGAGGCCGTAGATGATGCCGGCGGTCGGGAAATCGGGCGCCGGCATCAGCTTGATCACTTCCTCGATGGCGCAGTGCGGCTGGGCGAGCAGGTGCAGGCAGGCGTCGACCACTTCGCCGAGGTTGTGCGGCGGGATGTTGGTCGCCATGCCCACCGCGATGCCCGAGGAGCCGTTGACCAGCAGGTTGGGAACGCGCGTCGGCAGGACCGCGGGCTCGAACTCCTTGCCGTCGTAGTTCGGCGTGAAATCGACCGTCTCCTTGTCGATGTCGGGCAGCATCTCGGAGGCGATCCTGTCCAGCCGGCATTCGGTATAGCGATAGGCCGCTGCCGCGTCGCCATCCACCGAGCCGAAATTGCCCTGGCCGTCGACCAGCGTGTAGCGCATGGAGAAGTCCTGCGCCATGCGCACCAGCGCCTCGTAGGTCGCGGCGTCGCCGTGCGGGTGGTACTTGCCCAGCACGTCGCCGACGATGCGCGCGCACTTCACGTACGGCCGGTTCCAGGTGTTGTTCGCCTCGTGCATCGCGTACAGCACCCGGCGGTGGACCGGCTTCAGGCCGTCGCGCACGTCGGGGAGCGCGCGGCCCACGATCACGCTCATGGCGTAATCGAGATACGAGCGCCGCATCTCCTCTTCGAGGCTGATCGGCAGGGTTTCTTTGGCGAACGGTTCCATTTCTCGGTCGATCGGCACGGGCGCCTGGGAGGGCGGAAAAGCGCGTCCGGGGAAAATGAAATTTTATCATGCGAAGCCTCGGATTTCCCTCTAAAAAATGTTGTGCCGGACGGCGCCACTGTGCTTAAATTCGGCGGTCGTCAATACATAAGAACAGGGAGACCCCTTGACCACCAAGCTGACTTTGTCCGCGGCGCTCGCCACCGCTGCGATGACGTTTTCGCTGGCCGCCCTCGAGGCCGCCGCGCAGGGATACGTGACCTCTGCGCCGGCGGGGTCCGTCTGGAAGAGCGGCTCAGGCGGCTGCGTGCGGACCGGCTACTGGACGCCCACGCTGGCCGATGCCGATTGCGATCCGGATCTTGTGCCGAGAGCGGCGCCTGCGGCGCCCCGGCCGCGCGCGGAAGTAGCGCCGCCGCCGCCGCCCAAGGCGGAAGTCGCGCCGGTGGCGCCGCCTCCGCCGCCGAAGCCGGCGCCGCTCAAGCCCGTGCCGCTCACCCTCGCTGCGGGGGAGCTGTTCGCGTTCGATCGCGCCACGCTGACCCCGGCCGGCCGCGCAAAGCTCGAAAAAGAAGTAGTCGACCGCGTCAAGCAGGACTATTCCGACATCCGCGTCATCAACATCAACGGGCATAGCGACCGCCTCGGGGGGACGCAGTACAACCAGCGGCTATCGGAGCGCCGCGCCGAGGCAGTGCGCAACTACCTGGTTTCGAGGGGCTTCGACGGCTCGAAGATCGAGACCTACGGCTACGGCAAGACGATGCCGGTGAAGTCCTGCCCCGACCAGAAGAGCCGCAAGGCGGTCATCGAGTGCCTGACGCCGAACCGTCGCGTGGAAATCGAGGTACAGGGAACGCGCAGATAATCGCGCGACAATAGAAGCACGCGAGGCCCCGGCGCTCCCGGGGCCTTTTTTTCATGGCCAACGGCTCACTTCTTCTTCCGCGCTGGGTAGTGCCCGTCGAGCCCGCGGGCAAAGTGCTCGAAGACCACGCGGTGGCGATTCGCGATGGCCGGATCGAGGCGATCGCGCCCGCGCCGGAGGCGCGCGCACGATTCCGGGAACACGAGCCCGTCGAGCTTGCGGGCCAGGTCCTGATTCCCGGCCTCGTCAACGCCCATACGCACGCCGCCATGACGCTGATGCGCGGGCTTGCCGACGACCTGCCGCTCATGCGCTGGCTGCAGGAGCACGTCTGGCCGGCCGAAACACGGCACGTGTCGCGCGACTTCGTGCGCGACGGCACGCTCCTCGCCTGCGCCGAGATGCTGCGCGGCGGGATCACCTGCTTCAACGACATGTATTTCTTTCCGGACGCGGCGCTCGAGGCGTCTCTTGCAGCGGGAATCCGATCGGCGCACGGCATCATCGCCATCGAGTTTCCCTCGGCCTACGCGTCCGACCCCGCAGACTACCTGCGCAAGGGCCTCGCGATCCGCGATCGTTACCGCGACCACGAGCTCGTCTCCTTCTGCCTCGCGCCGCATGCGCCCTACAGCGTGTCCGACGCGACGTTCCGCCAGGTGGCGACGCTCGCCGCCGAGCTCGATCTGCCCGTGCACGTGCACGTCCACGAAACCGCGGACGAGATCGAGCGCTCGATGAGCGAGCACGGGGTGCGGCCGATCGAGCGCCTGCGCCGCCTCGGGCTGCTCGGACCGAGCCTGATCGCCGTTCACGCGGTTCACGTTCGCGCCGAGGAAATCCAGCTGCTTTCGCGGCACGGCTGCTCGGTCGTCCACTGCCCGTCTTCCAATCTCAAGCTCGCCAGCGGATTCGCGCCGGTGGCAGCGCTGCTGAAGGCGCAGATCAACGTCGCCCTCGGCACCGACGGCGCGGCGAGCAACAACCGGCTCGACCTGTTCCAGGAGATGCGCACCGCAGCGCTGCTCGCCAAGGCGGTATCGCGCGACGCCGAGGCGATGCCGGCGCACGCGGCGCTGCGCGCCGCGACGCTCGCCGGCGCGCAAGCCCTCGGCATCGCCGCCACGACCGGCTCGATCGAGCGCGGCAAGGCGGCGGACCTCGTTGCCGTCAGCATGAGCGCGCCCGAGCTCGCGCCCTGCTATGACCCGGTGTCGCATCTGGTCTACGCCGCGGGGCGCGAGCACGTCACGCACGTTTTCGTGAACGGCGAGCTGCGAGTGCGCGACGGAGTTCTGCGCGGCGGCGCGTTTTCCGGCTTGGACACTCGCTGGCAGTTATGGCAGAATGCGCTCGAGCAACACAAGCAACGCGCAGACTCCTGATACGAAAAGGTTTTCGGAACCGGAGGGAGAATGATCAAGAACAGTTGGCTGCTCCTCGTGGCGTTCGCGTTTGCAGCCGGATGCGCGACGCAGGAACCCCCGAAGCCCGCTCCCCCGCCCGCGCCACCCCCGGCCCCCGCGCCCGAGGTCAAGCCCGCGCCTCCGCCGCCCGCGCCGAAGCCGAAGCCGGCCGCCGAAAAGGTCACCTTTGCCGCCACCGTCGGGTTCGATTTCGACCAGGCCGTCGTCAAGCCTGAAGGCAAAGAGAAGCTCGACGACCTCGCGAGCAAGGTCCGCGGCGTCAACCTCGAGGTGGTCATCGCCATCGGCCATGCCGATGCGATCGGCTCGGACGCCTACAACCAGAAGCTGTCGGTGCGCCGCGCCGAAGCGATCAAGGCCTATCTGGTGTCGAAGGGCATCGAGCCGAACCGCATCTACACCGAGGGCAAGGGCGAGAAGCAGCCCGTGACCGGCGACAGGTGCAAGAAGATGGGCCCCGAGCACCGCAGCAACAAGAAGCTGGTGGCCTGCCTGGCGCCTGATCGCCGCGTCGAGATCGAGGTCATCGGCACGCGGCAGCCGTAAGCCCTCTCCGGCTCCAGCAAGCCCCGCTCCGGCGGGGCTTTTTATTTGCGAAAATCGTTGCATGAACGCGGACCCTGCGGAACTCGCCAAATTCAACTCGCTCGCGCACCGCTGGTGGGATCCGCAGGGCGAATTCAGGCCGCTGCACGAGATCAACCCGCTGCGCCTCGGGTGGATCGATGCGCACCTCGGCCTGAGCGGGAAGAACGTGCTCGACGTCGGCTGCGGCGGCGGCATCCTGGCCGAAGCGATGGCGCAGCGCGGCGCGCGCGTCACGGGCATCGATCTTTCCGACAAGGCGTTGAGTGTCGCGCAACTGCACCTGCTGGAGAGCCGGCTGCCGGTGCGCTACGAGAAGGCCGTGGTCGAGGACTTCGCCGCCGCGCATGCGGGCGAATTCGACGCCGTGACCTGCATGGAATTGCTGGAGCACGTTCCGCAGCCGGCGAGCATGGTCGCCGCGTGTGCGAAGCTGGCGCGGCCCGGCGGGCAGGTATTTTTCTCGACCATCAACCGCAATCCCAAGGCGTACCTCTTCGCCGTGATCGGCGCCGAGTACGTCCTGAAGCTGCTGCCGAAAGGCACTCACGATTACCTGCGCTTCGTGAAGCCCTCGGAGCTCGCACGCTGGAGCCGCGACAGCGGCCTGCGGCCCGACGAGCTGATCGGCATGACCTACAGCCCGATCTCCCGGCAATATCGCCTCGGACGCGATTGCGACGTCAACTACCTCCTGCGCTGCCTGCGTGACGCCTAGCGCGGTGCTGTTCGACTTCGACGGCACCCTGGCCGATACCGCGCCCGACCTCGCCGCCGCGGTGAATCGGCTGCGCGCCGAGCGCGGGATGGAAAGGCTCCCGAGCGAAGCCGTGCGCCCTTACGCGTCGATGGGCGCGCGCGGCCTGCTGCGCATCGGTTTGGGCCTCGCGCCCGGCGACGCGGATTATCCGAGCCTGCGCGACGCGTTCCTGGAGCGCTACGCGGAATGCGTTTGCGTCGACACGCGCCTGTTCCCGGGCATGCGCGAACTCCTGCATGAGCTCGAGAGGCGCGACATCGCCTGGGGCATCGTCACCAACAAGGCGGCGCGCTTCACCGACCGGATCGTCGAATCGCTTCGCCTGAGACCCGACTGCGTAGTGTGCGGTGACAGCACGCCGCATCTCAAGCCGCATCCCGCCGGGTTGCTGCTTGCCGCGGAAAAATTGAAGCGACCCCCTCAGAATTGCTTCTATCTGGGCGACGACTTGCGCGACATCCAGGCCGCGCGCGCTTCCGGCATGCGTGCTGTGGCGGTGACATGGGGCTACCACAGCCCGGACAACCAGGGCCCGCGCGCCTGGGACGCCGACCTCGTCCTCTCGCAACCTCTGGAGCTCATCGACCATCTATGAAAGCCATCGCCGCCCCTTCGCTCGTCGAGATCGAATTGCCGAAACCGTCACCCGGCGGCCGCGACCTGCTGGTGAAAGTCGAAGCCGTGTCCGTCAACCCGGTCGACACGAAGCGCAGGCCCGAAGCGAGCGAGGCGCAGCCGCGGGTGCTCGGCTGGGACGCGGCCGGCACGGTCGAGGCGGCCGGCCCGCAAGCGACGCTCTTCAAGGCCGGCGACGAGGTGTACTACGCCGGCGACGTCACGCGGCCGGGCTGCAACAGCGAGTTCCATCTCGTCGACGAGCGCATCGTCGGCGCCAAGCCGAAGAAGCTGGACTTCGCGCAGGCCGCCGCGATGCCGCTGACCGCGATTACTGCATGGGAGGCCTTCTTTGATCGGCTGAAAGTTCAGCCCGACAAGTCGATGCTGATCATCGGCGGCGCCGGTGGCGTCGGCTCGATCGGCATCCAGTTCGCCAAGATGGCCAGGCTCACGGTCATCGCCACTGCATCGCGGCAAGAGTCCGCGGCGTGGGCGAAGACCATGGGCGCCGACCACATCGTCGACCACCGTACGCCGCTGCGCCCGCAAGTCGAAGCTCTAGGCATGAAGCACGTCAATTACATCGCCTGCTTCAACGACCTCGACGAGCACTGGGCCGCGATCGGCGATCTCGTCGCGCCGCAGGGTGCGATCGTCTCGATCGTCGGCAGCCGCAATCCGCTGCCGCAGGAGGCGGTGCGCGCGAAAAGCGCCGCGCTGTGCTGGGAGCTGATGTTCACGCGCCCGCGCTTCCAGACGCCCGACATGATCGAGCAGCACCGCCTGCTCGACCGGGTGGCCGACTGGCTCGACGCGGGACGCCTGCACGGCACGCTGCGCGAGACGCTCTCGCCGATCAACGCCGCCAACCTGCGCGCCGCGCATGCCAAGCTCGAAGCGGGAACCATGATTGGAAAACTGGTTCTATCGGGCTGGTCTTAGGAGTAAACTGCACATTGAATCCGGGGGCGACCTGGTTTCGACGTGGGCAGCGAAGCAGCGCAGGGCATGCCGAGGGCCAGATCACCTCGTAAATCCAGTCTGGAAACACTATAAACGCCAACGACGAGCGTTTCGCTCTAG
>Ga0209056_10006794_pt1 | contig 11799 bp, 13 predicted proteins | sample GraSoiAngelo_114_FD_185876 | JGI IMG/M metagenome (GOLD analysis project Ga0209056, IMG submission 185876) | Grasslands soil microbial communities from the Angelo Coastal Reserve, California, USA - 14_0903_13_40cm (SPAdes) (version 2) | ecosystem: Environmental > Terrestrial > Soil > Grasslands... | reverse complement strand
CGGCCGTGCCGACTACGATCGGCTCGCCCGCAGCAACAGCTTCACAGCCGGGAAGATCGGCGTGAGCCTGTTCAAGCCTGCGGGAGAGGCCTATCTGTTCGCGCAGTTGACGACCGCACTCGAGGGCGGGGAGGCAGCCACGGAGATCGACAATCTCCTGGTGAGCTGGACTCCGCAGCGGGCGAACCGCTGGACGGTGGCATTCGGCCGGTTCGACGCGCCGATCGGCTTCGAGCGCGACGACGAACCCCTGAACCTCATCGCCACGAATTCGTTCACCTTCGCGTACGCGCGCCCCGGCAAGCTCACCGGTGTGCAGCTGCATTACACGGTGTCACCGCGCTTCGAGCTGTGGGGCGTCGCGGCGAACGGGTGGGGCGTCGCCGTGGACAACAATCGGGGGAAGTCGGCCCTCGCCCGCGCCCAGTGGATTCCCATTCCCTGGGTGACCGTGGGAGTCACGGGGGTGTATGGCCCCGAGCGTGACGCCACCGATGCCCATCAGCGCTCCCTGTTGTCGAGCGACCTCACCGTTGACCGCGGGCGCCTCATCGTCGGCGCCGAGCTCAACGTCGGTCGGGAGCAGGATCCTGCGGGGAACCCGACGTGGCGCGGTGGTGCGGTGACGGCGTTCCTGCGGCTCGCGCGCGGCCTCGGGCTCACCGCCCGATACGATCAGCTGGAAGACCAGGACGGTCTCCTCACCGGCACGCCCCAGATCCTGCGATCAGTCACCGTGGGCCTGCCGCAGATCGCGCTGCGCGGTGCCGTCCGCGCCGACTGGTCGTCCCAGCCGTTCTTCACGGATGCGAGCGGCGGGCTCCAGGGCTCGAATACCCGAGGCATCCTCGAGCTCGTGTACATCTTCTAGGCGGAGGGACTCCATGCTGTACGACTTGCGGCACGCGGACGCCCGGATCAAGTGGCTCGTGACCTGCCTGCTCGCGACCTTCGGCCTCTCTTACGTGTTCGGCGCGCTCATGGTCTCCCTCTACGCGGGGTTCACGCCTCAAGGTGTGGCGGCCACCTACCGCGGCCGGGAAATGTCGATGCCGATGCCACCCGAGACCACCATGGTCCTGGAGCATCCGATGTCCGTTGCCGAGTTCGCCAAGCCGGAGATTCACACGGTCGACACAAATCTGCTCATCCAGGACACCCACGTGCACGTGCCGATGTACGGCATGATCGCCGCCGCCTTGTCCCTCGTGGTCGTCGGTCTGTCCCTGGAGCGACGCTGGGCCTTCGGCCTCATCACCGTGCTCTTTGCCGCGCCGTGGCTCGACTTCGCCGGCATGTGGCTCACCAAGTTCGCCTCCCCACGCTTCGCGATCGTGACCCTCGCCGGCGGGTGGGCGATGGGCGCGGGCTACCTCGTCGTGGCGGCGCTGGCGGTGCGACAGATGTGGTTTTCAGCGAGAGGAGTTGACCGATGACTCTGCCGATACGCGTGGCGGCCATCGCCGCTGCCCTCCACATCACCCCTGTGGTAGTCCTGGTGAAGCGCCCCGAAGCGGCCCAGGCCCTGCTGCCGGGGGCGGACGCCTACTTCGCGCGCGAGGTGCACCTGAGCACGCCGGACGCGCACCGCCTGCACAAAGCGGTGGACTGGAGCCCCGAGGACGGCGTGCTGACGTTCTACGTGGGCAGGACGGGGTCGGCGACGGTCGGCGCGCTCGAGTTCGTGCGCGTGGACACGCCCCACGGACCGATTGAGGTGGCCGTTGGCTTCACGCCGCAAGGCACGGTGCGCGGCGTGCTCGTCACCAAGGCCACGGTGGAGATGAAGCCATGGGTGCTCGAAGCCGTGGGCGCCGGCCTCACGAACCACTATCGGCAGCTGAAGCCCGGCGACTCTCCAAACGGGGCCGCCGCCATCGCCGGCCAGGCCGGTGATCTCGCCGAGTATATCGCTGGAGAGGTGGACAAGGGCGTGGCGCGCGCGCTCGCCGCCTACGGGGCGTTCTACAGGGGGAGCGCCTAGGGCTCAGAAACACGAAACCGCCCGGCGTACCGGCCGGGCGGTATCCGTTGGGGAGTCGTCAGCCACTAGAGAGCCGGATCGTACAGCTCGTCCCAGGCGACCGCGAAGTCGCCGTGGCAGCGGGGGCAAACGATCCGCTGCGGGTGTCCCCCGAGCTGCACGCGCTCGCCGCAGCTCGGGCACACGGCGTAGCGAGTGCCCCAGCTGGCGGGGTAACGAACGGCATCGTGGGGGCGCGGCACGATCGTCCAGCGGCGCGGGGGTTCCTCGACCACTTTCAGGAAGGCGCAGGGGACAGCGAGCGCCTTCCCTTTCACTTCCACCACGGCTTCGAGCGGGCCCAACTCCAGCACCCTGTACCACGCGCCGCGCCGCAGCTTGCAGTTGAGATCGGCCTGCAGACGAGCCCAGTGCTTCCCATTCCCATTCCCAGGCATGCACACACCTCGGCCGTACGACTGTCGAAGGCTCAAAAGAGGAGGAGCTGAGATCGGCGGGCGCGGCGATCCTGGCCTGGGACAATGATATGCGCTCCGGCCCGCCCGGCCGTGTCGCAGATCACAACGCCGACGAACTTCCTTCGCCCTCACGGTTATGTTTACGCGGTGGCACGGAAACGTCGCTCGGGTGGGAGGGGTGCATGCGACGCGCATGGCATTTCATGACGGTCTGGGCGCTGATCGGCGCAGCCTGCTTCGATCCCACGGCTGCCAGTCAAAGCGGCACCTTGACGCTGGGCGGGACATCTGCCGACCAGCTGGCCTTCACGGTGCAGCCGCACAGGGCGGTCGCCCGGCAGATCATCACCCCGGCGGTGCAGGTGACGGCCCTCGATCCGCTCGGTAACACCGACGTGAGCTTCACGGGACAGGTGACGGTGAGCCTGGGCACGAATCCAGGAGGTGGCTTTCTCGGAGGGACCCTTACGGTCGGCGCCGTGAATGGCGTCGCGAGCTTCGGGGACCTGACGGTGAGCTCGGCGGGAACGGGCTACACGTTGGTCGCCTCTGCCCCGGCGTCCGGGGCCAAGAGCGCGACGAGCAACGCCTTCGACATCACGAGCCCCTGAAGCTCGGTCCCCCGCAGGGCCTCAGGCTGACGCAGGGTACGGCTCGTTCCAGGCCACTTCGAACAGCCCATTACAGCGATGGCAGCGCATGCTCGCGGGGTGACTCTCGAGGGGCGCGCGATCGCGGCAGTTCGGACACACCGCGTACTGCTCACCCCAGGCGCTCGGGAAGCGTGGCGCGTTGTGGGGCGCGGGCACAACGGTCCAGCGCAACCCTGGCGTGGGTGACAGCTGCAACTGCCCGCGGGGGAGCGGCACCGGTTTTCCCTTCACGTCCAAGACCACTTCGCTCGCCGACAGCTTGAGGATCCGGTACCAAGCGCCGAGGCGCAGTGCGGACTTCACGTTCACTTTCATGCGGGCCCACTGGAAGGCTGGCATTGTGGCACCTCGGGCGCTGAGATGGCGGATACGATGACCCGGGAACAATACTCCGTCAACACTGCGGCGGCGGTGCCCGTGGTCACACCGGGACCGGTTATCGCTCCTTCCCCGATTGCAGGATCGTCGCGGCAACCTCGGGATAGATGCCGATGGCGTGATTGCGAAAACTCAAGGAAGGCTGTGTCGCCGGAGTATTGATCTGGATCGCGTGAGATCGCTGGTTGGGCATGTGGCAGTCGATGCAGGAACTGATCATGCGCACGCCGATCCTGGCAGCCATCGGATGCTGGCTGATTTGATGGCAGGCCAGGCACTTGCTCGCGAACGGAGCCAGGTCTCTTTGTGGTCGATGGACGTCGTGGCACGTGGAGCAGGACATGGTCGGGCTGGCGCGAAAGCACTTGCTGCGGCGTAACAGTCCGACCTGATCCCCGTGGACGTCGGGGATCGGGGCGTCCCGGTCCGACTGGGGGAGAAGGTAGTCATCCAGCCTTTCACCCGGCCGGTACGAGAAGGCGGGCCTCAACTCGTCCCGCAGGCCCGAATGGCACAAGGCGCAGTTGTCCAGCTTTCTATCTCTCGAGAACCGCGCCGGATTGAGAATGTATTTGCCGCGAATCTCTGCAGGATGGGAAGACTGGTTCTGGACGTGCCGGCGCCCATCGCCGTGACACTTTTCGCACGAAATTCCCAGCTCATACTCGCGAGAGTACTGCAGGGCGCGACGCTCCTGTTGGAGCTTGAAGGAGGTGCTGTGACATTCCAGACATCTGGGAACAATGACTCGTGCAAAGTCTATCGTACCATCTGTATAGCCTGGACTGTTGATCCACCGATCGAGTCCGGCTAGGTACGACACGGGCAATTCGAACAGCAGGCCGTTCCTCCAGTACAGATACGATTGCCCCCTTCTGCCTGACCCGACCACGAGGTCGATCCGCTCGGTCCTCGCTCTCGACTGGCTCGAGTCCACGCCGGTCTGATAGAACGCACCGTGGCGCTGCTCCATCTTGAAGTGGATTCCCGGCACCCCGGTGCGCAGCACGTTGTGCCCCGCAGCAAAGCTTCCCTTAATGGACCGGGCAGTCGCCTCGGCGGAAGTCTTGAAGTGCGCGGTTTGAACGAAGGTGGTGACTATCTGCTCGTGACAGGCGTTGCACGATAACGCTCGGGGGGTCGCCTGAGCCTTTTGGACCCCAGTGCCGGCGCCGCAGAGTGCCCAGGTGACGGCAGCGGCCAGGAGACAGCCCGCGGCACCGGTGCGTGTGATGGCGTGTGTGATGGCGCGGTTGGCGTTCACTCGTCGGTGTGGTGCTGTCATGCCCGAGGAGAGAGTCGAACTCTCATGGGGTTGCCCCCAACGGATTTTGAGTCCGTCGCGTCTGCCATTCCGCCACTCGGGCGAGTGGTGCGGGAGCCTAATCTTAGCTAGCGCACCGAAGCCTCGCACATGAGCGCACGCGGGGTGTCGCCCATCACAGCCCTGGTGCTCAGCGGACCGAGATCATATACTGGTCGTGCTGCAACGCAGGGCCGCGCCCTTCCCTGAACCCACCTCGAACACCGCGGAGGGCGCGCATGCATCAACTCCAGCAGTGGGCCAGAGTTCGGGCCCGCACGAACTGCCCGCTGCGCCGCGGCGCATGGTACCGCGTTCTGTCCCTCACCGCCGGCGAAGCCGTCCTCGAGGTCAACGGAAAGCCGCTCCCTGTCCCCCGTCCCCTGTTGCAGGTGCTGCCGATTCGGCCCCGCATGTGGTCCGTGGTGCCGCGGCTGCGCGGCGCGGTGACGCCACCGGCGAGCTGGGGGGCGAGATACGGTGTGTGCCCGCGGTGCGCCGCCCGGGCTCCGTTGCATGAGCGTCAGGCGACGATGCGCTGCCCCGGCTGCAGCTTCGCGTTCCTCATTGCCTGGTCCGACTCGCATTGGCGCGTGTTCGAGCTGCTGTCCGGCAGCCCGGCCACCCGCGCGGTCGCGAAGGCTCGCGACGCCGCCCTGAAACTGTTGCACCGTTCCGCGCCACGACGGTCCGAGGTCTGACCTAGCAACGCAAGCGGGCGATCGGCTTGGTGCCAACCGCCCGCTCTGTTCGCCCCGCCCGCCTTCGTTACGGCCTGCGCCGCGGCGGCTTGCCTTCGCGCAGCCGCCCCGGCCCGCGCCGTGGACCCATCATCTCGCCGCGCCGCCGCCGCTGCTCGCGAATCTCCTGAATGCGCCGTCGCAACTGCTCTCGCATCATCTGGTAGCGCGCCTGCTGCACCGGCGTGAGGTAGCCCGCGGCCTCCCGGTTCTCGTTACGCTCGATCTCCGCCAGAGCGGCCCGGTTGCGGTCCCGTGCATCCATCAGCCGCCGCACGCTGTCTGAGTTCGCGGCGACCCCGGGCCGGAGTTGTCCCCGCAGCGCCTCGTTGATGGCGCGCTGCCGCTGCGCGAGATCCACGCGCTGCTGCGTGAACTTCTGTTCCGTTCCCTGGAGCCTCGCGGCTTGGTCGTCCGACAGGTTGAGCTCCTGGCGCACGCGCGCGTTCCAGCGCTGTCGGATCTGCTGCCGCAGCTGCTCCGCCTCCGCGTCGCCGCTCGTGTCGCTCGGGGTCTGCGCCTCGAGCGCGGGCAGCGCGAGCGCGAGCAGCATGACGAACAGGACGTGCTTCATGGATCAGCTCTCCAGTGTGCGCAACAGCGCGCGCAACTCGATGGTGTTCAGGCTCTCGAGTCCCGCGTCGAGCGCGCCGGGGCTCTCGTCGGCGAATGGCTGCTCGAGCGCGCCGACCGTCTCGCGCAGCTGGTCGGACGTGAGGTCGGTCAGGTCCTCCCCCAGCGGTGCGACCAACGCCGAGGGGATGCGCTCCCGCAGGAGAACCCGCGTCACGACGCCCGCCCCCAACACTAAAGCGATCACCGCCGCGATCTTGAGCCACGCGGGCTGCATCCACACCCAGCCGGTCAGCGTGACGCGCGGCCGCTCGCGCAGCCGCGTGACCACGGCCTGCGCCGTGCGCTCGACGTCCAGCCGCTCCGCCGCGCCGGACCCGAGGAGTCGGGCGAGCTCTCGCAACCTGGCGTCTTGCAGCTCTTCGTCCATGTTCACTGCAGGGACTCCTTCAGTCGTTTGACGGCGTGGTGATAGTGGACGCGGGCCGCGCCGGGCGACGTGCCCAGTGCGGCGGCGATCTCTTCGTACTCCAGGCCCTGCTGCGCGCGGAGCAGGAACACCTCCCGCTGCATGTGCGGCAGCCGCTCCAGGCCCTCCCGCAACCGCCCCTCCGCTTCTCCGGCCACCGCCGTCTCATGCGGGTCGCCGTCGCGCGAGCGCAGGTCGTCGTCGAGGGGCACCACCCGCACCTGTTGGAACCGCCGCGCCGCGTCCTTCAGGACGTTGCCCCCGATCGTCAGGAGCCAGGTGCGGAACTGGCACTGGCCTCGGAACCTCCCGACCGCACGGAACGCGCGGATGAACGTCTCCTGCACCAGGTCATCGAGGTCCGCCTCGGGGGCCCCCGCGGCCGCGAGGAAGCGGGCCAGCGCCCGCGCGTGCCGCCGCACCAGCTCGGCCGCCGCCTGCTCGTCCCCGCCCTGCCAGGCGGCGATCAGCACCGCGTCGGCCGCGGCGACGGACTGGGCTTGGGGCATGCGTCGGTACGGTGGACGTTTGGGCGGCGTCAATATTAAGGCGGTAAGGGGCGGTAAGGGGCGGTAAGGGGCGGTAAGAGGCGGTAAGAGGCGGTAAGAGGGGGTAGAGGGGGTAGAGGGGTGACCGCCCTTGAAATCACGAGTACCAGCCAGTAGCTTGCGAATTCGAACGATCGTTCGAATCCTATGCGCCCCTACGACGAGCGGCTCGACCATCTCCTCGCCCGGGCGGCGAAGGTCTTCGCCGAGCGGGGTTATCACTCCACCACCATGCGGGACCTGGCGGCGGCGAGCGGCATGTCGCTCGCCGGGATGTACTACTACGTGAAGGGCAAGGAGGAGCTGCTCTCCCTCATCGAGGAGCGGTGCTTCACGCGCGTTTTGGACGGCGCCCGGCAGGCGATCGCCGCGGTGCCCGGCGACGGCGACCCGCTCGAGCGACTCCAGGCGTTCATCCGCCACCACGTCACCTTCTTCGCCGCCCACATGCCCGAGATGAAGGTGTTGTCGCACGAGGCCAATTCCCTCACGGGCGAGCGGCTGCGCCGGGTCAATGTCATCAAGCGACGTTACGTGGACCTGCTCGAGGGGCTGCTCAAGGACGCGGCGCCCGACGAGAGCGCGGTGGAGCGCAGCGCGGCCGCGTACGCGCTCTTCGGCATGATGAACTGGATCTACAACTGGTACGACCCCGCGGGCGAGATCGACCCCGACCGGCTCGCGGCCCTGATCGCGCGCATCTTCCTCGGCGGCTTCGCCGAGGCGCGTTCCACGGTACACGGAGGCTGACGGGATATGGCGACGCTGACGCAACCCAAGGTCGAGCAGAAGACGCTGGTCCGCTATCGCGTCGAAACCGGGCTCGGGATCCTCGAGTTGGACGATCCGCCCGCGAACACCTACACCTACGAGATGATGCGCCAGCTGGACGAGGCGATCCTGCAGGCGCGCTTCGACGACAACGTCCACGTCATCGTGCTGCGCGGGCACGGCGACAAGTTCTTCTCGGCAGGGGCGAACATCGCGTACCTGAACAGCATCACCCCCCGCTATAAGTACTTCTTCTGCCTGCATGCGAATGAGACCCTCAACCGCCTCGAGCACACGCCTAAGCTCACGATCGCGGCGCTCAACGGTCACACGGTGGGCGGTGGCCTCGAGATCGCGATGGCGTGCGACCTCCGGCTCGCCAAGGAGAGCCAGAACAAGGTCGGCCTTCCCGAGGTGAACCTGGGCGTGCTCCCCGGCACGGGCGGCACGCAGCGGCTGGCTCGCATCGTGGGCAAGCCCCGCGCGATCGAGATGATGGTCAAGGGCGAGACGTTCTCATTCGACCGGGCGAAGGAGATCGGCCTCGTGCACGAAGTCTTCCCCGCCGACCGGTTCTGGGAGCAGGTGGTTCTGTACGCCAAGCAGTTCTGTCCGCCCAACAAGGCCTCCAAGGCGGTGGGCCTGATCAAGCGCGCCGTGCAGTCCGGGGCCGAGGTGCCGTTCGAGAGCGGGCTGACGCTCGAGCGCGAGCTGCAGCAGCAGCTGTTCCAGAGCGACGACGCGAAGGAAGGCATCGCGGCCTACGTCGAGAAGCGGGTCGCGGAGTTCCAGGGCCGGTGAGCCGGTGAGGACGGACCTCTTCATCGGGAACGCGTGGCGCCCCGCCGCGAGCGGCAAGCGCTATGGCGTGATCAATCCGGCCACCGAGGAATGCCTCGCCGAGGTGGCCGAGGGGGACGCGGCGGACATTGACGCCGCGGTGCAGTCCGCCCGCACGTGCTTTGACTCCCCGGACTGGCAGGGGCTGTCCCCCCGCAAGCGCGGCGGCCTGCTGTTCCGGCTGGCCGACCTGCTCGAGCAGCGCGCCAAGGATTTCGCCGAGCTCGAGACGCGCAACAATGGCAAGCCGCTGTTCGAGTCGAGGATCGACGTTGCGATGGCGGTGCAGACCTACCGCTACTACGCCGGATGGGCGGACAAGCTGACGGGGGACACGCTGCCGGTGGACGGGCCGTTTTTCGCCTACACGCTGCGCGAGCCGGTCGGGGTGGTGGGGGCGATCGTGCCGTGGAACTTCCCCCTCAACCTCGCCTCCTGGAAGATCGCGCCGGCCCTGGCCGCGGGGTGCACGGTGGTCTTGAAGCCCGCGCACGAGACCCCGCTCACGGCCCTGCTGCTGGGGGATCTGGCCGTCGAGGCCGGCCTGCCGCCGGGCGCGCTCAACGTCGTGCCCGGCATGGGCGCGGCGGCAGGGGCGGCGCTGGTGCGACATCCCCAGGTGGACAAGATCGCCTTCACCGGCTCGACCGAAGTGGGCCAGTGGATCATGCGGGAGGCGGCGGGGACCGTGAAGCGCGTGACGCTCGAGCTCGGCGGCAAGAGCCCGAACATCATCTTCGCCGACGCGGACCTCGCGGCCGCCGTACGCGGCGCCCAGACCGGGATCTTTTACGGGAAGGGCGAGGTCTGCGCGGCCGGGTCGCGACTCCTGGTCGAGAAAGCCGTCCACGACCAGGTGGTGGAGGAGCTCGCCGAGCGGGCGAAGAAGCTCGCCCCGGGCGACCCGTTCGACAAGAACACGCGCCTGGGCGCGCTCGTGTCCCAGCGCCAGCAGCAGAAAGTCCTCTCCTACATCGCCGCCGGAAAGAAGGAAGGCGCGGCGCTCGTGGCGGGGGGCAACCCGGCCCAGGTGAACGGCAAGGGGTACTTCGTCGAGGCGACCGTGTTCGACGGGGCGCGGGCCGGGATGAAGATCGTGGACGAGGAGATCTTCGGGCCCGTGCTGGCTGTGCTGTCCTTCGAGGACGAAGCGGAGGGGATCCGGCTCGCGAACCGTACCATGTACGGCCTCGCGGCCGGGGTGTGGACCAAGGATGTCCAGAAGGCGCACCGCGTCGCCCGCGCGATCAAGGCGGGCACCGTGTGGGTGAACAGCTACAACTTCTACGACGCCGCGGCCCCGTTCGGCGGCTACAAGTTCTCCGGGTTCGGGCGGGACCTCGGGAAGGAAGCGCTGGAGAGCTACACCGAGGTGAAGACCGTGTGGGTGGGGCTGTGAGGGCGGTAAGAGGCGGGAGGAGGCGGTAAAGGGCGCTATGGTCGATCGCGAGGCGTACATCTGTGCAGCACTCCGTACCCCCGTCGGGAAGCACGGCGGGGCGCTGGCGCAGGTGCGGGCCGACGATCTCGCCGCGATCCCGATCAAGGCGGTGGTCGAGCGCACAGGGATCGATCCCCGCGCGATCGACGACGTGATCCTCGGCTGCACCAACCAGGCGGGCGAGGACAACCGCAACGTCGCCCGCATGGCGCTGCTCCTCGCCGGCCTCCCCGTCGACGTGCCGGGGCAGACCGTGAACCGGCTGTGCGGCTCTGGGCTGCAAGCGGCGGCGAGCGCGGCCCAGGCAATCAAGGCGGGCGAGGGAGAGATATTCATCGCCGGCGGCGTCGAGAACATGACCCGCGCTCCCTACGTGATGCTCAAGCCGGGCGAACCGTGGAGCCGCAGGCCGCCCGACGTGGCGGACACGACGGTCGGCTGGCGGTTTGCGAATCCGCTGCTCAGGGCGGAGTGGACGATCTCGCTCGGCGAGACGGCCGAGGTCGTGGCCGAGCGCTACAAGATCGGCAGGGCCGAGCAGGACGCGTTTGCGGTGGAGAGCCAGCGCCGCGCCGAGCGCGCGCTCTCGGACTGCGTGTTCACCGACGAGCTCGTCCCCGTACCTCTGGCCGACGGCTCGAGCTTCGCGAAGGACGAGTACCCGCGGCCCGGCACGACGCTCGAGTCGGTCGCGAAGCTCAGGCCCGCGTTCAAGCAAGGCGGGACCGTGACGGCGGCGAGCTCGAGCGGGATCAACGACGGCGGGACGGTCGGACGGACGGTCGGCCGGACGGAAGCCCTTGGCGCGGATCGTAGCGACTGCCGTCGCCGGCGTGGATCCCAGCTGCATGGGCCTGGGACCGATTCCCGCGACGCAAAAGGTCCTCAAGCGCGCCGGACTGACGATCGATCAGATCGATCTCGTCGAGCTGAACGAGGCATTCGCCGCGCAGGCGATCGCCTGCATGCGCGAGCTCACGCTCGACCCGGCGAAGGTGAACATCTACGGCGGGGCCATCGCGCTGGGCCATCCCCTCGGCGCCACGGGGGCGCGGATGCTGACGACTCTCGTACACGCCTTACACCGTACGAAGTCCCGGTACGGCTTGTGTACGATGTGCATCGGCGTGGGCCAGGGGATCGCCATGGTCGTGGAGCGGGTCTGATGGCCGCGTACGACGGGGTGCTCGTCGATATCGAGGAGGGGATCGGCACCCTGACGCTGAACCGTCCCGAGAAGCTCAACGCGTTCGACCGCGGGATGTGCCGCGACCTCATCGACGCGCTGCGGATGTTGTCCGGAAGCGACCAGGTCCGCGTGATCCTCCTGACCGGCGCCGGCCGCGGTTTCTGCGCGGGCGCGGACCTCGGGACGCTGGCCGAGGGGGCGGCGGAGCTCGTCGGGGCCGGCCGAGAGGTGCCGGTCCTGATCCGCACGGCCCCGCAGCCGGTGCTCGCCGCGGTAAACGGGCCCGCGGCGGGCGGTGGGGCGAACCTGGCGCTCGCGTGCGACTACCGCATCGCTTCGGATCAGGCGTCGATCGGCCAGGTGTTCCACAAGCTCGGGCTCGTGCCCGACTGGGGCGGCAGCTTCTTCCTCCCCCGGCTCGTGGGCACGGCCAAGGCGCTCGAGCTCGTGTG
>Ga0209056_10006791_pt1 | contig 11804 bp, 15 predicted proteins | sample GraSoiAngelo_114_FD_185876 | JGI IMG/M metagenome (GOLD analysis project Ga0209056, IMG submission 185876) | Grasslands soil microbial communities from the Angelo Coastal Reserve, California, USA - 14_0903_13_40cm (SPAdes) (version 2) | ecosystem: Environmental > Terrestrial > Soil > Grasslands... | reverse complement strand
CCCTTAACATGCCGGAGCACTTCCGCGGTGACGGCCCGCCGGCGCACCCGGTGGGCGGGAGTCCCGCCGAGCCGCCGCTCCTTGCCTTCGAAGGTCACGGCACTCCCACGGCCTCCAGGATCTTCGCGATGACCTGGTCGGCGTTCATATCCTCGGCTTCGGCCTCGAACGTGAGCAGCACGCGATGACGCAGCACGTCGAACGCCATCGCCTTCACGTCTTCCGGCACGACGAACGCCCGGCCACGCAGATAGGCGTGCGCGCGGGCGGCCTGCGCGAGATAGATCGACGCACGCGGCGAGGCGCCAAAGGCGATCAGCGGCTTGAGCTCGGGTAAACCAACCGCCTGCGGCTCACGCGTCGCGCGCACGGCGTCTACGATGTAGTCCACGACCTTCTGATCCATGAACAACTCGGCGATCGCGCTGCGCGCGGCAAGGATGTCATCGGCTTCGGCGATGCGCTGGACTTCGATGGGCCGGCCCGACGCCATGCGGCCCACGATCTCCTTTTCCGCATCTCGGGACGGGTAACCGACGCGCACCTTGAGCATGAAGCGGTCGAGCTGCGCCTCGGGAAGCGGATAGGTGCCTTCGTGCTCGATCGGGTTTTGCGTTGCGAGTACCAGGAACGGCTCGCCGAGATAGAAGGTCTCCCCGCCGATCGTGACCTGCTTCTCTTGCATCGCCTCGAGCAACGCCGACTGCACTTTCGCAGGCGCGCGGTTGATTTCGTCGGCGAGCACGAGGTTGGCAAAGAGCGGACCCTTCTTGGGATAGAACTCTTGCGATCGCTGGTCGAAGACCATCGTGCCGATCACGTCCGCGGGGAGCAAGTCGGGCGTGAATTGGATGCGAGAGAACGTGATCTTCAGACATTCAGCCACGGTGCGCACCGCGAGCGTCTTGGCGAGCCCGGGTACGCCTTCGAGCAGCACATGGCCACCGGTCAGCAGACCAATCAGCAGCCGCTCCACCATGACCTCCTGCCCGACCACGCGCTTCGCGACTTCGCGCGTGATACTCTGCGTCAGCACCGCATCGGACGTTTTTGCCGTGCGTGTGGTCATCGCAGCGACGCCTCCGCGGCGCGCTTTACGGTCGGTTCCTTATCCCGCGCGTAGAGCTCGAGCAAAGCTTTTGCCTCCATTCGATCCAGTCGCGCCAGTCCTTCGATCGCGGCCGCGCGCACAAACGGCGTGCGCCGCGGTCTCCCGCCGGGCTCGGCGTACTTCGCGAGGACTTCCAGCGCCTCCTTGGCGCCGAGCTGGCCGATCGCCTTCAGCAACGCAGCCAATACCCCTTCGTCTTTCTCCTGCTCCAGCCGCCGCACCAGGACCGTCGTCGCCCCCACGTCGCCGGCCGCTGCAATCGCGCGCGCGGCGGCGGTGCGCACCAGCACGGACTCGTCCTTGAGCGCCGGCATCGCCGGCCGCGAGATCTCGCGCCCCCCGAGCTCGGCGAGCCCGAGCAGCGCCGCTTCACGCACACGCTCATCACCGTGGCGTGTCAAAGTAATGAGCGACTCGGCAACCTGTGAGCTTCCGGTCAACCCGAGAAACTCCGCGGCGGCAGCAACCACTTCGGGGACCTTGCTGTCGATCCGGCTTTGCAGCAGCTCGACCGTGCGCTCACCCGCCGCCCGCATTGCCGCACGATACGCTTCGCGCCGCTCCGGGGCCGCGTGCAGATAGGCGTCGACCACCAGCCCCGCGGACACCGCCCCCAAGGCGCCGACCGCATGCACGAGATGGGCGCGCTCGGCCGGCGGCACCCGCGCCTCTCCCAAGCGCGCCACCATACGCTCCACAATAGCCTCGTCCGCAAGCGCCCCCGCCACTACACCGATCGCCTCCTGGATCTCGGGATCTTGGATCTTGCCGAGCGAGCGATCGAGGCCGGCGACGACCTCGGCGACCGCGCCAATATCGCGCAACGCAATCACGTCCGGTGTGAGCTGCCGCAACTGTTCGATGCTCGCACGCTGTTCCACCGGCCCCGCCGCAGCCAGCAATGCCGTGACCGCGCGCCGTGCTTCGACATCGGCCGGCAGAACATTCGGGCGAAACACACTGCTCGAACGCGAGGGAGCGACCGTCTCCGAGGGTGGCGACGGAGCGGGCACAAACACAGGCTCCGATGGAGGCGGAGGCGAAGCGGCGTCGACAGCAGGCGGCGGCGAAGCGGCGACAGGAGGCGGCGGTACGGCGGCCGCCGGTGCCGGCGGAACGTCGCTCAGCGCACGCGACGCGGACAGGCGCTGAGTCGCGCGGCGGCCCAGCAATACCGTGATGCGTCCGAGGACGGCGTCATCGGGCGAGACGTTCCCCACCGCAACGCCGAACAGACCGAGCCAATGCTCAGGGGTCACGCCCGGGTTTACTTGAATCGCACGGACGCCGCGCGCGAATAGCAGTCCGGCGAGCTCGGCGACCTGCGTGTTGCGCGGCAGCAAATGTTGGCCGTGCCAGTGCAGGCCCGTCGCACCGATCTTCCACTCCACCGACCCCAGCCCGGCGAGTGCCGGCAGCGAGGCGGTGATGTGGCGCATCGCTTCCAGCACCGCCGGGTGCGACGGCGGATACAAGCGTGTCAGCCGGAACGTCGTGCCGATCGCGCCGAGCGCGCGGTCGACTGCTCCCGTGTCAATGGCCATCAGCGCTTGATACGCGTCCCCTTGTCTTCGACCGTAAAGACCCACGTCGCGAAGCGGGAGGGCTCGATCGGGTCTTCAGGCTCGATCGCGTTCCACTCCACGCGGTCTCCCGCCTCTGGCGGCACGACGACACTACTGCCGCGGTAGACAGTCTTGCCGTCTGGTGCCACAATCGGCAACCCAACCGAGATAATCTGCTGTCGTAGCGCGTCGTCCGTGGCGAGCAGGCGCCACGCCGCCTCCGCGAGCACCGGCGCCTTGCTGCCGGCAAGGGCGCGAACATTGGCCTGACCACTCCCGCCTAGCAACATCACCGTCCGGTCAGCGAGGTCCATGCAGTCGCTCGATCGCTCCGATCTCCTGCCGGGTGAGCTCGCGCCACTGACCCTCCGGCAGCTTGCCCAGCCGCACGGGGCCATAGGCGACGCGGTGCAACCATTCGACTCTGAGACCGAGCGCTTCCGCAATCCGGCGCACAATCCGCTGCCGACCTTCGGCCAGCGTCAGCTCGATCTCGACCGACTTGCCCTGCGGCCGCACGCGCGACTCGACGATGTGCACGGCGCGGCCGTCGATCACGATGCGTTGCGCGAGCGCGGTCCTGATGGCGCCGGGGTCGGCGCCATGCACGCCCAGCCAGTAGGTGCGAGGCACCTCGTAGCGCGGATGCATGAGCCGGTGGGCGGCCGCACCGTCAGTCGTCAGGAGCAACAGCCCCGAGGTCATCACGTCCAGCCGACCAACGTACGTGAGACCCGGCACCTTGGGGAGAAGCCCGAAGACCGTGCGGCGCCCTTCAGGGTCGGAGCGGCTGACGACGAAGCCGATCGGCTTGTTGAGCGCAAGCCACGTGGTGCGCGTCGCACTGCGTACCGCGCGGCCGTCAACCGTGATTTTCTGCGCGCCCGGATCGACGCTCATCCCGATCGTCGCCGGCGTGCCGTCCACACGCACGCGGCCGGCGCGGATCAAGTCTTCCGCCTTGCGGCGTGACGCGACGCCCGCGCGCGCCAAAGCGCGCTGCAGGCGCATCAGGGTCATTCGGGCTCGTCGACGGGGGCGGGACGCCGGAGGGCCACAGACAACTCTTCGAGCCGCGGCAGATCCTCCAGGTCCTTGAGTCCGAGAATCTCCAAGAATGAGGGCGTGGTGCCGTAGAGCAGCGGGCGGCCCAGACCCTCGCCGCGGGTCACGACCTCGATGAGACCACGCTCGAGCAGTTTGTCGATGACCGCCCCAGAGTCGACGCCGCGGATCTCATCCACCTCCAGCCGCCCCACCGGCTGACGATAGGCAATGATGGCCAGGGTTTCGAGCGCGGCCGGTGACAAACGACGCGGCCGCAGCGCAAACTGTGCCCGGTCGATGGTCTCGGCGTATTCGCGGCGCGTGAGGAACTGCCACCCCCCAGCGATTTCGACAAGTTCGACGCCATGCTCCTCGCCGTACATCGATCGGATCTCGTCGATCGCCGCACGCACGGCGAGTTCTCCCGCCCCCGGGTCGAGCGAAGCGAGGTCCTCGAGCGTGAGGGGGCGGGACGCCGCAAACAGCGCGGCTTCAAGCAGCGTCGCGAGGGGCTGCACGCGTAATCACCATCGGGCCGAATGGTTCAGGTTGTGACAGCGTGAGCGCGCTGCGCTTGGCCAGCTCCAGCAGCGCGATAAAGGTTGACAGCACATCCACGATCGTGGCGGCAGGCCCCACGATATCCGACCACGCCACCTGCTCCCGTTCGGCCAGGAGTGCCGTGATCCGCGCGGTCGCCCCCTCGATGTCCAGCGGGCGCGGCACGACGCGGTGCAACATCGGCTCCGGGATGAGCGCGATGACGCGCTCGGCGGCCGCGAGCAGGTCGTTCAAATCGATCTGGAGCGGCGCCGGTGGGGCGTCTGGAGGCGGTGCCTCATAGCCGCGGCCAAAACGCTCGGCGCGAACGTCCGCGGCATGTCCCAGCCAGTCGACGAGCTCACGGATTTGCTGGTATTCCAGCAGCCGGCGCACCAGCTCCGCCCGCGGATCTTCCCATTCGTCGTCGCCGAGGCGCCGCGGCAACAGCATTTGCGCTTTGATCCGCAGCAGCCGCGCCGCCATCTCGAGGTAGTCGGCCGCCTGGTTGAGCCCCAGATCCTGAATGACTGAGAGGAACTGATCGGCGATCTTGGCGATCGGCAGATCCGTGATATCGACTTCGTCTTCCCGAATGAGATGCAGGAGCAGGTCGAGCGGGCCCGAAAACTTCTCGAGCTCGACGACGAAGCCGCTGTTGCCCGGATCGCGGAGGATGGGAGGACCCGTCATGAAGGCAGCCCGTTCGGCAAGGCGACCGGAATCACCATGGCCAAGGCAACCCGCATCAGCTTCACCGCCGGCCACAGGAAGAACTGAATGACCCCCGGCATCACGAAGCTGACGAGCATGATCGGCAGAAAGCCGAAGCGCTGCAGCTGCCGGTACTGCATGCCAGCGCCGGGCGGTAACAGATGGTAGAAAACGTGACTACCGTCGAGCGGCGGGATCGGAATCAGATTGAAAAACGCGAGCACGAGATTGAGCCACATGCCGTAGTACATCATCCGCTGGAGAATCTCGAGGGTCGGGCCGAGCGCCGGTACCGCTTCGGCAATCGTGCCGACGGTCGCAAACAGCGCCGTGAAGATCAGGAACAACACGAGATTGACGACGATCCCGGCGAGCGAGACGATGACATCCCCTCTGACATACTGCCGGTAGTTGCGCGGGTTCACCGGCACCGGCTTGGCGCCGCCGAACGTGTAGGTGCCATGCGATCCGAACCACAGCACTAATGGCAGGATCACCGTCATGAACGGATCAATGTGTTTGAGGGGATTGAACGTCAGCCGCCCGAGCATGTAGGCGGTGGAGTCACCCTGCCGGTAGGCGGCCTCGGCGTGGGCATATTCGTGGGCGATCATCGAGAAGAGCAACACGGGGGCCCAGACGAAGAACTCGAACGAGATAGCGGTGCTCGGGTAGGTGACGGCCAAAGATATGTATAGTCTTGACCCGACGCAACTTACCGTCTAGTTTCCCCGCCATGCCGAAGATCAAGTCCGCGAAGAAAGCGATGCGCCAGGCGCGCACGCGCACCATCCGCAACCGCGCGCAACGCTCGTCACTGCGCACTGCGCTGAAGCACGTGCGCGTCGCGGCTACCGCCGAGGCGGCCGCCGCAGCGTACGCGCTCGCCGCCCGCGTCCTCGATCGCGCCGCACGCAAGGGACTCATCCACAAAAACAACGCCGCACGGCAGAAGTCCCGCCTCGCGGCGCTCGTGAAAAAGCTCCAGGCAAAAGCGTCGGCGTAGCTACATCGCGGCCAGCTCCCCGCCGCAGTTTTCGCAGTACCACTCCGTCGCCAGATTCATCGTCCCGCATTCGCGGCATTTCAGCGTCTTCTCGACGGGCGCGTCTTCGTCCTCGGGCGCGACCGGTGTCGCGTTTTCGTCGATCTGATACTGCGCGCCACTGGCGCGCCGCGGCGACGGCGCGTTTTTGTCGTCTTCCGTCACCGACTTCAGGAACGCCAGTTCGTCCATCGGTGTCTTGCGCTTCTCGGATTTGGGCGGCGGCGAAGAGGTGAGCGTGAGTTCCGCCTCAACACCCCGTGAGGGGGCCGTCGGTTTGGCTTTCACGAGCGCGTCGAGCTCCTCGAGCCGTGTGATGTCGCGCTCGACATTCAGCAGCTCGTCTCGTACCGCGCCGAGATCCGCGAGCGCATCCTTGTGGACCTGCGCCCACTGCCCTTCGTCGTACTCGCCGACCTCATGCCGCAGCTCCATCTCCGCGAGCCGCTCGGCGGCCGCCTTTTCCTGTTTTTGGAGCTCGAGCAGCGTTTCTTTGCGCTGCGCAATCAGCTGGCGCGCGGCGTCGGCGTGGGCTCTGAGCTCTTCGGTGACCGCCTTGAGTCGCGCCTCGTAGTCAGCCTTCACTCGGGTGCGGACGTGCTCCGGCGCCGAGTCGGGAGTCGCGGTGATGCGCGCGAGCCACGCCTCGTACTGGCGGCGCTCTTCCAACAGCCGCTGAATCGCCGCGGCACTCTTGGACGGTCCCTTAGGCATCCTTCTCCCGCTGCACTTGGGCGCGCAGGGCTTCGAGTCTCTCGACGGACAGCGCAGTCAGGGGTTTCGGCTCTCCGATCCCCCGCGCCGCGGCGATGATGCGTGCGGCATGCTCGAGACTCTCCATGCGAATCCAGGCCTCGTCCAGTGTCTGGCCCATCGTCACGGCGCCATGATTTGCCAGCAGCAGCGCGTGGTGACGTGTGGCTGTGATGTATGGGACGATGCGGTCGCCAAGCTCCGGCGTCCCTGGCATCCCGAAGGGCACGAGCGGCACCGGTCCCACCACGAAGATAAGCTCCGGCAACAAATTGCCCGGAATCTCCTCGCCCGCAACGGCAAACCCTGTAGCTGCAGGCGGATGCGCGTGCACCACGGCGTGGACGTCGGGGCGATGGCGCAGGATGCGCAAGTGTAAGTCCAACTCGCTCGTGGGCTTGCGGATGCCGCGCTTGCGGGGCTGACCGGCGAGATCGACTTCCACCATGTCGGCCGGCTCGAGGAGCGACTTGATGAGTCCGCTGGGCGTGACCAGCACGCGATCCGCGCCCAGACGCACCGACAGATTTCCGTCCCGGCCCGCAATCAGTCCCTGCGCCGCGAGCTGCCGGCAGCACAGCGCCATGCGCCGGGCCACCGCACTCGCGTTCACAGCTCGTGGACGATCGTGCCGGCGACGATGGTGAGGACCGCGCGCCCCGTCAGCGCGCGACCGGTGAACGGAGTGTTGCGGCTCTTGGAATGAAACGCGGCCGGGTCGACGGACCACTTCGCCGTGGTATCGAAGACGGCAACGTCGGCGACCGACCCCGGCGCGAGCGTGCCCCCCCCGCCGGGCAGATGGAAGACACGCGCGGGATCCGTGCTCATGCGGCGAATCAGCTGGGGCAGCGTGAACAGGCCGCTCTCCACCAGCTCCGTATGCGCGACGGCGAACGCGGTTTCGAGGCCGACGACCCCGAAGGGCGCATCGTCGAAGGCCGCCTCCTTTTCGTCGTACGCGTGGGGCGCGTGATCGGAGGCGATGCAGTCGATCACACCCTCCTTGAGCGCGCCACGGAGGGCGGCGACGTCGGCGGCCTCGCGGAGCGGCGGATTCATTTTGGCGTGCGTGTCATACTCCTCGCACGCGTAATCCGTGAGCGTCAAATGATGTGGCGTCACTTCGGCGGTCACACGGATCCCCCGCTCTTTCGCCTCGCGAATGATGGCCACCGAGCCACGGCAGGACATGTGGCAGAGATGCACATGCCCGCCCGTCAGCTCGGCCAGGACCACATCGCGGGCCACCATGATCTCTTCGGAGGCTGCCGGAATCCCCTTGAGACCGAGGCGCGTGGAGACCAGGCCTTCGTGCATCACGCCGCCGGCCGCGAGCGTGGGATCTTCGCAGTGATCGGCGACCGGGACATGGAACGTGCGGGCGTACTCCAAGGCGGTCCGCATGAGATGGCTGGAGACGACCGGCTTGCCGTCGTCGGAGACCGCGACAGCGCCGGCACTCACCATCTCCCCGAACTCCGCCAGTCGCTCGCCTTTCTGGCCGATCGAGACCGCGCCGATCGGATGCACGCGCGCGAGCCCGGCAAGGCCGGACTGCCGCACGATGAACCCGACGGCCGCCTGATTGTCGGTGACGGGGTCGGTGTTGGGCATCGCACAGATCGCGGTGAACCCGCCCGCCGCGGCTGCGCGCGCGCCGCTCGCGACCGTCTCTTCGTCCTCGTTGCCCGGCTCGCGCAGATGGACGTGGAGGTCCACGAGCCCCGGTGCGACGATCCTGCCCTTGACGTTGCGGACAAGGGCACCATCCGGCGCCGTGAGGCCGCGCCCGACCGCCGTGATCTTTCCGTCTTGAATAAGCACATCGGCGGGTTCATCCAGGTCGCGGCTCGGATCGATGACGCGACCGCCCTGCAACACCATGGGCCGGCTCACTCGCTCCCTCGCTTTGCGGCATCCGCGAGCTCCGCCCGGCCGCCGGCGAGCAGGTACAGCACCGCCATGCGCACCGCGACGCCGTTGGTGACTTGATCGAGGATGATGCTGTGAGGGCCGTCAGCGACGCGTGAGTCGATTTCGACCCCGCGATTCATCGGTCCGGGGTGCATGATCGTGATCGGCTTGGGCGAGCGCTCGAGCCGCTCCGGTGTCACGCCGAAGACGCGATAATACTCGCGCAGACTCGGGATGAACCCCGTCTCCATGCGCTCGAGCTGGAGGCGCAGAACGTTGAGCACATCGGCTCCCCACTCGATCGCCTCTTCGACCCGTCCGAACACGCGGACCCCCAGCTCCTCGATCCCCCGCGGCATCAGCGTCCGGGGGCCGCACACGGCGACCTCGGCGCCGAGCTTGGTGAGCCCCCACAGGTTCGAGCGCGCAACGCGGGAGTGCAGCACATCGCCGACCAGGCAGACCTTGAGACCGGCGATCTTGCCGTGCTTGTCGCGGATCGAGAGGAGGTCGAGCAGCGCCTGGGTCGGATGCTCGTGCTTGCCGTCGCCGGCGTTGATGACGTTCGACGCGATGCGATTGCCGAGGAATTCCGCCGCACCCGACGAGGGATGGCGGATCACGACCATGTCGATGCGCATCGCTTCGAGGTTCCGCGCCGTATCGACGAGCGTCTCGCCCTTCGAGACGGAGGAGCCCGTCGCCGCCACGTTCACGGTGTCGGCGGACAGCCGCTTCTCGGCGAATTCGAACGAGATGCGCGTGCGCGTGGAGGCTTCGAAGAACAGGTTGACGATCGTCTTGCCGCGGAGCGCCGGAACCTTCTTGATGGGGCGCTCGGACACTTCTTTGAATGGCTCGGCCGTGTCCAGGATCAACCGGATCTGGTCCGGCGTCATGTGCTCGAGCCCGGTGAGATCTTTGCCGAGAGTCGAACTGGTCATTGTATCAAATCCACCTCATCCCGGCCGTCCAGCTCTTCGACCTGCACGTCCACGCGATCCCCGGTGGCCGTCTTGACCGACTTCCCGACGATATCGGCTTGAATCGGCAACTCACGACCGCCACGGTCCACGAGCACGCACAGTGAGATGCGTTTGGGTCGTCCGAAATCGGCCAGCTCGTCGAGCGCCGCGCGGATGGTGCGACCCGTGAACAGCACATCGTCCACGATGACCACGTGTTTGTCGGTGAGGTCGACCGGGATGTGGGTCTCACCAATCACCGGTTTGGGGCCGACCGTTTCCAGGTCGTCGCGGTAGAGCGTAATGTCGAGCGCCCCGCGCGGAATCTGCCCGCCCTCGTCCTTCTCGATGAGCGTGGCGATGCGTTCGGCGAGCTCGACACCGCGCCGCTGGATGCCGATGAGCACCAGGTCGTCCGTGCCGTGCGCCAGCTCGGTGATTTCCACGGCCATACGCTGCAACGCCCGCGACATCGCGCGGGCGTCAAGGAGCGTGGTGCGTTGTTCCACTTTTGGGGGGCGAGGCATCTCGAAGCTCAAAGCTACTACGGCGGCGTAGGGCGGCAAAGGGGCGGCGAGATTCAGCGGCGGCAAAAGAATCCCTCCTGCAAGGAATAGATGCTGTGCCGCTCGCGTCCCTCACCTATAAAGAGAAATGGCACCGCACAAACGCTTCATTGCTTGGCAAGAATGTCACAAGCTAGTGCTGGCGGTCTACCAGGCAACGAAATCATTCCCGAAACATGAGCTCTATGGGCTTACGTCACAGACGCGTCGATCAGCGTTCTCTGCGCCGGCCAATATCGTCGAGGGCGCCTCCCGCAAAGGCAAGAATGAGTTTCGGCACTTTCTCGATATTGCCTTGGGTTCGCTGGGAGAGCTCGAATATGCCCTGGAGGTCGCTGCAGCTCTCGAATACCTAAGGCCGGAGGTCTACGCCCCACTCCAAGCCCAACAGCAACGAGCCCGTTTTTTCACTTGGAAGCTCAAGAAGTCCATGAGCTAGTTCGCCGCCGTTTCACCTCGCCGCCGCCTCATCACGCCGCCGATTTAATAGACCGGGGTCAAAGGGGGTTTTCCGGCCAACACCGCCTGCACGTTCGCGACGGCGATCCCGACCATCTTGCGGCGGGTCTCTTCCGTCGCGCTGCCGATGTGCGGCAACAACACCGTCCGGGGCGCGGCCAGCAGTCGCGGATGGATGGTGGGCTCATTGGTGTAGACGTCGAGGCCTGCCGCGCCGATATGGCCGAGCTCGAGCGACTTGGCCAGCGCCTCCTCGCGAATCACGTCGCCGCGTGCGGTATTGATCAGAATGGCGCCGCGTTTCATCCGCCCGAGCGTCTCGCCGTTGATCATGCCCTTCGTCTCGGGCGTGGAGGGCACGTGAATGCTCACGATGTCGCTCTCGGCGAGCAGTTGGTTCGTGTCCACGCGCCGGGCCTCCGTCTCACGCTCGAAGTCGGGCTTCGGGGTGCGGGCCGTGTAGACGATCCGCAAGCCGAATGGCGCGGCCCGGCGGCCGACCGCCTGCCCGATCCGCCCGGCACCGAGCAGCCCGAGCGTCCGCCCGCGCAGTTCGAGGCCGAGGAGCTGCTCGGGATGCCAGCCGGTCCACTGGCCGCTGCGGACGAGATCGACGCCTTCGACGAGCCGGCGCGCCGTGGCGAGGATCTCGGCCGCCACGAGGTCGACGTTGTTGTAGCCCACGGCGCAATTCGCGACGATCCGCAGTTTCGGAAGGTTCTTTAATTCGGTGCCGCCAATCCAGCGGCTGAGGAGCGGCACAATCGCCACCCAATCGCCCTTCGGAGTCGGTTCGTTCGTGGCAATCCAGGTGACGTCTAATCCCTCGAGCTGTATCGGCTCAATGAGATTGCGTAGCTCGACCGCCACAAGGATGCGGTGATTCAAGGGCGGCGAAGGGGCGGCGAAAAAAGCGGCGCCGAAGGGGCGGCGAAGGGGCGCCGTGAGTTGATCGCAAGTTGATCAGCCAATCGCTTATTCAGCCGCATGGGACCCCATAAACGGTTCTTGGCTTGGCAGGAATGTCACAAGCTCGTGATCGCGGTCTACAGGGCCACGGAAGCCTTTCCGAAGCACGAACTCTACGGGTTGACATCACAAGCGCGCCGGGCCGCATTCTCG
>Ga0209056_10006790_pt1 | contig 11805 bp, 10 predicted proteins | sample GraSoiAngelo_114_FD_185876 | JGI IMG/M metagenome (GOLD analysis project Ga0209056, IMG submission 185876) | Grasslands soil microbial communities from the Angelo Coastal Reserve, California, USA - 14_0903_13_40cm (SPAdes) (version 2) | ecosystem: Environmental > Terrestrial > Soil > Grasslands... | reverse complement strand
AGGCCGTTTTCGATGCTGCTCAACCCACCGTAACCGCCACGATAAAAATAGATCTCGCAGGCTCCGGCCGCGACGCGCGTGTCCGCAAGATGAGCTTTGAAGGCGACTAGTGGCGCGCGATGAAGTCTCGTTCCGTTACGTTCTACACGCCGCGCCAGCGCTCGAGTACGTCCCGTTGCATCGAGCGTTACGGGCGCGTGATAGCTGGATTCGCGCCCACCTTGCTTCACGACGACCCCCTTAACCGCTGCGTCATCGAATAGTAAATTGGTTACTTGCGCGTCTTCGAGAACATGCGCACCGGTATCGCCGGCACGACGCAGCAGACGTGCATCCATTTCAGCGCGACTGAGCCCAAGCGCGACCCCGTTGGCTCCGAACCACGCGCTCGGCACGCTGACGCTTTTGCCGCGGCGGGAATAAAAAACTGTTTCGGTCAAGCGAGCTGGCCGCGCGGAAAAGATCTGATCGACGACCCCGAGCCTCTCAAAGTGAAGCGCGCATTCCGGCGAGATGAATTCACCGCAAAGCTTCGCGCGCGGAAATTGCTTCTGCTCTGCCAACAACACGCGCGCGCCGCGCGTCGCCAGATGAATCGCCGCGCTGGAGCCCGCCGGTCCGCCACCGGCGATGATTACGTCATAGTTGAATTGTTCGCTCATCTTGCGATATTCCACTATTCCCGGGACTTGACTTATGTCATGCACGAACAAACTCCGCTAGGAGTTCAATGTTCATAGATCGTCAGCCTCGAGAGACATCCCGGAACTCCTTTAGGAGTTCAATGCGACCATGGCTCGAAATCCTTGGCTGCATTGCACTCTTAAAGGAGTGCCGGGGGACCAAATCCTAATTGAACCTGCTATAAACGTTCAACCACTACGTGGTTGTGTCCTCCCAGAGGAAATATGAAATGAACGTTTCGGTAGAAGCCTTATTGTGAGCCTGTGTGACCAGCGCTCAAAATCAAACGTGACGGAAAGTTTTTCTCAACCTTTACGTTGGCAAGTTCCGCCTGGTGCGCTATTGCTCGCAATTCATCCGGCTTGAAGCTCCGCAGAATCGACAACGCGCCGTCTTCACGTATCAGCCGATTGTGCAAAAACAGATGACCGACCGTCGTATAGAGAAAATATGCCATCGCGTTCCGGTGCAGATCGATTACGAAGAGGCCACGCTTCGCCACCCGATTCATTTCGCGCAGAATCCTAACCGCGCCTTCATCATCAAAATGGTGCAGCGTCAGCGACTGAATCACATAATCAAACGCCTCGGGTGAAAAGGGAATCGCGAAGCCGTCTGCCTGCACTGAAGCGATTTCAGGAAACTCGCGAGACTCTTCGATAATCGACTTCGCGGATCGCGCATTCAACTCCAGACCGACCAATGATGCTTTGCGATCCGTTTCCCGCGCCCACTTCGCCGCAACCCGCAACAGCTCGCCCGATCCAGCGCCGACGTCAAGAACTGAAAATGATTTCAATTTCGCACGGGCAATCTCTTTCAGCAGTGAATGACGCAGCGCGCTCGCATCGCCCAGCCATTCATTTACCCACTGCAACTCGACTATGCAGCCTTCGTATTCTTCCGGCGTGTAATCGCCCTTGTCGAGATGTTCGAGTTCGTAACTGCGTTGACGGAACTTTTCCAGCATGATATCCGCCGATTTCGCTGATTACACAGATTAACTGATAAAATTTAAGCGATGTTAATGGGCTTTATCTCTTACGCCAATCGGTGAAATCTGCGTAATCTGCGGACATATCTTCACACTCGTCGGACCACCAGCGCGCTGTTCTTCGATCCAAAGCCGATGCAGTTGCACAAGGCTGTGCGCACCTTCGCATCACGGGCTTCGATGGGAACGTAATCGAGATCGCAATCGGGGTCGGGCTCGTCGAGATTGATCGTTGGCGGAATTACTCCCGTCTGCATGGCGCACAAAGCGGCGGCCAAACCCGCCGCTCCACTTGCGCCCTGCGGATGACCGACCTGTGACTTGGTTGCCGACATGGGAATGCGGTGGGAATCGCAGTTGAGCGCGATCTTCAGCGCATTCGTCTCGATGCGGTCATTGAGAACCGTCGAGGTGCCGTGCAGATTCACGTAATCGATTTCGCTTGGATCAATGCCGGCGTCGTTCATCGCCAGAGTCATTGCGCGCGCTGGTTCGTCGCCGCCCTCCTGTAAGCGCACCCGATGATAAGCGTCGCACGTCGAACCGTAACCGATGATCTCCGCATATATTTTGGCGCCGCGGTGCTTCGCGCGTTCAAATTCTTCGAGCACATAAATCCATGAGCCTTCGCCGAGCACCATGCCCGACCGATTACGAGTAAATGGGCGCGAAGCGCGATGCGGCTCATCATTCCAGTCGGTGGTGAGCACGGTCAGAAGATTGAATCCCGCGAGAATCCCCGGCGCCAGCGGCGCATCAACCCCGCCTGCGATCATTACCTCCTGTCGGCCCAGCGCGACGTGTTCAGCCGCATAATGAATGGCATCAGTTGAACTCGTGCATCCGGTCGAGATCACGTGTGAGAGACCGCGCAATCCAAAAGCCATCGAAAGCTCGCTTGATAGAGTGCCGTGGGTCGCTGCGGGAATGATGTAAACACTGGCCTTGGAATGCGAACCGCCTTGATACCAGATTGCGTAATGATCCTCGACGAATGGCAGCCCGCCCCCACCTGTTCCCAGCACCACGCCGATTTGCTGCCGTTCCTCCAGAGACAGATCGGTAGGAGCGATACCTGCATCCTGAAACGCTTCACGCGCCGCCGCGAGAGCCAGCGGAACTGTGCGCGGCACATGTTTGCGATCTTTCGGACCAAGTTGTGACTGCCAATCGAAATCGCGCACGTAGGCAGCGATCTTCACCGGCGAATTCGAAACGTCGAACGACTCGATCCGTCGCACGCCGCTTTCGCCGCGTTGCAATGCCGACCAAAACGCTTCCCTTCCAATCCCGATCGGCGTGACACAACCCATGCCAGTGATGACAACACGCCGTAGATGTTTGAACTGCGCTAGCATTCCTGACTCGATCCGGGGAGGGCAAAGGATATCATCGCCACAGGTGAGAGAGCTAACTGCGGGCGTAAATGAGAACGCCGAAAAGTGGTCGGCTGGTTGCGGCTCCTATGTGAACCGGTCGCTACCGCTCGCGGTTCTGTAACACGACCGTGCGGGGTATGCCTTGGAGATCCTCGCGGATTTCAACTAGTTTCCAAGCATTTCGATCGATCAATTTCTTCACGGCTTCACTCTGCCCGAATCCGATCTCTAGAACCAGATAGCCGTCTCGTTGCAGAAATAGGGGCGCATCACGCAGCAGCCGCCGAATAACTGCCAGTCCGTCCGGACCTGCAAAAAGCGCCGCGCGCGGTTCGTAAAGTACTTCGCGCTGCATCGCGTCGATTTCGTTATCTGAGACGTATGGTGGGTTGGACGCAATCAAGCTGAATTGACCGACCGGCTGCAGCGCCGAGAAACAATCTGACTCCAGCAACGTCAGCCGATCGGCGACGCCGTGACGTTCGGCATTCTGTCGTGCAACTCGCAGAGCTGCCGGAGAGGTGTCGGCTGCGACGGCGTGCGCGTTCGGCAATTCGTTAAGCAATGAAATCACGATGCAGCCCGAGCCGGTGCCGATGTCAGCGACGAATGGCTGCGCCTCGTCTCGCAATAGTTCCCAGGCTGTCTCAACGATGATTTCGGTTTCCGGTCGCGGAATCAGCACGTCAGGCGTAACTTCAAACTCGAGGGTGAAAAACCCCTGACGTCCGGTGATGTACTGCAAAGGCTCGCCCTGCGCTCGCCGTCCAACGAATCTTCGAAACAGCCCCATCTGTTCATCGGTCAGCGCATCCTCTGCGTGCGCGATGATGAATGTGCGGTCGCGACTCAGCACATGGGCCAGCAGCGAACCGGCTTCCATGCGCGCTTGGTCAACGCCGGCGACCCCCAGGAGTTGGGCCCCTAAAGAGATTGCATTGGTAATCGAGATCGTCATCGGGTTCTTGCTAGTGCGCTCATCTTATATTACGCTTTATATCGAATCGGAAAAACTGCGGCGCGAATTGGATAATTTCCGCATGTATACAGATCAAGTTAACAACTTGTGACTACATGTTCGGAAGACAATCGCCATTGAAACTTTACTTCGGGTAGCACGAAGCGAGTCTCGTTTCTTCCCGTACGGACGGCGGAACCTCAGAGCTAAACGGTTCGGAGGTTTCGCAGTTCGGAAAGGCAGACGTTCGACAATTTTTGAGGAAGGAGAGCATTACTCCTAAAAAATGGGCGCTCTGGCAAAAAGCCTTCTGCTCTTTGTGCTGAATTGGCTCGATGCGCAACTCACGCTTCTCTGGGTTCATTCAAATATCGCGACCGAAGGAAATGGCTTGATGGGACAGTTGCTAAAAGTTGGCGATGCCCCGTTCATGTTGGTGAAATTATTGGTCGGCGCTTTTGCCGCTTATACACTTTATCGTTGCTCGCATATGCCGCTCGCACGCCGCGGCATGCGCCTGGTGCTCACGATTTATGCTGCCCTGATGCTGGTGCATGCAGCCACGGGGATGTCCGCGCTCGGCTGGTCGCAGCCATTAGCCGCTGTTAACTACATGACCAATCTGCCCTCCGCCTTGCTTACCCTGTTCTCCTGAGAATCTGTCCAACCCAGTTTTTCTGCACCCTCCCCGACAGTCGGGTTTCTACCTATTAGATCTTCCCAGTTTCCGGGAACCTGTGTCACAGTTCGCGCGTTTTGCAATTGCCGGCTGCGCAACCGTAAACTAAGGCTGGTGCATCTTAAGCAACGCGATTCGAGGAAGTTAAGTATCTAAAGGAGAACGAAAGCTTTATGTACAAAATTACCGGACGCCAAATTCTGGTTATCGCCCTGGCTTCTGCGTTATTTGCCGTGGGCAGCGTCATGGCAGTTCAGCAACTGTGGGAACGCCTGCAACCTCTGAGTTCGGCGTTCTCGACTTCTACTCCGTCGAACATCACCGAGCCGTCGATGGGCACGGACGAGCAGAACAACATCGAGGTTTATAAATCGATTTCGCCCGGTGTCGTTAATATTAGTGCCACGGCAATGGTGCGGGGATTCTTCGGGTTGATGGTTGAGCCTCAGGAAGGCACCTGCTCGGGTTCGATCATCGATGAGCAAGGCGACATTGTCACTAATGCTCATTGCCTCGAGAACGTGCAGAAACTGAGTGTGAGTCTCGGCGGCGAGAAGAAATATGCTGCCCGAGTAGTTGGGGTCGATGCTGATACTGATTTGGCAGTTATTCGTCTGTCGGAAGCGCCCAAGGAAGCGCTTACGATTGTTCCGATGGGCGACTCGGACAGACTTAATGTAGGCCAGAAGGTGCTGGCGATCGGCAATCCATTTGGACTCGATCGCACTTTGACGACGGGAGTGATCAGCGGCCTGGAACGACCAATTCGGGCGCAAAATAATCGCCAGATCGAAGGCGCCATTCAAACCGACGCCTCAATCAATCCTGGAAATTCCGGCGGTCCGCTGCTGGATTCTCACGGTCGCATGATCGGCATAAACTCGCAAATCCTTTCACCATCCGGCGCGTCTGCTGGAGTCGGATTCGCGATTCCGGTGAGCATTGCTAAACGCATCATTCCTCAACTGATTCGCAGTGGCGAAGTGCGCCGGCCCAAGCTTGGCATTATCCCGCGCGATGTCGCGCCGCTGGCAAATCAGGTTCGCATGCCCGTCTCCGATGGCGTGCTGATTCTGCAAGTGCAGCCTGGTGGCGGCGCCGCTAATGCCGGTTTGCGCGGCACCGTACAAACGGAAGAGGGCGATATTGAATTTGGTGACATCATCGTGGGCATCGAGGGCGAGAAGGTCAAGAATAATGACGACCTCTTCAAAGTTCTCGACAAACATCAAGTCGGCGACACGGTGAACGTCGAAGTCGTACGGAACGGACGGCACATGACCGTGCCGGTGCGATTGACCGAAGCTACAGATCGCCGCCGCAGCGTTCGGGAATAGTTCTTAATGCAGTTGGAAGCAAAGAGCGCGCGCTGAGAAATCGGCGCGCGCTTTGTTTGATGATCTCTCCCTTGTGGAGCAGGTTCTGATAACAACCACGTAGTGGTTGAATGTTTATAGCAGGATCAATGAGACTTGGTCTCGCACTCCTTTAGGAGTGCAATGCGACGAAGCATCTTTGAGCCACGACCCTCATTGAACTCCTAAAGGAGTTCTGAGAACCTCGGGACGTTAGAATCTATAGACATTTAACTCCTAGCGGAGTTTCCTAGCTATTACTGGTGCAAAGCCCAGGCCCTCTTCCAGGGAGAGGGAGTTAACTTATTCTCTCTCATTTTTCCTCGACACTTTGACTATTTGGTGGTAACACGAGTCCCCAGACTTTCTTCATTACGGAACGACTTACATGAACAGAACGGAAGCCGAATCGCTACTACGCCAAATGCTCGGCGCGGACAAGTCGTTTCGCGATGGTCAATGGGAAGCCATCGAAGCGGCTGCCATGCGCAAGCAACGTGTCTTAGTCGTGCAGCGCACTGGTTGGGGCAAGAGCATCGTTTATTTTATCGCTACGAAGATCCTCCGGGACGGCGGCTCGGGCCCGGCCTTGCTGATCAGTCCGCTGCTGGCGTTAATGCGAAACCAAATCGAGGCCGCGCGAAACATCGGCTTGCGCCCCGTCACGATTCACAGTGAAAACCGCGACGAATGGGAAGCAGCACAGTCCGTGCTTACGCGAAACGAGTGCGACATCATGCTCATTTCGCCTGAGCGCTTAGCGAATCCGGAATTCATTCGCCACGTGCTGCAGCGTTTTCAGAAAAGCATTGGCTTATTCATCGTCGATGAGGCCCATTGCATATCAGATTGGGGACACGACTTCAGACCCGACTACCGGCGAATCGTCCGAGTGCTCGAGCGGCTGCCACCGAGCGTGCCGGTCGTATGCACTACTGCGACTGCCAATAATCGTGTGGTGCAGGATGTCGTCGCGCAGATACGCAACCTGCAAGTGCAACGCGGGCCGCTAATACGCGCTTCATTGAAGCTTTTCAGCATCAAGCTAAGCGACCAGAGCGAACGATTGGCTTGGTTGGCCCACTTTGTTCCCAAACTTCCCGGCTCGGGCATCATCTACTGCCTGACGATTTCAGACACGCGCCGCGTAGCCGCCTGGCTCCAGCAAAATGGTATCGTGGCGCGTGAATATCATTCAGATGTCGAGAGTGAAGATAAAGAGGAATCAGAGCGAATGTTGTTGGCTAACGAGTGCAAGGCGCTCGTGGCAACGGTCGCATTGGGAATGGGCTTTGACAAACCTGACCTCGGTTTTGTCATTCACTTTCAAAGGCCCGGATCAGTCATTGCGTACTATCAGCAAGTGGGCCGCGCCGGTCGCGCGGTGGACGAGGCGTACGGCATTCTTCTGAACGGTCACGAGGATGACGAGATTCAGGACTATTTCATCCGCTCGGCCTTTCCGCCCGCAGAAACGATGCTGCAAGTGTTGCGAGAACTTGAGCGCGGCGCCGGCGCGAGCATCAATGAAATTATGGGGCGATTGAATTATCGAAGAGGAGTAATTGAGAAAGCGCTGAAGCTCTTAGAGGTCGATGGCGCAGTCACGAAGGACAAGACCATTTATGTGCGCACGCCGAACGCGTGGACGCCGGACTTGTTGCACTCAGAGCAAGTGACAGCGAATCGGCGGGCAGAGCTGGAACAAATTAAACGTTACGTCGATCATTCCGGTTGTCTGATGGAGTTTCTGGCGCGCTCTCTTGACGATCTTGAGCCTGCTCGCTGCGGCAAATGTATGAACTGCACCGGCCGCACGAAGCGGCAATCGGCGCCTGCTGACCTGGTTCGCGGCGCTATAGAGTTTTTGCGCGGAGATACTGTAATCATCGAGCCGCGCAAACAATGGCCAGGCGCCACGCTGATGCAGATACAGAAGGCAATGCCCGAAGCCATAGCACTGTCAAGAGAGGGAAAAGCCAAGACAACTATTCCCGATCATCTGCGACCGGAAGAAGGTCGAGCGTTGTGCATCTACGGCGATGCTGGCTGGGGTCGTGTAGTGGCGGAAGGCAAGTACGAGGCGCGGCACTTCAGCGATCAGTTAGTCGAGGCAGCGGCAAAGATGATTCGCGATCGCTGGCAGCCACAACCTGCGCCGGAATGGATCACTTGTGTTCCATCAAAACGAAATCCATTGCTGGTCGGAGATTTTGCACACCGGTTGGCGCGGCGACTCAACTTTTCGTTTCGGCCCGCAGTCGAAAAGATCCGCGAAACTGAACCGCAGAAACGGATGGAAAACAGCGCGCAGCAGGCACGCAATCTGCTTGAAGCATTTTCCATCGAGCGTGATATTCTGACGGCGCCTGTCATTCTGGTTGATGACGTGATCGATTCAGGTTGGACGTTGACAATGGTGGGCGCATTGCTGCGCATCAAGGGCAGCGGGCCAGTGTTTCCTTTCGCGTTGGCAAAGGCGACACCGGGTGACTCATGAATGACGCACGCGAACTATTGAACGAAGACGGCATGACGATGGTCATGTTGTGTTCGCAACTCGGATGGGGCGAAGAGCACAACGACGCGCCGCTTACTTTGAAAGAGTGGAACGCGCTGGCGCAAAAGATCGGCGCCTCGGATCTAAAGCGTCCGTCCGCATTGCTGGGCGTAGCAGCTCAAGAGCTGGCAAAAGAACTGGGCCTTGTACTTTCCGAGGCGGAGCGGATTGTTCGATTGCTCGCGCGGGGAGGAACTATCGCGCTTGAGTTGGAGAACCTGGCCAACATTGGCATCTGGTGTGTGACGCGCGCGGACGACGCTTATCCGGCGCGCATTCGAAAGACCCTCAAGCATCAGGCGCCGCCGGTATTGTTTGGCGCTGGAGAACTGACGATTTTTCATCAGTCAATGATCGCAGTGGTGGGCTCTCGCAATCTCGAAGAATCAGGCGCAGCCTTTGCGCGGCACTTGGGAGCGATATGCGCGCGAGCTTCAGTCACAGTTGTTTCCGGAGGCGCGCGCGGCACTGATCGCGTTTCGATGCAGGCTGGGTTGGATTCCGGCGGTCATGCTGCCGGTGTCCTGGCCGACAGTCTTTCGAAGTCAATCCGACAACCTGATGTTCGTGAGCTGGTAGCAGATGGCCGGCTAGTCTTGCTGACGCCCTACCGTCCCGACAATGGTTTTTCTGTGGGCGCGGCAATGGGCCGAAACAAAATCATCTATGGCGCAGCGGATTATGCAGTCATCGTTTCGAGCGATTATCAAAAAGGCGGAACGTGGGCGGGAGCCGTTGAAGCGCTGAAGGCGGATTGGTGTCCCGTCTTTGTTCGATCGGATGCCAGCGTTGCGCCTGGGAATAAGGAACTTGTCAACAAGGGCGCGTTGCCGATCTCAGACGTTGAGCTTGGCGGCATGGAAGATGTTGTTGAATGGATGAAGGCGCGAGCGGGCTCGCGAATGAAACAACCAGACTTGCTTCCAGCGTGAGAAGTGTGTGGAGTGCGCCGGCAGAGCGGAGCGGCGACGGCGCACTCCACAAGGTCAGCCTGGGGGCCAGGTCATCTCGCGGCCGCCGAGCACGTGAACGTGAAGATGAAACACTGATTGTCCCGCACCGCGTCCCGTGTTGATTACGGCGCGATAACCGCCGCTATCACTCAGTCCATGCTCATTCGCGACGCGCGCGGAGATTCGTAGCAGGTGACCAAGCAGAGTCTCGTCTTTCTGCGAAGCATCATCGAGAGATTCAATGTGTTCGCGCGGAATGACCAGCACGTGCGTCGGGGCTTGCGGATTAATATCGCGAATGACGACGCAGCGGTTGTCCTGATAAACCACGTCGGCCGCAGCGTTGCCGTTGATGATTTTGCAGAAAAGGCAATCTTGTTCGCTCATGTTTTCGATGTCAGACTAGCCGATAATCTCGCTAACTTTCAATGAAAGAGCGGGAACAGTCGGTGAAACCAGGACTTCTCCGCGCTTGAACTTCAAACATTTCCGGTAGCGGCCATCTGTCACGTCGTAATAGACCTCGATCATCTTCTTGGGTAAATTTACCAGCCACGCTTCAGGAATTCCGGCGCGCGCATACAACGGCATCTTCACATTGCGATCGGACAGGATCGTAGAGTCAGACACTTCGATAATCAGTAAAACATCTTCGCCTGTTGGGAGATGCTCCGCGTAGAAGTCGTCACGAGGCTTGAGCAGCGCTACATCCGGCACAGGTTCCGAGAAATCGCTGAGCCTGACGGGATTCTGCACCCAAATCACGGCTCGTTGCGCAAAGGTGTTTTGGAATAGACGGTTTCCTCGAGTTACACATGCTGCGTGAGGGCTGCCAATCGGGCTCATTTTGACGATCTCTCCTTCGATCAACTCGACACGGTCGTCCGGCTTTAACACTCCTACTTCCGCCAGGCGGTAATACTGCTCAACGTTGAAATGCCACTTTTCGAGTTGCGCTGACATTGAATCTCCGCTTGATCCTGTTAGGTTAACTGGGCCCGATGTTATCACACCCGGTGGTGTCTTACTCACGTCACGCGACCACCGCATCCAGGCCGACGGGCGCGAGCGGCGCCGTGACTGATTCGCGCACGCGGTCGATGTCGGCGCCGACTTCTTTCAGTTTGGCTTCAATCTTTTCGTATCCGCGATCGATGTGATATACGCGGTCGATTTGAGTTTCGCCTTTGGCAATCAACCCGGCCAGGACCAGCGATGCCGAAGCGCGCAAATCGGAAGCCTGCACGCGTGCGCCAATTAATTTGTCTGGTCCGTCAACAATCGCCTGGTCGCGGCTAATCTGAATTCGGGCGCCCATGCGCTGAAGTTCTGAGGCGTGCATGAAACGATTCTCGAAAATAGTTTCCGTGATTATCGAACGTCCCTGCGCTTGAGTCATCAGCGTCATAAATTGCGCTTGCATGTCCGTGGGAAAACCGGGATAGGGCTCGGTGCCCAGATCAGAGGCTTTCAATCCACGCTCAGAACAGCGCACGTATAGAGTGCTTTGGTTGACTTCCTCAATCTCGACGCCCACTTCGCGTAACTTGCTGATTACTGCCGACAGATGTTCGGGCCGGCAGTCTTTGATTTCCAACTCGCCGTTAGTAATGGCCCCGGCCGCGATGAAAGTCCCAGTCTCGATGCGATCGGGAATAATGGAATGTTCCGCGCTGCCAAGCGCGGCGACGCCTTCGACTTGAATTGTGGCGGTGCCGGCGCCACGAACGCGCGCACCCATCTTGTTCAAGAGTTCAGCGAGGTCGGCGATTTCGGGTTCGCGCGCGGCATTGTGAATCGTCGTTTTGCCGCGCGCAAGGGTCGCCGCCATCATCAAGTTCTCCGTGCCAGTCACCGAGACTTTGTCGAAATGGATTTCCGCGCCAATCAATCCATCTCTCGGAACGCGCGCCACGACATCGCCCGCTTCAAGAAAAACTTCCGCGCCGAGTTTGGCCAAACTCGCGAGATGCAGGTCGATTGGCCTGGCTCCGATAGCACAACCTCCCGGTAGCGAAACCCGCGCTTTGCCAAATCGAGCCAGCAAAGGACCGAGCGCCAACACCGACGCGCGCATTGTCTTCACTAGTTCGTAGGGAGCAGCCATCAACTCCACCTGCGCCGCGGAAATCTTGTGCGTCCGCAACTCGGGCGTCAGCACCGTTGCGCCGATGTCTTCCAACAATCGCCGCATCGTGATGATGTCACGCACGTAAGGCATGTTATGGAGAGTGATGGTCTCG
>Ga0209056_10006789_pt1 | contig 11805 bp, 6 predicted proteins | sample GraSoiAngelo_114_FD_185876 | JGI IMG/M metagenome (GOLD analysis project Ga0209056, IMG submission 185876) | Grasslands soil microbial communities from the Angelo Coastal Reserve, California, USA - 14_0903_13_40cm (SPAdes) (version 2) | ecosystem: Environmental > Terrestrial > Soil > Grasslands ... | reverse complement strand
GTGCTCTGGGGCGCGGAGGCATGGAGGGCACTGGCCTGGGAAGCGACCCGGCAAGCGAGCCTGACGATGCGCTTCGTCGTGGAGCGAGCGCCCGACGCGTTCATGCTGTACGAGCCGATCGTGCGCTTCGCGAGCGTCACCTGGCCGGGCGTACTCGCCTTGCAGACCCTGGCCGGCCTCGCGCTGGCGTGGCACCTGCACGTGCGGATCACGACGTCGGCGCTCGGCTCGCCGGTCGGTCGCTTCCGGGATTTCTGCATCGGCGACGCCTGGGTATGGGGCATCGTGGCCTGGCTCGGTGTCCTGATCCTGCCGGTATCGAGCGCGCTGCATGTGGCGGGCACGAACGTCGGCATCGTCGCCGGCGCGCTGTACGTGCTGCGCGGGGCGGCGATCGTGATCACGTTCGCCGATGCGTTCGGCATCTCGGCGACGGCATTGGCCATTGTCGCGGCGACGGCAGCTGCCCTTGCTGTTCCACTCCTGTTTGTTCTCCCCGGCCTCTGCACGCTGGGGATCACCGATACGTGGTACCACTACCGGCGGCGACTCGCGGCAGCCCGCGGGGGGGGGGGCCAGCGCGGGCAGCGCGGCTCCCAGTCCAATCAAACCTGAAGGATTCATGCGATGGAAATCATTTTGCGGGAAGACGTCCAGCATCTTGGCAAGGTCGGCGAGGTCGTGAAGGTGAAGGACGGGTACGCCCGCAATTACCTGCTTCCCAAAGGGCTCGCCTACCCGGCGACCGAGGCCAACAAGAAGAAGATCGCGTACGAAGGCGAGCGCATCGCGAAGCAGCGCGCCTCCGAGAAATCGACCGCCGAAACCGAAGCGACTCGCCTCGCCGGCGTGCAGCTCAGCTTCGCCGTGAAAGTCGGCGAGGAAGACAAGCTCTACGGTTCGGTCACGGCCAGCGACATCCAGCGGAAGCTCGAAGAGCTCGGCATTCGCGTCGACAAGCGCAAGATCGATCTGCACGAGCCGATCCGTGAGCTCGGGGAATTCAGCGTCGGGATCAAGATCCATCCCGAGGTGCGGCCTGAGGTTCGGATCACGGTGGTGAAGGAGTAACCCGCGTCGCGTGGCGTGAAGCTTGCGACTGGTGTACTAATGAAAGGGAGGATGGAAACCGCTCCGGTGCTCTCACAGGTTGTTGACGCGTTGGTCGATCGCAAAGCGATCGATCCGGTGGTATTAGACCTGCGTGGCTTGTGCGCTGCCACGGACTACTTCGTGATCGTTTCTGGAACGTCGGACGCCCACGTGCGGGGCATGGCCGAGCATCTCGTGACGGCGCTCGCGCCGGCCGGTTTCGAGCCGCATCATGTTGAAGGATTGGCCCAGGGACGCTGGGTGTTGCTCGACTACGTGGATTTCGTCGTCCACGTGTTTCATCCAGAGCTCCGCGATTTTTACCAGCTCGAGCGACTGTGGGGCGATGCGCCGGTGGTTGCCGCGGGCGATGCGGGCGGCACTGGTGCGAAAGGATAGCAGTATGCGAGGACGCACCATAACTCAGTTCGCGGTGTTGGCGGCGTTCCTGCTTGCTGCACCTCCCCTGGCTGCCCAATACTTCGGCCAGAACAAGGTGCAGTACCGCAACTTCAACTTCCAATCGATTCAGACCGAGCACTTCGACGTCTACTACTATCCCGACGAGCGCGTCGGCGCCCTCGACGCCGCGCGCATGGCCGAGCGTGCCTACGCCCGGCTGTCGCGGATCCTGCATCACCAGTTCCAGAGCCGGAAGCCGATCATTCTCTACGCGTCGCAGTCCGACTTCCAGCAGACGAACGTCGTCGACGCCACGGGTGAGGGGTTGGGCGGCGTCACGGAGTTCTTCAAGCATCGCGCCGTGTTACCGTTCACCGGCTCCTACGCCGAGTTCGAGCACGTCCTCCAGCACGAGATGGTGCACCAGTTCCAGTACGACGTGTACAGCCGCGGCCGCCCCGGTGCCGGCGTGCAGACATTGATGAGCGTGAATCCGCCGCTCTGGTTCATGGAAGGCATGGCGGAATACCTGTCGCGCGGCCCGATCGATCCGGAAACGGCGATGTGGCTGCGTGACGCCGCGCTGGAAGGACACCTTCCCTCGATCGAAGACATGACGACCGATCCCGGAATCTTCCCGTACCGGTATGGCCACGCGCTGTGGGCCTACATCGGCGAGAAGTGGGGCGACGAGGTGATCGGTGAGATCCTGCAGAGCTCCGCCAACACCGGGCTCGAGGCCGCCTTCAAGCGCGCGTTGGGTCGTTCGCTCGAGGATCTCTCGAACGACTGGCGCGACGCCATCCAGACGACGTTCCTGCCGCAGCTCGGCGATCATTACCGGGCGCGCCGGATCGCCCAACCGCTGTTGACCCAGCGCCGCTCGAGGGGCCGCATCTTCCTCGCGCCGGCGCTGACGCCGGACGGCAAGAGCATCGCGTTCTTCGGCGATCAGGGTGGGTTCTTCATCGACCTGTGGCTCGCCGATGCGGAAACAGGACGCGTGTCGCGGCGGCTCGTCCGGTCGACCATGAACAACAACTACGAGAGCCTGCGGTTCATCAACTCCGCCGGCTCGTTCTCCCCCGACGGCCGCTACTTCGCCATCGCCGCAAAGCGGAAAGACCGCGACGACCTGGTGATCCTCGACGTCAAGCGCGGCGGCGAAGACCGCCGGATCGAGGTCGGCCTGAGCGGTCTACAGACGCCGCGGTGGTCGCCCGACGGCAAACAGCTCGTGTTTACGGGATTCAACGGCGGTTTCACCGATCTGTACATCATCAACCGCGACGGCACCGGGCTGCGCCGCCTCACGAACGACAAGTACGCGGATCTCCATCCTTCGTGGTCACCCGATGGGAAGACGATCGCGTTCGTCACCGACCGTGGCGGCGAAACCGACTTCGAAACACTGCGCTTCGGAAATCTCCGCATCGCGCTCTACCATCTCGACGCCGGCACGATCGAGATGCTGGGCAAGATGCGGATCGGGAAGAACATCGACCCCGTGTGGTCGCCGGATGGACGATCGCTGGCCTTCGTCTCCGATCGGACCGGCATCGCGAACGTGTTCCTCTACGACTTCGCAGACGGGCAGATCTACCAGCTCACCAACATGTTCACCGGTGTGCAGGGCATCACGCCGCTCTCGCCGGTACTGTCATGGGCGCCGCAGGCTGATCGTCTGGCCTTCGTCTATTACGAGGACGGGCAATACAGCGTGTACTCGGTCGAGAATCCGCGCTCGCTGCGGCGCGGACCGTATCACGGACCTGCCGCACCGCCGGTCACGCTCCTGCTTGCGGAGCAACGCGATACGATTGTCACGGCTGCGCCGATTCCCGCTCCTCCGGTCGAGCCCGCGGGTCTCGGTGGAACGTCGGCCGGTACCTCCGGCAACACGAGTGGTCCCGCCGCGCGCGCAGCGCAAGGGACATCCATCTACCGTTCGTCAGGCGGCTTCCGGCCATCCGCGCTCCCGCAGCCAGCCGAATCCTCGGCCGCGCCGCCGCCGGTGACGGTGCGTGCGCTGCTCGACTCCGCGACGCTCGCGCTGCCCGATACCAATGAATTCTCGTTCAAGCCGTACAAGGTGCGGTTTAGTACCGATTACATCGTGCGTCCCACAGTCGGCTACTCGCGGGACAACTTTGGTCGGGGCATCTTCGGCGGCACGGCGATCGCAATGTCCGATATTCTCGGCAATCACTCCGTGGTGATCGCGGGATCGATCAACGGCCGCATTAGCGAAGCGCAGTTCCTGGGTCTCTACGTCAATCAGACGCACCGCTTGAATTGGGCGTCGGGATTCTCGCAGGATCCGCTGTATTTTTACGGCGGCAGCGATTGGACGACTGTCCCCAATAGCCAGGGCACCGCGGACAGCCTCCGCGTATACACGTCGCGGATTCGTCGCTTTGTCATTCGCGACGGGTTCATGGAATCGTCGTATCCCTTCAGCCGCTTCAACCGGATTGAAGTTGGCCTGCATGCGGTCAACATCAGCGAAGCGACGCTCGCGTTGCAGACTCGGTTCAAGGCAGACAGCGCCCACACCTTCTTCGACGAGGGACTCGTCAGCAGCGGCGGCCCGTCGGCGACGTTCGTCCAGCCCTCGATCGCACACGTGCACGACAACACGCTGTTCGGCTATGTGGGGCCATTTGCTGGCTCGCGGTCGCGCTTGTCGATCGCGCCGGCGATCGGCACCTGGCAGTTCACCGCCGGTCTCGTCGATTATCGGCGTTACCTCTTCTTCCGGCCGTTCACGCTCGCGTTCCGGGGAATGTTGTTCGGCCGCTTCGGCCGCGACGCCGATCGCTTCCCGGTTTTCGTCGGCAGCACGGAGCTGCTGCGCGGATACACCGCCGGCTCGTTCCGCAATAACGAGTGCGTCGCCAACCCCGGCACATCGTCGCAGACGGGTTGCGCCGAGCTCGATCAGCTCATCGGCTCGAAAATCGCAGTCGCCAACGCCGAGCTGCGCTTCCCGCTCACTCGCAGCCTGGTTTTGGGATTCCTGCCGGTCGGATTTCCCCCCATCGAGGGAGCGATCTTCTTTGACGCGGGGATGGCGTGGGATGACGCCAGCACCGTGAAGTGGCGTCGCAGCGCTACGGACAGTCCGGTATTGGTCCGCGTCCCGTTGCGTAGCTGGGGCGGATCGATTCGCGCCAACGTCTTCGGACTGATGATCGCGCGGTTCGATTACACGAAGCCGTTGGACCGGCCGCTCAAGCACTCCTATTGGACCGTTAGTTTAGGGCCGACGTTCTAACTCCGCTTCACTAAAACAGTTGCAATGGCCTCGCCGGTTGTCTATTTTGTCCGGCGAGGCCATTTGCCTATCTCCCGCTTCCTCCTCTTTGCCAGCGTGGCGCTTGGCGCTTGTCGATCCCCGGCGCCGGCTCTGACGTCAACGCAACAACAATCGCCACAACGTGTTAGCCAAGCTCAGATCATCGCCCGCATTCCCGGCGTGGCGATCCGGCTGCCCGCAAAGGGAGGGACGCCGCAGCTCTATCGCCTCCCGCGGCTGACCCCGGTCGATGGCGTGCTCCGCGGCCGGCTGCCGCCGGTGGAGCGCGTCGTTGGGCTCGACCCCGAATCCGAATTCCTGTTTGTCACAACCGCAAAGCACCAGCTGCTCGGGTTGGATCTGGGCAGCGGTCGCGTCGACACGGTGGCAACGAGCGTCGCGCACGCAGCCCCCGGCCCCGATGGTACGCTCTACGCCGTCGATGACCAACGGCACGTCGTGTCGCTGTCGCGCCGGACGCGCTTCGCGTGGCCGCAGGCTCTCACCGCGATGCCGCGCGATCTCTTCGGCTCGACCGATCAGCGACTGGTCGGCGTGATTCCTCAGGATCGCTTGCTGGTCGCTGCTCCCGATCAGCCTTCCGCGGTGCGCCCGATTGCGGCGGGTGGCGACGTGGCGGCGACGCGGTGGGGCGATCTCGTTGCCGTCGCCAGCGACTCCGGCGTGACCTTCTACGATCCGGTGGCCCGTCGCGATCCCGCTTTTGTACGCCTCGCCGACCCGCCGCGAGCGCTCGCGTTCTCCCCTTCCGGTCATCGCATCTATGTGGCGCGTCGCAGCGCGCCCGGGTTGGCGGTGATCGATCGCTACGATCGTCGCGAGGTGGATGGCGTCGCGCTGCCGGGGCCCGCTGCGGCACTGCGCGTCGATCCGCTCGGCAGGTGGCTGCTCGCGCGACCGACGGTCGGCGACTCCGCGTGGATCGTCGACATGCCGATCAAACAACACACCGGCATTGTGCCGACGCAGTGGCAAGCCGATCTGCCGGCGATCTCGCCGGATGGTATGCTGATTTTCCGGCGCGGCACGGACGTGGTGTCGATGCGGCCCGATTCGCTCAACGAGGTCGGGCGGGTCCAACGCGGCGCGGCGGATCTCTGGGTCCTCTCATCCTGGCTCCCACGTGGCGTTCCGGCAGCTCCTACAAGCGCCGCAGTGGCGGCGGCGGAAAGCACCGGAACGAGCGCCGAAGGACCGCTCTACGTGCAGGTCTCGACGTCGCAGAATCCGGAGTGGTCCGGCCACTTGGCTGACGATCTCACGCGCGCCGGTCTAGCCGCGCGCGTCCTGACCCCACAGCACCCCGATGACGGTTATCGCGTGGTGCTCGGTCCCTACTCCACGCGGGAACAGGCCGAAGCGATCGGCCGCAGGCTGGGGCGGCCGTTCTGGATCTACCAGCCCGGGCAATGACCACGTACCGGCAGCTGCCGCTCTCGCGGCTCGGTCACCTGATCCCACCACTCGTGGACGAGCAAGCGCTCGTTGCCTTGCTCACGACGACCGCGGACCTCCCCTGGGCCGCGAAAGCGGCGTGGGACATCGCGCGTATCGCGGCGCGCGAAGGACGCCGCGTCGCCCTGGTCGATTTGCACCTCGAGCAGCCCGCACTCCACGAAATCGTCGGCCTTCAGGCGACGGAGGGAATCGTCGACGCGTTTGAGTACGGCGTCTCGCTGAACAAAGCGGCACACGAAGTCACCGGCGTGTTCTTCATTCCCGCGGGCTCGGACACCGCGCAGGCGAGCGAGCTGTTCGCGCACGACCGCTGGCGGAAACTGCAGGCCGGGTTCCGCTCGGAAGGGGCGCTGCTCCTCGTGTTCCTGTCGGAGGCGGGCCTGGCGCAACTCGCCGCCATACCGGACGGATTGATCGTGCTCGCACCTGAGGGATTGAGCGAGACGTTTGTGAATGAGCGCGACATTCCCCTGCTCGGTGTGGTGCGCGATCGTTGGCTGCCATCGAGTGGGAGCCCTCCGGTGCAGCCGGCGTCACCACCGCGACGCCGCGGCGTTCGCGCGCCGCTCGTGGCGCTCCTCATCGCGGCCTTGGCGGTCGGTGGTTGGGCGTTGCTCGCTGGCGCTCGGGAATCGTTCACGGCAACGCCGGCGTCTCCTCGCCCCCAACTGCGCCCAGTCGCCTCGGCAGACTCTGCGTCCCCCCTCTCCGCAACGCGGAGAGGGGGTCAGGGGGTGAGGTCGGTCGCGCCGCGTCCGGACACACTCGGGTGGACGGTGCAGCTCGCGGCATATGCAACGCTCGACAAGGCGCTCGCGCACGCAGATCGACTCGCCGCCGACGATGGGCTGGCAGCCCTCGTGACGCCGGTGCCACAAAGCAACGGCGGTAAGGGTCCAGTTTGGTACCGGGTTTTGGCGGGTTCGTATGCGACGCGCCCGGCGGCCGCCGCCGCACGCGCCAAGATGTGGCGCCGCGGCATCGTTGCCGAAGGCATTGGCGACCTGCTGCTCGCGCCCTATTCCTATCACGTCCCCACCGGCACGTCGCTCGATTCGTTGCGCCGGCGCGGCTTGCCGGCCGTGCGCTGGTCCAACGGCAATATCCTGCTCGGCGCCTTCGAGGCACCCGACCAAGCGGCATTCACCCAGGCCGCTCTCACGCGCGCCCACGTCCGCGCGAACCTTCTCCCCCGCATGGGGGGGGGAACCCCATGAGACTGAGCAGGCTCGAGCTATCGGGCTTCAAATCGTTCGCGGGCTCCGTCGAGCTGCCCTTCGACGAGGGCGTGACGGCGATCGTCGGCCCGAATGGGTGCGGAAAATCCAACATCTCCGATGCGGTGCGCTGGGTGCTCGGCGAGCAGTCGCCGCGACTGCTGCGCGGCGGCAAGATGGAAGACGTGATTTTCCAGGGATCGACCGGGCGCCGGCCGGTGAACGTCGCGGAGGTCTCACTCGTCTTCGACAACTCCGACGGCAGTCTCCCGATCGCCTATCAGGAAGTCGTGGTCACGCGCCGGCTGTCACGCTCCGGTCAAAGCGATTATCTGCTGAATCGTTCCCCCGTGCGACTGCGCGACATTCAGGACATGCTGCGCGGCACCGGCCTTGGTGCCGATGCCGGCGTCGTGATGGAAGCGAAAATGATCGAGGCGCTGCTTTCGGAGAAAGCCGAAGAGCGGCGCGCGCTGTTCGAGGAAGCCGCCGGCATCGGGCTGTATCGCGATCGCAAGAAAAGCACCGAGCGTCGTCTCGAAGAAACGGCCGCCGATCTCGCGCGGCTCGAGGATCTGATCGCCGAGGTGCAAACGCAGGTGCGCAGCCTGGCGCGGCAGCGCGGCCGCGCCGAGCGCTACGGCAAGATGGTCGAGGAGCGTTTTGGCATCGCGATGACGCTCGTGCGGCGGGAGCTCGAAGACTTCGATCTCGCGCTCGGCTCTCTCGGAGTACGGGCAAAGGAGCTCGCCGAGGCGTTGCCCGCCGCCCGCGCTCGACTGAGCGATGCCGAACATCAGCGCGAAGCGCGCGTCCAGGCCCGCCATACCGCCGAAGCGCGCCGTACCGAAGTGGAGCGGCGGCTCGGTGATGCCAAGCTCGAGGTCGGCAGGCTGGAGAGTGATCTCGCCCTCGCGGCAGAGCGGCTCGGCAACGCGGCGCAGCGCCGGCAGACCGCCGCGGAAGAACGCTCCCACGCCGAACAGCGCGCGTCGCGTGCGCTGCGAGAGCATGACGCCGCCGAAGTCGAGCGCGCGGCTGCGCAGCGCGACCTCGCGGCCGTGCAAGGCGAGTTGAGCGCGCGCACGGGCGACGAAAACGACGTGCGCGGCCGGCTCACCGCCGAGCGCGCGGCTGTGCGCGAACTGGAAGAGGGGCTGCAACGCCGGGCGGACAGCTCCCGTGCCCTCGAGCTCGAGGGAGCCGCGCTCGACCGGGAGCGGAGTGAGCTGCGCGAGCAGCTGGCGTTGGCGACCGCAGAGCGGCAAGACCGCGAAGCCGCCGCACATGAATCGGCACGCCAGTCTGAAGCGGCCACGCAGCGCGTCGCGCGGGACGCGCATGCCGCGGTTCGGGCCGTCGAAGCGTTGCAGCACGCGCGCCGGCACGTCGCGGCGTTGCAGGAGCAAGAGATGAGTGCCCGGTCCGCTCGCCGGCAGGCGGAGGCCGCGCTGGCGCAGCTCGAGGCGCGTCGTGACGCGCTGACCGAGCTCGATCGCGAACACGTCGGTCTCGCGCCCGGCGCGCAGGCGCTGCTCAAGGCTCGCCTGGACGGGGGGGGGGTCCTCGGCCCGCTCGCCGACTTCGTCCGAACGAGCCGCCGCGACGCCGAGCTGGCCGAACGGCTGCTCGGGGAATGGCTGCATGCCGTCCTCGTGCGCGATGCATCAGTCATCGATGCGATTCGCGCCTGGCACGCCGAAACCCAGCCTGGGCCTCTGGTCCTGCTCCCGTGCGTCCCGGGCCCGCGGCTTGCCGCCGACGGTCACCCGCTGAAGGACGAGCTGCGCGTCGATGGACCCGCTGCCGCGTGGGTGCGCGCGCTCCTCGCCGGACACGAGGTGCTCGGCGCCGGCGCGCTGCGCCGCGCGAATGGCGCGGTCTTCCTCGACAGCGGCGCGTCGGCAACGGGTGGGGGGGGACCGCTGCAGCGGCGTGCCGAGCTTGAAGCGCTCGAGAAAGACGTGCGCGATGGCGAGGCGAATCGCGATCGCGCCCGCGCGGCGGAAGAATCGACGGTCAAGGAGGTGGCCGCGGCCGAAGCGACATTGGCAAACGCCGGCCAGGCCGCGGAACAGGGGCGTCGCACCGAGCTTGAAGCGGGAGCCGAAAAGGGCGAAGCGGATCGCGGGCTGATTCACGCGCGCCGCCAGGCCGAGGAGGCTGCGGCTCACGTCGATCGTCTCACGCGCCGGCTCGGCGAAGTCGAGACCAGGCTGACCGCCCTCCAGGCGGAACTGCAGGAACGAGAAATCGAACGCGTCAGATCAGCCGAGCAGCTCGGCGCGGAGCGCGCGGGGCTCGCTGACCTCGAAGCGCAGCAGGAGGCGGCCCGGGAGCAACGGGTGCGCTGGCAAGTGGAAGCGGCACAGGTGGAGGCGAGACTCGCCGCGGCGTCCGACCGGGCGGACCGGGCCAACGCGGATGCGACCGCCTCGCGCGAGCAAGCCGCGGCGCGGGCCGAGGAAATCGCGCGCGTCGAGCGGGAGAGCACGTCGCTCACGACGCAGCGCGCCCAATGGGAAGACACGTTGCAAGAGCGTCGTGTTTCCGTGACGGAGCTCGAAACCGCCGCGAAAGACGCCGAAGCCAACGTCGGCATGACCGAGGACGATCTCGGCCAGGCGGAAGGAGCGCTCGATCAGGCGCGAAAGGCCCTGGCCGCGCTCGGCGAAGAAGAACACCGCCTCCAGCTCGAGCGGACGGAGGTCGAGGGACGCAAGCGCGGGCTCGTCGAACGCGTTGAGACCGAATGGCGCAAGTCACTCGACAAGCTCCTCGCCGACGCTCCCGAGGTGCCCGGCGATGTCGCATGGCTGCGCGAGGAGAACGAGCGGTTGCGCGGCGCTATCGACGCCGTCGGCCCCGTGAACGCGCTGGCGGTCGAGGAGCACGCGGAAGAGACCAAGCGCCTCGACTTTCTCATGACGCAGCGCGACGACCTCGTTGCCGCTCGCAATTCGCTGCAGCAGGCAGCCCGGGAGATCGATCAAACGGCCAAGACGCTGTTCCTCGAGTCCTTCGGCAAGGTCCGCGACCACTTCCGCTCCGTCTTCCAGACGCTGTTCGGCGGCGGCGAATGCGACGTCCGCCTGGCAAACGAGGACGAGCCGCTCGAGAGCGAAATCGAGATCCACGCCGCACCGCGCGGCAAACGGACGCAGCGAATTCATCTGCTCTCGTCCGGCGAACGAACGCTCGTGGCGGTGTCGCTTCTCTTTGCCATTTTTCTCGCCAAGCCGAGCCCATTCTGTCTGCTCGACGAGGTGGACGCGCCGCTCGACGACGCAAACGTCGGCCGCTATGTGCGTCTGCTGGCGGAATTCAAAGAACAGACGCAATTCATCGTCATCACGCACAACCCGCGAACCATGCAAGCAGCCGACGCCGTATACGGCGTCACGATGCAAGAGCCGGGCGTATCGACCATCGTCGGGGTGCGCCTCGGCCAGATGGAACCCGTCTAGCGTTCGTTTCCCTTTCCATGCGGCGGCTGCTCTGGCTCGCGTTCCTGCCCGCCGGACTCGCGGCGCAGCGGCCCTCCGTCGCGCCGGTGTTCGCGCGCGTCTGGCAACGCGCGCAGGACACAACCGTCTCCGTATGGTTGTTCGCGCGACCGGGCGTATCGCTTGAGACACTCAGTGACCGGGCGAGCGCACTCGGCGCGCGCATCCGGGTAAAGAGTCGCTGGCTGCACGCCATCAGCGCCGATGCCCCGACGTCGGCGCTGCGTGTACTCGCACAAGATCGTGACCTGCGCCGCATACAGCCGCTGGGCCGGTTTCGACTCCGCGCACCAATGCCAGGACGCCCTCTCCCTCCCATCGAGCTGGCGCCACCCATCGTCTTGGCGGCGGCCGCGCCTGGCGACACGTGCGGTGTGTCGCCGGGCGACGATCCGGTCCTCGGCCCGTCGGAGATGCCGTATCGTCAGCTGCATCTCCGGCCACTCACCGATCGCGGCATCGATGCGACCGGCGTCCGGATCCTGATCCTCGACACCGGCTTCGATACAGCGAATCCCGCATTCAACGGCATCACGATCGCCGCGCAACACGACTTCGTGTTCGGCGATTCCATCGTACGCGATGAACCCGGCAAAGACGTGGCCGGTGCGCAATTCCACGGCACCGCGACGTGGTCACTCTTCGCCGGCGACGTCCCGGGCCGGCTTCGTGGCATCGCGCGTCGCGCGAGCTTCCTGCTCGCGAAGACGGAAGATGTCCGCAGCGAAACACGGGTCGAGGAGGACAATTACGTCGCGGCGCTGGAATGGGCGGACTCGATCGGCGTCGACATCGCATCGTCGAGCCTCGC
>Ga0209056_10006788_pt1 | contig 11805 bp, 9 predicted proteins | sample GraSoiAngelo_114_FD_185876 | JGI IMG/M metagenome (GOLD analysis project Ga0209056, IMG submission 185876) | Grasslands soil microbial communities from the Angelo Coastal Reserve, California, USA - 14_0903_13_40cm (SPAdes) (version 2) | ecosystem: Environmental > Terrestrial > Soil > Grasslands ... | reverse complement strand
GCCGGAGCCGGTGGCGCACTGGCTCGAGCACCGCAACGTCGTCCCGTCGTGGGACTTCTTCCTCGATCGCGAGATGGTGGCCGACACGATCGAGGTGGCCGCCACCTGGGACCGTCTGGGCGCCCTCCACACCGCCGTGACGACCGCGCTCGGCGGGGTCGACGGAATGCTCGTCGCCAGCGGCCACAGCTCGCACTGCTACGCGCAGGGCGCGAACATCTACTTCACGTTCGTCCTGAAGCCCGCCGACTTCGCCGACGCCGAGCGCCTCTACCTCGAATCGTGGTCGCGCGCGCTGCGGGCGACGCTCGACGGCGGCGGGACCATCTCCCATCACCACGGCATCGGGAGGCTGCGCGCCTCGTGGCTGGCCGAGGAGCTCGGCAGCGCGTATCCGGTGCTCCTCGCGCTCAAGCGCACGCTCGACCCGGCCGGAGTGATGAACCCGGGCGCGCTGATCGCCGAGACCGCCGGCAGCGTGCGTCTCACCTGAGCTCCGGCCCGGCGAGGACGGGCGGCGGCCGCAGCACCGTGCAGAGGACGGGCAGCGGGCCTGCCCGGTCGTCGTCGATCGTCGCGCGCGGCGTGCCCGCGACCACGGCGTAGTGCACGCGATAGCGGTGCCCCGGCTGGGCATTGAACGTGACGGCGCACGGGAGCTGGCTGCCGCGTCCGGCGGCCCGCTGCGGGTCGCGCTGGACGATGAACGTGTGCATCCCCGGCAGCACCTCGACGGTGTCGGCCCGACACGGCCGCCCGTCCACGCCCGTGACCCAGCCGTGCGCGGGCACGAGCGGGGCGAGCCCGTGTCGCCAGGTGCGCGTCGTGACGATCGCGACGCGGTCCTTCGAGACGCTGCCGCTGTGATGGGCCGACACCGTATGCGTGCAAGCGCACGCGAGCGCGACGAGCACGAGAAACGCGCTCCGGCCGGCGTCGCGCGACATGGCGCAACGCTTATGACGTGCGGAGGGGTCGCGCGCAACGATCGGGCTCAGGCGGTCTCGGTCGACACCTGCAGGAAGAGCTCCTCGACCGGCGGCTCGAGATCGGGCAGCCGGGGGTCGCGAGGCACCCGCTCGCCCACGCGATGCCGACGCTCGCCGGCGTGGGTCATGACGATGACCTCACGCTCCTTCGGAAAGAGAAGCCAGACGACCGCGACACCCCGGTCGAGGTACCAACGCGCCTTCTCGCGCAACGCTGTCTTGCCTTCGTAGCGTCCCGCCACCTCGGCGGCCAGTACGGGGATGGCTCGCGGCAGCCCCGGATCACGGGGATGCACGTCGGCGCGGCGCCACACAGCCCCGTCCGCGCCTCGCGTGTCCTCGCCGAGCCGCACGCCGGCCTCATTCGTTCCAACCGCGAACTCCGGATGGGAGCGGACCCAGCTCGCCAAGGTCGCGACGAGATCGGACACGGTGAGCTGCTGCGACGTCCCACACGGCGGCATGTAGAGGAGCCTCCCCCCCACCCACTCGAGGCGACCCTCGACTCGCGGCCACGTCTCGAGCCGCGCAGGATCGAAGCCATCGGGTGGCGTGAGCTCGACGGGAAAGCAAACGCTGCCTGGCACGCGGATCGTCTCCTCGTCGAATTCGCTGGGGGCAGGCCTCGCCACAAAAGCAACGCTAATCCCGCGGCCAGCACTGGTCAACGCATGGGACAGGAATGCGCGCGGCCGCCGCCGAGCGGCCCCCGCGGCGTGCGACGCGGGAGCGGGGCGCCGGAGCGCCGACTCCGCAGCCCCCGCGCGAGCCTGCAGCTGCGGGGGGACGCCGCACGTACGAGTCGCGCGTGGGGCGAGGACGCGGAGGCGAGCCGGCGCCCCGCTCCCGCGGACCGCGGCCTTCGGTGGCCGCTTGCCGGCGACCGAACGCTACGACTTGAAGAGCCGCTCCCGGTCCGCCTGCATCCGCGCCATGTAGTCGCGCTCGAGGACGGCCGAGGGCTGGTACTCGCGGTCGAGCCGGCGGCGGAGCTGCCAGGTCTCCCGCGCCGCACGCACGAGCGTCCGCAGCTGCTCGGGAAAGAGGCCCTGGAAGCCGTCGGACTTGGCGATCAGCGGGTTCGGATGCGCCTCGACCAGGACGATCGCTGCGCCCGCCATGATGCCGGCGAGCGTCGCGGGGTGCACGAGATCGCGGATGCCGGTGCCATGCGACGCGTCGACCGCGACCGGCAGGCCCGAGAGCTGGTAGTGAAAGGCCGCGACCGAGCCGACGTCCAGGGTGTTGCGCGTGTAACGGGTCGCGCTCGTGATCCCCCGCTCGCAGAGGATCACGTTCTCCTTGCCGCCGGTCATGATGCGCTCGACCCACAGCAGGTAGGCCTCCGTGTCGAGCGAGTTGCCGCGCTTGTGGATGACCGGCAGCGCCGTCGTGCGCAGCCGGTTCAGCAGCGCCTGGTTCTTGCTGTTCGGCTCACCCACCTGGAAGCAGTCGACGCCCGCGTCCTCGTAGACCGGCACGTCGCCCGGATCGAGGATCTCGACCACCGTCGGCAGCCCGAACTCGCGACCAGCCTTGACGATGAGCGCGAGCCCCCGCTTGAGGGACTCCGTGTCCGTCGAGCCGAGGCCTTCCCAGCCGCTGTAGGGGCTCGACCGGTACTTGACCACCCCGCCGCGCAGGCACTGGCCGCCCGCCTCCTTCACCATGCGGGCCGCCTCGATGATCTGCGCCTCGCTCTCGACCGAGCACGGGCCGGCGATGACGACGAGCTCGTCGCCGCCGCACACGACGTCCCCGATCGCGACGGTCTGGTAGATGGGCCGGTCGGGCGCCCCTTTCTGCGCGGCGCGCTTGTACGCCTTGGAGATCGGGATGAGCTGCTCGACGCCTGCGAGCTCCTCGATCTCGCCCTCCGGCAGGCGCGAGATGTCGCCGTAGACGCCGATCAGGGTGATCTCGGTCCCGACGAGCTTCCCGGTCTTGTAGCCGAGCCCGTGGAGCTTCTTCTCGACCGCGGCGACCTCGTCCCTGGTCGCGTCCGGCCGCATCTTGACGAGCATGGCTTCTCCTTCTCCTTCGCGGCCTTTGTCGGCGGCGCTCTATTGCAATAGAAGGCGGGGCGATGCGTCAAGAGGCCGCGAAGTCGTTCGTGCTCGCGCTCGATGCAGGCACGACCGGCGTGCGGGCGCTGCTGCTGGACGGCTCGGGCGCGCCGCGCGCCGAGGCGTACCGCGAGCTGCTGCCGGCCTGCCCGGGGCCCGGCCTCGTCGAGCACGACACGGAGGCCCTCTTGCACGCCACGCTGGACGTCCTCCGTCAGGCGCTCGCGCAGGCGCCGCGCGACAGCGTGCGGGGACTCGGGATCACCACCCAACGGGGCACCGCCGTCGTGTGGGCGGCCGGCTCGGGCCGTGCGGTCCACCCGGCCATCTCGTGGCAGGACGTCCGGACCATCGCACGCTGCGCTGGCCTCCTCGCGGATGGCGTGTTCGTGAGCCCGCTCGCGGCCGCCACCAAGGTGGAGTGGATCCTCGACCGCGTCGACCCGCGGCGCGAGGAGGTACGGGCCGGGCGGCTCCGCTGCGGCACCCTCGACGCCTGGCTCGCCTGGCGGCTGTCCGGCGGCGCCGTGGCCGCGACCGACGCCTCCAACGCCTCGTGCAGTGGCTTCTTCGACCTCCTCAGCCGCCACTGGAACGCGGCGACCCTCGACGCGCTCCGCGTGCCGGCCGCGGCTCTGCCCGAGATCGTCGACTCCGAGGGCGTCCTCGGGCCGCTCGACCCGGCGCTCGGACTCCCCGCGGCCCCCATCGCCGCGCTCATCGGTGACCAGCAGGCGGCGATGATGGGGGAGCTCCGGCTCACGCCTGGCGAGGTGAAGATCACCTACGGCACCTCCGCCATGCTCGACCTGAACGCCGGCCCCGACCCGCTCTGGTCGATGCAGGGCGCCTATCCCCTGGTCCTGTGGCGCCGCGCCGGGCGCGTCACCTTCTGCCTGGAGGGCACCGCCATCACGGCTGGCGCGGCGATCACCTGGCTCAGGGACGGGCTCGGCGTCATCGCCACGCCCGCGGAGAGTGCGCCCCTCGCGGCCTCGGTGTCCGATGCCGGCGGCGTCTGGGCGATCCCGGCCTTCCAGGGTCTCGGCACACCGCTCATGGACGCGGGGGCACGCGCCGCGATCGGTGGCCTCTCGCGTGCAACCACCCGCGCGCACGTCGTGCGGGCGATGCTCGAGGGCATCGCGTGGCGCTGCCGGGAGGTCTACGACGCCCTCCGCACCGACTGTCCCTTCCCGCCGCCCGCGGTGCTCCGGGCCGACGGAGGCGCAGCGCGCAACGACGTCCTCCTCCAGCTCCAGGCGGATGCGCTCGGGCTGCCGGTCGAGCGGCCGAGCGTCCTGCAGGCGGCCGCGCTCGGAGCCGGCTATCTCGCCGGGCTCGCGACCGGCGTCTGGGCGACCACCGACGAGCTCCAGGGTGCGTGGCGGCGCGAGCGCGTGTTCGAACCCTCGATCGGTGCCGACGAGCGCGCGACACGCTTCGCCGCCTGGCAGCGCCACGTCGCCGCCGCGCGCGACACGTGAGCGGCTTTCCGCCGCCCCGCTCGATCGAGTAAGGTGCGCTCCATGGCGACCATGCTCCGCCTCGAGCGGCAGGGGCCGCTCGCGATCCTCACGCTCGATCGCCCGCCCGCCAACGCGCTCGATCGGGATTTCTTCGTCGAGCTGTGCGGCGCGACGCTTCCGGCCCTTGCGGCGTCCGACGTGCACGCCGTCGTGGTGACCGGCACCGGGCGCTTCTTCTCCGCCGGCCTCGACCTGTTCGAGATCCTCACCTACCGCGGCGCCGAGGCGAGCGCGTTCATGGCCCGCTTCGACGACGGCTTCACCGGCCTCTTCGCGCTCGAGAAGCCGGTGGTGGCGGCGGTGAACGGCCACGCGATCGCGGGCGGCGCCGTGCTCGCGGCGACGGCGGACTTCCGGCTCGCGGCCCAGGGTGACAGCCGCATCGGCCTCACCGAGATCCAGGTCGGCGTCCCCTTCCCCACCTCGGCGCTCGAGGTCGTCCGTTTCTCGTGCGCGGGACCGTACCTCCCCGAGCTGCTGTTCCACGGCCGGACTTACTCACCCGAGGAAGCTCACGTCCGCCGGCTGGTGGACGACGTCGTGCCCGCGGCCGACCTCCTGCCACGCGCGCTCGCGCTGGCCGGCGAGCTCGCCGCGCGGTCGCTCGCCTCCTTCGCGGCGAGCAAGCGGGCGCTGCGGGCGGAAGGGCTCGCTCGCATCGCAGCGGCCCGCGCCAGCGGCGAGGACCCGATCTGGGCGGTGTGGCGAGCGCCGGAGACACGCGCCGCGATGGAGGCGTTCGCGGCGCGCACGATCGGCAGGCGGAGCCGCGCGTGAGCGAGGCGCGGCTCGCCGAGCGCCTCGCGGACGAGGTCGCGGCGATCGGCCGCGCCGAGCTGGCGCCCGCCGTCCTGGAGCGCGCGACCGAGCTGCTACGCGACTACCTCGGCGTGGCGCTCGGCGGCGCGGGCGAGGAGTCGAGCGTCGTGCTGCGGCGAGGCCTCGGCGCGCTCGGCGGCGGCGGGAAGGCAACCGTGCTCGGCGCGGCCGAGCGCCTCTCGGCGCCGCACGCGGCGCTCGCCAACGGCGCCGCCGCGCACGCGCTCGAGATGGACGACACCCACCAGGGCGGCTCGATCCACCTCGGCGCGAGCATCTTCTCGGCGGCGCTCGCCGCCGCGGAGCTCGCGGCGGCCGGGGGACGGACGGTCCTCCACGCGGCGGTCGCGGGCTACGAGGTGGCCGCGCGGCTCGCGATGGCGCTCGGCCCCGCCTCCCACTACCGCCGTGGCTTTCATCCGACCGGCACCTGCGGCGCGTTCGGTGCGGCGGCGGCCGCCGGGCTCGTCCTCGGGCTCGACGCGCCGCGCCTCGCCGCCGCGCTCGGGATCGCGGGCAGCCAGGCCGCCGGCTCGATGGAGTTCCTCGCGAACGGCGCGTGGACCAAGCGGCTCCATCCCGGCTGGGCCGCGCTCGCGGGCCTCCACGCCGCGACCCTCGCCGGCGCAGGATTCCGCGCGCCGACCACGATCCTCGAGGGCCGCTCCGGGTTCCTGCACGCCTACTCGGATGGTGCCGACCCGGCCGCGCTCGAGGGAAGCGGCAACTACGAGCTGCTCCAGACGAGCGTGAAGCCGCACGCCTGCTGCCGGTACATGCAGGGTCCCATCGACGGCGCGCTCGCGTTGCGCGCCAGCCACCACGTCGACCCCCCGGACGTCGAGCGCATCGAGGTCGGCATGCTCGCCGCCGGCCACCCGATCGTGTGCGAGCCGCTGGACGCGAAGCGCCGGCCCGCCTCGGTGGTCGACGCGCAGTTCAGCCTCCCCTTCGGGATTGCCGTCGCCCTCGTGTGCGGCTCCGCTTCACCCGCGGAGTTCGCGCCACCGCGGCTCGCGGACCCGACGGTGCTCCGCCTTGCCGCCTGCGTGGTGGGCGTGCGGGACAGCCGGCTCGACGCCGTCTTTCCGCGCGAATGGCCGTCCTGGATCCGCATCACGCTGCGGGACGGCCGCGTCCACGAGGCGGCCGTGCCGCGTCCGCGCGGCGACGCCGGGAATTTTCCCACGCCGGCCGAGCTCGACGCGAAGTTCCGGACGCTCGCCGCACGCGCCCTGCCGGACGTGGCCGTCGCCCGCCTCGCCGCCGCCGTGGAGGCCTTCGGGGAGGCGCCGAGCGTCGCCCCGCTGCTGGCCGCCGCGGTCCCGCTGGCCGGCTAGCTAGCACAGGCGAGCGTCACCGAAATGGCGGTCGTCACGCGGCGGCCCGCGGCTGCCCTGCGCCGCGCCTTGGCCCAGCGCAAGCAAGCGCGCGAATTCGTTCCGATTCGCGACCCGTCGGCTCCTGGCACCCCGGTTGCACAAACGGCACAGCGCTCGCGCGCCGTGCGGCGCACCCAGGAGAGGACGTGCGGACCATCAAGACGCTCACCATCGCCGCTGCGCTGGCGACGATCGCGACCGGGGCGCGCGCCACCACGTTCGTCGCCATGACGGAGCGTGCGCTCGCCCGCGCGGCCGATGCCATCGTGGTCGGCACGGTCCGGTACATCGAGACGGTCGCGGCCCCCGACGGCACGATCAACACGCTCGTGACGGTCGAGGTGGAGCAGGAGGCGAAGGGCAACGTCGGCCGGCTCGTCGTGCTGAAGCAACCAGGCGGCCGCGTGAGCGGCCGCCAGCTCTGGCTGGCTGGCTCGCCAACCTTCACGGTCGGTGACCGGGAGCTGCTGTTCCTGAGCGCATACCGCGACGGCACCGCGCGCACGACCGCGCTCGGTATGGGGCAGTTCCATCTCTCGACCAACCCGTTCACGGGTGTGACGTACGCCGAGCGGACGCTCGACGGGCTCGTGGTCGGCGCCCGCAGCCCCCGCCGGCGCCTGCCGCTCTCGAGCCTGCTCAGGACCATCAGCCGAGCCCTCGCCGACGAGCGGGGAAGCGCAGCCGCCCCGCTCGTGACCGTGCCGCCGGAGGTCACCGACCCCGGCCTCGAGCGCGAGACGCTGGACGCCTTCACGCTGATGTCGGGCGCCCACGCGCGGTGGTTCGAGGCGGACAGCGGCCAGGCGGTCGTCTACCGCGTGGACCCGGCCGGGGACAACGCCCTCGGCGCCGACGCCACGCTGGCGGCGGTCGACGGGGCGCTCGCCGCGTGGACGAACGTCGCGGGCGCCAGCATCCGGCTCGAGCGCGGCAGCGCGGCCGCGCCGGCGCCGCTCCGCTGCGACGGCGTGTCGCAGCTCGTCTTCAACGATCCGTTCCGCGAGATTCCCGACCCGGTCGCCTGCAGCGGCGTGCTGGCGCTCGGCGGGTTCTGCACCACGTCGGCGACCGACGTCGTCAACGGCACGACCTTCTACCGCATCACCGAGGGCAACGTCACCTTCAACAACGGCTTCGGCGCCTGCTCCTTCTGGAACCAGGCCAACCTGGCCGAGGTCACGACGCACGAGGTCGGTCACACCATCGGCATCGGCCACTCCTCGGAGAACGACAACGAGCCGGACCCGGTCCTGAAGGACGCGACGATGTACTACCGCGCGCACTTCGACGGCCGCGGCGCGGCGGTCCACGCCGACGACATGGCCGCCGTGCGGTTCATATACCCGGGCGCGACGGACCCGGGGGTGCCGGATCAGGATGGCGACGGCGTCGCGGACGCCGAGGACAACTGTCCGGGCATGGCCAATGCCTCGCAGATCGACACCGACGGAGACGGCGAGGGCGATCTCTGCGATCCCTGCCCGCTCATCGCCGGTCCGGCCGGCGACACGGCCTGCGCGCCGATCTTCGTGAGCCACCTCATGGTGACGCTCGGCACGCGAAGCCGCCTCGTGTGGCAGGGGTCGATCGATCTGCCGGACAGCGTGACAACGACGGCGGCGCGCGCGCTCCTGGTGAATGCCGGCGGCGTCGTCATCGACACCGCAATGGGCGGAGCGCTACGCGGCGGCGGGCGCCTGCCGAGCCGGCTTCGCTACCGCAGCGATCAGGCGCTCATCACGCTCCGCCGCACGCGCGGCGGTACGTACCGGGCGCGGATCGTCGTCCGCCATCCGCATCTCTCGATGGCGGGCGCCCCGGTGATGAGCGCGAGCCTGCAGTTCGGCGCGACCGCCTTCACCTCGTCGCTGAGCTGCACCGAGATGCACGGCGGCCGCCGCGTCCGCTGCCGCGGCTGACACGTCTCGGCGGCGCGTCCCGCCGTTGCGGGGCCCCCGTCCTCGCAGTACAAGGCCGCCCATGGCGGCCGGGATTCGCGGCGAGACCCCGGGGTGACCGCGGCCACGGGGCCACTTCGCCGCGCCGCAGCCTGGGCGGTCCACCTGCTGACCGCGAGCAGCGCCGCGGCCGGCATCCTCGCCGTGCTCGCCGCCGAGCGCGGCGCCGCGCGCACGGCGCTCGCCTGGATGGCGTACACCGTCGCCGGTCGACTCGATCGACGCACGCTCGCGCGCGCGCTCGAGGTGAAGCGGGTCCTGCCGATCGTCGACGGGACCCGGCTCGACGACATCGTCGACTACTTCACCTACGTCGTCGTGCCCGCGCTCTTCCTCCTCCACCTGGACCTCCTGCCCGCGCCGGCCGCGGTGCCGGTGGCGCTCTGTCCCGTCGTTGCCAGCGCCGTCGGCTTCTCGCGCGTCGACGCCAAGACCCCCGATCACTTCTTCACCGGGTTCCCGTCCTACTGGAACATCGTGGCGTTCTACCTCTGGGCGCTCGGCTGGCCACGCGTCGCGAACGCCGCGGTCGTCGTCGCGTTCGCGATCGCGGTGTTCGTCCCGATCCGCTACGTGTACCCGTCGCGGACGCGGGCGCTGCGGCCGCTGACCATCGCGCTCGGGCTCGGCTGGGGCGCGGCGGTCCTCGCCGTGCTGGCGCGCCCGGGTACGCCGCCGCGCGCCGTCGTCCTGGCGTCGCTCGGCTTCCCCGTGTACTACGCGCTCCTGTCGTTCGCGCTGCACGCCTCGCGCGAGGTGCGTTAGGATGGACCTTGCCCGTCTCGCCGCCGGCGCGCTCTATCGTCCCGATCCTGCCCCGGCCCCGGTCGAGTTCGCCGCCGCCGAGCTCGCCACCTACCTGGCCCGGCTGTTCGGCGGCGCACCGGCGGCGCGCGTGCTCCCGGGCGCGCCGGGTGCATGGCTCCACCTCGCGCCGTCCCGCGAGGGTCTGCCGCCCGACGTCGCCGGCACCCCGGCGGACGCCGAGTACGCCCTCGTCCCTCGCGCCGGCGGCCTGACGCTCACGGCGGCCACGCCGCGCGCGCTCGTCGCCGCCGTCTACGCGCTCCTCGCCGCGGCCGGCTGCGAGTGGTCGCCCGACGGCCCGGACGGGGAGCGCCTGCCTCGCGAGCCCGGGCGGACGGTTCCGGCCCTCGACGGCCGGCCCGCCTTCGCGCGACGGGCCTATGCGTCGGACCTCGGAACCTGGCACTACGGCGTGCCGGCGCGCCTCGCCGAGCGCCTGCCGTCCGACGTGGCGTTCGTCGACTGGATGGCCAAGAGCGGCGCCACCGGCTTCCTCTTCATCCGCGCCGCCAACGACACGCAGTGGATGGTGCCGGAGCTGGCGCCCGAGCTCGCGCGCCGCGGCCTCGCGCTCGAGCTCGGCGGCCACGTCCTGACCGAGCTGTTGCCACGCTCGCTCTTTGCCGTGCACCCCGAGTACTTCCCGATGACGACGGGCGGAGAGCGGAGCGATCTCGGCAACCTCTGCCCGTCGAGCCGCGCCCTCGTGGTGGTGGCGGAGCGGGCCCGCACGGCGTTCGCCGGAGCGGCCGACGTCCACCTCTGGGGGCTCGACGCCTTCGGCGGCGGATGGTGTGCCTGCGATCGCTGCGGGACGCTCACGCCGAGCGACCAGGCACTCCTCGTCTGCAACGCGGTGGCCGAGGCGCTGGGCAGCGACGTCCGGGTCTTCCATCTCGCCTACCACGACACGCTCGCTCCCCCCGACACCGTGCACCCCGCTCCGGGCGTCGTGGCCGAGTTCGCACCCCGCGAGCGCTGCTACGCGCACGCGCTCGACGACCCCGCCTGCGCCACGAATCACCCGTACCGCGAGGCCCTTGAGTGCCACCTCGAACGCTTCGCGGGACGGGTGCACGTCTTCGAGTACTACGGCGACGCGATTCTCTTCGGGGGCTGCGCCGTGCCGCTGGTCGAGGTCTGCGGCGCCGACCTCGAGTACTACCGCCGCGCCGGTGCCCGCGGCGTCTCGTGCCTCACCTTCGGCCGCTACAGCCTGTGGGCACACGGCGCGAACGTCGAGGCCTTCGCCCGTGCCGCGATCCGGCCGGCCGAAGCGCCGGCTGCGCGAACGGTCCACTGCACCCGTCGCTTCGGAGCGGCCGCCGGACCGATGACGCGCTACCTCGCGGGGCTCGAGGCCCTCATGGGACGGGTCGTCACCTATGGCGACGTGAAGCTGCCGCCCGCGCGGGAGGCCGTGCGGGCCGCGCTCGACGGAGCGCTCGCGGCCGCTCCCGAGCTCCGGAGCCTCCTCCGCGATGCGTCGGCCAGCGGCGCCGCGCTCGCGCAGATGGCGGCCGAGGCGCAGCTCCTCGACTACACGCTCGCGACGCTCGCCGCGGTGCGCGGGTGGGTGGCGGCCGCCCTCGACGAGCCGGGCGACGCGGCTGCCGAGCACGCCGCCGCCGCACTCGGCGACGCGATCCGCCACCTCGCCACGGTCCCGGTCGACATCAAGGGAAGCTGGGGCGCCTACGACCTCGAGGTGGCGAACGCCTTCTACGTCGCGACGCTCAGGTCGCGGCTGGCGGCCGCGGACTGATTACCCGACCAGCCACTCGAGCAGCCGGCGGCCCTCTTTCTCCCCGAAGGCGGGCAGCGTCGCTTCGCCGTCGGGCGTCTTGCGGACCCACGTCCCGTCCTCGCGCAGGGTGACGTCGAACCAGTCCGCACCCGCCGGATCCGCCGGGTCGTACTGGATGACCGACGCGGTCGCCAGGGCCCCGACCGGGGCGGGACGCCCGCCGATGTTGACCAGCGGGCTGACCACGACCTCGAGCCGTCGCTCCAGGAACTTGAGCACGAACCGGGCCCCGTCGGGCACCTCGATGCCGCCCAGGTTCTTCGGGTTGAGCGTCTTCTCGACGGCGATCAGCGTGGAACGCGCTTCCATGTTGACCGCCGCGGCGAGCGTCTCGAGCACCCGGAACAGCGTCCGCACGTGCTGCGCGCGGAGCGCGAACAGCTCCTTCTCGCGGTTTCCCCGGCGCCCCCACGCCGGCTGCCGGGCCGCCCGGTCGAGCGCGCGC
>Ga0209056_10006786_pt1 | contig 11806 bp, 8 predicted proteins | sample GraSoiAngelo_114_FD_185876 | JGI IMG/M metagenome (GOLD analysis project Ga0209056, IMG submission 185876) | Grasslands soil microbial communities from the Angelo Coastal Reserve, California, USA - 14_0903_13_40cm (SPAdes) (version 2) | ecosystem: Environmental > Terrestrial > Soil > Grasslands ... | reverse complement strand
GGGGCCCCCGAGATCCGGTGCTCGACCCTGCGGGCCGGACACGAGGAGCTCGGCCGCGCGTGCGGCGACTTCGGCTGCGGCTACGGGCTGAAACCGCCACGACAGCGGCAACGGCGCGATCGGCCAGCGCTCGACGGCGAGCAGGGCACCGGAGAGCAGCTCGTGGAACTGCGTGGCGCGCAGGATCGTGTGGCCGATGCCGCTCGCGGCGACGAGCTGCTCGCAGGCGAGCTTCCGGCGGTAGTAGATGAGCGGGATCCGGTCGATCCCGACGATCGACACGTAGAGAAAATGGGTGACGCTCGCGCCCCGTGCGGCGATTTGCAGCAGGCGCTGCGTGCCGTCGACGTCACCGCGGCCGAGGCCGAGGCCGGTGTTCGATGCGGCGTGCAGGACGGCATTCGCGTGCCAGACCGCGTCCCGCACGGCCTCGTCGCTCGACAGGTCGCCGCGTACCGTCTGGACGCCGGCGGGAAGTTCGGGCGAGGGGCGACGGGAGAGCACCCGAACCTCGTGCCCCTGCTCGACGAGACGTGCGACGGCCGGGAGGCCGAACGTCCCCGTGCCCCCCGTGACGAGGATGCGCATGGTCCGTCCTCGCAGCGGATGTTCCGGCAATCAAGCGCCGGTTGAAGCGCCGCGTGTGCCATGGTTGACGTAGCGACGCGATGGCGGTCGGGGGGGAGCGAGCGGACGAGCCGTCGCTCGGGCGCTCGACTCTGCCGCGGGATTTCTGGCTCTACCTCGCGAGCCGCTTCTGTACCGCCACGGGCTCGATGCTGCTGCGCGCGGCCGTAGCATGGCACGTCTACGCGCTCTCGCACTCGGCCTTCCACCTCGGGCTGATCGGGCTCGTGCAGTTCCTGCCGGCGCCCGCGCTGTCGCTCGTCGGCGGGGCGCTCGCCGATGCGCGGGACCGGCGGCGGATCATGATGACCGCCCAGGTCGTGCTGCTCGCGTGCGCGACGGCGCTCTGCATGGCTACCCGCGCCGGCGCAGCGAGTCTCCCACTGCTCTACGGGATCGTCGTCCTCGCCGCCGGCGCGGCCGCCTTCGACAATCCGGCGCGCGCCTCGCTGCTACCCGGACTCGTCGGTCGTGACATCTTCCCGCGCGCCGTGACGATCGCCGCCACCAACCAGGCGCTCGCCTTCGCCAGCGGTCCGGCAGTCGCCGGCCTCGTGATCGGCGCGGCGGGGGTCGGAATGGCCTACGGGCTGGACGCGGCGCTCATCGCGGTGTCGCTCGCCGCGCTGACGCCGCTCCGGTGCCCGCCGCCGGTCGGCGGCCGCGTGGGGTTCCGGTTGCAGTCCATCCGTGACGGCCTCGCCTTCGTCTGGCGTCACGAGGTCATCCTCGGTTGCATGACGCTCGACATGTTCGCGGTGATCTTCGGCGGCGCGACCGCCTTGTTGCCGATCTACGCGACCGCCATCCTGCACGTCGGCGCGCGCGGGTACGGCTTGCTGGCGTCGTCGTTCGAGCTCGGCGCGCTCGTCGCATCGGCGGCACTGATCGCGCGCCGGCCGATCACGCGCGCGGGACCGGCGCTGCTCGTCACCGTCGGACTCTACGGGGTCGCGACGATCGTCTTCGGCGCGTCTCGCTGGTTTCCGCTCTCCGTCGTCGCGTACGCGGCGGCCGGCATGGCGGATCAGGTGAGCGTCGTGCTGCGCAACACGGCGATCCAGCTCTCTACGCCCGATCCGCTCCGCGGGCGGGTGAGCGCCGTGAACATGATCTTCATCGGCGCGTCCAACCAGCTCGGCGCCGCCGAGTCGGGTTTCGTCGCGGCACTGACCAACGCGACGTTCTCGGTCGTGACGGGAGGGCTTGGGTGTCTGCTCGTCGTCGCGATCGTCGCGGCCCGGTGGCCACGGCTCCGACGGTATCGGACCGACGAGGCGGTCAGCGGTCCGCGCTGACCATCCAGACGTGCCCGCCGCGCCGGACGTATACGCCGTCGGGCAGGATGAGCTGCACCTCGAGATCGCCGGTCGACTCGCCCTGGTGCAGTGTGAGAGGGGTGCCGCCGTCGATGGCGAGCGTGACCGTGCGCTCCGGCGGCGCCTGGGAGTACCGGATGGCGCCGACCTGGATGCGCGGCTCGTTCCCGGCGCGAACCGGCGGCTCGGTGCGGCGTGGCGTGGCGGCCGGAGGCGGGGCCTGCACCGGGGGCGCCGCCGTCGTGGCGGCGGGCTCGCGCGGCACCGGAGCCGCGGCCGGCCGCGGCGGCGCGGGTTTCACGACGGGCACGGGCGTGGGGAGCTTCGGGACGCCACGGGCGCTCACCGGTGGCGGAGGCGGGGGCGCGAGCGCGACCGGCGGTGCGACGGGCGCCGGCGCGGTAGGAACGCGAGCGACGGGCGCTGGGCCGGAGTGCGACGAGAAGAACACGACGGCCGCGATGCCCACCATGAGGATCCCGGCCGCGACGCCGCCGGCCGTCCACCAGCGCCATCGCCGATCCTCGGCCGTCCACGCGGTGGCGTCCGCCGGCGCGAGCTTCCCCTCGAGCTGCTGGAGCGCTTGCAGGACAGTGCTCACGATGTGCCTCCTGCGAGCCGCGGCCGCGGATAGCCGCCGGCCGCGGCGTAGAGGACGATGCGCGTCAGCCGCCCGACGCGGGCGTCGGGGATGAGCAGCCGCGAGCGCTGGAAGTCGATCACCGCGGCGACCGTCGCCGGGTCGAACTCGCCCGTCGACTCGCCGCCGTACAGGCCCGTGCGGCGCAGCAACCCCTGCAGGCGAGTGACGTGGGCCCCGCGCGCGCCGAGGCCGAACGTCATGCCGAGGCCCTCGAAGTCGCGCCAGAGGACGTGCGCCTGCCCGAACCAGAAGAGGTCGACCAGACCGGTGTCGATCGTCGTCGGCGTGCCGCCGATGTCGAGCGTGGCACGGCGCTCGTCGAGTGCGGTGAGCGTGGCGAAGCAGGAGCCGCTCGCGTGCGGTACTCTCAGCTCGAGGAGCGCGGGCAGGTCGAGGACGGCGAGCGTGCTGCGATTGCCGGTGAGCAGCAGGTCCTCGAGGCCCCGCCGCCACGCGATCCGCTCGACGTCGTCGGTCACCCGGGATTCGTCGTCGCCGAGCGGCCGCGCGTGCCACGCGGCGAGCACGGCGTCGAGCGCCGAATGGGCGCTCGAATCGGGCCCGAGTGCCCGCAACCGGCGCTCGAGATCGGCGACGGGTGACGGCAGGGGAAGGGGAGGTGCCGGCGCGGGCTCGGCGACCGCCGCGGGTGCGGGCGCCGGCTCCGCGTTGGCCGCGGGCGGCGCGGGCGCCGGCGTGGGCTCCGCAGCGGGCGGGGAAATCGCGGGCGGCTCGGGAGCGGCTCTGGCGACGACCTCAGCCGGTCGCGCCGCTGGCTCATGCGGGCGTGGAACCTGCGTGAACCAGCCGAGCGGCACGCCGAGCGTGACCACCCCGACGCCGACCGCCGCGCCCGCGACACCCCATGCGGCCCGGCGCACGACGGACAGCGTGCCCGGCAGCGGCACGGCATTGATCTCCTTGTAGGCGCGCACGACCGACCGCCGGGTGACGCGCGGCTCCCGGGTCACGAACGCCGCGAGCATCGCGCGGTGCGCGATCATGTTGATGAGCCGCGGCACCCCGCCGGCGAGGCTGTGCGTCAGTCGGAGCGCCGGCACGGTGAAGAGCCGCGCGGCGCGCCCCTCGCTCGCGATCGACAGCCGGTGGCGGACGTACGCGACCGTCTCGCGGTAGCGGAGCGGACCCATGTGCCAGCGGAGCGTGATGCGCTGGTTCAGCTGCGCCATCGCGGGGTCGAGGAGGAGTGTCCGGAGCTGCGGCTGGCCGACCAGCACGACGCGCAGGAGCTTCTCCGTCGGGGTCTCGAGGTTCGAGAGCAAGCGCAGCTGCTCGAGCAGATCCATCGAGAACGCCTGCGCCTCGTCGACCACGACGACCGAGATCCGTCCGGCCTCGCGCTGTGCCAGCAGATGGGCGTTCAGCGCGTCGACCAGCTCCATCTGGCTGCTGCTCGTCCCCGGTAGCCCGAACTCGCGGTTGAGGCGCTGCAAAAGCTCGAGGGTCGAGAGCGCCGGGCTGAAGATGTAGGCGGCGGCGACCTCGGGTCCGAGCTCGGCGAGGAAGGCGCGCAGGAGCGTCGTCTTGCCGGTGCCGACGTCGCCCGTGATGCAGACGAAACCGCTCGACTCCTTGAGGCCGAGGCGCAGGTGCGCCAGAGCCTCGGCGTGCTTCGAGGAGAGAAAGAGGTAACGCGGGTCCGGCGTCAGCCGGAACGGCGTGTCGTCGAGCCCGAAAAAGCGCTCGTACATCCCCGACCTCCCCGCATCCCACTTTCGTTATAGGGGAAAGGCGGTTGACACTCCAGCACGCCGGCGGCGTGCGGGGGTTACGGGATCTACGCGCTCTCGCGGCGGGCGCGGCGGCTCTTCAGGAGTTCCGTCACCGAGGGGGGCTGCAGATCCTCGGCCGAGAAGCCGAGCGGCATGATGCCCTGCTCGAGCCAGAGGTGGCCGCCGTCGAGGACGTGGCGGGCAACCTTGCACTTGAGGGCGTCGTCGTTCCGCCAGAGATCGTGTAAGAGCTGGATGACCCGCCGCCGGGCGCCGCGTGCGAACACGTCGGCGAGGCTCGCGGCGCTCGCCGCCTCGGCATGGCCGGTCTCGGCCATGCGGTGGGCGCGGGTAACGGCCGCGGTGAGGGCGAACAGCTCCATCGCGATGTCGACCGCCCGGAAGAGGAACGCCTGCTTCCGCTCGAGCCCAGCCTGATAGACCAGCATGCCGTGGAAGATGGCGCGTGCGAGCCGGCGGCTCGCGCGATCGGCGAAGCGGATGTGACGGGCGAGCTTGCCGTAGGCCGCGTACCGTGGCCACGCGGCCCAGCCGAACCAGCGGGTGGGGTACCACCAGGCGTAGAAGCGGAGGATCCGGGGTACGGCGCGCAGGCGGTCGCGCGTGCTCGACCGCGGGTCGACGAACGCGCCCGCCACCTGGAGATGCGTGTCGACGGCCTCGCGCGCCATGAAGAGGTGCATGATCTCGCTCGAGCCCTCGAAGATGAGGTTGATGCGCGCGTCGCGCATCATGCGCTCCACCCCGATCGGTGGCTCGCCACGGCCGGCGAGCGAGCGCTCGGTCTCGTAGCCCCGACCTCCGCGCACCTGGAGGATGTCGTCGAGCAGGTGCCAGGCGCGGACCGTGTTCCACTCCTTTGCCGCTGCCGCCTCGAGTCGGATGTCGGAGTCCGGCCGGTCGGCGAAGTGGGCGACGAGGAACGCGATGGATTCCATGGCGAACGCGGTGGTGGCGAGCTCGGCGACCTTCACCGCCACGGCCTCGTGCTTGCCGATCGGCACGCCCCACTGAACGCGCGCGTTGGCCCACTTCCGCGTCAGCTCGAGGCCGGCCTTGGCGACGCCCGCGGTGGACGCCGGCAACGTCAGCCGTCCCGTGTTGAGCGTCACGAGCGCGACACGGAGGCCGTCGCCCTCGCGACCGATCAGGTTCTCGCGCGGCACCTTCACGTCCTCGAAGCTGATCACGCCGTTGGCGAGCGCCTTGAGGCCCATGAAGCGGCTCCGGTGCTCGACCTTCACGCCGTCCCAGTCCATCTCGACCACGAAGGCGTTGATGCGATTCGTCTTCGGGTTGCGCGCCATGACGACGATCAGCTCGGCGAGCGTCCCGTTGGTGCACCAGAGCTTCTGGCCGTTCAGGATGTAGAAGCGGCCGTCGGGCGTGGGCTCGGCGATGGTCGACAGCCGCGCCGGATCGGAGCCGACCGCCGGCTCGGTGAGGGCGAACGCCGAGATCGCGCCCTGCGCGCACCGCGGCAGGAACCGCCGCTTCTGCTCCTCGGTGCCGAAGAGCCGGATCGGCTGCGGGACGCCGATCGCCTGATGCGCCGACAGCAGCGCGGCGACGTTGGCGTCGTAGCTGCCGACGAGCTCCATCACGCGCACGTACTCGGGATGCGTGAGACCGAGGCCGCTGTACTCCCGTGGAATCTTCATCCCGAACGCGCCGAGCTCCGCGAGGCCGCGGACGACCTCCTCGGGGTACTCGCCGGTCTCGTCGATCGCCACCGGATCGACCCGCTCCTCGAGGAAGCGCCGCATCCCGTCGTAGAAGTCGCGGAAGGCCGGTCGGTTCGGCTCCTCGACGGGGTAGGGGTCGACGAGGTCCAGCCGGAAGCGGCCGAGGAACAGGTCTTTCAGGAAGCTCGCGCCCTTCCATTCCCGCTCGCGGGCGGCCTCGGCGACGTCGCGTGACTGGCGTTCGGCGGTGGTCGTCATGGCAGACAATGTAGCCGACTGCGAGGGTTGGGGAAAAGCCCTGAGGACGCGCGGGCCGCGTGCGGGAAAACCCGGCCGTCGGCGGTGCGCGTAGGGCCCGGGGCTTCGTACGCCTGCACCGTGCCGGGTCGCGCAGCGGCGCCAGCTCCTGGTAATCTACCTAGCCAGTGGCGGCGCCCGGGTGGCGACGGCGGCAATATGTAGTTTGCGCCCCCCGCAGCGCGAATTAAGGGAAAACCCGTAGACGCATTGCCGATTTCCCCAGCAACACGTCTGCGGACTGCCTTAGATATGTCCTCGATCCGGAGCATTGTGGTGTTCCATTAAGGAATTGTCTTGACACGCAAACGCTGTGCGCCCTATGCGCGCAGTCGAGCTCTAAGCGAATTCGGAGGGGACTGCGATGCTGACGAGGCGAGACATTCTCAAGGCGGGCTTGGCCGGCAGCGCGTACGGCCTGCTCGGACCCGCGTTTCGTCGCTCCGCGTTCGGGGACAGCCTGCCGCCGAGCCCGGCGACGAAACCGTTCGTCGTCGAATTACCGATCGCGCCGCTCGCGAAATCCGTCGCGCCGTTTGCGACCCGCGCCGATCCGGGCAACTGCGTGAACGTGGACGGGACGACGGCGTTTCATGTGTCCGGTCCGCGCACCGTCCCGACCAACACGGAGTTCTTCCTGATCCACGAGCGGGCCGCGCCGCATTCCTTCCACCCCTCGCTGCCGCCGAACGTCATCTGGGGCTACGACGGCATGGCGCCGGGGCCGACGTTCCTCGCCCGCAGCGGCACCCCGTCCCTCGTGCGCTTCGTGAACGACCTGCCGACGAACGACCCCGTGGGCATCGGTGAGCCCATCTCCGCCATCCATCGTCACGGCGGCTTCCAGTTCCCGGAGGACGACGGCTATCCGCTCGATACGTTCTGCGCGGGACAGTCGCGAGACTACTTCTACCCGAACGAGGCGGACGACCTGCAGGAGCAGAACGAGCACTCGACGCTCTGGTACCACGACCACGCGATCGACATCACCGGAATGAACGTCTATCGCGGCCTCGCCGGTTTCTTCCTCAACTTCGACCGGGTCGACTCGATCGCGGGTGAGCTGGACACGGGCGCGGCTGCACTTCGACTCCCCGGCCGGATGGTGGCGCTCCCGAGCGGCGACCAGTTCCGGCAGTTCGACGTCCCGCTGGTCTTCCAGGACAAGCGATTCGACCAGAACGGCTTCCTCGCCTTCGACACCTTCGACCACAACGGCTTCCTCGGCGACAAGTTCCTCGTCAACGGGGTCGTCCAGCCGTTCCTGAAGGTGGCACGGCGGAAGTATCGCTTCCGCTGCCTGAACGGCTCCAATGCGCGGAACTACGAGTTCTTCCTGAGCAACGGCCAGCCCTTTGTCGCGATCGCCACCGATAGCCATCTCCTCGAGCATCCCGTGACGGTGAAGAGCTTCCGGATCGCTCCGGCGGAGCGGGTGGAGGTGATCATCGACTTCACGAACACGACGCTCGGGCAAGAGATCTTCCTCGTGAACCGCCTCGAGCAGACCGACGGCCGGAAGCCGGACGGGCTCGTCTCGCCGGGCACGCAGATACTCAAGTTCGTGGTCGACCGGGACGCGGACGACCCAAGCCGGGTGCCCGACACGCTGCGCGCGGTAACCGAAGGTCCGCAGCAGCTCCTCCCGAAGGTGACGGTGCAGCGGACGTTCGACTTCGAGCGCTCGGACGGGGCCTGGGTCATCAACGGCGAATTCTTCGACGAGAACCGCATCAACGCCAAGCCCAAGCGAGATGGCGCGGAGATCTGGATCCTCAAGTCGGGCGGCGGCTGGGTCCACCCCGTGCACATCCACCTGACCGAGTTCTTCATCCTCTCGCGCAACGGCTCGCCTCCGCCGCCACTCGAGCGGGGGCGGAAGGACACGATCGTCATCGGGAGCGACCGGGGGGACGTGAAGATCCTGTTGCCATTGCCGGCGAATTTCCACGCAGTGCCGAGGCCCGTCGCGGGCCGCTTCGTGTTCCACTGCCACAACATCGAGCACGAGGACATGCGGATGATGGCGCAATTCGAAGTTCAGCCCTGAAGGGAGATCAATTATGTTCAGCAGACGAGACATTCTGAAGATCGGGCTCGCGAGCGGCGCGTACGGCGCCCTCGGTCCGGGTCCACGCCGCCGCGTCTTTGCCGATAACCTGCCGTCCAGTCCGCGCACGACGCCGTTCGTCGTCGCGCTGCCGATTGCGCCGATCGCGCAGCCGACGGCGGCGTTTGCCACGAGAGCCGATCCGGGCGACTGCGTGAACGTCGACGGGAGCACGGCGTTCCACGTGCACGGGCCACGGGTGGTCCCGACCAACAGCCAGTTCTTCCTGATCCACGAGCAGGCGAGGCCACACTCATTCCATCCCCAGCTGCCCGCGAACGTGATCTGGGGCTACAACGGCATGGCGCCCGGTCCGACCTTCATCGCCCGCAGCGGCACCCCGTTCCTCGTCCGCTTCGTCAACGATCTTCCACAGAACGATCCCGTCGGCATCGGGGAGCCCATCTCCGCCATTCACCGCCACGGCGGGTTCCAGGCCGAGGAGGACGACGGGTACCCGATCGATACCTTCTGCACCGGGCAGTCGAGAGACTACTTCTACCCGAACGAGCCCGCGGACGGCCTCGTGCAGAACGAGGAGTCGACGCTGTGGTACCACGACCACGCGATCGACATCACCGGGCCGAACGTCTACCGCGGGCTCGCCGGCTTCTATCTCAGCTTCGACGCAGTCGACTCCATCGCGGGAGAGCTCGACACGAATCCGCAGGCGCTGCGGCTGCCGGGCCGCATGGTGAGCCTGCCGAGCGGCGAGCAGTTCCGGGAGTTCGACGTCCCGATCGTCATCCAGGACAAGCTGTTCGACAGGAACGGCTTCCTCGTCTTCGACACCTTCGACCACAACGGCTTCCTCGGCGACAAGTTCGTCCTGAACGGCGCCATCCAGCCTTTCTTTCGAGTGGCGCGGCGGAAGTATCGGTTCCGGTTCCTGAACGGCTCGAACGCCCGTTTCTACCAGCTCTTCCTGAGCAACGGGCAGCCGTTCGTGGCGATCGCCACCGACGATTCCCTCCTCGAGCATCCCGTCACGGTGAAGAGCTTCGAGATCGGTCCCGCCGAACGCGTGGAGGTGGTCATCGACTTCACGAACACGACGCTTGGCCAGGAGATCTTCCTCGTGAACCGCCTCCAGCAGACCGACGGCCGGAAGCCGGACCAGCTCGTCTCGCCGGGCACGCAGCTCCTCAAGTTCATCGTGGACCGGGACGCCGCCGACCCGAGCCGGGTGCCCGACACGCTGCGCCCGGTAACGGTGGGCCCGCAGCAGCTGCTGCCCCAGGTCAAGGTCAAGCGGACGTTCGACTTCGAGCGTTCCGATGGCGCCTGGCAAATCAACGGCGAGTTCTTCGACGAGAACCGCATCGACGCGAAGCCGAAGCGCGGCACGCCCGAGATCTGGACCCTCAAATCGGGCGGCGGCTGGGCGCATCCGGTGCACGTCCACCTGACGGACTTCTTCATCCTCTCGCGCAACGGCTCCACGCCGCCCGTGCTCGAGCGAGGACGGAAGGACACGGTGAGCATCGGGGGGCCCGACTTCGGGGACGTGAAGATCCTGCTGCCGTTCCCGGCGAACTTCCGCGCCGTGCCGCGGCCGGTCACCGGCCGCTTCGTCTTCCACTGCCACAACATCGAGCACGAGGACATGCGTATGATGGGGCAGTTCGACGTGCAGCCATGACGCCGGTTGCCACGCGGCTCGCCGGACTGCTGGCTCTCGTCGCGGCCGGCTGCTCGGGGCGCCCGCCCGAGCCGCCGCCGACGCCGCCGAACCCGGTCGCGACCATCCGTGAGCAACATCTCCCCAACATCGAGCTCGTGACCCACGAGGGTCGCCGCGTGCGGTTCTACGACGACCTGGTGAAGGGCAAGGTCGTCGCCATCAACTTCATGTTCGCCACCTGCCGCAACGCCTGTCCCGAGTCCACCCAACACCTGGTGGAGGTGCAGCATGCCCTCGGCGACCGGATGGGACGCGACGTGACGTTCCTCTCGATCTCGCTCGACGCCGAGCGCGACACCCCCGAGGTGCTGCGCGGCTACGCCGAGGCGCACGGCGCCGGGCCGGGGTGGTACTTCCTCACCGGCAAGCACGACGACATCGAGCTGCTGCGCCACAAGCTCGGCGCGTACGAGCTCGACCCGGTGATCGACGCCGATCGGACGCAGCACACCGGGCTCGTGATCCTCGGCAACGAGCCGGCGGGGCGATGGAAGGCGATCACCGCGCTCGGCAAGCCGGTCCGCATCCGCCAGGCGATCGAGCGGACCATCCTGCCGGTGACCGAATGGCCGACGGGCGCGGCGGTGGTCAACGAAGTCCCGTACGAGGAGAACGAGCGCGGGAAGGAGGTCGTCACCGCCGACGAGGTGGCGAAGCTCCTGGTCCGCGACCCGTGAGTACGCGGCGGTTCCTGCCCATCCTGCTCTGCGTGGCCGGCGTCGCCGGGGCACAGGAGTCGCTCGAGAACGATCATCTCCTCGGCGGCACGGTCGAAGATTCGCTGCTCGACGGCTGCTTCGTGGCGTTCAGTGCGCGCAACACCGATCCCACGGTCGACGGGCACGACAACCTCTGGACGATCGAGAAGACCCTCGTCCGTTTGCAGCCGATGCCCGGGCCACCCGAGGGCGGCGACCTCGGGCACAAGGGCTTCTTCAAGTGGATCGACTGGGGCGCCCCGAGCAGCCGCTCGCCCATGCTGGCGCTGTTCGACGACGTGTTCATGGCGGAGGAGCAAGGGCAGCTCTCCGGCGACCGGATGGGGATCCCGCCGGGCAAGCTCGCGGCATGCGCCAACAACGTGATGGTCTGGCTCGGGCCCGGAGATTACCCGGCCGTCCTCCCCGACTGCTTCACCGTGACGAAGGATCGGAGCGTATGGGACAACGCCGTGGCAGACTGGAACCGCCGACACCCCGGCGTTGGTTCGTGACGTCGCGCTGGGTCGCCGTCGCCGCGTTCGCCGTGGCGCCGGCCGCGGGCGCGCAGGAGCTCGTGACCGCGCTCGCCACCGTCAAGGTGTCGACGACGACCGGCGAGAAGCCGCAGTCGAAGCTCTGGTTCCACGCCGGCCACTGGTGGGCCGTCCTGCCGAGCAAGTCCGCGAAACCCGCGGGGACGTGGCTCTGGCGCCTCGAGGCCGACAACCACTGGAAGAACGTCCTGCGCCTGTCGTCGAGCACCAAGACCAAGGCCGACGCGAAGGCCGTCGGCGACGTGACGCACGTTCTCCTGCACGGCGGGAGCCCGCAGCTCGTCTCGGTGCAATACGACGGCGCCAACGACACCTATGGTCTCTGGACGGCGCGCCCGACGCCCACGGCGATCGCGCTCCCCAGCAGCGAGACGGCGACGATCGACGTCGACTCGACCGGCCGCCTGTGGCTCGCGACCGAATCCGGAGCCA
>Ga0209056_10006785_pt1 | contig 11807 bp, 5 predicted proteins | sample GraSoiAngelo_114_FD_185876 | JGI IMG/M metagenome (GOLD analysis project Ga0209056, IMG submission 185876) | Grasslands soil microbial communities from the Angelo Coastal Reserve, California, USA - 14_0903_13_40cm (SPAdes) (version 2) | ecosystem: Environmental > Terrestrial > Soil > Grasslands ... | reverse complement strand
GTCGCCCGGGTTCAAGCCTAGATCGCTTGCCTTGACCACAATGACGACCTTGTTGAATGGCGGAGCGTAACCGCTGCTCGCCTCGGCAGGCTTCTGACTGCCGGTAGTCACAAAGCGGCCATCAACCCCGCCGCTGCCATTGGGGGCCGGCGTGTAGGACTCGAAGGTCGGCGTGGTACCGTTCCAAGTCATGTGCACACCCTTGTAGGTCGTAATACCATTCTTGACGATCTTCATCGCGACATACCAGGATGAGCCTGGGGGTTGCGGCGACTCGCCGTTGTCGGTGTTGATGGTGAACGCGAGCCTGATGACGTTGTCCCCGGCGTAAGGTTGCGCGATCTGGAAGGAAAGCAGGTCGGATCCAGGTGGAGCCGGGCTGGGAAATATCCCTAGTATCGCACTGGTATCGCCCGCAGGGTCTTTCAGCTTGGTGAGGCCCGGCAGCGCACAGACATCTTCTGGTGGAGGCGGTTTGACTACGGTCAGGTCCACCTCGTTGCTTGAATTGCTGGTGCCGGGGATCGCATTGATCGCCTTGACCGTATAATAGTAGTGCTTCACAGAAGGATCGGCCGTGGTATCGTCAAAAGTGGTCTTGGCATTACCGGTCTGGCCCAGCAACACCTCAGTGCCCGACGACGTCCCGCGGAAAATCTGGTAATTGATGATATCGGAGCCGCCGTTGTCCGGGGCCTTCCAAGTCAGATGCGAAGCAGCGGCATCGCGCGTGCCTGAGAGGCAGGGCGGTCTCGGTATTCTGGCTGCGGTCGTGTCGGTCGCGCTGTCGTTGCTGGCGAAAATACTCTTGCCGCCGGATTGGCGCGCGACGCGCATGAAGGCGACGAAATCGTTGGCTGCCGTGCCGGCGATGCAGCCTGGGGTCACACAGCCATCGCTATATCCATAGAGCACCCGGCCTTTGTCGTCGATGGTGATCTCGTTAAAGTCGAGAAGGTTGCGGTCCTGATGGCTGCCGCCCTGCTGCCAGACGCCCGTCATGCTTTGCACAGGATCATTCGGGGTGGCGTTGACCGTCGTCCAAGTCACGCCGCCGTCGTAGGTGGTGGCGATGAACGCGTACCATTTGCCAGGGAAGCTTATCGCTTGGTAGTCGCCGGCGATATCGGTGCCCAGGAAGCCAACGGCCGCGCGGCCGGAGCTACCGCCGACCGCTTCGATTTCGGCGGCATTCTTGATGCCGTGAGTTGCGCCGATGTCGAAGTCATTTGTCCACGTGACGCTATTATCGGGGTTGCGGTGACCGACCTTGACGCGCGCATGGCCTTCTGGCGGATTGCCAGCAGGCACGGGGTCATTGTTGACGTAGGCGTAGTAAACGGTGCTATCGGAGTCGATCGCGACAGAAGGATCGGCGCCTTGGATCTGCGCGGTGCTGCCCGTGACGATGAACTCCTGCCAAGTTACGCCTCCATCTGTGCTCAGTGCGCCGCCTTGGTTGCCTCCGCAGTGACTGACTGGCAGCCAGACGGTACCGTCTGGCGCAACATGGACATGGCCATGCAGACCGTGACATTGCGTGATGCCGTTGCCTTCGTAGGCCAGGACCCCGGGGCCGTAACTTGCGCCGAGGGTGTCGCTGCGCTGGCAGGTAGCAGGACCGAGCGGCCATGATTGAGAGCAATAGTACACGGCTTCACCCTGATTGACCCCGTTGCCCAATGCACTCAGTGCGGCTGGGTAGGGGCCTGAACCAATCGTTTCATGGTCGGTGCCGCCGCTAGCTGGAGAAGCAGCGAGCGGCACCCACAAATCGCCGTCGTTGTCACTGTAACCGTAGACAGCATTGGCGCCTGCTGTGGAATTGGAGGAAAACGTGCGACCGGTTTTTTGATCTGTCCACAGGATCGGATCCAGGCCAGTGATCGTCCCGAGATTCGTCTTATCTTCCCAAAGTGCCTCACAACATTCGGGCTGCGCTGGCGACAGACGCTCCGGCGGGGTCAGCCGCCAGATCGGCCCGATATTCATGGTCATAATGCGGCCGGTGTGAGGATTGAAACCAATATTGAACTCGCCGTCACTCGACTCGGCAGATGTGCCCGCGGGCGCATAGAAATTCTGATAGCGCGGAACGCCCGGCGTTGTCGGATCTGGCCCGCCGAAGCCGGTAGTGCCGCCACTGCCGGAACCCGGCAGCAATTCGATCGTCACATGAACGTTTTCGCCAGTCGGCGTGTACGGGACAACTACCAGTGTGTACTTTTGGGTGCCATCGGCCAGCGGGCTGATGGTTGCGATCTCGGGGTTAGAGCTGCTCGCCGATTGGTAATTGGCCGCCTGGGAACCGTCTGTGCTGGTGCAATCTGTGGGGCTGCAATCGCCGCGTGGATTCTTGTAGATGTAAAGGTCGTAGTCTGAGGCGCCGCCGCCGTTATCGGTCCAGCTCATGGTGACCTTGACCGCAGCGTTCGGATGCGCGGCGGCGTAACCGGACGGCAGGGTCACCGTCAGCGCGTAATCATCGCAGGGCTGTCCTGAGCCGAAACATTCGGGGCCACTGTCAACAAAGATCACCGGAGTCGGATTGGCCACGAAAAATGGCCCAGCTGTGTAATTCAGAGGGCCGGACGTGTCGGTAAGGGTGCCACTCGATGGTGTTGACGCGAAACTGAACATTGCCAGCATGGCGCCGACCGAACAGAGGCAAAAAGCCAATAGGATGCGGGGATTGAAAAGCCCCGATTGGGAAGCAGGATTTTTTTTCATAAAATTTTCCTGTGTTACATATGAGGAATCGGACTCCGGGTTGGATCGGACGCCTCCTTGGCAAAGATTTTTCGCAATTCCGACGAGGATTATATCGACAATTATTTCCGCTGATCGCGGAGATGCTTCGTTTTTACCGATCTCTTGGGTGGAGCAGCGCGTCGTCGCAAAAGGTACCTGCAGCGCAAAACATTATCACCAGCTTGGCCGTGAAACGCCCGAGCCAGAATCACGCAAGATCAGTTAGCGACTCTCGAGCACGCCATTGAGTTGAAGAGTGAGAGGTGCGGTCCGATTCAAAGAGATAAACTGCTAAGGGTGTGGCGGGTGGCTTTGATGAGGCTTTGGCGTCGGAGTGGGAGTTGGCGTTGGTGTCGGTGACGTACGAGGCCAGCACTCGCTCGTACACTACGAGCAGGATGTTCGACAATAGCGGCGATAGTGGTCCACCTTTGGGTGTCCCTTCCTTTGGCCCGGTCGTCAGCCCGCTCTACATCTACGACACTAGCGGAGTCGCGACTGACCAGATCTGCACTGGCCCAAGGCTGAGGTTGACTGTCTTGATGATGTACACACCGCTTTGCGTTATCGGGGCTTCGAGAATCGCGACTCCCGATGAACTGTTCACGGTCTGCACCACGGTTCCCGAAGGGTTGATCAACACCAACTGAATCGGCTCCGCGACACTCGGCTCAGCCGCAATCGAGATTGCTTGCGTACCCGTCGGCAGCGTGATGCTGCTTAGCAGCGTGTGCCCCGCCGACTGAGTAGCTAGTGACTCGGATGTGGTGCCCAGGCGCGCCGCCGTCAGGCGGAGCCCCTTTGTCCCTGAGACCGAACTCAGCTCACGGCGACACCTTGGTCGTGACGCTGCTCGTGTTGTTCCCGGAGACCGGGTCGTTGGGCGAGGTCGCGCTGACGGTTGCCGTGTCCGTGAAGTCGCCCTTCTTCGTCGGCTTGGTCACGAGGGTCACGGTGACCGTCGCACTGCTCGCCATGGCGCCAACGTTGCACACGACGACCTGGTTGTGCGGCGTCGGTGCGCAGCTGCCTTGCGTCGAGGTCGCCGAGCCGAACCCGGTGTTCTTCGGCAGGGTGTCGGTGAGGGTGACGCCGTTGGCCGTCTGAGGACCGTTGTTCGTGGCCGTGATCGTGTAGGTGATCTGCTGACCCACGTGACCCGTGGAAGGCCCCGTCTTGAGGACCGCCAGGTCCGCGCCTCCACAAGCGACATTGCCGACCACTGTATATGTCGCGGCCGGAAAAGCGTTATCGGTCTGCGCTTTGACGAACGTATGGTCTATCAGAGCGGTCGAGCGCTCGAGCGTGTCAGTCTGGGGAGTATCACCGGTGAAAGTCCTTCCGTTCACAGCTCCGAGGAGGTCCCCGGGCTGTGGATTTCCGACTGCGGACTTCGGAAGGAACATAGTGATTGTGCCGTCAGATTGGAAGTTGCTTGCAGGCAAGGCCGCTCCGATCTTCGTCTCCGTGGGAACGCCGATGACCAGACCGACGACGGCGGTGGCAATCGTGCCGTATTCGAAGGTTGGCATCCCACCACCAGATCCAGTCTTCATGCCAACGTAGAACTGCTGGCCTGGCGAGGAGAACGAGTCCCAGACCATTCGCCACCTGCTATTGGTTGGTACGGTATTGAGGTTGGATACTTTCATCTTGAACATTAAGTTGGTTGTCGCGGGAGGCTCGCCAACCGCAACATAGTCGATGGCTAACTGGGGGTTCGCACCGTTTTGAACGGCCACGCTTTCCGGATGATTAGACAGGTTCTGGTGGATGATCAGGCCGCTACACGTATCACCGACATAGGGCGCGGCTATTTCGTTGTTCGCGCACGACATGCCTACACCGTTTATCGCGACCACCTTATAGTAATAGGTCTTGGTAATGTCGTTTGCCGTCAGGTCGTCGTAGGTCGTCTGGCTTCCCGGAACGGTTGCGATAGGAATTGGATTCTCGCCACCGCTCGCGATCCCCCTCAATATTTGATAGGTCATGATTGTCGAATTGCCGGTATCGGCTTCGGACCACCCGAGGTGGACCACTGGACCGACTCGACGCTGTGTGATAAAAGGCATCCCCGGTACCGATGTGGCAGTGGGTGGGTCAAAAGCAGCGAGAAGCCGTCTGCCGCTTGACTGGCGCGCGATTGTTGCTGTGGCGCTATAGGCATTCCCCGTTGCCGTAGGTGCTGCTTGGGCGCAATTTCCGCCGGGGCATCCGTTGACGTACCCAACCTCGACGCGACCTTGCTTGTCAATGGTAACGTCGAAGAAGTCGAGCAGGTTACGGCAGATGTTGGCCCCGCCTCCGGTCCATATACAACCGCGTTGCATCGGAGCGCCCGGAGTTAGATCGGATGTTGTCCAGGTCAATCCGCCATCAAAGGTGTGGGCAACGTAAAGATGCCAGACGCCATTGAAGCTGGAGGAGTTAGCGCTCCCTGCTGTGGTTGAGCCATAAAAGGCAACGGCGGCGCGCCCGGCATCTCCCGCCACCGCGGCAGGGTACCTGATGTTCTTCAGTCCGTAAACGGCGCTGACATCGAAGATGTTTTGCCAAGTACTGCCATGGTCGTCAGATGTCGCGACGGCCGTGGCACTGTTAGCATTCGCCATGGCGAAGTAGACGCGGCCATTATTGTCAATGCCAACAGCCGGGTCGCTCGCGCCGGAAGCCGTTTGAACGGTGCCATTGCCAACATGGCGGACGTGCCAGGTTATTCCATTATCTTCCGAGACTACTACGGCCCCGTCACCACCGCAGTTATTGTTCGGTAGATAGACTGTTCCATCTTTAGGCGAGACTTTTACGTGCCCGTGTAACCCGCCGCATTCGGTTGTGTAGGTCGGTACAGTTGCACCGAAGGTGGCCCCTCCGTCATCGCTTCGCAGACAAAAGGCTGTGACTAGGTCCTGCGAGCAGTAATAGACCGCGTTGGGATAAGCAGTGGTTCCGATCAGCGGGGTATGGAATGGACCGCCGCCGATAGTCTCGTGGTCAATGCCGGATCCGAGCGGTCCGGGGGTTGGTACCCAGGTGTTTCCGTCGTTGTCCGAATAGGAGATTTTGCAGGTGGGTGACGTCGCAGTTAGTTCTGCCGCGAAGACACGACCTGTTTGACGATCGGTGAAGCCGATTGGATCAGAATCGATTACCACAGATGTAGGTGCCGGTCGGTTGACCCAGGTTGCAGTCGGCCCACCTGTCGGGCAACTGTTAGCGAACGTAATAAACAACGTTTCGAGGTCGGACTGGAAGTTTGTCACGCCGCTGGCTGAAGCCAGGGAATTCCAATTCACGCCGATGGAGGGTTCGCCTGCGCCACGTCCCATGTATTCCACCGTGGGCCCAGTGCTTACGGTAACCGGTGTGAGAACTCCCGGCGCCTCGAAGTTTTCATACCCTACCTTTGGGCCCGTATCCGCAGGCGCCGGAGGGGGTGGCGACGGTGTCAATGGAACCACGGTCGCCGTCCCGTGATACTGATCGGGCGGTGTAGTCGCAAAGTAGATGACGTGCACGGTAAAGACGCCGACGCCGTCCACTGCCGGATTAATGTGTGCTACCTCCGGGATGCCCGCGCCATTTCCTGAGGAATCTACTATTGGCCCGCTATTTGAGGTCTTGTGGACAACCAAATCGTAATCGTCCTGGGAAGCGGGCGGCGTAATCTTCACCTCAATGCGTTTGCCCGCGGTCACCCAGTCAGCCTGCGTTCCGCCGACCGTTAGGGTGAAAGTGTCGCAGCTGACAGTTTCAACGCACGTGCCCTCCCCACCAACAGATCCTGTTCCTGTGGCTGTGCCGTCCCAGGCGAGAGGCGACCCGGTTGGGCTAGCAATTGTCCCCGACCCGGGTGTCGCCGATCGCGATCTTGTCGTAGAGAGCGCGAGCACAACCAGGACAATGCTGGTTATAAGAAAGAGTGTGCCGACGGTGACGCGAGCTGTCAGCGAAGCGGGGTTTGTTTTCATAATCATGCCTTCCGAGTCTTTGAATTCGCAGTTGAAAAAAGAGTCGTTGTCTGAATCGGATGGTTTTCGATTTCGGATGCCTCCGCGCAGAAAAAACTAGGAATGAGATCTCGTTTCCGGCGATTGCTTTGACATCAATGATCGTGCGACGAACATCGAAGAACCGATGAGAATTTTGATGATCAGCGCCGAAGGCCCGCCGTTGCTCCACGCTGGTGCGCTCATCGATGTGATGGATGCGTTGCCGCACGAGTTACGCTCTCGTGGTCATGAGGTTGCGGTGACGCTACCGTATTATCGGGAGATCCGTGACAATCCGGCTTTCAAGGAGGAGGACACCGGGGTCACGGTCGATGTTCGCGTCGGCGATAAAACTTACATCGCTGAATACCTGCAAGGCCACACCCCCAGCGGTGTCCAACTATTTTTTGTCCGATGTGACGAGTTTTTCGATCGCGACGGAATTTACGGTGAGCACGGCACCGCTTATGAAGATAACGCCGCGCGCTTTATTTTTTTCAGCAAAGCGGCGGTGGAATTGGCGCGCCGTCTGACACCGACGCCGCAGATTCTGCACGTTCATGATTGGCCAGCTGCACTCGTCCCGGTTTACGTACGAGCACATCATTTGCCGTTCGCGACCGTGCTCACTGTCCATCACATCGCCGACCAGGGAAGTTTCTGGGGACTCGATTTTCGCCTAACCAATCTGCACGAGCGGTTCTTCACCCTGCGTGGCGTCGAATTTTTTGGGAAACTGAACTTCCTCAAAGGTGGAATTCTGTTTGCCGACAAAGTGACGACCGTGAGTGAGCGGCACAAACGCGAGGTCCAAACCCCGGAGTTCGGTTGCGGTCTCGACGCAGTCTTGCGGGAAAATGCGCACAAACTCCGTGCCATCCTCCACGGCGCCGATTACGCTCGCTGGAGTCCCGAGACGGACAAATTACTTCCGGCTAATTACACACCCAGCGAGTTGTGGGGCAAACGGCTTTGTCGCGATGCGCTTCTAAATGGTTTGCGACTGGAACCCAAACCTCGCGGACCGGTGTTTGGAATGGTGACGCGGGTCGTGGGCGAAAAAGGTTTCGACATTCTCGTGCCACTGCTCGACCGGCTCCTTGCGGACGATGTCCGTCTCATCATTCTCGGCGAGGGCGATCCGGCCTATGAAACGGCGCTCGCGGTCGCAACCCGAAAGTTTCCTAGAAAATTTGCTTATCGAAAGCTCTATGATGAAAAAAGCGCGCACGTGATCGAGGCCGGAATCGATATCACTTTGATTCCTTCGCGTTTTGAATCGGCTGGTTTGAGTGCGATGTATAGTTTGAAATACGGCACACTTCCCGTCGCCCGCGCCACCGGCGGAATTCAGGAAATCATCGAGGACTACGATCCCACGACAGACAGCGGTTACGGATTTCTTTGCTACGAATATTCGACCGAAGCCTTTTGGGACGCGATTAAGCGAGCGCGAGAGATTTTTCGCGACGGTCTATTGTGGGGAAAATTGATGGATCGCGCGATGGCGCGAAATTTCTCCTGGGCGGTGGCCGCGCAACGTTACGAACAGCTTTACCATGAACTTGCCGATCAAAACGAAGAGGCAGCAGCGTAGATGTCGATCTAACGGATTGCTTGCTACGGCAAATTCGCCGTCCATCCGCAAAAGCACCCGCGAATAAATGTCGAACGCCACCGTCAAATGTCTGCCTTGTCACGCCGGAGCCTTGGCGAAGGCGGACGCAAGGCGGCCAAGTCACTCTACTTATGCTACCTCAGAATGCGCTTGCCGGAGAGGCGACTAGTTCTTGCAATCCTGGAACCTTTGGTTTTTCCTCGGCCCTCCCAGGTTCTGATGTTGTGACCCGCACATTTTCCCTACTTCGGCCGTGGTCAATGGGGCTCTTGTTGACCCTCGTCCAATTAGTCGTGGCTGTGTTTTTGTTAGCGCCCGAAGGTCCGCTTTCCTATCGCTACACGAGTTTGGTCCAGCACGATGGTTACTGGTTCGCTAACATCATCGACCGCGGCTATCAGACGATCGTTCCGCCCATCAATCACAAGGTGATGGAAGTTTCCAACGTCGCGTTTTTCCCGGCTTATCCGGCGCTGGCCACTTTGTTTCGTTCCATTTTTCGCGTTGATACTGAAACCGCGCTCCTCATCACCGCGCAGCTCGCTGCCTGGGGCTTTTGGACTTACTTTTTTCTCTTCTGCGAGCGTTGGAAACTTTCCTCAACGCTGCGTTTTTTTGGCGCCTTGGCGATCGCCGCGCATCCGGCCGCGTTTTTCTTGATCGCGGGCTATTCCGAATCGCTCTTTTTAATGGCGCTGATCGGTTTTATCTACTGGAGCAGCGCCGAAGGCCGGACCGCGAAAATTTTGGCTGCCTTACACGGAATCGCGATGTCGGCGACGCGAATCGTCGGAATTCCGTGTGCTGCGTTTCCAGTCGTGCGCGATTTGTTTAGCAAAGGTTGGAGCGCGCTGTGCGATCCCCGGGGGTGGGTTCGAAACTATGGCAGCGCGGTTGCAGTGATGAGCGGCGCCATTTTCGGCGCCATTTTCTTCTTCCTTTACTGCCAATGGCGCTGGGGCCGTTGGGACATGTACATGCTCACCCAATCGGCTGGTTGGAACATTGAGCCGGATTACCTGGCGGTTTTTCGTCCGTCCAATTATCGCTGGCTTCTGCCCCAGCTGAACGATCCGACGCAGATGAGTCAGATGTCGATGACCGTCGGCGCGTTGCTCTTGATCGCGATCGCCGTCGTCGAATTACTTCCAGCAATTCGGCGGAGCACGGAACTGAGCACGCGGAGCGGGATCTATTTTTGCGCCGCAGTCATCTACTACATCTCGGTCAGCGGCGTCGCCTCGCTCGATATGGAGAGCATGCTTCGTTACGAGTTCTGCGTGCACGCGCTGATCGTGCTCGCTTTTTTGCATTTTTTAGGTCAATTTCGCGTCCCACCGCCGCTGTTGCGTGTCTTCGGGATGGCTACCGCGGTGTTGGTCAGCGCCCTCGGGCTGAGTGTGCAGGGTTGGTATGTTTGGAACTTTACCCGCGGGAACTGGGTGGCCTAACGAAAATGAAATCAACTGTCGCAATTATCGGAGCCGGACCTGCGGGATTAACCGCCGCGTATTTGCTTTCGAAAAACAGGGTCGATGTGACCGTGCTTGAAGCGGACCCGATTTACGTCGGAGGAATTTCGCGCACCAGCACCTACAAAGGTTTTCACTTCGATATCGGGGGCCATCGCTTTTTCTCGAAATCGAAAGCGGTTGAAGATCTTTGGACGGAGATTTTGCCTAAAGACATGCTCCAGCGGCCCCGTTCGTCGAAAATTTATTACGATGGAAAGTTTTTCACCTATCCGCTGAAGCCGTTCGAAGCATTGATCAAACTCGGCATCGTAAGATCGACAATCTGCGTTCTATCGTGGCTCAAGGCGCGACTATTCCCAGTGCGCCATCCTCGAAACTTCGAGGAGTGGGTCAGCAATCAATTCGGCAAACGTCTCTTCAACATTTTCTTTAAGAGCTACACCGAAAAAGTGTGGGGGATGAGCTGCAAAGAAATTTCGGCCGATTGGGCCGCACAACGCATCCGCGGTCTTTCCCTTGGCAGCGCGATCAAGAACGCGCTCTTGCCGCAACGTTCTCCGAACGGCGACCGCACCAACGTTATCAAGACGTTGATCAATTCTTTCCGGTATCCGCGCAAGGGCCCGGGGATGATGTGGGAAGCGTGCGCAGAAAAAGTGAAGGCAATGGGCGGCAAAGTCGAAATGGCCGCGAGAGTGAACGGCTGCGCCTATGACGAAGCAAGATCGACATGGACCGTCCAATTCAAGGACCGCGATGGAAATCTCCACTCGATCGAAGCCGAACACGTCATTTCCTCCGCGCCGATGCGCGAATTGGTTTGTGGGATTCGTCCGGAGGTTTCTGACCGCACCCGGCGCGCGGCGGAAAGTCTCAAGTACCGCGATTTTTTAACAGTCATGCTCATTTTGAAGGAACGGAACAAGTTCGCCGACAACTGGATCTACATCCACGATCCGAGGGTCAAAGTTGGCCGCGTCCAAAATTTCAAATCCTGGTCGCCCGAGATGGTTCCGGATCCGGACAAAGCGTGTTACGGACTCGAATATTTTTGTTTCGAAGGCGATGGCCTTTGGGAATCCAAAGACGAAGAGTTGATCGAGCTGGCGAAGCGCGAATTAATCCAGATCGGTCTTTCTCAGGAAGGCGACGTGGTCGATGGAACGGTCGTGCGCCAGAAAAAAGCATATCCAGTTTACGACGACGACTACGCGCTGCATGTCGCGGCGATTCGGCAGGAGTTGGACACGCGTTATCCGAATTTGCACCTCGTTGGTCGCAATGGAATGCACAAATACAACAACCAGGATCACGCCATGATGACGGCGATGTTGTGCGTCGAAAATATTCTGGCTGACGCCAAGCTTTACGATATCTGGCAGGTCAACGCCGACGCGGAGTATCACGAACAAGGCGATGAAGTGTCCGATGAAAAAAATGGTTCGGGGTTGCGCCTTGTTCCAACTCGCGTCGACCGCGACCGGGAACCCGAGCTGGCTCCCGAAAGTTAACTCGTAACAGTTAAGCTGCTTCCTCTGGGACTCAGTAGTCGGCTGGTTTCACGGGCAACTTGGCCGTGAATCCGACTCCCTGTCCTTTGCTGTCGTAACAGCCATCCAGATCGCGCACCCAGAAAAACAGTCTTTGTTTTTTTCGTTGCCTTCTGTCAAAGCCGTCTGGCGAAATCATTACGGCGCGACCCAAAAACAAATCCGCCCACCGATTTTTCACCAGCGGGCGGAAACTTGACGTAGCCTCGATCGGCGGGGAGCTAAGGCTGGTTCGCCAAGCTGAACCCCGGCCTCACGCGCGCGGAACGGTCAGGCAAAGAGCGGGGGAGGGGGACTTCAGCTCTTTTCGCCGGTGGCCTCTACCGGCGCGCTCAGTGTTGTCTTCTTGATGTCAGAAACCGCGCGTTGTTCTCCCGTTTTTTGAGTCGTCACACGTTGTTCTTGCGTTCGAGTGCCG
>Ga0209056_10006780_pt1 | contig 11811 bp, 9 predicted proteins | sample GraSoiAngelo_114_FD_185876 | JGI IMG/M metagenome (GOLD analysis project Ga0209056, IMG submission 185876) | Grasslands soil microbial communities from the Angelo Coastal Reserve, California, USA - 14_0903_13_40cm (SPAdes) (version 2) | ecosystem: Environmental > Terrestrial > Soil > Grasslands ... | reverse complement strand
TCGTCGGCGTTGGCGAGTTTGGCGGCGCGAATGATTTCGGCACGCGAGGCTTCAGGTTTGCCGTACGCGATGTTCTGCCAAACGGGCGCGCGAAAGAGCAGTGTTTCCTGGAGCACGAAACTGATTTGCTCGCGCAGCGATTTGATTTTGAAACGGCGAATGTCAGTGCCGTCGATTCTGATTTCGCCCGAAGAAAGATCGTAGAAGCGCGGCAGCAGGCTCACGATGGTCGTCTTGCCCGCTCCCGTTGGGCCAACCAACGCCGCCAACTGTCCGGGCTCGATCTCGAGGTTGAGGTCGCGGAGCACTTGCTCGCTGCCTCGATCATAGGAAAAGTTGACGCGATCGAATTCGATTTTGCCTTTGAAGCCTGGCGCGCGTTTAGCTCCACGCACGTCACGGATCTGCATCTCGTTTTCGAGCACTTCGCGAATGCGTTCCCATCCCACCGACGCTTTTGAAATCGTGTCAGTCATCTTCGAAAGCTCGCGCATCGGCTTGTACATCTTGCCGAGATAAAGCAGAAATACCAGCAGCTCACCGGAGGTGAGCGTACCACTCAACACGAGCCGCGCGCCGTACCAAAGCACCAGGCACGTGCCGCACGCCACGATCATTTCTACGATCGGCGGCAGCTTGGCCTTGACGTTCCGTGCTTGCAGCGCCTTCTCGACGCTTTCGCGACTCTCGCGTTCAAACCGCCGCTGTTCGTAATCTTCTCGGGCGAATGCCTTGACGACGCGAATCGAAGACAGAACCTCTTCGAGCACATTAACAACCTCGCCTTCCTGCTGGCGCATCGCGCGCGAAGCCCTTTTGATCCGATGCGTGTAGTGATACACGACCAGAAACAGCCCGGGGGCGACCATCAGGGCGATCAAGGTGAAGGCCCAATTGAGATAGAGCATAACCAGCATCATGCCGACGAGCGTCAGCACGTTCACGACCAAGCCGAGCAAAACGTTTGAGATCAGGCTCTGGACCGCGTCTATGTCCGTCGTGACGCGGCTAATCAGATCGCCTGTGCGCTTATGATCGTGAAACGAAAGCGAGAGTCGCTGAATATGACTGTAGAGCACGCGCCGCAGATCATGCATCACCCACTGGCCGACGCTCGTGGTTAGATACTTTTCAAAATAAGAACTGACCGCGCCGACGATCGCTATCACGAGCACGCTGAGGACCGCAAAGTTGAGAACAGAAAACTTGTCGACACCAATCCAACTAACGATCCCGGCGAGCCAGTCCGGCATTCGCTTTGAACCGAAGACATAATCGAAGACGATCTTGAGCGGCCAGGGCTCGAGCAAATCGGTGATGCTCTCACCGATAACTGCGATGAGAGCGAACGTGAGGGTGGGCCAGTGAGGGTAAAGCAGATCGGTTATGCGAATCTTCTTCTGCATGATCACTCGTTACAGAACCGCGAGCGGTAGCGACCGGATCCTGGGTACGCAGTCGTCCCGACTGCTTTTCCTCAGCACGGACCCATGCACAAGCAGTCGGGACGACTGCGTACCCAGGGCCGGTCGCTACCGCTCGCGGTTCTGTAACACAACTAAAGACTAACCAGTTCGTTGATGCGCGCTTTGACTACGCGCGTCAAGGCCTCAATCTGTTCCGGACTATAGTTCGCCGCACGGAATGCGTCACTGATTTGCTGATCGCTCAACTGCGACAGAATATTTCCCAACCACTTTGCCTGCGCCACCGTGATGTCGCTTATCAGGTGCTTATTCTTGCCTTTGTAATCGAAGCGAACCAGGCCATGATCGACTCCGGTAATGAATTTCGTGTCGGCGACGTATTGATCCGGCCGATTGCGCGTATGGCCGATAAAGCGGCCTTCCTTGCCAAAGCTCGCCCCCAGATCGGTGTCAAAGTAGCGGGCCTCTTTCTCTCCCGTTGCCTCGTCGGTTACGAGCAGAATGTTGTTGTTGTGGTTTTGAATGTCCCAGTTATTGATCAAGGTCATCAGCACTTTCAACCCTTGAAGCTCATTGGTGCCGACAAACGGATTCTTTGACCAATCCCAACGCTGGCCCAGACGCTTCTGGCCTTTGGGCCGCGCTTCAAATCTGGCGTTGTCGAAAGGGCCTTTGCCTTCGATATCAACGTGCGGAACCAGATAAGTAGTGTCGGCAAAATATCCGGCTACCCAGATGAGCCGTGTGGCCGCGGTTTCCGATTGTGCTTCGGGTCCCACCTTCACCACCCATTCATTTCCAGCGCCGTCGCGCACGCGGTACTTTTTTGAATAGCTGCGCGTCTCGTCGGCGATAAAGGTTACTTTGGAAAGGTCGGGCTTCATTGCTTCGCCGCCTGGCCCAAGAAAGAGATCGCGCGAAGCGATATCCGTCGGCTCTCGCCACAGAACGGGTTTCGCGTCATTGGGAATTGGCTTTGGATGACTCTTTTTGGTTTGTTGGCCCTGAATCGAGGCGCTCAACAGCAATGCCAGGCCGATCAAGATTAAGGTTATGCGCTTAAAACTGTTTCGCTCGAACATCTCTTACACTCCTGTCAAATGCTAATGAAAAACAAGAGGGTTAGGTTTTCGCTCCCACCGCCGGGGGATTTCCGCGCTCGGCAAGGGTTCAATTCTCGTTAGACCACCTTCTCATGCATTGGTACTTCACGGCCTTCAAAATACGTCTGACTGTCGAAGTCTGCGTCGCCAACTCCTCGAGCCACGCGTTTGTAGAATCCGTCGGCTGACAGCTCGCGCGCGTTCACGTTATCGTGCAGGTAGACGTCGAGCACGTTCTTCAAATAATCGCGCAACTCCGGCTCATATACCGGACAGACAACTTCGACGCGGTGGTTGAGGTTGCGCACCATCCAATCGGCGCTGCCGATATACAGCTCTTCATTGCCATCGTTGGCGAAGCACATGATGCGGCTGTGTTCGAGAAAGCGACCGACGATGCTACGCACACGAATGTTCTCGGATAGTCCCGCCACACCGGGCCGTAACATGCAAATGCCGCGAACGATCAAATCAATCGAAACGCCGGCCTGCGAGGCTTCGTAGAGGCTTTCAATAATGCTCGCGTCAGCTAGTCTATTGAGCTTCGCAACGATGCGCGCCGGCCGGCCGGCTTTTGCATGTCCAGTCTCTCGTTCGATCATCTCTGTCAATTTCTCGCGCAAATTAACCGGCGAAACCAGCAGCTTCCGATAATGCTCTTTCCGCGAGTAGCCAGTCAGATAATTGAAGAACTCGCCGGCGTCTTCGCCGATCTCTTCGTTTGCCGTGAAGAGCCCGAGGTCCGTATATGTCGAGGACGATGTCGGATTGTAATTTCCGGTGGCGATGTGCACGTATCGCCTTAGGTTTTGGCCTTCGCGCCGCACCACCAGCGTCAGCTTGCAGTGAGTCTTCAAACCTACCAGTCCGTAGACTACGTGCACGCCTGAACGCTCGAGCCGCTGGGCCCATTCGATATTGTTCTCTTCGTCGAAGCGGGCCTTCAACTCGATCAGCACAGTTACCTGTTTTCCCTGTTCACCCGCCTGCCTGAGAATCTCGGCGATTTCAGATTGCTGTCCGGTGCGATACAGGCAGATTTTGATGGCTCGCACGTCTTCGTCGTCTGCCGCCGCTCTAATGAAGTCCGTGACCGCCGAATAATCGGTGTAAGGGTGATGCACCAGGATGTCGCGTCGCTTGATGCCATCAAAAATTGATTTGGGTTGTTGCAGAGGCTCGGGAATCGTCGTGCGCAAAGGCCGATATTTCAATTCGGGCCGATCCAGTTCGCACAAAGGCGTGAGATCCAGAACATTTAGCGGGCCATCAACCGCGTAAACATCATCAGGCTCGACTCCGATCGACTCCATCAGGTACGAAAGCATGTCGTCAGGCATGTCGGCCGACACTTCTAACCTTACGGGCGAGCCGAAACGCCGTTTTCGTAACTCCTGCTGTAACGCACGCAAAAGATCGTCTGCTTCTTCATCGCGAATCTCGATGTCCGCATCGCGCGTCACGCGAAATGCGTGCGCCTGACCGACCGACATCCCCGGAAACAGAGCGCCGAGATTTGCCGCGATCACATCACTTAGGAATGCATACTTCGTTTCTTTGCCAACCTGAACCAGGCCGGGCAGCACCGGTGGAACCTTGAGCCGGACAAAACGTGCCTGCCGCTGTAAAGATGAATCCGCGTCGAGAGACTGAACCATCAGCCCGAGGTTCAGACTGAGGCCGGAGATGTAGGGAAATGGATGGGCCGGGTCGACAGCCAACGGCGTTAGCACCGGAAATACCTGGCGCACGAAATAATGATCCGCCTCATCGCGTTCCGCTTTCGATAACGATTGATAGGGCGCCAGGACAATTCCGTTGGCCCCGAGTTCAGGAAGGATCTGTTCCTTGAGACAACGCATTTGCTCGGCAATCAACGGTACAAGGCGTTTCCGGATCTCCGTTAACTGCTCAGCCGCGGTCATTCCGTCCGGGGACGGCTGGACCCAACCATCTTCGAATTCTTCTTTCAAGCCCGACACGCGGACCATGAAAAATTCATCGACGATACCGGAAAATATGGTCAGGAATCGCAGCCGATCCAGCAATGGGTTGCGATCGTTACTTCCTTCCTGGAGAACCTGCCGAAAGAATTCGATCAGGCTCAGCTCGCGATTCAGCAGACGCTTTTCCGCGGGCGGTGCTAGTGATAGTTTTGCTTTCGCCGGCTGGACCGCGCTGAGCCGCCTTTTGAGTTGAATGTTAGAGATTACTTGCATGGTTTTGGAATCTGATTTCTAAACGTACGGTTATAGACAGTCTCCACACAGATTTCCCTGTTCCTCAGCAAGCAGTGTTCCGAGACATTGTTCGGATTACCTGAACTCAGCCATTAGTTGGCTGTTGGAAGTACGAGAGATAAATCAGAATAGACTCGCAAGCTTGGCGTAAGTTTATCGTACGATTTGACCGTCTCTGGGAATGCTAAATCGAACGCTCAATCGACGATATGGAGTTGTTAACTCAGCGATTACGGTCAGGAGGAAGTCACGTACGCACGACGCGCCGGGACGCTGACAAATTGATTCGACTCGATGATGAAAGCAGTCAGGCGGCCACCGTAGACACACGCGGTGTCCAATCCAATCGCGCGGGCGGCGATGCGCGGTGCCTTTGCCGGCCAGTGACCGAATAGAACGATCTTCCTGCCGCGATAGACCGTGTACCAGGGAACGCCGCGACGACTGGAAGGATTGGCGCCCATGGTGCGTATCTCAGTCAAATCACTCGTCATCTGTCGACGCAGAGGCACGCCCGGACGCAGGCCCGCGTGCACCACCAAATGCGAGCCCAGATCGATCGTGAATGGAAGCGATCTTAGATAATCAGAGTAACGCTCGCGTTGGACATCGAGTTGATCCAGGGTTGCCTTCTGCTCTTTGGTGAGGGGGATTGGCTCACCGCGCAAGTGTTGCCGCAGCTTTCGATCGTGATTTCCGATCACTGATGAGAAGCGCTTATCTTCAATAAAGAGATCGAGGAGTTCGCGATTCTTTGGACCTTTGACGATCAAATCGCCTACGGCTACGACGCGATCGTCTCGGCGCAGATCAATCAAGTTAATTAGATCAGTTAACTCGTCAAAGCATCCATGTAGATCACCGATGACGATTGTGCGGCGCATTTATGACCATTAATCAAACAAGTGGTGTACCGCGTCGGTGTTCCAGTCAGCGAGATTTGGGGTCACTACCTCAGCGCCCGCGGCCCGCAACGCTTCAGCAGGAACTGTATTCGTAACTCCGAGCGTGTGCATGCCGGCGGCGCGCGCTGCCAGGACGCCCGGCGGCGCATCCTCGATTACGAGACACTCAGACGCGAGGAGTGGCAGCTTTCGATTCGCTCGGCGCGCTTCGTTCAATAGCTCGAGCGCGCGCTGGTAACTATCGGGTGCGGGTTTGTGTTTCAGTCCCGGCTCCGCGCTGACAAAAACCGAAAAGGATTTATCAAGAGAAGCTAGCTTCAATACATGCTCGATCTCGCTGCGTTCGGCCATGCTGACCAGGCCCAACGCATAGCACCGCGCCGCCGCTTTGACAAACGTCACGAGGCCCGCCGAAACCGGCAGGTCTTCGCTGATAAGTTGTCGATGCAGCAGGTGTTCGCGGTCGATAACTTCGCGCGTCTTTTCGTCAGTCACCGTTTTGTCAGCGCGCGCATAGGCCGCTCGCACAAAGGCGACATCGTCCATTCCCAGGCAGGCGAAATAATCGTTGTCTGAGAAATCGATGCCCTCGCCGTTAAGGACTTCGCGATAAGCTTTCAGATGGATTCGTTCGTCATCGATGATGACGCCATTGAAGTCGAAAAGGATCGCGTGGATCATTCGTTGACTAAAACTGAGCTCGAATGGGCCTCGCCCTTTGAGAGAGCGATGGAGTTGTCGAAGAACTCCGTGAGGAGTTCGATGTTTATAGTCGTAACGCCGTATGTATTAGCAGAACTCCTTTAGGAGTTCAATGTGCGGACGGCTCGATTCGCTCGTTAACATTTCAATCCTAAAGGAGTGTCAGGTTAAGTGCCTTCGCGTTTTTCTATAAACATGTAACCACTACGTGGTTGTGTCTTCTGCCAAAAGGACAGGAGGTTCGTCAGCATTACTGCGCGCGAGCCATCGATGGAGCAGCCAACCTCTCGATCTTCTCGTTCTGCTGCGTAAACAGTTGCGGCAGACGTTCGCTCTCCAGCACGTCCAGGCGGCGCAATACTTCTGTCAGGGCCAATTCGTTTTTCAGATTTACCTGAAAATCCAGATCGGCGCGGAGACGATCTTTGGAGCCTTGCCGGTTTTGGGACATCATGATGATTGGAGCCTGCAAACCGGCGATTATGCCCATCACGAGGTTGAGCATCTGATAAGGCGCCGGGTCAAAGCCTCTGATCAGAATGACGGAATTGAAGACGATCCAGGCGATGATGATCCCCACGGCAGCCCCGATGAATTTCCAACTTCCTCCGAACTCGGCAATGACGTCAGCCGCGCGATCGGCAATCGTCATCCGCTTTTCCTGTTCTTCGTTTACATTTCGCGACACGCGCTGTTGCAGCAGCTTGTCCGTGCGGCGCAAGCGCGCGAAGCTGGCGCTCAGCATTTCTAAAGCGACCTTCGGATTGTCATGAATGAAGCCCAGAAAGTTTTCTCGGGACAACACAGCCAGCCGCGCATCTTCCGCGACTGTGGCATCGGCCGAGCGCTGCTTGCCGTCGATGATCGCCATTTCGCCGAAGAAATCACCCTGGGCCAGTTCCGCCAAAACAATCTCTTTTTGATCATCGTCGCTGATCGTAATTCGCACGCGACCGCTTTCGATCAGGTACATGGCGTCGCCCTGGTCGCCCGCGCGAAACAACGCGGCGCCATTGGGGACTTCGCGCACACTTAGCAGGTTGCGAAGATCGCTGGCGGCCTCATCGTCCAGGGATGCAAACAAAGGGACCGAACGAATCGCATCCAGCGTCATTTCTTGAGCGGTTGGTATTGACATGGCGGCACCTCGATTTCGGATTGCGGATTGCAGATTGCGGATTTCGAAAAAGAATCAACCACAAGCATATACCACAATCAGCAAGTGAACTCTTCAAATCCGCAATCCGAAATTCAAACTACTCTTCCGTCTTTCATCATGATAATTCGATCCGCGTAGCTGCTCGCCAGCTCATGATCGTGAGTTACCAGCAGGACCGTCAGGTTGTCCCGATCAACCATCTCTCTGAGCAATGCCAGCAGTTCATGCGCGCGCGTCGAGTCTAAATTCCCGGTTGGCTCGTCGGCAAGCAAAACCCGCGGCCGATTCCCGAGCGCCCGCGCGATCGCCACGCGTTGCTGTTCGCCGCCTGACAGTTCCGCCGGCCGATGGTCCATTCGATCGGACAGCCCGACCCGATCGAGCAAATCCCGCGCGCGCTCTTTGCGTTCAACGCCACGCAATCCGCCGAACGCCAACGCCAGCCGAACATTCTCGGCCGCAGTCATCGTCGGAATCAGATTGAAATTCTGAAAGATCATACCGACCGAGAACCGTCTATAGCGCGCCATTTGTTTCTTGGTAAGGGGCGCCAGCGGCTGAGAATCAAACAGGACGTCTCCACTGGACGGTCGATCAAGTCCGCCAAGTAAATTCAGCAGCGTCGACTTGCCCGAACCAGAGGTCCCCTGAATCGCGACGAACTCGCCTTCGTCAGCGCCCATGCTCACGCGCTCCAACGCGGTCACCTGATTGGTTCCCATCTGATAGATGCGCGTAACTTCGCGAGTTTCGATTAAGGGCACTGGTTAAAAGGAAGGAAAAGCTACAGCCAACCCAATTCTGAGTCTCATGCGGCTAGTTTGCGGCGACGTGACCGAAACGCCTTTTGTAGAGCGTCCTCCATCTGATGCAACGTTTCACCCGAATAATAGCGGGACCCGCAGTTTGGACACTCCTCGGCTTCCACGTCCTGAAAAGCCATCCTTACCCAGCGACCACTGGGTAGTCGAGAATGGTGAGTTGGATTCGTCAAGACCGTCTTAGTTCTGGTCCCACATTCATCGCAAGTGATATGGAGCGGTTTATTCTTCTTCGATCTCATATACAGTAATCAAAATAACTTGTCGCGCTTCGGAACCTCACTGGAACTTGAACCATTCTACCATCTGTCGTTACGCCCTCAACCAAATATCGTGTGCCATGTGGATCAGCGGTTAACTTGCGAACAATATAACCCCTCAAAACGGCATTTTCAATGTCATCGACAGTGAGACGTAGTTGCAGCATCTTCTCTCTTAGATGTGGGCCGGCCAGGTATTGGCGATTGATTATTTTCTGCCTGATTCGCTGGAGGATGGACATGTTCGGCTCAATTTGGGTACTCCCGGATCTAACGCTATCGATTTGAGGTGACCCGCCACAGTTCGAACGTTTCTTCGTCAAAACCCTTCAAAGCCATTTCAAAACGCAAAGCCACAAAATCATTACTCGGATCGCTCAAAAGCTTTCGCACCTCCGGATCGGAGTAGACCGCATCCGAGATCACCACGTCCGCTCCGGTAGACTGTCCTTCCAACCGCGCCGCGAGATTAACGGTCGATCCAAAGTAATCCAACCGATCGTTTAGCGTCACCGCAATACACGGCCCAACGTGAATTCCAGCTTTCAGCGTCAGTGGCTGCGTGCCGTCGGCAGGAGATGCCAATCGTTGCTGTGCCTTCATCATTGATTTCAGGGCCGCAACCGGTTGGCGAAAGACGGCCATCACCGCATCGCCGATCGTCTTCACCAGCGCACCATCTTCATCCGCGACGAGCTCTTTCAACACATCGAAGTGACTCATCACGTGACCGAATGCGGTCGCGTCCCCAATCTCTCGATAGAGTCGTGTCGAACCCTTTAAGTCCGTGAACAGCACTGTCAGCGTGCCGACGGAAATTTGTTCCCCGGGCCGCAGTGCTTCGGTCGCGAACAAATCGCGAAACACTTGCAGCGCCGTGGCCTCTGCGGCGGTCGCCGCGTCGTCAGTCCAGGCGGTGCGTTCGATTATGAACAGTTGCTCGGCCTCGGTTCCATTATCAAGCGTGAGTACGGCATCCTTCGCAATCAACAACTCTTCACCAATCCAGCCGTCGGCTCCGACGCGCAAGGTCACGTTTCTCTCTCCATTTTCGGTCGCGCGCAGTTGCTGCCAACCCGAGAGACCTAAGGTGCGCAATCGGTATCGCCCTTCTTCCAACGATAAGTCGATCGTTCTACTGGATTTGGGAGGTAACAGTTGTTGTGCCGCCACATGTGGGGTCACTTGCGGCCCACCTATGCAAAAGTTCTCGGTCTCGATTTCGCGAATCGATCCGCTTGGTCTAAAGGTAAGTTCGATCGATTGTTCAAAGTTCACCGAAAAATCGATGTTGCATCCGGAACAATGAACGTTTGCCGAAATGTCCTTCAGAGATTCCCTGGGGGCGCCACCGCGACACATGGGACAAATCAAGTTCCATTGCAAGTCCAATATTCCGACTCGCGTCGCGTAGAGACATGCTTCCAGGACCGCCCGTTTTGATTGCTTCCATTGCCGCGCCAACTCGTACGGCCTGATTCGCGCCAGCGCAAAATCGTCTGCGTTCTCAATTGTGTCGACCAGCAATGCCACCAACTCGCTTTCAATCGCCTGCGCCGCCAGCTTCTCGCTGAGATCGAGCAGCCGCGCCCTGCCGCCGGGAACAAATTCCACGTCGCGTGAAACGCTGACGCTCGCGCGTCCTTGTTTGGCCAGTTCATCGTACTCACGAAAGGCGCGCGCAAAATTGCGCGCGCTGATCACGCCAATTTGAATTGGAATCGCAATCAGGCCGATTATGTTCTTTGGGCGGGCCCATACTTCATAGACGAGTTTCGTGCCGGATGATTGTTTCTTCGGCGATGATGAATTGTTCCCCGCCGTTTCAAGCGGACTTAATTCAGCGAAGACGCGCAATTCCGCCACCGGCCCTTTGCTGTACCGACGCACGACTCCGAATCGTCGTGGCCGCACCCACTCGAACGGCTGCTCTTCCCACTCGATCGGAATGCCAAACGTCGAAAGACGCAAACGCCGTCGCGCGTTCTTCAGCCCTTTGCTTTCACTGATAACCGACTCAACCGCAGGTACGCCCGTGTCACGATTGAAGCGATTCGTGTCCGCGACCAGCGGCCAGAGTTGCTCCGGCGACGATTCGAGATCGTATTCCCAACGGTAATGAAATTCGCGGAAGGGCATGATACGCAGATCAGAGGTCGGAGATCAGAGGTCAGAGGTCAGAGACACCCATAGGTATGATCAGCGGCTTGAACTTAGGAAAGGAGAGGGATTTTTGATCATACTGCCGAGCATTCTGCCTACTTCGTGTGAGAGGGCAACAAGTTCAGCATGCTGTTCCGACGTTATGTACCCACAGTCCTTGGCAAAATCCAGTGAAGAGTCCGTCTCCCCATTTTCTCCGTCACAATCCGTTAGCTTGCTAATGAAGTGCGCCTCATACCTTCGCTTTGCCCACGCTTCACGGAGGTTCAAACATATAGAACGCGATGACCGGCGGATTTGACTAGTTAACGCAAATTTCTCTTCCGGGGGAAAGCGCTTGCTTAACGCAAAGACTTTCATCGCAAGTTCATACGCTGCTTTGTAGACATTCAGATCTTTCGCGGAGTTGATTTGCATTGCCTTCCCCCTTCTCTGAGTTATTGAGGACTTCTGATTTCTTAATCCCGACCTCTGATCTCCGACCTCTGACTTCTATCTTTACACCACCTTGTACTCAGAATCCACATCTTCGTCCGAAAACGCTACTCGATAATTCTTCGACTGAAGCTGCTTCGTGATCAGCAGGTCGTCTTTTGTCTTCAAAAGATCCGCGCGATTGTAAACCGACAACTCAAAATTGTAGCCGTGCGTGATTGCGTCTTTCGGACAAGCCTCGACACAGAAGCCGCAGAAGATGCAGCGGCCATAGTCGATGTTGTAAACCTTCGCGTAGCGCTCATCGACGCCAGTACGCTCTTCGGCGGGACGCGGATCATCGGCGGCCTCGATGTAGATGCACTCGGACGGGCAGGCTGCGGCACAAAGAAAACAAGCGACACACTTTTCACGACCCAGCTCGTCAACGTGCAACAAGTGCTGGCCCCGGTAACGGGGCTGGACCGTCACCGGCTCGTCAGGATATTCAACGGTCTGCTTGCGCTTCGGGATATATGAGAGCGTGACCCCCATCCCCTGAATGATGGCTTTGGTGGATTCGATTATTTCAGTAATGATTGACATAGTTCAATTCG
>Ga0209056_10006779_pt1 | contig 11812 bp, 13 predicted proteins | sample GraSoiAngelo_114_FD_185876 | JGI IMG/M metagenome (GOLD analysis project Ga0209056, IMG submission 185876) | Grasslands soil microbial communities from the Angelo Coastal Reserve, California, USA - 14_0903_13_40cm (SPAdes) (version 2) | ecosystem: Environmental > Terrestrial > Soil > Grasslands... | reverse complement strand
CAGGAGCACTGAGCCCGCCCAGCTCGTATCGATCTCGCCTGAGCGCGAAACCGCGTACTTCTTGATGTCGTTGAACAGCTTGGCGATGCCGCCATGGGGAGCTTCTTCGTTCTGGTAGGGCCAGTACGCGGCGAAAATCTCGTAGGTCTTGCGGCCGAGCAGCAGGTCGAATTTCTCCTTGAATACGCGGTCGAGCTCTTCGCCGAACGCTTGATCGAAATAGGGCATCTCCCAGCCGCCGAACTTGAAGCCCTTGGTTGGATCCTCGGTCGGCCCGCCGGGCGCTTGCATGACGCCATCCATGGAAACCATGGCGCCGACGATAATCTTCCGCATGGGTCACTCCGAAATAAAAACGGCCTCCTGAGTCGGAAGCTGTTGATATTTATTGGTCGGGGCGGCGAGATTTGAACTCGCGACCACCTGCACCCCATGCAGGTACGCTACCAGGCTGCGCTACGCCCCGAGAGCGGCTATTTTAACCCTTGCAGCTGCTCGAGGACCGCGCGCAGCTCGCGCTTGATCGCTGCGAGATCGACGCCCGCGCCTGCGGCCGGCGGCTCGCTGCGCACCGGCTCGGGCTTGTCTTCGTGGGTCAGCGAGTTGTCGAGGCGGTTGCGCGCCCCGCTGATGGTGAAGCCTTCTTCGTAGAGCAGCTCGCGGATGCGGCGGATGAGCAGCACTTCGTGGTGCTGGTAATAGCGCCGGTTGCCGCGTCGCTTCACCGGCTTGAGCTGGGTGAACTCCTGCTCCCAGTAGCGCAGGACGTGCGGCTTCACCCCGCACAGCTCGCTCACCTCACCGATGGTGAAGTAGCGCTTGGCGGGAATCGCCGGAAGTTCAGCTTTCCTGCGGCTTTGCTCCATGGCGCGCCTTCTCGACCATGGCCTTCAGTTTCTGGCTGGCGTGGAAGGTCACGACGCGACGCGCGCTGATCGGGATCTCCTCGCCGGTCTTAGGGTTGCGCCCAGGGCGCTGCGGCTTGTCCCGCAGCTGGAAGTTGCCGAACCCCGAGAGCTTTACGCTTTCGCCGCGCTCGAGCGCGCCGCGAATCTCCTCGAAGAAGGCTTCCACCATGTCCTTGGCCTCGCGCTTGTTCAGGCCGACCTTCTCGAACAGCAGGTCGGCCAGCTCGGCCTTCGTCAACGTCATCGCGCGCTCCCCTGAGCCCTTTTCCCTTTTAATTCCGGAGGATTGCGGAGAATTTTCGGCCTAGCAGGGCTACCAGCGCATCGCGGGCAGCATCTGCCTCCGCATCCGTAAGGGTTCGTTCAGTATGTTGCATAACTACCCGGAACGCAAGGCTTTTTCTCCCGGCAGGCAGACTTTCGCCGCGGTACAGGCTAAACAGCCGCACAGCCCGCACGATGGGAGGGTTTTCGGCCTGGATGGCGTCGAAAACCGCCTGTACCGGGGTGTTGGCGTCGAAAAGCAGGGCCATATCGCGCACCACGGGGGGGTACTTGGACGGCACCTCCGGGCGGGGCAGCGGGACCGATTCCAGGGACTCCGCCTCCACCTCGAAGAGCACCGGAGGCTGCGGCAGCTCGTACTTCTGCTGCCACTTCGGGTGCAGCTCGCCGACCCATCCCGCCGGCTTGCCATCGACCAGAACGCGGGCCGAGCGGCCGGGGTGAAGAGCGGGATGCGCTGCCGGCTCGAAGCGCACGGGGAGCGGCGCGATGAGATTCTCGAGATCCGCCTTCACGTCGAAGAAGTCGACGCCGCGCGCCGCTGTGTCCCACTGCTCATCGAGCACCGGGCCGTAGGCGGCGGCGCCGATGCGCACGGGCTGGCGCACCCCGGCGACCGAAAGCGGGCCGTCCTGCGCCGACGCATCGCGCAGGTACACGCGCCCGACCTCGAAGACGCGGATGCGCGGAACCTTGCGGGAATGGTTTTTACGTACCACTTCTATTAAAGAACCGATCAGGCTAGTGCGCATTACGGACTGGTGGCTGGCGATCGGGTTGAGCAGCCGGATCGGATTCGCTGCGCCGGAAAAATCGGCTTCCCAGGCCGGCTCGACGAAGCTGAAATTGATCACCTCGCGGTAGTCCGCAGCGGCGAGCCGCTCGCGCAACGCGTGCAGCGTTCGCCGGGTTTCCGGCGCCGGCAGCATGGCGGCGTGAACGCGCGGCGGGTGCGCGGCGATGCGCTCGAAGCCGTAGAGGCGCGCCACTTCCTCGATCAGGTCCTCCTCGATGGCGATATCGAAGCGGTAGGACGGCGGCGTGACGGCAAAGGCGTCCTTTTCCCGCTTCACGGGGAATGCGAGCCGCGCGAATGCCCTTTGCATTTCCGTCGCCGGAACCGGTACTCCCAGTATCTTCTGCGCGCGCGCGACCCGCATGCGTACGGCCTTGCGCTGCGGCAGACGCGCCACTTTGTCGACGGTGGGCCCCGGCTCGCCGCCGCACAGCTCGAGGATCAGGCGCGTCGCGCGCTCGATGCCGTCGACGTTGTTCGCGAAATCGACGCCGCGCTCGAAGCGGTGCGAGGCGTCGCTCGCGAAGTTGTAGCGCCGCGCGCGTCCCGCCACCGCCTCGGGATAAAAGAACGCGGACTCGAGGAAGATGTTCCTCGTCGCCGCGTCCGCCTTGGTGCTCTCGCCGCCCATGATGCCGCCCAGGCCGATCACGCCCGAGTCGTCGGTGATGCACAGCACCGAGGCGTCGACCTCGACCTCCTGCTCGTTGAGCAGCAGCACTTTCTCGCCCTTGCGGCCCCAGCGCACGTCGATCGCGCCGCGCAGCTTGTCGAGGTCGTAGACGTGCAGCGGCCGGCCGAGCTCGAGCATCACGTAGTTCGTCACGTCGACCAGCGCCGAGATCGAGCGCTGCCCCGCGCCTTCCAGGCGCGCACGCATCCACTGCGGCGTCGGCGCCGCGGGGTTGACGTCGCGGATGACGCGTCCGGCAAAGCGGCCACAGCCCTCGGGAGCGGTCAGCTTCACGAGGTGTTTCGCCTTGTTTTTCGCGGGGACGGGTTTTATTTCCGGTGCGCCCAGCTTTGCGCCCGTCAGCGCCGATACTTCGCGGGCCACCCCCAGAACGGACAGGCAATCCGCGCGGTTTGGCGTGAGCTTGAGCGTGAAGACGTGATCGTCGAGCGCGAGCACGCGGCGCAGGTCGCTGCCGGCTTTCGCCGTTTTCGGCAGCTCGAGCAGGCCGGAGTGGTCGTCCGACAATCCAAGCTCGCGCGCCGAGCACAACATCCCCTCGCTGCCGACGCCGCGCAGGTTCTTGCTGCCGATGCGTGCGAGCGGCGCCTTCATCCCCACGCGCACGTTCGGCGCCCCGCACACCACCTGCAGCGTTTCCTTCCCGGTCTTTACCGTGCAAACAGTCAGCTTGTCGGCGTTGGGGTGAGGCTTGACCGCGGTGATCTCGCCGACGACGACGCCTGAGAGCTGCGGCGGGCCGGCCGGCTCGCAGGATTCCACCTCGACGCCGGCCATGGTGAGCCGGTCCGCGAGCTCGGCGGCGGATAGAGAGGGGTTGCAGAAGCTTCGCAACCAGCTTTCGGAAAACTTCATGCGAACTGCTCGAGGAAGCGCAGGTCGCCGTCGAAGAACAGGCGCAGGTCGTCGATGCCGTGGCGCAGCATCGTCAGTCTTTCGAGCCCGGAGCCGAAGGCGAAGCCGATGTAGCGCTCGGGGTCGAGGCCGAAGTTGCGCACCACCGCCGGATGCACCTGGCCGGCGCCGGAAATCTCCAGCCAGCGGTCCTTGAACTTCATGTCGATCTCGGCCGATGGCTCGGTGAACGGAAAAAACGAGGGACGGAAGCGGACTTCCAGGTCGTCATTTTCGAAGAAGCGACGCAGGAAATCGGTGTACACGCCCTTCAGGTCGGCGAAGCTGATGTTCTCGTCGATCCACAGCCCCTCGACCTGATGGAACATCGGCGAATGCGTGGCGTCCGAGTCCACGCGGTAGGTTCGGCCCGGCGCAATCACCTTGATGGGGGGCTTGTGCATGCGCGCGTAGCGCACCTGCATCGGGCTGGTATGCGTGCGCAGGACGAGCGGCAGGCCGTCCTTGTCCTTCAGGTCGACGTAGAACGTGTCCTGCATCGAGCGCGCAGGATGGTTCTCGGGATTGTTGAGCGCGGTGAAGTTGTACCAGTCGGTCTCGATCTCCGGGCCGTCGGCGACCTCGAAGCCGAGCGAATGCCAGATTTCCTCGATGCGCTGCCAGGTGCGCAGCACCGGGTGGACGCCGCCGCGGCCGCGCCCGCGGCCGGGCAGCGTGACATCGAGCGCCTCTTCCGACAGGCGCGCGGACAGCTTCGCGCCGGCCAGCGCCGTGCGCCGCGCCTCGAGCGCCGCCTCGATGCGCTCCTTCGCCGCGTTGAAGGCGGCGCCCGCGACTCTTCTGTCTTCCGGGGAAAGGGAGCCCAGCGTCGCCCGGAAACCGGACAGCTCCCCGCTCTTTCCGAGGTAGCGCGCCTTCGCGTTTTCGAGCGACGCCGGGTCGCCCGCCGCGCTGAAGTCGGCGGTCGCGCGAGAAACGATGTTCTCGAGCGCCTCCAACTTCAGTGGGTGAGGCTTGCCTTCACCTGGCTGGCGATCTTGGCGAACGCGGGCTTGTCCGTGACGGCCAGGTCGGCGAGCACCTTGCGGTCGATCTCGATCTGGGCGCGCTTCAGGCCGGCCATGAAGCTCGAGTAGGTCATGCCCAGCTCGCGCACCGCTGCGTTGATGCGCGCGATCCACAGCGAGCGGATGACGCGCTTCTTCTGCCGGCGGTCGCGGTAGGCGTACTGCCCCGCCTTCATCACCGCCTGCTTGGCGACCCGGTAGACGTTGCCCCTGCGGCCGCGAAATCCCCTGGCTTGCTGCAGAACTTTCTTGTGGCGCGCTCGCGCCGTGACGCCGCGCTTGACTCTTGGCATGGCGCGCTCCTACTTCGAATACGGCAGCATGGCGAGGACCTGCCGCTTGTTGCTGTGGTCCACCTCGATGGTGCCGCGCAGGTGGCGCTTGCGCTTGGTGCTCTTCTTCGTGAGGATGTGGCGCATGTAGGCGTGCGAGCGCTTGATGCTGCCGCTGCCGCGCACTTTGAAGCGCTTGGCGGCGCCCCTCTTCGACTTCATCTTCGGCATGACGTCTGCTCCGCTCTTAGTCTGACGCCGGGCGGCCCGCCGCGCGGGCTCTTGAAGCCTCGGCTATCGCTTGTTGAACTTACGCTGCTGCAGGTTTTGCTGCTACTTTCTTCGGCTGGGCCAGCTTGGGTTTTGCTTCCAGTCTCGCTGCCTTGGCCGGCGCCGCGCCTTTTTTCTTCGGCGCCAGCACCATCACCATCTGCCGTCCCTCGAGCCGCGGGAACTGCTCGACCAGGCCATAGGGATCCAGGTCCTTTCTGACGCGCTCGAGCAGGCGCTCGCCGAATTCCTTGTGCGCCATCTCGCGCCCGCGAAAGCGCAGCGTCACTTTCGCCTTGTCGCCCTCCTCGAGGAACTCGATCAGCTTGCCCAGCTTGATCTTGTAGTCGCCTTCGTCGGTGCCCGGCCGGAACTTGATTTCCTTGACCTGGATCTGCTTCTGCTTGAGCTTCGCTTCGTGCGCCTTCTTCTGCTCGCGGTAGCGGAACTTGCCGTAATCCATCAGCTTGCAGACCGGCGGATTGGCGAGCGGCGCGATCTCCACCAGGTCCACGTTTTTCTCCTCTGCCATCCGCAGGGCCTCGGCGACCGGCTGGATGCCGAGCTGGTCACCGTTTTCCGCTACCAGGCGCACCTCCGGGGCGGTGATTTCCCGGTTGATGCGTTGCGATCTTTCGAGTGCGATGAGTGAAAAGCTCCTCCAGACGTTGAAAAAATAGAGCCGTGCTTACTGCGCGTTCGCCTCGCTTCGGAGGCGCGCGGTGAAGGCGTCCAGGCTCATGGCCCCGAGGTCTTCGCCGCCGCGCGTGCGCACGGCCACCATGTCAGCCTGCATTTCCTTGTCGCCCACCACCAGTTGGTAGGGCAGCTTCTGCAGGCTATGTTCTCGAATCTTATAGGAAATTTTCTCGTTCCGCAAATCGGCGGCGGCACGAAAACCAAGCTGCATCAAGCGCTTAACCACGCTTTCGGCGTACGCGGCGTGGCGCTCGGTGATATTCATGACGACCACCTGCTGCGGCGCGAGCCAGAGCGGAAATGCCCCGGCGTAGTGCTCGATCAGGATGCCGATGAAGCGCTCCATCGAGCCGATGATGGCGCGGTGGAGCATGACCGGCGTGTGCCGCGCGTTGTCGTCGCCGACGTACTCCGCGCCGAGCCGCCCCGGCATGCTGAAATCGACCTGCATCGTGCCGCATTGCCAGACGCGGCCGATGCCGTCCTTCAGCGAGTACTCGATCTTCGGCCCGTAGAACGCGCCTTCGCCCGGGGCCATCGCGAACTCGACGCCGGATTCCTTCAACGACTGCACTAGAGCCTTTTCGGCCTTTTCCCAGGCCTCGTCCGAGCCGATGCGCTTCGCAGGCCGCGTGGCGATCCTGTAGATGACGTCCGTAAAACCAAAATCGCGATACACCTTTTGCAGGAGCGCGGTGAAGGCCACGCACTCGGGAAGGATCTGCTCCTCGGTGCAGAAGATGTGGCCGTCGTCCTGCACAAAGCCTCTCACCCTCATCAAGCCGTGCAGCGCCCCGGAAGGCTCGTTGCGGTGGCAGGAGCCGAACTCGCCATAGCGCAGCGGCAGGTCCCGATAGCTGCGCACGCCCTTGTTGTAGATGAGGATGTGCCCCGGGCAGTTCATCGGCTTGATGGCGTAGTCGCGGTTCTCGGAGGACGTGACGAACATGCTCTCCCTGAAGTTCTGCCAGTGCCCGGTGCGCTCCCACAGGCTGCGGTCCAGGATCTGCGGAGCGCGCACCTCCTGGTAGCCGTTGTCGCGGTACACGCGGCGCATGTACTGCTCGACCTGCTGCCACAGCACCCAGCCTTTCGGGTGCCAGAACACCAGGCCGGGCGCCTCTTCCTGCTGGTGGAAGAGATCGAGCTGGGTGCCGAGGCGGCGGTGGTCGCGCTTCTCCGCCTCCTCCAGCATCTTCAGGTAGGCGTCCTGGTCCTCCTTCCTTGCCCAGGCCGTGCCGTAGATGCGCTGGAGCATCTCGTTCTTCGAGTCGCCGCGCCAGTAGGCGCCCGCCACGCGCATCAGCTTGAACACCTTCAGCTTGCCGGTCGAGGGCACGTGCGGGCCGCGGCACAGGTCGATGAAGTCGCCCTGCGCGTAGAGCGAAATGGCCTCGCCCTCGGGAATCGAGGCGATGATCTCGGCCTTGTATTTTTCTCCCATGGATGAAAACAAGGCGACGGCCTGGTCGCGAGGCATGACCTTTCTGGCCACGGGAAGATCTCTTTTCGAAATCTCGGCCATCTTCTTCTCGATGGCGGCGAGATCCTCGGGCGTAAAGGCACGCTTGTACGAAAAATCGTAGTAGAAGCCGTTCTCGATCACCGGCCCGATGGTGACCTGCGCATCGGGAAACAGCTCCTTCACCGCGTGCGCCAGCAGGTGCGCGGTCGAGTGCCGCAGGATCTCGAGGCCCTCGGGGTCGCGCTCGGTGACGATGGCGACGTCGGCGTCCGCATCGATGCGGTGGCTGGTGTCGACCAGCTTGCCGTTCACCTTGCCGGCGAGCGCGGCGCGCGCCAGGCCGGCGCCGATCGAGGCTCCGATCTCGGCCACGGTGACGGGTCCTGGAAACGACTTCGACGAGCCGTCTGGGAGACGGATATTGGGCATCGCGCTGGAAGATGCATACTATCACGGTGACTCTTCCTCTCAGCCTCGCGATCAACGCCTACGATCACGTGCGCGATCTGCGCCCGCAGGGCATCGATCTGCTGGTTCTCGAGCTGCCGATCGAGGAGATCTTTTTCCGCTTCACGAAGTTTCGCGAGTGGGACGCCTCCGAGATGTCGTTCGGCAAGGCGGTCTCGCTGCTGTCCGAGGAGCGGCCCGACATCGTCGCCATCCCGGTGTTTCCGTCGCGGGTGTTCCGGCATTCCGCGATTTACCTGGGAAGGGATTCATCCATCAGGAAACCGAAGGAGCTCGAAGGCAAGCGGGTCGGAATTCCGGAATGGGCGCAGACCGCCGGGATCTACGTGCGCGGCATGCTGCAGCACGAATACGGCGTCGACCTCGCCGCCATCGACTGGCGCCAGGCCGGCGTGCGCGAGCCCGGCCGCATCGAGAAAGTCGAATTGAAGCTGCCCAAGGGAGTAAAAATCGTGGCGATGCCCGAGCGCTCGCTGAGCGAGATGCTGGCAGCGGGCGAGCTCGACGCGGCAATCTCGGCGCGCGACCCGGGTGGCGAGAGGCTGTTCGCCGATTATCAGCAGATCGAAGCGGATTATTTCCGCAAGACGCGCATCTATCCCATCATGCACGTGGTGGTGCTGCGCAAGCCCGTGTACGAGCGCGATCGCTGGATCGCCATGAACCTCCTCAAGGCCTTCGAGGAAGCGAAGCGCGGCAGCCTCGCGCGCATCGCGGACATCGGCGTGTCGCACGTTCCCGTGCCCTGGATCGCGGAGCAGGTCCGCCGCTGGCGGGCGCTCGCCGGCGAGGATTTCTGGCCTTACGGCGTCGAGCCGAACCGGCCGACGCTGGAAGCATTCCTGCAATATTCGCTCGAGCAGGGCGTGGCGAGGAAGCGCCTCGCGCCCGAAGATCTGTTCGCGCGCGAGACGCTGGAAAGCTTCAAGATCTAGTCGACCTTGACGCCGAGGTCCTTGACGACCCTGGCGTACTTCTCGTAGTCGCGGCGGATCAGCGCCGCGAATTCATCGGGCGGCAGCACGAGCGGCTCGAGGCCGCCTGCGTGATTGAACCGCTCTTTGAGATCTGGCGACTCGAGCGCTCTCCTCGCTTCGCTTCGAAGCTTGGCTAGAACGGTTTCAGGCAGGGCTGCAGGGCCGAACAGGCCGAGCCAGATGCTGTTCTCGAATCCCGGGTAGAACTCGCTGATCGTCGGCAGCTCTGGATATTGCGCCGAGCGCTTGCTGCCCGACACCGCGAGCGCGCGCAGCCTGCCGGCCTTGATCTGCGCGGCGTTCGAGCTGCCCGCCCACATCGCCGCCACTTCGCCGGCGACCGCAGCGGTGGTCGCCGGCGCGCCGCCGCGATAGGGCACGTGCACCAGGTCGATGCCGGTCCGCACTTTGAGCATTTCCATGGTGAGGTGGTGCTGGCTGCCGTTGCCGCCGGACGCGTAGCTGAGCGGCGGCCTGGCCTTGCGCGCGTACTCGATGAATTCAGGGAAGCTCCCCACCGGCACCGACGGATTGATCGCCAGGACGAACTGGTTGGAGGCCACGCTCGACACCGGTGTCAGGTCGCGCAGCGTGTCGAAGCTCATCTTCGAATAAAGATGCGGGTTGATCGCGATCTGGCTGTCGGCGACCAGTCCCAGCGTGTAGCCGTCGGGCGCCGCGCGCGCCACCAGCTCGGTGGCGATGTTGCCGTTGGAGCCGGCGCGGTTCTCGACCACCACCGGCTCGCCCATCTGCTCGGCGAGCTTCTGGCCGAGCACGCGCGCCGCGATGTCGGGCGCCCCGCCCGGCGGGATCGGCACGATGAGATGGATGGGGCGCGAGGGGTATTGCGCAGCCGCATTGAATCCAGCTACAGCAGCAATGAGTAAAAAGAGGATTCTGGCGAGTATGGAACTGCTAGGCGCGATTGGACTCGAACCAACGACCCCTACCATGTCAATCACGCAGTGTGGCGAAGCGGTCATTCGGCGTCAATCACTTACGCTAACTGGCTCCGCAGCCGGACGACCGCAGGCGCCAGAACATGACAGAACTGGACCCCTGGTTGGCCCCAATCGAGTCCCAGCCTAGGCGGCATGCCGAAAGCGGACGCTTGCCGGCGGGCCTTACTTCGCGGTGAATTTCAAGAACGAGTATCCGTTGTCGATGCCGCGCACTTTGCAGCCCGCAAGAACAAGCTTCGCCGCTTTGAACAGTGCCTTCTCGAAGCTGCCGACAATCTGGGTGCGCGCGATGCCGTCGTCGAGATGCCGGTACCGAATAGACCAAGGTGTAGCCGTCATAGGAAATCCTCCTTTGAGGGCATCCTACGATGCCGCCAACCTCCGTTCCAGCCTAGGGCTACGCTCGCGCCGGAAAGTGATTCGTAAAGGCCTGCCGGGCGCGGGTGCGGTATCGCGAGAAGTCGCGCCGATCGAGCGTAATTACGTCCAAGAGGCCCAAGCGCTCGCCTACGGCGACGAGTGAAGCGTCGGCCAAATCCATCCCGTCGTACTTGACCGTCAACCGCCGCATGTACTCCACGTCTCGAGCGTCGAGGTCGGCAACCAACAGTTCACCATCCAGGACCATGCCGAGCAGCCTGTCGACGCCGCGACCGGCGTACTTGGCAAGCAAATAGGCCACCTCGGTTACCACCGGCCAAGTGGTCGTCAGCAGTCCCGTATAGCTTCCTGCGAATTGCACAGCCCTCGCATGATCCGGGTCCCCTGCGTGGATCAGCGCGAAAAGTGGACCGCTGTCAGCGAGAATGTTTCTCGGCAACGATTCCACGAACCAGGGCCTTCGCCTGGGCAGCGACCTTCCTCGGCTTGAGCGGTCCCTTTACCGAGCCGATGTATTTCCGCGCCCGCTCAAGGAGCGTCTTCGCCCTGCGGAGCCGACGGGTGATTGCGCGTATATCGGAGAGGTTCATGGGCGTGTTGCGATTTTACTACGCATGGGGCCGCGCTAAGAGCTGAACACCTGCTCGAACAGCTGAGGAAACCGCCGCTCGTAGTTGTCACGAATCCACTTCCCGAACCGTTCATCAACGTAATCGAGGATGTCAGACCTATTGGCTAGGATCGCCCAGATCGCGAGTTCGACGTCCGTGCCGACGTGCTTTCCGCGCTTTAGGTCGCCCATGTACGCGTTGTAGGCCTGCGCGATAAGAACGTGACTTAAAGCGTCCTTCTTGCCGCTCATCGCGACCATAGCGAGTCGAAGCTCTGCGTTTCCATTCCGCTCCATCCGCCCTCGCCGCTTGGTGACGTCCTTGTGAATCTTTGCGATGCTGTCGCGATAGACGTTAAGGAAAGCCGTCGCATAGCGGACTTTCATACGCCATTCGTCGCTCAGGAATTCCAGCAGCTCGTTATGGGCTGTCTGCGTTGCCGGGTCTGACCCGAAACCGAGAAATCCCAAGGTCTCACGGAGAAGACCGCCGCTTTCACTCGACTCCTCTCGGGACGGTGGCGGGTTAAAGGGAACACCGCCGCTGGTTACCTCAACAGGCGACTCCCGAACAAACAGAGGAAAGGTTCCGTAGTTTGATCAACGCCTGTTCTCTCCTTCGCCATTCGACGCAGCTCCGGCCCGCTTTGCTCGGAAGTGATCACCAACAACAAGTCGCTCGGCTTGCTGGTAGTGATCACAGCTAACGCATAGAGGTGCTTAATGAGGCCGGCGGCGACCCCTGCGGATTCAGCAAGCGACGGCGGATTTTCAAGCAGGAGGGCCAAGTAGGAACCTATCCGGAACGCGCGAAGTGGCTCGCGCTTTGCAATGTTCGGAAGGTTCGGATTGAAAGGAATCACAAGGTTTTCTCTTGCCTGCCAGTAATAGCAGCCGGCAAACACGACTTATCACCCTTCAATTGCGGATGATCCACAGGCATTAACGTATAGAGCACCGTCAACCGAAAGATTGGTAGGCGCGATTGGACTCGAACCAACGACCCCTACCATGTCAAGGTAGTGCTCTAACCAGCTGAGCTACGCGCCTGGAGGGAAGAATTTTATACTAACCGCATGGAGCTCATCCTCTGGCGGCAT
>Ga0209056_10006778_pt1 | contig 11813 bp, 6 predicted proteins | sample GraSoiAngelo_114_FD_185876 | JGI IMG/M metagenome (GOLD analysis project Ga0209056, IMG submission 185876) | Grasslands soil microbial communities from the Angelo Coastal Reserve, California, USA - 14_0903_13_40cm (SPAdes) (version 2) | ecosystem: Environmental > Terrestrial > Soil > Grasslands ... | reverse complement strand
AAGCGCGGGACTGCCGAGGGCCTCAAGCTCGCGCTGCGGCTCTTCGCCGATGTCAAGGCGGAGATCCACGAGGGCGAGTGGCCGTATCCCGGGCTGGTGATCGGCAGGTCGAGCACGATCGGCAAGGATACGGTGCTCTCGCCGCCGGTGTTCGCGAGCCAGTGCTTCACGGTGGAGCTTCCGGACAGGAAGGACGAGATCTCCCGCGAGCGGCTGCGCACGGTGCAGGCGCTGGTGGAGACCGAGAAGCCCGCCCACGCGCATTACGCGCTGGTGTTCGAGCGGACGGAGCCAGTCTTCGAGAAGGTCCCCTTTCTCCACCTGGGCAAGACGGGACGGATCGGAGTGGACGCCCGCATCGGCGGGCTGGAAGACGTTCCCGCCACCCAGGATGAGGAACTGCAGAAGCTCAAAGCTTCGGTTTGACATCACCTGCCCTTCGGTCGTTTTCTGGAAGGGCCGCACGGTCGGAGGACGCAATGGCGGAGCAGGCCAACTTCAAGCGGATCAACTTCTTCGAGGGCTTCTTCACCACCGACGAGGACTGGAACGCGGCAGAGGCCTACCATCTGGAGAAGCGGCGCCTGCACAACTGCGTGCTGCATACGCCGGGCGTGGTGCCGGTCGAGGCGGGCGGGCTCAAGGTCCAGGCGCGCGGCCGCGGCGATCTCTCCTTCGAGGTTGCTCCCGGCTACGGCATCGACGGGCGCGGAAACGAGCTGGTGCTGCGCGACCCCGCGGTGAAGGTGATCGAGGCCGACAAGCTCAAGCTCCCGCAGACCGTCTACGTGGCGATCAAGTACTTCGAGGAGCCCACCGACTTCATCGCCTACAAGGAGAACCCACGGTTCAAGGGGCACCGCCGGATCGAGGAGAAAGTGAAGATCGAGGTGATGGCGCGCGAGCCCGACGGAGTGGAGGCCATCGAGCTCGGCCGCGTGCGCCTCGAGGAAGGCGTTCGCGAGATCCGCGACGCGCTCGATCCGCGGGTGCCGGGTCCCGGCGAGATCGATCTGCGCTTCGTGCCCATCGCCGGTACCGCAGGCAGCCACGCCTCGCCGCTGCTGCACGTCGAAGTGGCGAACGGGCTCTCGGAGAAGGCCGCTCTCAGCCAGCTGCTCTGCAAGATGGGAGTCTCCGCCGCGAACCAGCTGCGCGGCGCGGTGCTCGCCGCCGAGATGCTGAACAGCGCCAATGCGGTAGGTCCCTTCAACCTCGCCGACGTGCTCACGGGCGTGGTCGAGCTCGAGCGGGAGATGATCGACGCGATCGAGAAGGACTTCCCCCAGATCGCCGCGCGCAAGGGGTTCGCCGAGTACAAGAAGTCGCTGGAGGCGCTCGCCAAGGTCGTGCGTGACCGCCCCCGGGACGCCGACGGGTGCATGGGGATCGCCCGGTTCCTCAGCGCCTCCAACCAGGCGCTGATGCCGGTGGTGAAGGAGAAGCTCACGCCGTCCGCGAAGAAGGAGGTCAAAGGGGAACAGATCTCCTGGAAGGACGTGGTCATCCGCTCCAAGGACTTCCCGGAGGAGCTCAACATCGACGGCTCCAACTTCGTGCGCGTCGACCATCTGCAGCTCGTCAACGACGAATCGGAGAAGGCGCACAAATTCCGCATCGAGGGGCAGAAGGACATGTGGAAGAGCCGTCAGACCTTCACTTATCCCGACAAGGAGCCGGTCTCCGATTCGGGCGTCGCCTACATCGGCGGCGAGGCGAAGTGGCAGGTCCAGAACCTCAAGCCGGGCAAGGACCTGATCATCATCAAACGCTTCGACGCCATCCTCGGCGAGCAGATCTGCGACATCAGCGTGGACGGCAAGAAGGTGGGTCAATGGAAGGTGACCGAGGCCGACCGCAAGCACCGCTGGCGCAACCACTACTTCCTGGTACCCGGGACCTACGTCAGCAACGATACGCTGGAGATGTCGGCCAAGGCCGTCTCGGCCGAGCGTGACATCAACATGTTCCAGCTCTGGTTCTACCAACCCGCCTGAAGGGGGAAGATCTCGTGTCGTTCCTCGCCATTCTCGATCGGGTCCTGCCGTTGCTGAAGAAGGACAAGCAGCAGGGCAAGGTGTGCCCGAACGGCCATGTGATGCACCCGAGCTGGGACACCTGTCCCTACTGCCTGGAGATGCAGCAGGCGATGATGGCGGGCGGTGGCGGCGTGTCCGCCATCCCGATGCCTTCCGCCGGCCAGGGCACGGCAATGCTGAACGTCCAGGAGATCGGCGGAGAGAAGGGCCGCGGATCTCAGGACAAGAGCCGCGAGGTCTGCGGCTGGATCGTCGCGCTGAACGGGCAGCACAAGGGCGAGGACTTCCGGCTCAGGGTCGGCAAGAACGTGCTCGGCACGGCGGCGGATTGCGACATCGTGCTCACCGACAAGAAGATCTCCCGCAAGCACGCCACCGTGCGCTACGAGGGCGGGGAGTTCCAGATCGCCGATCTCGACAGCTCGAACGGCACTTTCGTGAACGACGAGAAGGTGCAGAAGCACGATTTGATCGACAACGACATCCTCAAGCTCGGGGACATCGAGTTCGAGTTCAAGTGCCGCGCGATGCGCGAGAAGCGCGAGTGAAGACGAATCTCTGCACAACCCTTCTGGCGCTCTGCGCGCCGGTGGCCGCCCTGGCCGCCGGGGCGCAGCTCTCCATTCAACAAGTCCAGGCGACCCAGAACCGCTGGCCGCACGTGCGCGCCTTCGTGAACGTGATCGGCGCCTCCGGCTCGCCGATCCAGGGGCTCTCGCAGGATCTGTTCCGCGTCTACGAGAGAGGCGACAACGACAGCTCGAAGGTCGAGCGGGTGGAGTCGCTGGAGGCGGCGCAGACCGGGGCGTCCATCGTCATCGTCATCCAGGCCTCCGGCGCGATGATGGGGATCCAGGAGGACATCAAGAAGGCGGTGTCCGCCTTCGTCAACGGGCTCGGCGAGAAGGACCAGGTGGCGGTCATCGACTATGGGGAGGCGGCGGAGATCGTCGCCCCGTTCTCCGAGGACAAGGGCGACGTCGCCGGCAAGGCGGCGAAGATCACCTTCACCGGCCGCTCGTTCCTGCTCTACGACGGGCTCGCCCAGGCCATCCAGCTGTACGCGGCGGCCGCTTCGCCCGGAAAGGTCGGCGCGCAGACGCTGCTGCCGGCAGCGAAGGCGATCATCCTCGTCTCCGACGGCCGCGACAACGGCAGCGCAACCGACGTCGAGAAGGTAATCAGCGATGCCGCCAAGCGGCGCATTCCCATCCACGCCGTGGCCCATTCGGAGCTGGATCAGGACTCGCTGGCGAATCTGGAGATGATCGCCCGGCGCAGCGGGGGAACCTACCGCCCGGCGCCCAACGTCGAGGACATCAACAAGTCGCTGACGGTGATCAAGGACTACATCAACAAGATGTACGTCATCCAGTGGAAGACGCGCCTGCCGCACGACGGGAAGGACCACAAGATCGAGATCGCGATGGAGAACGAGGGAAGCAGCACCTCGCTCAAGTCCTCCATCCTGGTGCGGACGCCGGGCTTCACCGACTGGTTGAAGATCGGGATCATCGCCGCCATGATCCTGCTGCTGGTGATCGGCGGGCTGGCGATCTACGTCCTCACCCGTCCCAAGCCTCCGCCCACTCGCTTCTGCCCCGTATGCAAGCGAGCGCAGATGCCGGAGTGGGACGTCTGCCTCTTCTGCCTCAAGTCCGCCAAGGCCCGCCTGATCATGCAGAAGGGCGCCGGGCCGAGGGGCAAGACCTGGCCGCTGGTGGGGAAGATCGTCTCCCTCGGAAGCGGCCCGGAGAACAGCATCCGCATCCTCGACGGCGCGGTATCCGGCAAGCACGCGGGAGTCGCCATCGACGGGACCAAGTTCGAGATCGTCGATCTCGGATCGAAGAACGGCGTGCTGGTGAACGGCAAGCGGACGCCGCGGCGCTTCTTGCGCAACGGCGACGTGATCACGCTGGGGATGACGGAGCTCAAGTTCGAGTCCGCCATCGCCGCGGCGGACGACGAGGCCGAAGACTGACGATCCAGAAGATCCGGCGCGCGATGGCAATCCTGAATCAGGAGACGGTCAGCCAGGAAGAGATCTGGCGGCTCGAGCGCGAAGGGAAGCTGCAATGATTCTGCGGCGTGGTCGCGCGGCGGGCCGACAGGCGGCTCCATGCCGCTTACGCCTCGTCCAAGGCATCCATCAGCGTCCGCCACCGCAGATACGCTTCGCGCGATTGCCGCGCGTCCGATAATGACGGCGCGAGCGCCCGGGGGTCCGTGGTCTGAACCCATTCCTTCTGCGGCACCAGCTGCGGCAGCGGGACCGGATCCCAGGCGGCGAGCGGATGCTCCATCTGCGGCGCGGACATCTCCTGCTCCGCCGGCGGTTGCTCGTCCTTCACCACGTCGCGCCGGATGAGCATCTGCTCCTTGCACTCGTCGAGCGCCCAGTCCACCTCCTCGGGGCGTTCCCACGCATCGGGTTCGCCCGGCCCGAGGCTCTCCTTGACGGTCTGGTCCCGCCACATCAGGAACCACTCGGCATGTATCGGTCCGAGGAACCGCACACGTTCCCGCGCCATCCACGGCAGATCGAGATGGTGGCGGCGGAACTCAGGCGAGATCCAACGATAGGCGGGATCGCCTGGCGCCGGGACAATGCTCTCATTGGCCGGTGCGTGCGTGCGCGGGTCGAGCCGGAAGTTGCGCGGCTTCAGCCGGTGCAACGGCGCGCGCGCGAGTGGCGTGCGCGGCCGGATCCGCAGGGGCTGCGCCGGAGCCGATGGTACCTTTGGCGGCTCGATCTCGGGCGGAACGCGGAACTCGGCATCGAGCCGGAGCTTGCGGGGTTGCACGACCTCCAGATGCGCCCGCGGCGGAGGCAGCGCCGACAGCCGTAGCAGGCGCGCCGGAGGCCGTCCAGCGAGCGGCGGCGTCCAGAATTCGCCCGGCGGCGGCTCGCCCGCCGGCGCCCGAAGGGCGAGGCGGACTTCGGCGAGCCCGCGCGGAAGTTGCCGCGCGATCAGCCTGCGGGCCCGGAGGCGGGAGAAGAACCTGCGCAGCGCCGCAAGCAGCGCGCGGAACATCTACGTCTCCGTGTCGGGGTCGCGTGATGCGATCGGAGCAGGGCGGGCGCGGCGGCCGCCTTCCTCTACGTGTAATGATTTCGCCGCGACCGCTTCCGCCACCGGCAAAAGCCCTTCGAAGAGCGCGCCGAACTTCACACCCCCGTCGGGCGTGATGTAGATCGCCGCTCGCTGCGGTAGCCGCGGGGCGTCCGGCAGGGCGCTCTTGTCGGGCACGCGAGCGCATCGTAGCGGATTCCGGCCCTCTTGACGAGAACGGTCGCTTGCTCGAAACTACGGCAGTCCCTCGTCTGCCCGTCTGACGAGGGCGCGGGGAGTTTCCGCCTTGCCCGACGACAAGCGTTTCGTCCCGGACTTCCAGCTCGTGGTCGACGGGCGAGCGGCGGATCCGGAGCTGAAGGGCTCGATCGTCGGCATCCGCGTCACCGACGACATGGACAAGGCCAGCCGGTTCTGGCTCCACCTCTCGGACGTCGGCCGCAAGTGGACCCGGCAGCAGAAGTTCAAGCCCGGCACCGCCATCGAGATCAAGCTCGGTTACCAGGGCCAGCTCAAGAGCGTCTGCAAGGGAGAGGTGTCGAACATCGAGATCGTGCTCACGGCCGACGGCCCGAGCCGCCTGGTGGTCGCGGGCGTGGACAAGGGGCACGGCTTCGACAAGGGTACCGTCACGAAGACGTACAAGAACGTGAAGGACAGCGATCTCGCCACCCAGATCGCGCGGCGCCACAACCTGTCCGCGGAGGTCGAGGACAGCAAGGTCGTCCACGACTACGTCATCCAGAACAACCTCTCCGACTATGACTTCCTCATGCAGCGGGCGGCGCTGGCGGGGTTCCGCGTCTACGTCGACGACCGGAAGCTGCTGTTCAAGAAGCCCAAGCTCGGCGATCCGCCGGCGGCGAAGCTGGTATGGCGGGAGAACATCGGGCGCCTGATCCAGGAGGTGAACACCTTCGATCAGGTCTCGAAGATCACCACTTCCGGCTGGGACCCGAAGAACGCGCGCGAGATGACGGGCCCGGGAAAGACGGGCGACGAGTACGGCAAGCAAGGCGGAACCGTCACCGGCGCGCAGCTCGTCAAGCAGATGTTCGGCGACATCGAGCAGGTGCTGACGCTGGCCACCGGCGAGAAGGGCCTGCTCGAGGCGGTGGCGAAGAGCGAGTACAACCAGCGCGCCGGAGCGTTCGTGCACGCGGAAGCGCGCGTCACCGGCGATCCCGCCATCCGCGCCGGTTGCGTGGTCGAGGTGGAGAAGGCGGGCAAGCGGGTCGACGGGCAGTACTACGTCGTCTCCACCGACCACCTGTTCTTCGTCGACACCGGCTACGCGACCGAGTTTCGCGCCAAGCGGTACACGATCAAGAAGGGATCCGCGTCGGTCAAGAACCTCGCCAAGTTCGCCCAGTCCGTGCAGCAGGCGGCGCAGAAGGCACAGCAGATCGCCCAGAACATCCAGAACGCGGCCGCCTGGGTGCTGAAGGCCGCACGCGAGGCGGCCAAGCGCGCCTCGCAGGCGCTCGAGGCCGCCAAGCAGGTCTGGCAGGACGTGAAGGACGCCCTCGAGCAGGTGAAGCAGGGCGCGGGCGACGTCGCCCAGGCGGCCCTGAAGAGCGTCGAGAGCCAGCTCGCGGGCCTCAAGGACTATGTCGCCCAGGCCAACGCCAAGGTCGCCGAGGCCGCGCAGGAGGCGCTGAACGCGACGCAGGAGATCGCGCGCGAGGCGCTGGCCAAGGCGCACGAGGCCGCGGCGCAGGTAGCAGAGATCGCCGGAAAGGCCATCCAGCACGCGACCGACGCCTACGACGCGGTGAAGGCCGCGGCGCAGGACGCGGTGCATACCGTGGGAGACGAGCTCTCGCCAGCGGTGCAGGGCCACAAGTCAAACCTAATGTTCGCGGCGGAAACCGTCCTCGACGCAAGCAAGGCAGGGATGACGCTGGCGCAGGCCGGCATCGCCAAGGGCAAGAGCGCGATCGAGATGTGCGCCGCTTCTGCGGCGGCGGCTGCGAAATCGCTGATCGACGGTTTGGGGAGCGATCTGGGGCAAGTGATCGACGCGGTGAAATCGTCGGGCGACGCGGCCGGCAAGAGCATCGGCAGCGCCATCGCCGCCGGCGCGCAGAACGTGCTCGATGCGGCCAAGGATGCAATCGATCAGGCGCAGGACGCGATCGCGAAGGCGAAGGAATCGGTCGAGAATGCCGCCGACACGATCAAGAAGAACGTCACCGACAAGCTGAAGGACCTGGTCGATCAGGCGAAGGCCATGGTCGACCAGGTGAAGGAGACCGTCGACGAGTACAAGGAGAAATTCGCGGAGTACAGGAAGCAGATCGAGGACGCGATCGATCAGTACGGCGGCAAGTGGATCAAGGCCGGCCTCTACATCGGCGAGCACGGAGAGAAGGCGTTCAAGGCCGGCAAGTCCTGCTTCGAGCACCTCAAGAGCGGCCTCGCGCTGCTCAAGGACAAGAAGTGGGAGGAGGCCGGCAAGGAAGCCGATCCGGCGCAGCAGGACTTCGAGACGGCAAAGAGCGAGGTCCAGCTCTGCATCGACAAGCTCGAGGAGGTGGACAAGGACATTCCCGACAGCGTGAAGGAAACGCTGCACAGCGTGATCGACAACGTCAAGAAGATGCTCCCCGAGGGGGAGTCATCGCTGACGAAGTTCATCGAGGCGGTGAAAGCGAAGGTCGGCCAGCTCGCGGCCAAGGCGAAGGAAGCCTGCGAGAAGGCCAAGAAGATCTACGACCAGGTCAAGGCCGAATACGACAAGTACAAGCAGAAGCTCGAGCAGCTCGAGGAGTTCTACCAAGCCGCCAAGGGCGCGGTGGAGAGCGGGGAGAAAGCCTGGAGCGAGGGGAAGGAAGCGGTCGCGAAGTGCAAGGAAGCACTGGATCTCGCCTCGAAGCACGACTGGGACGGGGCGAAGAAGGCCGCCGAAGAGGCGAAAGCGAAGCTCGAGCAGGCGAAGCAGGACGCCGAGGACTGTAACGAGAACGCCAAGGCCGCCTACGAGATGCTTCCCGAACAGGTGAAGCGCGCGCTCGAGCAGCTGGTCGAGAAGCTGAAGAGCCTGATGGGGAACGGGGAGTCGATGCTGGGCAAGACGCTCGCCGCGCTCGAGCGGAAGGCCGAGGGTGGCCTGGAAGACGCGCGGGCTGCGCAGAGGGAGTCCGAGCAGCTCTTCGCAAAGAACTGGGACGAGCCGAAGAAGCAGCTCGAGGACGTCGCGGCGGAGACGAAGAAGGAGATCTCCGAGGTCATCGATCGCCTGCTGAAGAAGGTCGAGGACGAGGTGATGAAGGCCGCCGAGCAAGTCCTGGAGAAGGCGCTGCAGACCGCCGCGGCCTCGTGGGACCTGAAGGAGACCGAGAGCGCCAAGGAGGCCGAGGCGACCGCTCAACTCGAGGCCGCGATGCGGCGCGCGCTGGACGAAGCGAAGGAGGAGCTGAAGAGGTTCGGCGAGGACTTCAAGGCGGCCGCCGAGACCGGCGCGGACATGCTCGCGCACCTCGCGACCGGCACGGACGCGGTCGCCGGCAGCGCCGATCAGAGCGTCGGCGCGGCGAAAGAAGTGCAGGACAACCCGGTGCGAAAGGCCGACGAGCGCAGCAAGGCCGCAGAGGCGCAGCACGACGCGCTCGTGCGTGGCCACGACGAGAACAAGGACAAGCACGAGGAGCAGACGAAGAAGTTTCTCTTCGGGCTCAAGGGCCAGTACGGGAAGCTCCACGAGATGGGCGAGAAGATGCAGGGCCCGCTCGCGGAGACCATCGAGAAGAGCGGCATATCGATCGACAAGAGCGCCGGGATCCAGATGTCACAGGCGCGCGGGGCACTCGATCAGATCTCGAGCGCTTACGCGCAGGCGAAGTCGGCGTACGACGAGGCCGAGAAGCACCGGGGGACCCTCAAGGATCTGGTCTCGCGCATGCCGGAGCTGCGGAAGAAGGTCGACCAGGCATTCGCTCAGCTCAAGAGCGCCTGCGACGAGGGGAGCAAGGCTTCCGGCGAGGCGAGGAAGACGGTCGAGGAGCACGAGAAGGAGATCGCTGCCGAAGCGGAGAAGGCGACCGAGGAGGCCGCCAAGGCGGTGAAGAAGGCGGAAGCGGCGCTCGCCGAGGCGAAGAAGCGGATCGAGCAGAACAAGGCGCTCTTCCGTGGAATGCCGAAGCGCAAGGGAGCGGCGGAGGCGATCGATGCTGCGTCCGCGGCGGCGCAAAGCGCGACCGGCGCGGCGGAGTCGGCGAAGAACAGCGGCGCGGAAGCGAGGCAAAGCGCGACCAGCGCGTGCAAGGTACCCGACGACGAGCGCGTAAAGGACACCGTGCTCGCGGCGATCGGCGAGTTGGAGAAAGCGGCGAAGAAGGCGGAAGAGACCGCGGAGAAGGCGCAGAAGGCCGTGGACAGCGCCGCGCAGGGTGATGCGGCGGAGGCGAAGAAGAATGCCGGCGCCGCGCAGTCCTCGCAGCAGGCGACGGCGAGCGCGGCGGGAAGCGCCAGCGCATCCGCGAAGCAGAGTCAGCAGACGGCGGCGCAGGCCGCGGGACGCAAGGAGCCGCCGAAGGAAGAGAAAGGCGCCGAGGGGGTGGGTGCAAAGGAAGAAGGCCAGGCGCAAAGGCCTGCCGGTGCAGCGCAGACGGCCGCCGCGGGCACGCCACAAGCTGCTGCCGGACAGGCTCCGGCTGCAGGGGCACCGCAAGCTGCCGCGGCGCAGGCTCCGGCTGCAGGGACACCGCAAGCTGCCGCGGCGCAGGCTCCGGCTGCAGGGACACCGCAAGCTGCCACAGCGTCGGGGCACGCGCAGGCTCCAGCTGCTCCGCAAGCTGCTGCGGCCGCGGCACAGGCTCCGGGCACGGCGCCGTCCGTCCCCGCGGTACCGGAGACGCCCGGGATCGTCTCTCGAGCGCAGGAAGCCCCGGGTCAGGTGGCGGCGGTTCCGTCGGCTGCCGTCCCTGAAGTGCCCGGGGCCGGAGTCGTTGCGCAGGCCCAAGGGGCTGCAGGTGAGGCGCAGGGAATGGCCGGTGGATCTCCGCCCGTCCCGAGCGCGCCGGGATTCGTGGAGAGTGCGCAAACCGCCGCCGCGGAGCCGGGGCAGGTCGCTCAGAAGGCCGGCGCCGCCGTGGCGCCAGATGTGGCTTCGGACATCGCCACCGGCATCGGCGCGGCCGCCGGCGCTGCGGGCATCGCGGCAGCTGCCGCGGCGGCGGCGCAGACGGCGGAAGCACAGCCTGGCGCGACCGCCGTGAGCTCGGCGACAGGATCCGTCGCGGACTCCGCCCCGGGCACGGTCCATGAGGTGGCCGGCACGGCCCAGGATGTCTCCGCTGACGTAGCGAAGGGGAAGGAGTTGCCGGTCGCGGTGCAGACCACCGCGGAGCAGAAGGTGGAAGTCGCGGTGCTCGGCGCGAAACCTGTTGCCGCACTCGAGCAAGCAAAAGGGATCGGGGAGAAGGCTGCGCGCAAGCTCGCGGACCTCCAGAGCGCGAAAGAAGGCGCGGAGAAAGCAGACCAGGGCGACGACAGCGCGGACATCGAGGAGTAGCCCTCGCGGGGGGACTCGGTGGTGATTGAATTCATTAACGAATTGCAAAGAGAGACGCGATGCGCCGTGAGAATCGTCGGGGGCTGCTTGACTCGTCCGGGAATTCTCTCAAAATGGGCGACGCCCCCTCACCTTTGCCCTCACTTCGGGAGAACAACTCCTAAGGTAGTGGAACGTCTTGATGCCCAGACACCAGGTCATCCGCGACGTCAGCCAGACCCTCCTCGGCGTGCTCCGCGCCGAGATGTCTTCGCAGAAGAGCAAGGCGAAGGCGTACCTGGCCGCGCCGACCGCGGAGTTCTTGCGCAAGAACGCGCCCTGCCTGGTCCTGTACCTCTACGACATCCGCCCTTCCATCGACGTGCGCACCAACGAGAACTGGCACCTCGAGGAGGAGATCACCGACGAGAAGGGCGAGACCCAGGTAGTCCGCTACGCCCGTCCGCTGGAGGTGGGGCTCCATTACCTGCTCGCCGCCGCCGCAGACGATCTCGCCGACGAGCACGAGGTCCTCGCGCTCGGCATGAAGGCCTTCCTCGATCGCCCCAAGCTGCACGGCGAAGAGCTCTCCGGCGATTCGTTCTTCAAGCACGACGCGCTGTCGATCCAGCACGATACCGCCTTCACGCTGGAAACTGCCGCGGCGGTATTCAGCGGGCTCGGCCAGAGCGCGCGGGTCGCCGTCGGCTACCGCACCGACGCGCGCCTCTTCTCCGGCCGCGAGCTCGGGCGCAGCAAGCGCGTGCGCGAGCGGCACATCGACGTGTTCGATCAGCTGAGGCCACCCCCGGGCAGCGTGAGCGCCAAGGAGCTGGGGGTGGAGGCGAAGCCACCGAAGATCGTGTCTCCGCCGCGCAAGTAACTCCCTGGCCTGAGGGGAAGTTCGTTCGACCTGTGGTCATCACGAAGAGGAAACAAAGCACTCTCCCACGCGAGGCCGCCTCCCTTGTGCGGTCTCCAACCACCGAACGGTAAGGAGCAGTCAATGGCAACGTCGTACTTGTCCCCTGGCGTCTATATCGAGGAGGTCGACCGCGGATCGAAGCCCATCGAAGCAGTCGGGACTTCGACCTGCGCGTTCATCGGCGAGTCGTCCGTCGGCCCCACCAACGAGGCGGTGCTGATCACGAACTGGGCGCAGTACACCCGGACCTTCGGCGACTTCACGCACTCGACCAACCT
>Ga0209056_10006777_pt1 | contig 11814 bp, 8 predicted proteins | sample GraSoiAngelo_114_FD_185876 | JGI IMG/M metagenome (GOLD analysis project Ga0209056, IMG submission 185876) | Grasslands soil microbial communities from the Angelo Coastal Reserve, California, USA - 14_0903_13_40cm (SPAdes) (version 2) | ecosystem: Environmental > Terrestrial > Soil > Grasslands ... | reverse complement strand
GCGGTGGCGCCAACAACAACGAGCACTTCGAACAAGTTGGCCAGTCCTCGTGCAAACATGCGTTCCTGGCATTGGAGAACAACGTTTGCAACCTTGGCTGTAACACCAGTGGTTGCACCACTGGCTCCCACCTATGCCCGGGATGCTCGGACCCTTATTCGGCCAGTCTCAATTCGGGACCAAATCTGGGATCGCGCGCCTGGATCAACCCGTTCACTGGCTTTTTCCCGCGGGGAGATTCGCCGACCCCGCCAAACGATCATACCGGGCACGTGCACGACGGTGTGTCCCACCGGATTATTGTTGAGGCTAACGATTTGAACCCGCCATCTAATCCAGGTGCCACCTATTTTGCCGAGGCGGCATATGTTACTCCGCACGAGTACGCCTGGTGCCAGAGTCACCCCGGGCAATGTAACATGTTTAACAACGCCTCCTATCGTCAGTTTAGTGTCACTGGTGGGCCTACCAACTTCACGTTTTCACCTGTTGGCAACACGGTGCGGACCCAGCCTGCCATTGCGGCTTGGACGAGTACGGGCGCAACAGTGAATCAGATCGAGCCCGCTCCTGGGAACGACGGGATTTGGTTTATGGGTTACAAAGTCACGAACCCGTCGCCTGGTGTTTGGCACTATGAGTATGCTCTGTATAACCAGAACTTGGATCGCGCCATTCAATCCTTCAGTGTGCCTTTGGGAGCTGGCGTTAACATTAGCAACATCGGATTTCATGCCCCACTGCAGCATCCCGGCTGGGCACACGATGGTACCCTGAACGATGCCGGGTTTAGCAGCCAACCGTGGGCTGTTACTCAGGCCAGTGACTCGATAACATGGAACAGCGAAACATTTGCGCAGAATCAGAACGCCAATGCGATTCGCTGGGGCACTCTATATAATTTCCGGTTTGATGCGGACCAGCCGCCGCAAAGTGTGAACGCAACAGTAGGTTACTTTAAGACCGGCGCGCCCATGTCGGTCCAAATCCAGGCGCCTGGAGGAGGCCCAACACCAACACCTACGCCGACTGCGACACCGACACCAACACCCACACCAACACCCACACCAACACCTAGGGCAACTCCAACGCCTACGCCTACACCCACACCAGGACAAATTACGCTCACTGCGCGCGGCTACAAGGTGCAAGGACGCCAGGCGGTGGACCTCTCTTGGCATGGAGCTACCTCGAACAACATCGACGTTTACCGTGACGGCGTGTTGATCGTCACGGTGCCGAACATCCCCGGTTTTTACACCGATCATATCGGCGCCCGTGGCAATGCGCGTTACACCTATAAAGTCTGCGAAGCTGGTACTCAAAATTGTTCTAACGAAGTGACAGTAAGGTTTGGCGGCGGCGGATAGCGGCAGCCCTGATTCCTGCTGGTCGGTGATTAGTGATTAGTGACCGGTTTTAGCGCAGCCGGGGTCGCCTGATCCCGGCTGGGCGTCTTTGGGAAGCGAAGGCTGCTAGTCAATAATGTTCGGCAAGCGATCTGCTTCGCAGAGGATCAAGCTCCATAGGAGCAGCACGGCACATGTCGCTCCTAGAGCGATTTCATAAATGTTGTAGCCACCGGCCTGTGGCCGGTCCACCGCGGCGCTCGTTTTTCACACCAGGCAGACGGCCCACAGGGCCGTGGCTACAGCTATGGTTACAGCGGCTACAGATTTATTTAACTCGCTCTAGGGAGCTTTTCGAGATTTTTAAATATATTTGCTATAAATGTTTCGCCCCTACGGGGCTGTTTTTTCGTACGAGCAAATCTGATGCCGAACACAATTGGCTGCTGGTCTGTCCTTTTCGGTAGCTAGCCGAAAAGCTCTTCGAACGCTCGCGAGGAAAGTTTGCGGCAACGCACTGGGCGTCGTCGGCAGGCTGCCGACGACTACAGGTTCACCACGGCGAATCCGTCCTGTGGCGGACAGCAGCCTCTACTCCCCCAGAGAGCCGCGAGCGATCTCGCCGGAGGAGCAAGGCATTTCACCCGTGCTCGCTTCGCGAAAAACGGAAGCGCTCAACGCTTAACACATATCATCTACAGTCTTATGCGGCGAAGCCGCACCCGTATCCGAGTAATTCGCAACGCTATAGGCCAAATTCATTGCATCTTGCGAGGATTTAGCAGCCAAAGAGATGATCCGCCAAACACGCCAAATGACGCCAAAGATTCAAAGGACGGAAACCAAAAGTCAGATTTCAGTTTTCCTTTTGGCGTTCTTTTGTGTGTTTGGCGGACAAATCTTCCGTTGCGGCGGAGCCGCGCTGCGAAATCCGTGGTTCTCCGATTTTTCCGAGAACTTCGCTCCCCCGTTTCCGGAGAAACAATAAGAGGACGAAAACCGCAAGTCGATATCAGGAAGAGTTGCTGTCGATTTCGGTGCTGGTCTGGGCGCGAGAGTGCATGGCTGGTATCCAAAGTGATCTCAGCCATGGGAGGAACGCCGGGGCCAGCACCAAAATCGATGCAACTCTCGCGATCCTCCTTGCTGTCGTCGTACCTGCAGCGTTTTAACGCAAAGCGCCGTATTCATTACAAGATCGACGTTCAGCCGAGGTGGCGGAGCGACACTCCAAGCCCCAGGCTTAAGGAGCCTGTTAAAATACCCAGCCGCGGCGCGCGATAGCGGTTTTGGGGGTAGATGGCAAGGCGCGAGCGACGTAGCCAGACAGCCTAAGAGACTGTTGAAATACTGGAATGGCTCGCGCGGGAGCAAGTTGGGGCGGGTGGCAACGCGCGAGCGAGGCGCATGTCCGTAGCGACCTGTAACGAGCGAGTAACGCAGCCAGACGCCTCAAATTGCTCCCGCCCGTAGGGTTGCAGCCGCTTTTTGTCCTGAGCGGCGTTGCTCCTCGATCACAGACCCATAAGGGTATGCTCCTTCGTCGCGCCTTGCTCAGGCCGAAAATCAGCTGCAACGCGGGCCATCCCAGTATTTCAACAGTCTCCTAAGCGTCCTCGCCTCCGGGTTGCGCCGCTTTTTAGCCTTTCCGGCGTTGCTCGTCGATTATCCCGCCACTGCGGGACGGGTATGCGCATTCCTCGCGCCTTGGAAAGACGAAAAATCGGAAGCAACGCGGCACGGCTGGGTATTTCAACAGGCTCCTAAAGCGGTTAAATAAAACTGTGGCCGCTGTAGCCACGGCCCTGTGGGCCGTCTTCCCTGTGTGAAAAGCAACACCGAGGTGGACCGGCCATAGGCCGGTGGCTACAACATTTATGAAATTGCTCTAGGCGGCAACGAAAGTTCAACTCCGAAAGGTCAAGACATCGCTGCCCGCTCGTTAGGTTCCTTTGCTTTTCGACGTTTCACGCGGAGCGCTTTAGGAGTCTGATGAGTCCTCGCATCGCTTTTGGGAGATCAAGAGCTTTAGAGCGATTTAAGACAACCTGTAGCCGCTCGAAGCGCCGTAGGCGCGATAGATATTAGCCCCGGGCGTGAGCCCGGGGGAAATGGCTCCAAACCAATCAGCCCCGGCAGGGGCGACAGAATACGTCGAAGCGCGTCGTCATTCCTTCCGCCCCTCCCGGGGCTAGTTCGAATTAATCGAGAAACCCCGGGCTTGCGCCCGGGGCTACATTCTTCCGCGCGGCTACACCATAATTTAAATCGCTTTAGCGAAAGGGAGCGGCGTGATAGGAATCTCGCGTGCGCGTTCAAGTTCACGCATTACGCGGATGCGTTGTGGAGTGCGGCGGGGCCCCGCCGCTTTTAGGAAGCCCGTTAGTCGACAATTGGCACGAAGTCGTCGGTAACGCTCAACGCGTCGGTTTTAAATCTGTAAATCGATCGCACCAATGCCGGGGACGCCACGCTTTCAAACCATCTTGCTGAACACCATCGATACTGGTTCGCGACTGGTGCCAGTCCATGCTTTACCGCGTTTTGGTGCACATAGTTCAACCGTGCCAGGTACGATTTCTGATAAGTAAGCCTCGTATCTCAAAAGTTATGCCAGACCTTTCGTCCCGGAGTCTTCTCCAGTTTGTTGATCCAGCCAGCTGTCGGCGTGTGAATTACGCCTAACATTTGGGACAGGCTGCTTGCGTTTCCTGAATCGCTTCGGGAATGGGCGATAAAGTGATAGTGATTCGAAAACACAGCCCAAGCTTCAAGGTCCCAGCGGAAATCGCGCGGCAGTGAGAAGACCGCGCTCCAAAACGGTGAGACGCTGCGACGTGCGAAAATCCTCGTCCTCGTCCTCGTCGTCGTCCTCGTCCTCCTCCTCGATTAGGCGTGTTCTTTCGATTACGAGGACGACGACGAGGAGGAGGACGATTTGGCGTGCTTCGTCATTTGTTTCATCCGTATCATCCGCGAATCGAGCTGATGAGAACAGCGAGATAGAAGGTAAAGCCGCGAAGGGTAGCGGCAAGCGAGTTGGGAAAGGAGCGAGTTTCAGCGGAGCTGCTGGGAGCAGCGACACAGAAGGTAAAGCCGCGAAGGGTAGCGGCGAGCGAGTTGGGAAAGGAGCGAGTTTCAAATCCGTGGTTCAAATCTTTAGTAAAGAAAAATTGTTAAGAAAAATGTCTTGACACTTTTGGCGTTCTTTTCTACAACGGGCGCTCCACATCTACAGAACCTCCAACTTCTCCTATGAAAAAACAAACTAATCCAAACATAAAAGCTCATCTTATTCGAAGCGCGTTTTACGTGCTTCTGTTGCTGGCGGTCTGCGTGATTCCATTCGCGCTAGGCCAGCGAAATATCGGCAGGCACGCCCCAACCTTGAAAACTTCCAGGGCCGGCAGCAAAGCCGTGCGCCCGCAACCGCCACAAGGGACCTGCCCATTCCCGTGGTCCTTCGTGGCGAGCATGCCGCTTGACTTCTATGGCGCGGGAGGCGCTTCTGATGGCACATCCTTTTATGCTGCCGGCGGCTACACTTTTGAGACCTTCGACAGTCTGGATACCCTGTATCGTTACGACCCAGTCGGTGACAGCTGGACTCAGCTGACGTCAATGCCGCAGAAAGCAATCATGCCTACCGCGGTCTATTACCCGCCTACCAATAAGATTTACGTGTTTGGCGGTGAAGACGGCAATACCGGCGACAATTTTGATATCACCCGGATTTACGATATCGCCACCGACACGTGGACCACGGGCACGCCCATGCCGGGCGTGATTAGCTTTGCGGCAGGCGGCTATGTCCCAGGCAATGGCAAGATTTATATCGTCAGCGGGTATAACACGGGTACCGTCGATAGCGCCCAGCCTAACACTTGGGAATACGATCCGGTGACAGACACTTGGAATGATCTCACCGCGACCGTGCCGTTTCCGCATCCGGCTGGCGGCTTCGCCTTTGGCGTGATCAACGACAAGCTGTACATCTCTGGCGGGCGCGACGCTGCCAATGCAGACATTAATTTCACTTGGGAATTTGATCCCGCAATCCCCGCCTACACAGCAAAGGCCGACATGCCTGGCGGTCAGCCTAATGTTCGAGGTAGCGCTGTAGCGGTGGGCGCGCTTTTCGCATTCGGCGGCGGCAACCCCTTCCTGGCCCCTGAAAATGTTGCGACGAGGACCGCGTCTGCTGCGGGCCCGGCTCCTGGCTCGGCTAAGGCTGCACATCGCTCGACCGAAGCTGCCTCTGCCTTGGCCAAGACTGCGCCTGCCAGGAACTTTGACCCGGCGGCCATTAAGCGCAACCCCTTGCTCCCAACCACTACTGGCCGCACCGACGTGTACGACCCGTCCACGGATACATGGACGCGCTCTGCGGATTTGGAAACAATTCGCTCGTTTGTATTCGGCGCATACATCTCCAACAGCGACGAGATCATCGCAGCCGGGGGTTTTGATGGCAACTTCACTACAGCGGTCGCGGAGGTGTTGACCCCTTGTATCCCGCCTCCCCCAACGCCATGTCCCTCGACGCCGACCCCGACCCCGACAGGGTGTGGCCTGACGGTTGGCTCCGGGCTAACTATTGGTTTCGGCCCGAACAACTATTTCCAGATCGCCCTCAACACGGTTAACTATACCTTTCAGGTAAGTGAGCCAGCAACCAATGACTTCGCCCTATTCGAGACGCACGATCCGTGGGGCTTTACCGTGATCAAGGATGCTATCACCGCTGCTGGGCACACTTACACCGAGTTTACGCCGGCAGACTTGGCTGGGTTTGACTTCAGCCAATATCGTGTGGTCATTCTCAACTGGGACGACACATTCCTCACTGACTTCGGCGGAAACGCAGCTTGCGGCGGCGGCGGCGCCTACATTGCTGCCCTTCCCGCGTTGGAAGCTTATGCTGCCGCAGGCGGCATAGTGTGGGTGCAAGGCGGCATCCAGGGCAATTTCGGTGACTGCTTCCCACTACCGTTTGGCGGCCAGGCGTGTATCGACTTTAGTTCCACCGACCCGATCCTCGAACAATGCAACCCGATGATGATCGGCGTAGAGAACCCCATCGAGGGCAACTTTGCCAGTCACACCTCGCAAACGGACCTGCCAGCTGCCTCGAACATCGTGGTTATAAACGGCTCCGACAGTAACTCGGTGGTCTACGAGCTAGCGTGTGCAACGCCTCAGCCAACGCCCACGCCCACACCGGTAACTTGCAATAGCGGGTTAATCCACAACGGAGGATTCGAGAGCGGTAACTTAACCAGTTGGACCGTTGACGGCACCATGCCCGATCCGGTAGCCACAAACGCCCTTGCGCACAGCGGCAGATTCTCCGCATTGGTGGGCGGCAACGTAGCGGCGTTGCAATTTTGCGGCTTCGGGACCGAGCCAACCGGGGATAGCTCGTTCTATCAGCTGTTCGGGCCGGTGCCTGCCGGGGCTACGCTAAGCTTCTGGCACTGGGACTGCACTACCGACGTCATCGATTTCGACTGGCAGGATGCTTACATCACCGATGCTGACGGCAACATTTTGCTAACCATCTACCATCAGGCTTCCAATAACCAATGTTGGATTCATGAGACGGTGGACCTTACCCCGTGGGTAGGCCTGACCATCGGCGTCAAGTTCCTGGCGCATCAGGATGGCTTCGGCGACCTCACCACCATGCTTGTGGACGAGGTGCAGGTAGATGTGCCGGGCCCCTGCGCGACCGCCACGCCGAGACCTACACCGACACCCAGAGGGCAGCCGACCCCGCATCGTCGGCCGTGATGGGCAAGTTAGTAGGTTGAAAGGTTAAAGAGTTACAAAGGAAGTGAAGCGGGAACTCGCGAGGCAACTCGCGAGTTCCTTGCTTTATAGGGCGAGCGCTGCGAAATTTCGCGCGCAGCGCTGGACTCGCGAAAGCTTTCGGAGTTCGGAGTGCGATGAGTCCTCGCATCGCTTTAGGAGATTAAAAGCTTTAGCGAAAGGGAGCGGCGTGATTGGAAATTGCTATGCAGGAGAGTTGGCCGCATACGCCACCACACTATTTTACACCTCATGGCACTTACATCATTACGGCTGCAACGCCGCATCGGAAACGGCTTTTGATTCCGGGGCAAAACTGGACCTCATGCGTGACACCACAAACCGCTTCTGAAATTTAGCTGCTGCACTTTTTTAACCCACGAAACACACGAAATGACACGAAAAGAAGAAATAATGGAACTGATAGGATGAGAGCTACGCCATTATTGGCGCCTGCTTTGAAGTCTATAAGGACAAAGGCTGCGGTTTCCACGAGCCGGTTTATCACGAGTGTCTCGAAATCGAGTTGGAATTCCAAGGGATTCCATTTCTCTCAAAGCCGCCGCAAACATTGCGATACCGCGGTCGCACTTTGGTCCAAACATTTAATCCAGATTTCATTTGTGACGACAAGATCATCCTTGAGATCAAAGCGGCCTCCGAATTAATGGACGAACATCGCGCGCAGGTTCTGAACTACCTCGCCGCGACAGGCTGCAAGCTCGGCCTGCTCGTGAACTTTGGCCATTATCCGAGAATGGAATACGAGCGTCTGTTGCCCAGGAAACATGAACCTGTCGATCTTCGCCTCTGAAATTTGGCTGTCTTTTCGTGTGTTTCGTGGGCAAATGGATTGCTAAGCTGTTCATCCTTCGCCAATGGTAGTGCTCGGCGGCTTGGTTTGAAAGCAATGCACGGCCCAGCTTTGTGAAATCGGTGTATTCATTTAAGACCGATCAGATCAACGTCCCGGATAATTTCTGAATGGTAAGTTGTCCGCAGGGCGACTGCGAAAAGCGACGCGAGGACGCCCGCACATGGCGGGCCGGCTGTGCGCACTCCGAAAGCTTGGCTAAATGAAATGAGTGTATCCTCGCCTGATTTCGCGCGGAGTTTCGCTATTCCTTCGTTATTCGACATTCGTGCTTCGTCATTCTGATCATCCGTACCTGCCGCGTAATCTGCGGTTCAAGATGAGCATGAGCACGAGCAAGAGCACGAGTAGGAAATATGAGTACGGGTTCGTCGCACGTTGGAACTGCATTGGAATTATTCGTGTCTATTCGTGGTTTAAAACAAAAGGTCCGAGAAAATGTTGACACGGCAGTGCGCTTTGTTCTAAAAGCGTTGTCTTAATTGGATGTCAGCCAGCTTGGCTGACTCGGCCGACAGGCTGCCAGCCTGCCGCGGGATGGATTCGCGGTGGCGAACCTGGCGAACCGCCGTGGGGCAGGCTGGCAGCCCGCCCGCCGAGTCAGGCTAGCAGCCTGACATCCGCAACCGGCAATTCTTATGATGACAAATTCACATCGCACACTCACGACGTTGCCATGGCGGCGTATTTGTTGTTCACTGTTCCTTGTCGCAGCCGTTGCAGCGCTCGTTGCTGCTGTCACTTCTTCCGACGCTGTCGGCCAGCGCGTTGGCGGCAACGTAGTCAACATCGCGAACAAGATCGCGCCATGGGTGGTCGAGCACACCGCCTACGGACAGCAGGCCGAGTTTTTTGTCGTCCTAGCCGATCGAGCCGACCTGAGCCCGGCCGCGAATTTGCCAACCAAGACCGAAAAGGGCCGTTTCGTGTATCAAACCCTCTGGGACAAGGCCCAGAACACGCAGGGGCCAATCCTGCAATGGCTGCGCGAACGCAACATCGAGCATCAATCTTTCTATATCGTGAATTCAATCTTGGTGAAAGGCACGCGCGAGATCGCGGCGGCGCTCGCTGCCCGCCCGGACGTAGCACGCGTAGAGGGCAACCCGCACATTCACAATGACCTTCCTCAACCCGGTCCGGTTGATGAATTACCCCTGCAGCCTGGCGCCCCGAAGACGATCGAGCCGGGTATTGTTTACACGCATGCGCCAGATGTCTGGGCCCTCGGGTTCAAGGGGGAAACCATCGTCGTTGCCAGTGCGGACACTGGTGTTCGCTGGACGCATAACGCGCTCAAGCCGCACTACCGTGGCTGGGACGGAGTCAACGCCAATCACAATCTTAACTGGCACGACTCCATCCATGACAGTGTAGGCAATCCTTGCGGGAACGATTCGCAGCAACCTTGTGATGATTTCTTCCACGGTTCGCACACAACTGGCACAGCGATCGGTGACGATGGCGGCACCAATCAGATTGGAATGGCGCCCGGTGCAAAATGGATCGCCTGCCGTAACATGGACCAGGGCACCGGCACGCCGGCGAGGTACATCGAGTGCATGGAATTTTTCCTTGCGCCTTACCCACTCAACTGCACGCCCGCCGAAGGCGATCCGACCAAAGCGCCTGACATTACCATCAACTCCTGGGGTTGCCCGGTCTCGGAGGGTTGCGTTGTCGGCGACGAGTTGCAAGCTGCTGTTGAAGCTCAAGAAGCTGCTGGTATCCAGATGGTGGTTGCAGCGGGTAACTCCGGCTCTGGCTGTTCAACCGTGTCCGACCCGCCGTCATTTTACGAGGCATCTTATACAGTAGGGGCACTAAATACAGGCACCGATACGATCGCCAGCTTTAGCAGCCGTGGTCCGGTCACGAGAGATGGAAGCGGCCGTACTAAGCCTGATATTACTGCTCCGGGCACTAACACGCGCTCGGCTAACGGCAGTCCTCTTAACGGCTGCGATAGTTGTTACACCACTGCCAGCGGCACATCCATGGCTACCCCCCACATTGCCGGTGCGATGGCGCTGTTGTGGTCGGCCCATCCTGAGCTGCAGAACCAGATCCAGCCAAGTCGGGACGCCTTGGATAACTCGGCGCATTTCATCGACAACCTGGGCGCATGCGGCTCGGCAGGTCCGCCGAACAACGTGTATGGCTGGGGGCGGGTAAATATTGCGACGGCTGTAGGGACGCCGGCACCAACCCCAACTGTTTCGCCGACTCCTGTGTCGAGCGCTACTCCCTGCGGACCGGGGATCCCAACACCGACGCCTACGGCTACGGCGACAGCTACTGCCACGCCGACGGCTACAGCGACAGCCACACCAACTGCGACGCCGACAGCTACGCCAAGGGTAATGCCAAGGCCTCATCCGACTTCGCATCCGCGCCCTAGGCCCTGATTCCCCAGTGATTGGTGGATAGTGACTAGTGAGAAGTGGTGGGCCTGCCCGCCGTAGCCGCCTACTCCGCTGAAGCGGCTGCGAAGGCTGGATCGGTGGAGGCGGGTGATCGGTGATCAGTTGTCGCCCCGAAAGCTTTCGGGGTGACCCCGGCTGCGCTCGAATTTCTTTCTAACAGAAGGAAACGAAGGTAACGAAGATTTTCTTTCTTAAATCTGTCGATCTTCGCCTCCGAAATTTTGGTGTCTTTTCGTGTGTTTCGTGGGCAAAGGAATTTCTAAGCTGGCCAGCGTGATTCGTTACGGCGTTACATCGGATTCACGATTTAACGATTCAACGATTTGACGTGGCGAAGCCATTTCGAATTTTTAACAGTTGCGTCTGGTGGAGCAGGCCGCCAAGTTTCGAATTGGGGATTTGGAAATTCTAACCGGGAGTACGATCATGAGCACGAGAATGAGCATCAACGTTCGGTCGCCGCTGCAACCTACGGCTTGGCAGGCGAGCATGAGCAAAGCAGATCTGCCCGCGAATGACGCGAATTATTTCCGTCTGCTGAAATTTATTTTTCGCGTGTATTCGCGTGCTTCGCGGGTACAAAAAATTCGTGCCCATTGCTCTTGATTCGTGGTTAGTTTCCGGGGAAAACATGAGGGGAGGAAATAATGAGCCAACGTTGTAACTTTTGTAACCTTTTTAACTTTTTAACGTTGGGCTTGCTGTTAATTGTTCAAACCTGCTGCGTCGCCATGGCAGGGACACAGTCTCCGAGCTCGCCGCGGGACGAGTCCGTGTCGCCGCGGCGACCGGATTTGGTTGGCCGCTGGAACATAGAAATCAGCTTCGCAGATGGGGGCCAACGCTCATTGCGCTTCGAGGCGCAAGGCGAAGGGAAAGGCACGCTCGAGCTGCTCGATCCCAGAGCAAAAGCCTGGGGGACCCCAACGTCATGGGAGGCAAAATGGACTTTGGGCAAAGAAAATGATGTCACCTTTTCCGGCCCTGTGGAATTTATGCTCGGCAACGTCGGCCGCGACGCAGGAACGCTAGAATTCAGGGGAAAATTTGAAGCCGCAGATTCGATCACAGGCGAGGTGGAATTTTCTCCGCTTGTGGGAGAACGACCGTCGAAGCGCGGCACCTTCAAAGCGACTCGCAGCAATTGAAATTTACAGAAGGAAGCGAAGGTAAGGAAGGATTTAAACACCAAAATTGAATCTTTGTTTTCTTCCCTGCGTTCTGTAGATCTCCCTCACGTGCCAAATTCCAATAAGAACTAACAGAAGGAAACGAAGACAACGAAGAGGTTTCCGAGTCTAATCCTTTGTTTCCTTTGCTGTCTTCTGTAAAAATCTTTTGTTGTGGGTTTGCC
>Ga0209056_10006773_pt1 | contig 11817 bp, 9 predicted proteins | sample GraSoiAngelo_114_FD_185876 | JGI IMG/M metagenome (GOLD analysis project Ga0209056, IMG submission 185876) | Grasslands soil microbial communities from the Angelo Coastal Reserve, California, USA - 14_0903_13_40cm (SPAdes) (version 2) | ecosystem: Environmental > Terrestrial > Soil > Grasslands ... | reverse complement strand
GGAGAAGTTGAGGCAAAAGGAGTCCGTGGCGCCGCCGATTGTGCCGACTCTGACGACGACCAACACCGCGGCGAGCACCGCTGCGCCGTCGCCGTTGCTGAGCACGACGAAGAGTGCCGTGGCCACGAATCCGCCTCCGCCAGCGGAAAAATAAATTCCGCGCCATCAAGCTCACGAAGTGCGCTGCTGGGAAGGTCGCTTTCCACCAGGGCCTGCTCACGGAGCAGGACTGTCAGTTTCCCTCCTGGGAGGGCTTAGGAATGGGGCGGGAGGGCAGGGAGAGGGGAGGCTCATGGAGAGCCCTCTTTCGTTTGTTCGCATGCATTGGGAGCATGAACCTCGTAGCAAATCCAAAGCGCCGCAGCGGCAGCGCAGTCCAAAACCTGGCGGATCTCCGGCCCGCGTAACCAACGCGCCAGCGTCTTGGAGGTGCGGCGGTGGTCCGCCGCTTTGGGCGCGCGAGCGGACTTGGAATTCGTGCGGTTCAGGGAAAGCCTCCAGGCCATTTTTGCCGTGCATCGGCACCGTGAACCCACCCCTAACCGTAATATTTCATACCGCTTTCCTCCGAATAGGTGGAACAGGCTACCAGCCTGTTCTGGTCGGCAACTTGCCGACCAGAGTGGGAAGGACACCCTGTTGAGACGAAGACAACCGGTCCCGAGAAGTCTGACCTCGCTCTCCCGCCGGGCTAGTAGCCCGGCGCAACGGGCAGGTTGCCCGTTCCACCCACCGGCTGTGAAATATTCAGGCTAACCCCTCCCAGGAGGGGAACTGAAAGTACACGAACGCCCGCCCGCTCCCCCCTGGGAGGGGTCGGGGGGTGGGTACGATTCATGGAGAGAGCCCGCTTTCATTTTTCCGCATCCATTGGGACCATGAAACGCGAGTCTGTCTTACTCCTACTCTTACTCGTAATCTTACTCATAATCTTACTCGTACCTCCGCTCTTCGATTAAGTAAGATTAAGATTAAGATTACGAGTAAGAGTAAGAGCAAGAAATCTTCAGCCAAGCCGAAGACATGCGTTATTCTTACCACCAGGTTCGTTGAGCGAACCGCCAGATCGCTATGTCATTCGGGCTGCTTGAAATAACTGACAGGGTGGATGGAGTGGACCAGCTTTCCGGCCCGCAATTCCTTCCGGCCAAGCAAATCCTGTGGTTGCTTGCCGTCGTCGCCATTCTGGCATCTGCCGGCTGCACTCATCCCCAACCCGGCGCTGACCTCGTCATCATCAATGGAGCCGAGCCCGAATCGCTCGACCCGGCGGTTCTCACCGGAGAAGCCGATGGACGAGTGGCTCTGGAATTGTTTGCCGGGTTGACCCGCTACGACCCGAGCGATGCCAGGCCCATCCCCGATCTCGCTGAAAGCTGGGACCTGACAGCGGATGGGAAAGTTTACACGTTTCACCTGCGCACCAATCTGGTGTGGTCCACCGGCGAACCGATCACCGCGGACGACTTTGTTTACTCGTGGCTGCGGGTGTTGAACCGGTCCAACGCCGCCGAATACGCCGGCCAGTTGTTCTACCTGAAGAACGGCGAAGCCTACAACGCGGGCCAGATCAAAGACCCATCACAAGTGGGTGTCATGGCGCTGGATCACCACACCCTGCGCGTCGAATTGATCCACCCAACCGCATTTTTTCTCGATCTCTGCACGTACGTGACGCTGCGTATTGTTCCCCGGCAGGCCATCGAAAGGAACGGCGACCGTTGGCTTATGATTCAACCGGTGCCCTGCAGCGGTCCGTATGAACTGGCAGCGTGGCGGGTCAATGACAGGATTCGCCTCCGGAAAAATCCGCGCTATTGGGACGCCGCGAACACGAAAAGCGAAATTGTGGACCTATTGCCCTGCACCAGCGCGAACACCGCGTTGAATCTCTATGAAACCGGAGTGGCGGACGTTGTCTGGGACAAGAATCTGGTTCCGGTCGAACTGCTTGACGTGCTGCTTAAACGACCCGATTTCCACAGCTTCTCCTACCTGGGCACCTATTTCATCCGCTTCAACGTGACGCGCAAACCGTTCGGCGACCCGCGGGTGCGCCAGGCCCTGGCGCTGGTCATCGACAAAAGGCGCATCGTTGAAAAAATCACCAAAGGGGGCGAACGAGCTGCTTCCAGCTACACCCCGCCGTGGATTCATGGTTATTCACCGCCGGATGGCCTCGGGTTCGATCCGGAATTGGCGCGAAAGCTCCTCGCGCAGGGGGGCTTTCCCGACGGCAAGGGATTTCCCTCGTTTGAATACCTGTGTGATACCACCTCGCGTCTGCACGAACAGATCGCCATCGAGTTGCAGGACATGTGGCGGCGCGAACTCGGCCTGCATGCCCGAATCCGCAAACTCGAATGGAAGACCTATTTGCGAGCGCAGGGCGAACTGGATTACGACCTCAGCCGCAGCAGTTGGATCGGCGATTACAACGATCCCAACACCTTCTTGGACATGTTCATGAGCAACAACGGCAATAATCGCACCGGCTGGAGCGAGGCCCGCTATGACGCGCTCGTCCGCGACGCGAATGCCCAAGTGGACCATGAACAGCGCGCGCGGCTCTTGCAGCAGGCGGAAATCCTCCTCGTGCGCGAGGAGGCGCCGATCGTCCCGCTCTATTACTATGCCGGGCTAGAGTACTATGACACGAACCGGATCAAAGGCATTTTCCCCAATGTCCTTTCTCAAAATCCGATCCGGTCGATCTACAAAGTCAGCGCCCAGCCCCGGGCCTCAAATCCAAAGTCCGAAGGGTCCGCGGCCCGTGAGACCCACTTTGCCGACGGACAATTGACCACCGACAATTGACCACCGACAACTGACCACGGACAACGCCAATGTTTTATTCCCTCAAACGACTTGCTTTCACAATCCCACTGATGCTGCTCATCAGCTTTCTGGCGTTTGAGCTGCTGCACGTCGCGCCGGGAGGCCCGTTCGACAAGGAACGCGCGCCGGCGTCGCCAGAGATCAAACGGGTGCTCGAGGCGAAGTTTCACTTGAACGAGTCGATCGGGAAGCAATACCTGCGCTATCTCGGCTTGCTCTGGGAAAAAACCCCGGACGGAAAATGGCGGCGCGTGGACGGCGGACTGATCGCCGGAGATTTCGGCCCTTCGATGAAATACCGCAATCACACCGTCAACGACATCATCTCCCAAGGGCTGCCCGTTTCGATGGCCCTTGGCGCGCTGGCGTTTTGTTTTGCCGTGGGCTTGGGCATTCCGCTGGGAGTCTTCGCCGCCATACGCAAGGGGGACTGGCAGGACTATGCCGTGAGCCTGCTGGCGTTGCTGGCCATTTGCATTCCCGCGCTGGTCATCGGGCCGATGCTCATCATGCACTTCGCCATCCAATGGCGTTGGTTTCCGGTCGCGCTCTGGGGCAGCGTGTGGCACGCGGTGCTGCCGACGTTGACCCTCGGCCTCTATTTCGCCGGCAAGATTTCCCGCCTCATGCGGGAAGGGATGTTGACGACCCTGCACGCCGAGTTCATCACCACGGCGCGGGCCAAAGGGTTGAGTGAAACCGCGGTCATGCTGAAGCACGCGCTGCGGCTGGCGGTGCTGCCGGTCGTGTCCTACTCCGGTCCGTTGCTGGCCGATTTGTTGACGGGTTCATTCGTTGTCGAAAACATTTTCCAGATTCCCGGCATCGGCGTGTTCCTGGTCAACGGCACCTTGAACCGCGATTACACGATGGTTGTCGGCCTGGTGGTTCTTTACGCTCTGCTGCTTCTGGGGCTGAACCTGGTGGTGGATCTCGCCTATAGCCTGCTCGACCCAAGGGTGAGGTATGAATGACCAGGACGGCAGCGGAGCAACGGGTGCCGAGGGCTTGGGTCCAAGTGGCCGCGTCCGACCAGAGCCCGATTTTCGATCTCCGTCCCCCGACGTCCGAGTTCACGCGAGCCCGAAGCAACGGGCCTGGCGACGATTCCGGCGAAATCGACTGGCGGCGGGGAGCGCGCTGTTCTTGTTCGCGGTCGGCCTCCTGGTCTTGATTTGGCCGATGTTCCCCAAGCCGGGCATCGCCGCGCACTTGCCGCGAGCGATGACCTGGTCGCCCACCGCTTTGTCTGAGGCGCAATTTCAACCTCCAAACGGCGCGCATTGGTTCGGCACCGACATTCACGGCCGCGATCTGCAGAGTCGCGTCTTTTATGGCGCGCGCATCTCGCTGCTCGTCGGCGTCGTCGGCGCGGCGATCAGTCTCGTGATTGGCGTGCTGTGGGTCGTTGTGCTTTACTCGCTGCCGTCGATTGTGTTTGTGATCGTGTTGATCGCGGTGGTCGAGGAACCGTTTAAATCATGGCTGGCGCGCGTTGTTGCGACGAAAAAACAAGTGCCGCAGGAATACCTTGCTGAAGTTGGCCCCACGGCCAATCTGCTCCTGCTCTTTGCCGGTCTCGGCGCGGTTTCCTGGCTGACGATGGCGCGCCTTGTTCGCGGTCAAGTATTGTCATTGCGCACGCGTGGCTTTGTGCAGGCCAGCCGGGCTTTGGGCGCCAGCCACGCGCGCATCCTGCTGCGACACATTCTGCCGAACGTTTACGGCATCATCATCACCTATCTCACGCTGACGGTTCCCGCCATCATCCTCTATGAATCGTTCTTGAGTTACCTGGGACTGGGCATTCAACCACCCCAGGCGAGCCTCGGCTCACTCATCGCCGAAGGAGCGGCGCAGATCAATCCGATCCGCATTTACTGGTGGATGATTGTCTATCCCGGGGTCACCCTGGCGTCCACGTTGCTGGCTTTGAATTTCCTCGGCGACGGTCTGCGCGATGCCTGGGACCCGCGAACGAGCAGCGAGTGAGTGAGCCCGAATGACGAAGCCCCAATGACGAATGCCAAAGGAATACCGAAACCCAAATCTCGAATAGAACACAACAGCCATTGACTTCCGGGTTGGACTTTCGGTAGGGCCTTTCGGCTTGGCGCGTCAGTCGGTTGGAGTTCAGCCTTCAGGCCGTTTCGGGCCGCCGACATGCTAAAGCATGAACTCCAACACCTCACGCTCGCAAAAGAAAATACCCTTGGACTTTCGGATTTCATGGGATTCGGGTTTCATTCGTCATTCGGAATTTGTCATTCGGATTTCCTCAGGTCACTCCCCGAATCTCTTCCGTTTTTTCCGCCCTCCACTGAAGGGATTGTCGCGGCGGCGCAGAGATCCGGCCAGGCGCTGCAACCGCGCGGGTGCGATCCCGAGGTAGATCCAGCCGACGACCATGTGCAGGAGCCAGGCAAACAACAACCCGACCAGATTGAGCCGATTGAAACCGTAGAGAAGGATCCCCCCACTCATCAGCAGCGCGCCGGGCAATTGGGCCGCCGCCGCCATGAGCCAGCAACCGAGCCAGCTCACGTCACGGTCGGAGTAAAAGGTCAGGAGCCGCAGCGGCAGCAGGTAAACTGTCGCCAGCACGAGCCAGATGGCTATCAGGCCGATCGCAGCGACGGCTCCGATGCCCACCAGCAGAAAGGGCCGCCACGCGCCCCAGCGCGGCTCGATTTCTGCCCGATTCAAGGCGATGGTCCAGTCCTTCGGATAACCCATGGCGAGGTAGCCGAACAGCGATCTGATCTTGAATTCATTCCGATGAAGTTCCAACTGCACGTCCGCGCTTTGTCCCGTTGGCTGCGAGTTCTCCACATCGACGGCGATCGACAGAAACGAGGCTGCCGCGAGCAAGCATGGCGACGGGCCGTTCCATTCGAGCTGACCGCGGCGGATGGTCCCTTTTTCCGGCAGGCGGGCGACAGCTTTTTCCACCACGGGAAACCAGGCGACGGCAAGAAAACAACTCGCGCTGCCGGCCACCAGCAACGCCACGATGCATTGCACAATCAAGAGGCGGCCAAATGAAGCGCGGGCAAAACCGGCCACGCCGCCAAAAGTAATCGGCTGCCAGGGCGGTGAAGACGGCTGAGTTCCCATGGTTGAGCGAGGCCATGATACACCGGCCAACGAGGAGAAATGAAATCAATTTCCCGGCGGGTGAAGGCAGATCCGGTTCAACTTGGCGTGCTACTGGCATCGTGTGTAAGGCAGACATTAGTGTCTGCGGGTTTCGGGGACTTCCAGTCCCCAGGCCAACGAGGAACCCGGTGCTGGAGTACGTGTTTAGCGGAATCGGAACAAGGGGCGCGGCCTTTAGGCCGCATCACCGCCTGTACTCGCCTGGTGTCTGGCAAGACGATAACGTGGCAGGGTTTGCGCCACGCAGAAGCGGCGTAAACGCCGCGCTCCGTTCGGTGGCGCAGCGACTGCGCTAAACACATACGCGCTGGAAAGCACCGTTGAACCCGCAGACAAGAATGTCTGCGCTACCCCGCTAACTAGAGCTTGTCCCAGAATCTCCCGTCCCGGTAGCAGCCGACGTGAGTCGGCTCTGATTTCAAGCATTTCAATTCAATTGGAGCGGACTCACGTCCGCTGCTACGGGATTTTGGGACAAGCTCTAACTAAACACGCACCGTCGTTGGCTGGGTGAGGGTTGTTTTGTTGGAAATGCGCCTCTTGTCCGTTACTTGTTTTTGAACGAAGTCCTAACTTCCGCCTATCAACCCTGCGGCTGCTGTTTGGCAGCGGCGGGCGGCGGCTGCACGACCACGACCGGGAGCGGGAACCGGAGCTTCATCACGTCGTCCACCAGCACTTCAATGAAATAGACACCGGCGCTGGGAAACTCGACCTGGGGGAAAACCGTGACGTTGGTCGCGTGGTGCGAGGGGTCCTGCAGCGCGAATTTCACCTGGCCGTTGCGTAGCACAGTCGTCTGATCCGGCGCAATCAGCCGCACATTTTCGGTGAATGGGCCGAAACCCGCAGTCCAACGATTGAAGACGCACAGCTTGAAGGCAGTCACCGGCACTTGCGGCACCCGCACAACGCCAATGACACCGACGATGATGAAATTGCCGTTCGCTTCCGGCCGCACGTCTTCGCAGAGCAGGGAGCATTGGAGGTCGGGGAGAATTCGAGTGGCGTTCATGGTCGGTTCTGAAATTGAGTCGCCAGGTGTCCCTGACGCTTCTTGACAACAAAGGGATTCACAATGCGAAGGAGGTCTCACACTGTCCCTCTCCCCATCGGATGCAGGGTTGAGAGCTGCCCCGTAGCGCAGAGTTGTACTCTGCTGTATCGCAGAGTTGCACTCTGCGGGGCGTTCGGAAAGACCGGCGCGTGAGGCTGTTCGACGCCCTGCCGAATACAATTCGGCGATACAACAGATTGAAAATCTGCGCTACGGCCGCGAGCCCGGAGCACGCAAAACAGGCACCGGCTGGGGAGAGTTCGTCCGAAGGACGGGTGAGGGGTGGTTTCAAGCTCATGGATTGGACCTGGCCAGTTCCGCGGCCCGGACCGTGTTTTGCATCAGCATCGCGATCGTCATCGGACCGACTCCGCCAGGGTTCGGCGTGATCATGCCCGCAACCGGTTGGACTCGCGCAAAGTCCACGTCGCCAACGAGCCGCGCTCCCCCCTTGGCGTTCGGGTCTGGGATGCGGTTGACCCCCACATCAACCACGACCGCGCCCGGTTTCACCATGTCGGCTTTGACAAATTCCGCGACGCCCATCGCCGCGATCAAAATGTCCGCCCGGCGGCAGTGCGCGCCGATGTCGCGCGTAAGCGAGTGACAGAGTGTGACGGTGGCGTTGGCGTGTTTGGCTTTCTGCACCAGAATGGCGGCCATCGGCTTGCCGACAATGTTGCCGCGGCCCAGCACGACGACTTCTGCGCCTTCGATTTTGACTTGCGAGCGGATGAGCAGTTCGTGGATCCCCGCCGGCGTGCAGGGCAGAAAACCTGTTGAATCGCCCAGCACCAGCTTGCCGGTGTTGACCGGATGGAAACCATCCACGTCTTTTTGCGGCAGTACAGCGGCGTAAACGGCGGCCTGGTTGATATGGCGCGGCAACGGCGCCTGCACCAGGATGCCGTGGATTTTGGGGTCGGCGTTGAGCCGAGCGATCAACTCGAGCAGGTCCGCCTCCGAAGTCGCTTCCGGTAACACGCGCGTGAGCGAAGCAATGCCGAGTCGCGCGCTCATGCGTTCCTTCATCCCCACGTAAACCTGCGAGGCCGGGTCTTCCCCCACGCCCACGAACGCGAGAGCCGGCTGGACGCCGCACTGCTTCAACACCGCGAGGCGGTGCGAGGTTTCGGCGTGGATTTGTTCGGCGATAGCACGCCCGTCAATGAGATTGGGCAACGGCATCAGGGCAGCAGCCGAATCGATTCGACTTCAATGATCGGCGTATTGACCCAGCGCTGGTCGATGAGCTCCTCGCCCGTGACGATGACTTTTTTGCCGGCGAATCTCTTGAGGTTGATGTCTTCGCTTTCGCTGTGGAGATAGTTGACGGTCCTGCGGCTCTCGCGATTTTCCAGGGCGTAGGAGGTCGGCGCCTGAATGCTGCGCGAGACGACCACAGTACCCTCGCGGCTGACGATGCGTTTGGGTGCCACGGCCTCGACCGCTGGCGTCGGCGTGGGTTGTGGAGCAAGGCCAGGGGGTCGGGTCGCTGGCTGTACGGCCTGCGTCGGAGCGGGAACAGGTTCAGTGGCGACGACAGGAGCGGTCTCCGGTTTGACAGTCTCAACGGTCGGCGGGGGCTGGGTGGGGGCAGCTCTGGTGGTGTTGGCTGCCAGTTGGGTCGGAGCCGGCGCGGGCGCGGTCGATTTTTCCAGCATTTCCGCCGCGACAAAAGCGTAGGCGTTGGGCGGCGCTTCGATCTCCATCCAATTGTCCGTCGTTCGAATTTGCTTCACGGGCGTGCCGCGTTCGATTCGTCCGATGATGCTGAAGTTTTCGCCCGGGCCGGCGCGGAGATTCAGCCGCTTGATGTTCACGGTGTTGTTGGTCGTTTCAATGTACGGCGCATAGACCCAGACCGGGGTGTTGGGCGGCAGTTGAATCCTGGCCCACTTGGCCGGCTCGCCGCGTTTATGTTTCTTGGCGGTGATTTCCTCAAGGACGGTGACGGTCTCGCCCTTTTTCAGCAGGGTAATGACCTCGCTCGCCAGCGTGGCCTGGCCTCGCACCCTGACGCGGTCCCCTTTGACTACGGCGGATTCTTCGGCCCCAGCCGAAATGGCCAACCACCCGAGCGCAAGGCCGACGGCCCACACCCATCGTTGCTTTCTCTTCATAAGGTTCAAAGTAGAAGTTTTATCGCACGGTTAACGCCTGTCAGAAGCGACACTGTCCGACGGGCTGTTGTTCGAGAGTAAAGTTCTTATTTCCGACCCGGTCAAGGTTCGCCATTTGCCCAGCGGCAGCTCGCCCAGTTTGATTCGGCCAATTTGCGTCCGGCGCAGTTGGGTGACCGTCAGCCCCTGCGACTCGAACAACCGCCGCACCTCGCGGTATTTTCCCTCGGTCAATTCCACTTCCACGACACTTTGCGACTGGTTGGTGCTGAGCAGGCGTGTTTTGTCCGCTCGCAACTCTTCCTCTTCATGCACCACGCCGCGCATCATTTGCGTCAATGCCTGCGGTCCGACCCGACCTTCTACCGTGGCCAGATATTTTTTGCGAACACGGTAACGGGGATGCGTCAAGCGCAGACAAAACTCCCCGTCATTGGTCAGGAAGAGCAGCCCCTCGCTGTCGTAGTCGAGCCGGCCCACCGGGTAAAGACTGGCCCATTCCTTGGGCAGCAAATCACCCACGGCGCGACGATTCGCGGGGTCGCGCCGGGAACAGAGATAACCCCGCGGCTTGTTCAGGGCGACGTAGAGTTTGCGTTTGGTCTTGACCGGCGTGCCGTCCACCGTGACGCGGTCGCGCGCCGGGTCCACCTTGGTTCCCAGCACCTTGACGACCTGGCCGTTGACCGCGACGCCCCCGGCCAGGATGAGTTGCTCGCTGGCGCGACGTGAAGCGACGCCGGCCTCCGCAAGGAATTTTTGCAGACGAACCATGGACGCGCGGAAGTCGGAATGTGAAATGCGGAATCAAAGAATGACGGGCTGAATTGCAATGAGTCTTTGGTGCTCGTCCGCACTCCGTATTCAACTCAGGTTTCCGGTTTGGTTTTGCGCAGGCCGGTGACCCGGTCGCCATCGTTCCACTGGCCGCGTTTCTTGAGCAGCGCCGCCCGCTCGAAGCGTTTCAAAACATTGCGCTTGGCGCCGGTTGTGCCGACGGCGCGAAGACTTCGATGCTGTGACATAGATGCGTTAAAAAGTTAAGTTCGTCGAATCGGCCGCTTTTGTTTTTCGCAGCGGGCGGGGACTTCTACCACAGGCCGAACCAAATGCAAACGGTTAATTTCCACCAAAAAGAACGGCCGTGACACCGCCACCTTTTGTGGCGGGTGGTGATCTCCCGACGCGTCGGGATGAAGGTGGCTTGGTATGTGTTTAGCGCCCCAACTATGATCTGAGCAGGGGCGCGGCCTTCAGGCCGCTTCAGGGGGCGCAATTTCCTGGCCCGTGGGTTTTCAGCTATGTCCCCGCGTCTGTGCCACGTGGAAGCGACTAAACGTCGCGCTCCTTCCGCTCGCGCAGCGACCACGCTAACAGATACGCGGCTTCCAGCCGCCCGGAGAAAATCCCCGCACCTTGGCGCGAGTGCGCCGGGCCGCCGGGCTTGAAGCCACGGTTCACTGGCGCCCGGAACGCCGTCGCCACGGTGGGGACTGTCAAAATGCCTCAAGGATCCGTTTCCTTCGCGTTGGAGATTGAACCCGCCGGCAAAACTCTTATCATGCGAACAAGCCGTCGCTGACAACCGTCGCGTAGAATCGAGTGTGATGAACAAGTCGCTCAAATCCCTCATCTGGCTGGCAGTCGGGCTGCTCGGTGCGTGGGCTTATCTGGTTCTGGCCACCCGACGCGGCGAGCCGGTCAACTCGGCTTACCTCCTCATCGCCGCACTCTGCTCCTACGCCATCGGGTTCCGCTTTTATTCCAAATGGATTGCCGCCCGCGTGCTGGCTCTCAACGACCGCCGCGCTACGCCCTGCGAAGTTCACGATGACGGGAAGGACTTCGTCAAAACAAACAAGTGGATCGTATTCGGCCATCATTTCGCGGCGATCTCTGGGCCGGGCCCCTTGGTCGGCCCGGTCCTCGCCGCGCAATTCGGTTATCTGCCCGGCGCGCTTTGGATTTTGATCGGGGTGGTGCTCGGGGGCGCGGTCCAGGATTTTGTCATTTTGTTTTGTTCCATGCGTCGCGACGGCAAATCGCTCGCGCAAATGGTCAAGGAGGAACTCCACTCAACGGCGGGTGCCATCGGGATTGCTGCCATCCTCGCGATCATGATCATCCTGCTGGCGGTGCTCGCGCTGGTGGTGGTCAAGGCGCTGGCCGAAAGCCCGTGGGGCGTCTTTACGGTCGGCGCGACGGTCCCCATCGCGATGTTCATGGGCGGATACTTGCGCTGGGTGCGGGTGGGCAAAGTGATGGAAGCCTCGGCTATGGGCGTCGCGCTCCTGCTGCTGGCGGTGTGGGGCGGCCAATACGTTCACAGCCACCCGAATCTGGCGACGATCTTTTCGAGAAGGGAAATCCAGCTCGCCTGGGCCATCATTCTCTACGGCTTCGCGGCCAGTGTTCTGCCCGTCTGGCTGCTGCTCGCCCCGCGCGATTACCTGAGCACATTCATGAAGCTGGGCACCATTTTCGCGCTTGCCTTCGGCGTGTTTCTGGTCTTGCCGGCTTTGAAATTCCCCGCCGTCAGCCAGTTCATCGACGGTTCCGGTCCGGTGGTGGCTGGCAAACTCTTTCCGTTCTGTTTCATCACCATCGCCTGTGGCGCGATTTCCGGTTTCCACACCCTGA